>Ga0256841_1003541_pt1 | contig 11622 bp, 9 predicted proteins | sample 356308metaG_FD_185971 | JGI IMG/M metagenome (GOLD analysis project Ga0256841, IMG submission 185971) | Hydrothermal vent microbial communities from Mid Atlantic Ridge, Atlantic Ocean - 356-308 | ecosystem: Environmental > Aquatic > Marine > Hydrothermal vents | place: Atlantic Ocean: Mid...
GTCCATCAGGATACAGGATTTTCTGGATCCTGCTTGCGTTTTGGACAACGGCGGTCGCACATTTCTCCTACGCCTTTCTGCGCTTTTTCCGACGTTTCACGGACGCTTCGCATAGCCTGAGGGCCTGGCCTCTGCCGCATCCTCACCGAATCTGCCCTGGTTTTTCCCATGCAAAAAGGCCCGGTCATCTGACCGGACCTGCCATCCTCTTTCCTCGGCTTGACTCTCTTGTTTGACTCTCTTGTTTGACTCTCCGACCCTGGTTCATCCAGGCCTCAGCTCCCTCCAGCCAGGCCCCTTCTCCTTACTCCGCCTGCAGCCGATACCCGTAGCCGCGCACCGTGTGGATGAACCGAGGCTCGCCCCGGTTGCCCGGCTCGATGCGGCTGCGCACTCGGCTCACCATGCGGTCGATGTTGGCGTCGTAGATGTCCCCCTCCGCTTCGGGCCAGACGGCCATGGCGATCTCGTCCTTGCTGACGACCCGCCCCTGGTTCTGGTAGAGGAACCAGAGCAGATCGAACTGCTTGACGCTCAGGGGCGGGTCCAGCCGCTCCCCGTCCACGTAGACCTGGCGGGTGGCTGGGTCCACCCGCAGCCCCCGCTCGGCCACCGGATCCAGGGAGGGCGCGGTGATGGTGGCGGAGGGGTCCAGGAAGCGGAAGCGGGTGGAGGCGAACTGCACCTGGCTGCCGTCCTCCAGCCAGGCCGTGCTCCCGGAGGGGACCCGCCGACCATCCACGTAGACCCCGTTCTTGCTGCCCAGGTCATGCACCTGGTAGGCGTCGTCGATGCGGCGGATCTCCGCGTGGTGGCGCGAGGCGTAGGGGTCCTGGAGGACGATGTCCGAGCTGCTGGACCGGCCGATGCGCGTGATCTCCTGGCGCAGCTCGTATTCCTGGCCCGCGCAAGGGCCGCTCAGGCAGAGTAGTTTCCCGAATTGGCTCACCGTTCGCCTTGCCTTTTCCCGCTCAAAGGGCTGGAGGGTGCTCATGGGACTGGTGTCTCCGGGGGCGGGGCGTTCCTGGCCTCGACTGCTTTGGTCCCGTCTGGACGTGTGCTAGAATTGGGCGAGAACCTTGGACCTCGGGGGCGCACAGCCATGCCTGGCAGGCGCTCCCTGGAGCCGTCCCGCTGGCAAGCTGGGGGGAAAAGCTTACAGTATCGGATCATACCAGCAAGCCTGCCTGCTGGCAAAATGACGTGGCGTCGGGAACGGCCAGGAGTGCGGCGACGTTACAGGAAGCAGCCCTGTCCTGCGTTTCACCGACCATGGCCCGATGCCGACTCCGCCCAGAGCGGACCACACACCGGCTGATTCACTCAATGGCGCACCCCACAGAGCACCCTGAACCCAATCAGCAGCCTGAGACCGGCCCGGAGTCCAGCGCCTCCTGGCGAGCCAACTGGCTGGACCTGACCGGCCACCGGGTGGGCCGCTACGTCATCGGCCGTCGTCTGGGCAGCGGCGGCGCGGCCGCGGTCTACCAGGCCTACGACCAAGTGCGGGGGATCTCCGTGGCCTTGAAGCTCCTGCCCCCCGGCGCGGATCCCGTCTCCCGTTCCCGTTTCCGCCAGGAGGCCCGCACGGCCGGGGCCTTGCGCCACCCCCACATCGTGCGCACCCTCCAGGTGGGGGATTCCCCGGACGATGGCATGGCCTACATCGCCATGGAGCTGGTGGAAGGGGAAAGCCTGGCCCGTCTGCTGGAGTGGCGGGGGCGCTTGGGCCCGGAGGAGAGCTGCAACCTGCTGGAGCCCATCGCCCGGGCCTTGGCCTACGCCCACGAGCAGGGCGTCATCCACCGGGACGTGAAGCCCAGCAACATCCTTCTGCGCCCGGCCAGCCCCGGCACGCCCAACAGCGTCCAGCTGGAGGCCCTGGACCACCCGGTGATCCCCCTGCTCACCGACTTCGGCATCGCCAAAGCCCTGGACATGCCGGAGCTCACCAACATGGGGCGCACCATCGGCACCCCCGCCTACATGGCCCCGGAGCAGTGCGCCGGCCGTCGGGACGTGGACGGGCGGGTGGACATCTACTCCCTGGGCGCGGTGCTCTACCGCTGTCTGGTGGGCCGTCCTCCCTTCACCGGGACCACCACCCAGGTCCTCCACGCCCACGTCTACGAATCCTTGACCATCCCAGACGACGTGCTGGCCGAGCTGCCGCCCCTGGTGGTCACCATCCTGCGCCGTAGCCTGGCCAAGGACCCAGAGCAGCGCTATGCCTCCTGCGCGGCCATGGCCGACGACCTGGCCCTGGCCGCGGGGCGCAGCCGCTCTGTGGACGACCTGGACGCGCCCACCGCCACCATGACCCTGGCCTCCTTGCCCGCCATCTCCGGCCCGGCCCGGCCCGCCACCACAGAGACGGTCCTGGTCCCTGCCCGGGGTGGGGGAAGTGCGGCGCCGCCAGGAGGTGGGCCGCCGTCTGGCTCCTCCGGATCCCCTGGCCCGGCCGGGGAAAACCCAGGACGACCTCGCCTGGCCAGCCTGCCTGCTCGGGTGACCTTGGCCCTCTCCGGCCTGAGCGTGGTGGTGCTCTTCTTCCTGGTGCTCATCGCCGCGGGCAACCTCAACCGGGGCGCCAGCGTCGACCTCACCGGGGCCGGGGAGCCCCCCGCGCCGCCGGTGGCCTTGGCCGAGAGAGAGCCGTCGCCCACACCGGAGGCCCCCCGCGCCCTTCAGTCGGCCGTCCCTGCCCTGGCGCCGGCCACGGAGACGTCCACCTCCACGCCGGAGCCCACGCCCTCCCCCACCGTCACCCCTTCGCCCGCCCCCACGGAGGCGCCCACCCGCCCGGCTGCGCCCTCCCCCACCGCGCCGGCCACGCCGGTTCCCACGCCGGAGCCCACCCAGCTGCCGCCGGAGACGGGCGGGTGCAGCGCGCAAGGGTGCAGCTTCATCCCGGATCCCCTCTTCCTGGACTTCTACAACAGCAACCGGGAGCTGGCCGAGAAGCTCTGCTGCCCCGCGGACAGCGCCCGGGAGGCCTTGTTCGAGATCCAACCCTTCCAGCGTGGGCTGATCCTGAACCGGCTGGACACCCGCACCATCTACGTCATCTACGCCACCGAGGATTGGTCCCAGTTCTCTGACTCCTGGAACGAGTCCATGCCCGTGAAGGTGGAGGATCCGAACCTGGCGCCGCCGGAGGTGGGCCTCTTCCAGCCGGAGCGGGGCATCGGCAAGCTCTGGGCGGAGAACCCAGCCCTGCGGGACAGCCTGGGCTGGGCCACCGCGCCGGCGGAGCGCTTCACCGGCAAGATCCAGAGCTTCACCGGTGGGGCGCTCATCGGCAACCCGGCCACCGGCCAGATCATCGTGCTCCTGCGGGAAAATTTCCGCCTGTGATCCCCCGACGTTCGTCCACTCGTCCGACCGATCCCACCCCAACGAGGTGATCCCCATGTTCCGTTTCGGCTGTGATTACTACCCCGAGCAGTGGCGCCAGTGGCTGGAGGAGGGGGAGGCCCGCTGGGAGGAGGACGCCCGGCTCATGGCCGAGGCGGGGTTCAACACCGTGCGCCTGGCCGAGTTCGCCTGGGCCCTGCTGGAGCCGGAGCCTGGCCGCTTCGATTTCGCCTGGCTGGACCGGGCCGTGCAGGTGCTGCACAGCCACGGTCTGGACGTGGTCCTGGGGACGCCCACACCGGCCCCTCCGCCTTGGCTCCTGGCCGCCCACCCGGACATCACTCAGGTCACCGCGGAGGGGCGACGCCTGGCCCCGGGCACTCGTCGAGAGGCCTGCGCCAACCACCCCGTCTACCAGGAGCGGAGCCAGGCGCTGGTGGAGGCCATGGCCGGCCACTACGCGGAGACGCCCGGGATCATCGGCTGGCAGACGGACAACGAGTTCGGCTGTCACGGCAGCGCCCGCTGCTACTGCCTCCACTGCCAGGCTGGCTTCCATCAGTGGCTCCAGGCGCGGTACGGTGACCTGGAGGCCTTGAACCAGGCCTGGGGCACGAGTTTCTGGGGAGAGATCTACCGGGACTGGGAGGAGATCCCTCTCCCCGCGGCCTCCGCCGCGGAGCGCAACCCCAGCCACTTGCTGGACTTCTATCGCTTCAGCAGCTGGAGCTGGCGGCGCTTCCACCAGGCCCAGATCGAGACCCTGCACCGCCTCTGCCCAGGGCACTTCGTCACTCACAACCTGATGGGCTTCTTCCCGGATCTGGACTACTACCAGCTGAGCCAGGGACTGGATTTCGTGGCCTGGGACAACTACCACTATCACGGGGCCACGCCCGGGGTGGTGGCCGCCACCCACGTCCACATGTGGGGCATCCTGGAGCGTAACTTCTGGGTGATGGAGCAGCAGGCCGGGCAGATCAACTGGAGCGTCGTCAACCCGGCCCCGCCACCCAACTTCGTGCGTTTGAAGACCTACCAGGCCATGGGCCACGGCGCGGATGGGGTCCTCTACTTCCGCTGGCGGCAGGCCCTGGCTGGCAGCGAGCAGTACCACAGCGGCCTGCTGGACCATGCCGGCCGCCCCACCCCGGGGCTGGAGGAGGCCCGCCAGATCGGCCAGGAGCTGCAGCGGCTGGCGCCCCTGCTGGAGGGGACCGCGCCCAAGGCCCGGATCGCCATCCTGCTGGACTACGAGAGCCGCTGGGCCCTTCAGATCCAGCCCCACAACCACTTCCTGCGCACGGACCACCCCCCGGACTTTCGCCTGGAGAACCCAGCCCTGAGCGTGGATCGGGAGGAGGAGCTGGAGGAGCGCTTCCTCACCGGTAGCGCCTTCGCCGCCTGGCCCTTCCTGGCCCCGTACATCGCCCTGTGGGAGGCCAACGTGCCGGTGGCTATGGTCTCCCCAGAGGCGGACCTGAGCGGCTACGACCTGGTCTGCGCACCCTTCCTGAACCTGGTGCGGCCACAGGTGCTGGCGAACCTCCAGGCCTTCGTGGAGGGAGGCGGCGCCCTGATCCTGGGCCCGCGCACTGGGGTGAAGGACGCCTCCAACCGCCTCTTCACCCAGCCCCAACCGGGCCCCCTGGCCGCCTTGACCGGGGCCACCGTGGCCTTCTTCGACTCCCTGGAGCCGGATCGGCGCAACGAGCTGCGCTGGGAGCCCCACGTGAATCGCATGGGACGGGAGACCGCGGTGGGCCTCTGGGCCGAGGTCCTGGAGCCGAACGGCGCGGAGGTGCTGGCCTCCTACACCCAGGACTGGTACGCGGGCCGGGCCGCGGTGACCCGTCGGGAGCAGGGCTCGGGCCAGGTCATCTACGTGGGCTGCATGGGCGGCCCCCGCCTCTACCACACCCTCTTCGACTGGCTCCTCCCCGCCCTGGGCATCCGGCCTCTGCTCATCGCGGTGCCGGGGGTGGAGATCTGCGCCCGCACGGGGCCCGACGGTCGCCGTCTGCTCTTCGTGCTCAACCACACCCGGCACCCCCAGATCCTGACCCTGAGCGCGCCCAAGGTGGATCTCCTCACCGGCCAGCGCTTCGTCCAGGACCTTCCCCTCCAGCCTGGGGACGTGCGGGTGCTCCAGGTGGCGGCGGACCAGGGTTGAAGCCGGCAGTCAAGCCAGCAGTTGAGGGACCGGGCATGGGAGCGTGGAGATTGGCAGACAATGCTTGGATCGAACTGGCCCCAGGGCACAAGATGGGCCTGACGGTGACGAATCCGGTGCTTCTGGCCGGGGGCGTCGTCGGCTACGGTGAGGCGACGCCCCGGGGCGTGGACCTTGCCCAGCTGGGCGGCGTGGTGGTGGGGCCCATCACCCGGCAGAGCAGACGTGGGCAGCCGCCGCCCCGCCTGGCCGAGACGGTGGGCGGCTTTGTCCTGGGGACGGGCGGACAGAATCGAGGCGTCTCGGCCGCGGTGAAGAAGTTCGCCCGGCTCTGGCCCCGGCTGGGCTGTCCGGTCATCGCCCAGCTGGCGGACACCCAGCCCGAGGATGCTCAGGTCACAGCGGCGCGCCTCCAGGCCACGAACGCCCTGGCCGGCCTGGAGCTGCTCCTGCCCCGGGACGCCAGCCCGGCGCAGCTTCGTGCCTTGGTCCTGGCTGTGCGCCGAGGAAGCGACCTGCCCCTCTGGCTCAAGCTGCCCCTGGAACAGGCGACGCTCCTGGCGCCCGCGGCTGAGGAGGCCGGGGCGGACGGGCTGGTCATCGGCCAGCCACCCCGGGGAGCAGGGCTGCGGCCGGGCCCGGATGGCCAGGCCCAGCAGGTGGAGGGCGGTGTCCACGGCCCTCTGACCTTTGCGCTGATGCTCCAGGCTTTGACCCAGGTGGCCGCCCTGGATCTCCCCCTGGCCCTCATCGCCTGTGGCGGCATCCACACGGCGGCTCAGGCCCGCCAGGCCCTGTCCGCGGGCGCTCGGGCCCTGCAGGTGGACAGCGCCGCCTGGGTGGAGCCGGAGCTGCCCCTCTGGCTGGCCCGGGCTCTGGCCCGATCCCAAGAGGCAGGGAAGGCGTGAACCGGCCTCGCGCCCAGGCCCTGCTGCCCCTCTACCAGCCCTTCTTCAGCGGCTGGCGTCTGGTCTACGTGCCTGGGGTGATCCTGGCCCGGAGCGGCCATGGCCTTTCCTGGGCCACGGCTCTGCTGGGGTTGCTGGCGGTCTTCGGTGGGGAGTGGCTGCGTCGGCGCTATCCTGGGGGCGAAGCGGGGCGGCTCCCGGCCCCTGCCTGGGTGGTGGTGCTGGCGTTGATCCTCCTGGGCTTCTTCCCGGAGGAGGCGCCTGTGGGGCTGATCCTGTGGGCCGGGGTGGGCCTGGCCTGGGGAGAACTGGCCCGGGCATGGCCGGCCTGGCCTCAGGGCCTCCTGGGGTGGGGCATGTTGGCTCTTGGGGCGCTCCTGGGGTGGGCGGGGCTGCGGGGTCCAGGGAGCTGGCTCATGGCCCTGTTGCTGCTGCCTCTGGCCTGGGGATGGCAACCAGGGCGAGGCGGAAGGTCCGGATGAGCGGGGGATCGGCAGGGCGCCTCAGCCCTGGAGCAGGGGGAGTTGCTCCGCCGGTCGTCGCCCGTTGAGGAGGATGTAGGGGGCGGCCCGTTCCGGCGCGGGGACGCCCAAGGCCCGCAGCTGGCGCAGCTCGGTGATGGCGGCCTGGCGTCGGGCCTGCAGGATGCGCTCCACCGACTTGGGCCCGATGCCCGGCACCCGCAGAAGCTGGGCCCGGTCGGCCCGGTTGACCTCCACCGGCGCTTCTCGCAGGCGCCGCTCCGCCCAGGCTCGCTTGGGGTCCGTTCCCAGGGGCAGATCCTGGCCCGACGTGAAGGGCAGCTCCTCCAGCTCCCAGCCGTAGTCCCGAAGCAGGAAGCTGGCCTGGTAGAGGCGGTGTTGGCGCAGGGCCGGGACCGCCGGCCGGTCCTCGAAGGGGGTCTCCTGGATGGGGCGAAAGGCGGAGAAGTAGACCCGTTTCAGGCCGAACTCCCGATAGAGCTTCTCGCTCAGGGAGAGGAGCTCCAGGTCCGTGTCCCCCACCGCGCCCACCACGAACTGGGTCACCCCGCTGGCCCGGACGCGCTCCTGGCGCCGGATCCGACGCACCCAGCTCAGGCGCTGGAGGAGCTCCTGCCAGAACTCCTTCTTGGGGGCCAGGGCCCGGAGGCGACTGGGGGTCGGCCCCTCCAGGTTGATGGAGACCCGGTCCGCCAGCTGCATGGCCTGGCGCACCTGCTCGTACTCCGCTCCGGGCATGATCTTCAGGTGCAGATAGCCTCGGTAGCCCAGCTTGCGGCGCAGGATGAGGGCCGTCTCCAGGATCTTGTCCTGGGCCCGGACGCCGCCGCCGATGATGCCCGAGGAGAGGAAGAGGCCCTGGACCAGCCCGGCTCGGTGCAGCTGGTGGAAGCCTCGGGCCATCTCGTCCGGCTGGAAGGTGAGGCGCTGGGTGCGGCTGCGCCCGGCCCGAAAGGGGCAGTAGAAGCAGTTGCGCTCGCAGGCCGTGGTCATCATGGCCTTGAGCACCGGCATCTTGCCCTTGGGGGTGGTCACCGTGGAGATGGCGCTGCGCAGGTCGGGCGCCCGGCCCTGGGATCGGCCCTGGGACCCTGCCGCCCCTGGGGCTGGGGTGAAGCAGGCCGGCGCCTCGGTCAAGGGGGCGTCCCCCGCCGGCTCGAAGGCGGTGACGTCACCCATCCGGGCCAGTTTCTCCACAGGATCCAGAGCCATGCGCACGTTCATGGCTCCAGTATAAGAACATGCGTTCTGTTTGTCAAGTCGGTTGTGAAAACGGAAACGGAAAGAGCAGTAGAGCAGGTGGGTAGCCCCCAGCCAGGGGAAGCGAAAGGAACGGTCAAACGATGCGAGCCGTGGTGCAGCGGGTGAGTCAGGCCAGCGTGGTGGTGGACGGAACAGTGGTGGGAGCCATCGGCGTGGGGTTCCTGGTGCTGCTGGGCATCACTCACGAGGACGGGGAGGCGGAGGCCCGCTGGCTGGCCCGGAAGATCGCCGGTTTGCGGGTCTTCGAGGACCAGGCGGGAAAGATGAACCTGAGCCTGGCGGATGTGGGGGGCGGCGCGCTGGTGGTGAGCCAGTTCACCCTCTACGGGGATCTGCGCAAGGGGCGGCGGCCTAGTTTCGTCCGCGCGGCCCGGCCGGAGCATGCCAAACCCCTCTACGAGCGTTTCTGCCAGCTCCTGGCCCAGGAAGGGATCCCGGTGGAGCAGGGGGTCTTCCAGGCCCACATGGAGGTGGCCCTGGTCAATCACGGCCCGGTGACCCTCTGGTTGGACACGGCGGAACTGATGGGGTAAGATCCAGCCATCCCCGATCTGTCCAGATTCCAAAAGTTCAGCAAGCCCTGGCTGCGAGCAGATCCATTTCGGTGGAGGGAGGCGAAGGTGATGGCAAAGACCAACTATATCCTGGCAAGCACCCCAGCAGAGGACCTGGCCATCGTGCAGGCCATGGCCGAGGAGCTGAAGAACTACCTGCTCCGGGGAGATGTCTATCACATGCTGGTGGTGCCTAGGCCTGGAGGTGAGGAGCGGCTGGAGATGAGCTTGGGGGACCTGTTCTCCCGTCTTCATCGGCTGGAGGTTCAGGCGGATCAGCTGAGCCCGGAGGAGCGTCAGCGCCTGGAAGAAGTGAGGCAGAGCATCCAGGAGACTCTGCGGATCATGGACTCCCAGGCTCTGGCCCTGGCCGAGCGGGAGATCAAGACCCGCCTGAACAGCTTGCGTTGGTTCCTGGACGAGTGCCGGGACAACCGCAGCTACTGCCGCAGCGAGTACCCGTTCGAGATCCGCAACCGCCAGCGCATCCAGGAGCTGCTGGACGCCTTCGGGGAGAAGCTTTCCCCAGAGCTGCGCCGCCAGGTGGCCGAGATGGATCGGGAGATCCGCTCCCTGATCAAGCCGGCGGATTTCATCTGGGACGACCGGGTCCGGGACGTCTATCCCCAGGATAAGTACTGGTACCTCTACGCCTTGCCCGGGTGAGGTTGAATAGGTGCAAATAGCAGGCGGCGACCAACAGGTCGCCGCCTTTCAGCCTCTATCCTCACTCATTCCTCGCTCCAACACCCAGCTCTCCCTTGACTTGCCCTAATCCTCCTTGGCCAGGGCCCGGGCCTGCTCGACGATCCGGTCCCGGCGCACCCGCCCTTCGGGCCAGCCCAGAATGGCGGCGATCTGCTCGGGTTTCATCTCCGCCAGCTCGTCGAAACGGCGCACGTTGGCCGCCTTCAGCCGCCTATCGAAGGTGGGCCCGATCCCCTTGATGCGGGTGAAGTCGTCCTCTCCCCGGTCTTCATCTTCCTGGGACGCCTCGCCCTGAGCCGCCTCCTCTGGAGGCCTTTCCTGCTGGGCTGTGAGCTTATCCCGGCGGGGTGAGCTTTCCAGGGCGGCCAGCATCCGCTCCGACTCCTCCGGCGTCAGGTCGATGGTCTCCCCGGTGACCAGGGGCGGGGGCAGGTCGTCCTCCGTATCCTCAGGCGTGGAGGCGGGAGGCTCTTGCGGTGGAACAGGGCCAGGCTGCTCTGGCGTGGCGGCCGCCGGGCCACCCCCTGCCCGGGTGCGAGCCAGGTGGACGAGCACTGCGCCCAGGCCCAGGGAGCCGAAGAGGAGCACGGCCAGCCAGCCCAGGCAGCCGCTGATGGCCCAGAGGAAGCCTGTCACTCCGGTGAGCAGCAGGGCCCCGGCGGCGCTGCTGCTCACCGGCCGGAGTTCCACGTTCAGAGCCTGGGCCAGGCGTTGCCCCAGCAGGTAGGAGGTGACGATCCACCCTCCCAGGAGCAGCACCCCCAGCAAGGCTCCCAGGAGGAAGGCCGCCGGGGCCAGGCAGATGGTGATGGCCAGCAGAAAGGCCACGAAGAGAGTGCCCAGCATGGTCACCAGGCCGGTGACGAAGCTCAGGGCCGATTCTTGGCGAGCCGTCTGGGCCACCGCCTCCACGGTGGTGGGGGCCAGCCAGACGACGAAGGCCGCCAGAGCCGCCAGCAGCAGGGTCCAGAACATGGCCTGGAGCAGGCGCAGGAAGAAGCGCAACAGCCGGTCCGCCAAGGTCAGCTGAGAGCGGACCTGGCTCCCCGGAAGCTCGCCTTTGCGGAACCAGAAGCGGAACACCCCATCCTCTGAGCCACCCGGGAAGGGGCCCCGGAAGTCGAAGCGGGGACCGCCCACTACATTGCCCCCCACGTAGGCGCCGGGCTCCCGTTTCACCTCGCCGCCAAAGGTGCTCACGTCTCCGGTGACCCGGCTGCTGCTCTTGAGCACCACATCCCCGGACATGACCGCCAGGTCTCCGTCGAGCTCCCCGGCCACCACCACATCCCCGCGGAAGACGGCCACATCTCCCTGGATCTTGCCCCCGACCTGCACGATGACGTCACCGTTGTAGACGGCCACATCCTCCCGGATCACCTGACCGGGCTTCACCACCAGGTCCTCGTTGAAGATCTGGATGTCCAGGGTCCCCATGAACGTGTCGATTCCGGGGGCTGTGCGGACGAAGGTCCGGTTGCCTTCCTGGAAGCTGGGCGCGGCGAGGAGGGGCTGGGCTTCCAGGCCGGCCGGCTCCGCGACCGGGGCCAGGCCTGGGGCGAAGAGGACCAGCAGCGTGACTGCCGTCACCGCCGCCGCAGCCAGGAGCCATCGTCCGAAACCGCGTTTGTGTGCCATCACGCCATCACCTCGCTTTTGTGGGCACTGTTTTGTGGGCACTGTTTTGCAGGCACTGTTTGAGAGCGCTGAGCGAAACAGCATCCTTCGTGCTGAGAATTTCCCGCCCTGCCGCCTGTTGTTCGTCCACTGCGCTAGGCCTGGGCCAGGTGGCCTGTGCTGCGGCGCAGGAACCGGGTCCACAGCCCCAGGATCAGCAGGCAGAAGAGCAGGTACCCGGCCCCGGCCAGCAGGGTGGCGGGGCTTCTGACAAGGCCCATGAGCAGCTGCCAGGTGGTGCTTCCCAGGGCGACCACATTGGCCCACACCTCCGTGAAGAGGAGGAGCAGGTGGGGCGCCCAGGGCACGAACTGATAGGCCAGGACACTCAGGAGTACCCCGATGCCCAGGATGCTGGCCACCCACACCCCGATGGTCAGGAAGCCGAGCCCCAGGGCCACCCAGAGACGATGGCGCTGCTCTCGGCGGGCCAGGCGAGCCTCCAGGCGCAGAGCGAAGTCCGCGGGGGGGTCCACCAGCGGTGGATCCTGGAAGCGGCT
>Ga0256841_1003544_pt1 | contig 11618 bp, 11 predicted proteins | sample 356308metaG_FD_185971 | JGI IMG/M metagenome (GOLD analysis project Ga0256841, IMG submission 185971) | Hydrothermal vent microbial communities from Mid Atlantic Ridge, Atlantic Ocean - 356-308 | ecosystem: Environmental > Aquatic > Marine > Hydrothermal vents | place: Atlantic Ocean: Mid...
GCCTCAGGAGATCTCCGCCAAGATCCTTATGAAGCTTAAAGAGGATGCGGAGGCCTATCTCGGGGCTCCCGTCACCGACGCGGTAATTACCGTACCCGCTTATTTCAACGACGCCCAGCGTAAGGCCACCAAAGAGGCGGGGACCATTGCCGGGCTGAACGTCCTGCGGATCATCAATGAGCCCACCTCCGCAGCTCTGGCCTACGGTCTGGACAAAAAAGAGAGCGAAAACATCGCCGTCTACGATCTGGGAGGCGGAACCTTCGACGTGACGATCCTGGAGACCGGCGACGGTGTCGTCGAAGTCTTGGCGACCGGGGGAGATGCCTTCCTCGGTGGAGACGACTTCGACAACCGGATCATCGACTATGTTGTTGAAGAGTTCAAAAAGGACAACGGCATCGATCTTAAAGCCGATATCATGGCACTCCAGCGCCTCAAAGAGGCGGCGGAAAACGCCAAGAAAGAACTCTCGACGGCGACGGAGACCGAAATCAACCTGCCCTTCATTACGGCAGACGCTACCGGTCCCAAGCACCTGGTCATGAAGATCACCCGGGCGAAGTTCGAATCCTTGATCGAAGATCTCGTCGAAAAGACGATTACCAAGATCCAGGAAGTCCTCAAAGATTCCGGCCTGAGCAAAGATGAGATCAAAGAGGTCGTGCTGGTTGGAGGATCCACCCGGATCCCTCTGGTCCAGGAGAAGGTCAAAGCCTTCTTCGGCAAAGAGCTCAACAAGTCGGTCAACCCCGACGAAGTCGTCGCCATCGGTGCGGCGATCCAGGGGGGTGTCCTCACCGGAGACGTGAAGGATGTTCTGCTGTTGGACGTTACGCCTCTGAGCCTCGGTATCGAGACTCTCGGCGGCGTCACGACCAAGATCATCGAGAAGGGTACGACCATCCCGGTGAAGAAGTCTCAGATCTTCTCTACCGCCGAGGACAATCAGCCCGCGGTGACAATCCATGTCGTCCAGGGTGAGCGGGAGTTCGCCAAGGACAACAAGTCTCTCGGTATGTTCGAGCTGACCGGAATCCCGCCCGCACCCCGGGGCGTGCCTCAGATCGAAGTGACCTTCGACATCGATGCCAACGGTATCCTGACCGTCACGGCGGTGGACAAGGCTACCGGCAAGTCCCAGGAGATCAAGATCACCGGCTCTTCGGGACTCAGTGAAGAGGAGATCCAGCGGATGGTCCAGGATGCAGAAGCTCATAGGGCAGAGGATGAGGCACGCAAGGCACTCGTCGAGTTGAAGAACAAAGCCGATGCCCTAGTGCATCAGACCAAGAAAACCCTTTCGGAGCTCGGAGAGAAGGTTGAATCGGCCCTCAAAGCGGCGGTCGAAAAGACCGTGGCCGAGCTCGAGGAGCTGCTCAAAAACGAAAGTGCCACCAAAGAGCAGATCGAAAGCAAGGTCAACGAGCTCAACGCCCACAACGAGAAGCTGGCCCAGCAGGCTGCTCAGGCCCAGCAGGCCGGCGAGCAGAGCGGCGGTGCTCAGAGCAAGCCCTCCGACGACGATGTCATCGACGCCGAAGTGGAGTAACGCTCCCGCTCCAAGCGTCGAGTTTTTCTTTCCCTTCGAGCCCCGGTTTGGGGCTCATTTGAATTCATCTACCGCTTAAAGCATTTTCCCGTAGAGCTGTTTGATCTTTTGAATCCGTTGGAAGATATCGTCGGCTTTTTGAGAAATGAGCGTAGGGATGGCTGTGTGACTCTGACGATACATCATTTCGAAAAAGATGAAGTAGGTTCCAGCCTGCTTGAGTAGTTGTTTGATCTCTGGCGTATTTTTGGGATAGGCTTCCAGGAAAGCTAGGTTGGTTCGGAAATGATGAATGTACTTTTTCATCTGCTCTTCGTAGTCCGGAATATCCACACCCCAAAGTTTCATCAGGTAGAGATTGGCCATATAGAGGGGATCGCGGCAGAGGCCCCCGGTTTTGGCAACGGCCTTGAAACTCTTTTTGGTATTAAGGACTTTTGGGGCCGAGAGGAGGTGGATCATCTTTTTTAAATTGGACTGTAGCTTCAAAGCGTTTGTTTTGCTCGGTTTGGAGAGGAGCATCTGTTTGGATTCCTCCCAAAGTCTTTTGGCTTGTTCCATCTTTTGGCGGGCCTCGGCATCGTTAATACGGCTCATGAAGTAGTCGTAGAGCAGACGAAAGCGGCGATCGTACTGCTCGACCGTACCGGGGAGTGTTCCTTTCGGGTCTTTGTAGCTACTTCCCAAAGCCGCCATGATGTATTTTTTAAGCAGTTGCTGGGTTTGTGTCCGTTGAAGACAGTTAATAAAAAGTGCACGGCTTAAAGGAGCGCCGGGATCAATGGGGTCAATGCCCCAAGCGGTTAAGAGGCTTGGTGTGATCAGCACAGACCCTGAGATTCTGAGAAAATCCCTACGAAACATGAGGAAACTCCATTTTTTCTATAAAGCATAACAAATTTTTATAAAAATAGATTTAAATTTCCACGAAACGTTTTGCGGTCGCGGGGAAGTAGAGTCTGAAGAGGGATCACTCTCCCAACAACTCCCGGTGCTCTACCATGGCGCACATATTCTGGACGACGTCGATGCCGTGCTCTTTGGCTTTTTCGGCGGCTGCATTGTTGACGATGCCCTTTTGGGTCCAGAGGACTTTGACGTCGCCGCGTTCGATGCAGGCATCGGCGATGGGTCCGACCGCTTCGGGTTTACGGAATACTACGACCATATCGACCGGTTCGTCGATCTCTTTGAGAGAACGGTAGAATCTGCGTCCGAGAAAATCCTCACCTTTGGGGTAGATCGGATAGACGGTGTAGCCGTGCTCCATCAAATATTTCGTTACCCTATGACTATCTTTTTCGGGATTGGGGCTGGCTCCGACGACGGCGATACGCCTGCACTCCTGAAGAAATTTTTTGACCGCTTCTTCGTTGCTGTTGATTCGGGGAAATTCACACTCCATAAACCATCCTTTACTTTGATATAATCTGCTGAAAATTGAGCTATTGTACAAGGGATTGCGTAATGTTGGACTTAAAACGGATCGGCCGTGCCCGCAAGCGTCTGGGCGAGGTAGCGTACAAGACCCCCTTCGCCTATGCCCCGCTTCTAAGCGAAATGACGGGCCTGGAGATCTATCTGAAAAAAGAGAACCTCCAGCGTACCGGTTCTTTCAAGCTGCGGGGTGCTTTCAACAAGATCGCCGTCCTGGCGGAAGAGGGGCGCCGCAATGGCGTCGTAGCCGCTAGCGCAGGCAATCATGCTCAGGGAGTCGCTTTTGCCGCCCGTCACTTTGGCATAGAAGGGACGATTTTCATGCCCGAATCGACTCCGCTGACCAAGGTGATGGGAGTTCAAGAGCTGGGGGCCGAGGTCGTCCTTAAGGGATCGAATTATGACGAAGCCTATGCCCATGCTGTCAAGTATGCCGAAGAGCAGGGAAAGGACTTCGTCCATCCCTTTGCCGACGAGGAGGTAATGGCCGGGCAGGGAACGCTGATGCTGGAGATGCTCGAGGACCAGCCCGATCTGGATGCGGCGGTGGTGCCCGTAGGGGGAGGAGGGCTCATCAGCGGCTGTGCCGTGGCGGCCAAATCCCTTTCGCCCGAGATGCAAATCATCGGTATCGCCGCCGAGGGCGCACCGGCGATGAAGCAGTCTTTTGACGCCGGCCGACCCATCGACACGACGAGCGTGCGGACCATCGCCGACGGCATCGCCGTGCGGGATACCTCCCCCGTGACCCTGGAGTATATCCTCAAGTATGTGGACCGGATGGAACTGGTCTGTGAAGATGAGATCGCCAGCGCGATTCTTTTCCTTCTGGAGCGGCAAAAACTGACGGTCGAGGGGGCGGGTGCCGTCGGTGTCGCGGCGGCTATGCACGGGCATTTGAGCCATCTTGCACCGGGGAGCAAGGTGGGGATCGTCCTTAGCGGCGGAAACATCGATGTCACGATGCTTTCGTTGATTATCGAAAAGGGATTGGTCAAATCCTACCGGAAGATGAAACTGGTCGTGACCCTCATCGACAAACCCGGAGCCCTGGAGCGCTTTGCCGGATTGATGCGAGAGGTCCAGGCTAATATCGTCCAGATCGGCTACGACCGGACTTCGACCGATCTGGAGTTTGGAGACGCTCATGTCAGCGTTGCCTTGGAGACCAAGGGAGCCGATCATCAGGAAGAGGTGAGGCAAGCGTTGAAAACCCATGGCTTCCCTTTCCGGGAAGAGCACTGACGAAGTCCATGAGAACTTAGAAATTAGTAATGAGAAATTTCGATAAGCGAGGTGAAAGATCGCCGCAGTATCCAAAATTCTCAATTGGCATAGATCTGGGTTCCAACACCCTCCGGGCGGTCAAACGTGATTGCGAAAAGGGAGTTTTCGTCGCGGAATATGAACGGATCGTTCGTACTGCCGACGGCCTCACCGAGACGGGACGTATCGCTCCCAAGGCCTTGGAGCGAATCGTCGCGGCCCTCGACGAGGCCCGTAAGCAGATAGGCTTCGACGGAGCAGTCCTCCGGGCCGTAACGACGGAAGCGATGCGTCGGGCGGAAAATGCCGTGGAAGTTCTGAAAACGATTCAAGAGAAGACAGGTGTCGCTTTCGAGATCATTGAGGCGGACGAAGAGGCCCGACTGACACTGATGGCCGTGCGTTATCGCCTTCGAGTGTTGAACGAACCGGAGGATTCTTTTGTCCTCGTCGATATAGGAGGCGGCTCTACCGAGCTGATCTTTGTCGTGGGTGGACGGACGCTTTCCCGAAGTTTTCCTCTGGGAATCGTAACCTTGAGCCAGGAGGCTCAAGGAGATCTGGCACGAGTGGAGAGCCTATTGGAAATTCGCCTCAAGCCACTGGAAAAATTTGTTATGGAGGCGGTAGAAGTCGCGGGCCGGCCGAAGCGCTTCATCGCCACCGCCGGGACGCCGACGACGATTGCCGCCATGAAACACGGCATGAACTACCATAGCTACGACGCAGGTAAAATCAACGGCACCAGGCTGGAGCGGAGAGAACTCAGGGAGTGGTTGGCAAAACTCCTGGCCATGAGTCCCCGTGAGCGAGAGCGGACCGTGGGGGTGGGACGCGATGATCTTATCGCCGCGGGGATCTTGATTTTTGAGGGGATTTTTCGCGTTTTGGGTTTCGAGGAGTGCCTCGTGATCGACGACGGCCTGCGTGAAGGTGTGGCGCTGGAGCTTTGTCGGCGCTGAGCCCGGCTTTAGTCTCGTGCCGGAATACCGGGAAGTTTTTCGACGTAGATACTTTGGGAGGGAAAGGCGAAGGCTACACCGTTGCTCTCGATGATCTCCATAATTTTGAGATTGATATCCTCCTTGATCTCCAGGTAGCGCTCCCAGTCGGAAGTGTTGGTAAAGGTGTAGATGAAGATCCCCAGATAGCTATCCTCGAAGCGGTCGAAGCGTATCAGGAGCGTCTGGTCGTGGGCGATACCCGGATGGGCCTGGAGCATGGTGCGCAGATCCTCCGTGACGCGACGCATCTGGGCCGTCGTGGTATCGTAGGTCAGACCGATCACCATTTTGATCCGTCGGATCCCCCGACGGGAGAAGTTTTCGATGTTGGTGTTGGCGACGATGGAGTTGGGGACGACGACGAAAGATTTCTCGAAGGTGCGGATCTTGGTGGTGCGCATCCCGATATCCTCCACAATCCCCTCGACGCCGTTGACTTTGATCCATTCTCCGATACGGATCGACTGATCGAGCATCAGAGCGATGGAGCCGAAGAGGTTGGCTGCCGTATCCTTGGCGGCCAGGGCGAAAGCCATACCCACGAGCCCCAGGGAAGCGACGAAAGCGGTGACATTGATGCCGAAGTTGTAGAGCAGGCTGATTATGCCCAGGAGAACGACCAGCAGCCGGACCATCCGGACGATGAAACGCCCTAGCTCATAGGAGATGTGACCGCCTTGCTGGCTATGATTAAGGAGAAAATTTTGCAGAGCCGGAGTCAAGGCATAGACCATCCAGTAGAGATCGAAGATCAGTAGAGAGCTTAGCAGGAGCTGGGTATATCGGTTGTCGAGAAAGATAAATTGAAAAAAGAGATCCAGGGCAATGATGACGAAGAAGAAACGAATAGGCGACTTGAGTTCATGGACGATAATGTCGTCGAGTTTTGTGTCGGTTTTATGGGCTAATTTCAAAAGAAAGCCGGTGACGATACGCGTCAGATATTTTCGCAGAATAATGACGAGAAAAGCGACAAGGAAGGCGGCCAGAAGGTTACCCAGAGGAATACCGAAAATCGTATCGGCGAGATAGCGACCGTAGTGGCCGGCATATAGCTTGTTGATATAGGGCTGGATCGAGTCGAAAAGGCTGCGATCGACGCTTTGGAGGAGATCTTTGCTGGCATCCGTGACTTCCTGAATGACGGTACTGCTGACATTGCTCTCTAAGGACTTTCCTGCCATTAAACTCCCTCTTGCCACGTTGTTTCACAGGTATTCTACAATTTTCCGCTTGAATGAAGCGGTATAATCCCTCTAAGGAGATTGATCATGAAGATGGAACGAACGGTGCTTCTGCTTTTTTTGGGGATCGCGAATCTATGGGCGGAATCGTGGCACTATCGGATTGCTTCGCCGCTTGTGGGAACGCTGGGACGGATTACTATCGCCAAAAAACTCTCGACGGAACACTACCGGATCGATGTAGATGTCAAGAGCAAGGGAATCGCTGCATTCTTGACCGGCAAAAGGCAGGAGCATTATCGTTCCGAAGGCGTCGTGCGTCACGGAAAGCTCAAAAGCCGCACGCTACGGATGGAACGCCGAACGAAGAAGAAACGGCAGATCGATACCTATATCATCGACTCCGGGAAGAGAAAGGTCGTCAAAAAGCGACTACGATGGAAAAAGGGGAAGCTCGATACCAACCGTAGTAAAACCTTGCCCTATTTCAGCCAAGAGGATCTGCTGACCCTCTATTTCAATATCGCTCCAAATCTCCTGAAAGATGGGAAAAAAACTCACTGGGAAATCCTTACCGTCGGAGCGGAGAAGATCAAAGGGCGGGTGATCATAGATCGACTGAAAGGCAAAGAGGCGCAAAAAGCGCGTCGGACTCTGAAAGTAGGTGCAGACCGGATCATCGTCGTTTTTCATTCCTCAGAAAAGATCGCGGGCAAGCGTAACCGCCGCTTCACCGTCGCTATCGATCCCCAAGGCATTCCCGAAAAGATTCGTTTCGTGGCCATCCCTGTAGTCGGGGTGATCGTCATAGAGCGTCGAGGGAGGTAGTTTCGCTATAATCGGCGAAATTTAACGCGCCCGAAGGAGTGAGAGGATGATCCTGATCGCCGGGCCCTGTGTCATCGAAAACAGGGAAAATATATTTCGTATCGCCGAGGCTCTGCGCCCTTACGCCGAAGACTGCACCAAGGAGTTCTACTTCAAAGCCAGTTTCGACAAGGCCAATCGGACTTCATTGGAGAGTTTCCGGGGGCCGGGGCTGGATGAGGGGCTGAAGATTTTGGAAGAGGTGAAGAGAGAGTTCGGCTACTCCATCCTGACGGATATCCATCTGCCGGAGCAGGCGACCCCCGTCGCGGAGGTAGCCGATGTCTTGCAGATCCCCGCTTTTCTCTGCCGCCAGACCGACTTGCTAATTGCCGCGGCCCAAACTCCGGCGAAGGTCAATATCAAAAAGGGGCAGTTTCTCGCTCCCCAGGCGATGGAACACTCGGTGGCCAAGGTCCTGTGCACCCGAGGGTACGACGGTGAGGTTGAGCACGCGGCGGCCGAAAAGTTTGGCGTCTGGCTGACGGAGAGGGGGACGACCTTCGGCTACGGAAACCTGGTGGTGGATATGCGCTCTTTCCCCATCATGCGGCAATTTGCTCCCGTGATTTTTGACGCGACCCATTCGGTGCAGATGCCCGCCAGCGGCGGGGCGACCAGCGGCGGCGACAGCCGCTTTGTCCCCACCCTGGCACGGGCGGCGGCAGGGGCCGGAGTGGACGGCTTTTTCTTCGAAACCCATTTCGACCCTTCCGTGGCGCTGAGCGACGGACCCAATATGATAAAATTGCAGGATCTTGAGCGTTTGATCTCCCAGATCGACGCCATCCAAAGCATAGTAGAGTAAAGGACTTTTCATGAACATTATCGAAGGCAATCTCCAGGTAGACCGGAGCAAAAAAGTAGCGATTATCTCCGCCCGTTTCAATCACTTTATCACCGACCGGCTGGTGGAGGGGGCCAAAGACGCCTACGCCCGCCTGGGGGGAGATCCCGAGATGCTGGATCTGATTCTGGTGCCGGGGGCCTTCGAGATCCCCTTCGCCCTGGAGCGGGCTCTGGCCGGCGGCAAATACGATGCCGTCTGCTGCCTGGGGGCGGTAATTCGCGGCGCAACACCCCATTTCGACTACGTCTCCGCCGAAGCGACCAAAGGCATCGCCAACGTCACCCTCAAATATGGCAAGCCGGTCTCTTTCGGCGTGCTGACCGTCGACAGCATCGAGCAGGCGATCGAGCGCGCCGGCACCAAGGCGGGCAACAAAGGCGCCGAAGCGATGCAGAGCCTGATCGAGATGATCAACCTCTACGGCGAGCTGGCCTGATGGCCACGAGGCACCAGGCCCGACGGGCCGTCGTCGGACTCCTCTACGCCTACGACCTGGGCAATGACGGGATCGAGAAGTTCAGCGAAGAGATCCTCGAGAGCGACAAAATACGCAACAAGCAGCGGGAGTTCTCCCTCCGGCTCTTTCGGGGGACGGTGGAGAATCTGGAGAAGATCGACGAAGAGATCGCCAAGCATCTTCAGAGCTGGGATTATTCCAGCATCGGCAAGGTGGAAAAAGCAATCCTGCGCCTGGGAACCTACGAGATCCTCGTCGAAGGGACCGAGCGCCCCATCATCATCAACGAAGCGGTGGAGTTGGCCAAGGAGTTGGCCGACGAGAAATCCCCCCAGTTCATCAACGGCGTCCTCGACGCGGTAGGCAAACCACCGCATCGAAGTGAAGAGTTTAGAACGAAGAGTGAAGAACTTTAGATTCAATCTTTATAGTTTTTGAAGGTAGAAAGAAATTATGATCAAACAATTTTTTAATCAAGGCTTTTCAAAGAAAAGCAAACCAAAACTCTTCACTCTTCACTTTTCACTCTTCACTTCTTTTCATCGGAGAACCCGATGAAAAGAATGAGTATAGACGAGGCGGTGGATCTCATCCGGCATGCCGACCTCAAAGAGCTTGGGCGCCTGGCTTATGCCCGCAAGAAGGAGCTCCATCCCGAGGGAGTGACCACCTTTGTCGTCGACCGCAACATCAACTATACCAACATCTGCTGGGTCGACTGCGATTTCTGCGCTTTTTATCGCCACGAAAAGGATGCAGACGCCTATATCCTGAGTTTTGACGAGATCGACGCCAAGATCGAAGAGCTCTTGGCCATCGGCGGTACCCAGATCCTCTTTCAGGGCGGGGTCCATCCCAAACTGGAGATCGAATGGTACGAGGATCTGGTAGAACATATCCACACCAAGTACCCCCAGATTACGATCCATGGCTTTAGTGCCATCGAGATCGACTATATCGCCCGCCGTTCGAAGCTGCCGATATCCGAAGTGCTCCAGCGCCTTCACGCCAAAGGACTCTCCTCGATCCCGGGTGCCGGAGCGGAGATCCTCAGTGATCGGGTACGTGACATTATCGCCCCCAAGAAGCTCGACAAGGACACCTGGCTGGAGGTCCACCGGGAAGCTCACAAACTGGGGATCAAGTCCACGGCGACGATGATGTACGGCACCGTGGAGAGCGATCGGGAGATCGTAGAGCACTTCGACTATGTCCGGCGGCTTCAGGATGAGACGGGAGGCTTTCGGGCCTTTATCATGTGGTCCTTTCAGGGGGCCAATACTCAGCTGGCCGCCAAGCATCCCGAGATCCGCAAACAGTCGTCCAACCGCTACCTCCGCCTCCTGGCCGTAGCGCGTCTCTTCCTCGACAATATTCCCAATATTCAGAGCTCCTGGGTGACCCAAGGCAGCTATATCGGACAGATGGCGCTGCTCTGGGGAGCCAATGACCTGGGCAGCACTATGATGGAGGAGAACGTCGTCTCCGCCGCCGGAGCGAAGAACCGGATGAACCAGGAGGAGATGATCCGGTTGATCCGGGACATCGGAGAGCGTCCCGCCAAGCGTAATACCGCCTATGAGATTCTCGAAGTTTTCTAAAAAGAATTTTCGGAAAGCTCCGGAAGTACTTTCCTGATGGAAGGAAGATGATGAAAAAACTCTTCTACGCATTAACGATATTGATACAAGGAGTGCTAATGGCCGCATCGATCATGCATGTGGAGGTCAAGGGAGTAAAGGTCCCGGTCGTTTTCGAGGAGGAGCAGCGTCTTCCTCTGGCTTCGATGGAGCTGATCTTTCAAAATAGCGGCTCGCTGGCCGATACGACGCCGGGCATTGCCAAATTTGCCTCCCGGATGCTGGGGGAGGGTACCCGCAAAGAGGGGGCGACGGCCTTTGCGACCTCCCTGGAAAATCGGGCGATCAATCTCCATGCCGATACGGGGAGGGAGACCTTTGTCCTCTCCCTCGAAGGGCTCAAGAGCGAGTTTGATTTCGGGGTGAAGCGTTTGACGGATCTGCTGGGTGACCCCAACCTGACACCGGAGGCCTTTGCAAAGGTCCGTACCGAGACCCTGGGACGCATCCGGCAGAAAAAGAGCGACTTCGACTACGTTGCCGCGACCCGTTTGCGAAGCATTCTTTTCGAGGGGACGCCCCTGGCCCATCCGGCTTTGGGGACCGAGGAGAGTATCCAGGCCTTGCAACTGGAGCAGGTGCGCGAATATCTGTCCAAACACCTGAAACTGGACAATCTCATTGTGGTTTTGGGCGGGAAGTTCAGCCCCGAAGAGGTAGAGAAGATCGTCGCTAAGGCGGCATCGGTGCTCGAAAGAGGGACCGTCAAACCTATACCCCATTTTGAAGCCAACGCCAAAGAGCGGCGAACGACCGATTTCGAAGAGACGGATCAGGCCTACATCTACTTTGGCGCTCCCTACAAGATGGCGGCCGATGACCCCCATCGGGTCTACGGCAAGGTCGCGGCCTTCATCCTGGGTAGTGGAGGCTTCGGCAGCCGTCTGATGGAGGAGATCCGGGTCAAGAGAGGTCTGGCCTATTCCGCTTACGGTCGCCTGGCGGTCAACCGCACCCACAGTTACTTCAGCGGCTATCTCCAGACCAAGATCGAAAGCGGCGACGAAGCCCAAAAGGTCGTCGCTGAAGTGATCCAAAACTTTCTGAAAAACGGCGTGACGGCCGAGGAGCTGGAGGGGGCCAAGAAGTTTTTTCTCGGAAGCGAACCTCTGCGCACCGAGACTCTGGCACAGCGGATGAATCGGGCCTTCCACGAGTACTATGAAGGCCTGGGGCTGGGCTGGTCGGCGAAAGAGCTGGAGATGATCCGTACCATGAAGCTCAAAGATCTCAATGCCTTCATCCATGCCCATCCCGAGATCGGCAAGCTGAGCTGGTCGATCGTGACCAGGAAGCAGCCCTGATCTTTCACCACGGCATCCAAAGCTCCTCCGATTCCCTACTACGTTAAGATACCTTAA
>Ga0256841_1003545_pt1 | contig 11618 bp, 8 predicted proteins | sample 356308metaG_FD_185971 | JGI IMG/M metagenome (GOLD analysis project Ga0256841, IMG submission 185971) | Hydrothermal vent microbial communities from Mid Atlantic Ridge, Atlantic Ocean - 356-308 | ecosystem: Environmental > Aquatic > Marine > Hydrothermal vents | place: Atlantic Ocean: Mid...
TAAACTGATTAATGACTCATTAGGATTGTCAAAAGTATGGAATAATCTGGGGCTGATATATCAAAGTCTTGGTAATTATGAAAAGTCTCTTGACTACCTGAATATGGCTCTCAAATACAGAGAGTCAATAGGCGACTCTTCTTTCATCGGTTCATTATATAATAATATCGGGGGTGTTTATTATGATTTGGGTAAACTTGCAAGCTCATATTACTATTTTGACAAGGCTTTGGAAGTGGCAACAAAAACAGGCGACACACGATCAAAAGTACCGATTATGAATAATCTGGGTTTGATATTGCTTGAACAAAGAAAGTATGAAGATGCTATCGGCTATTTTGAAAGAGGTCTTAAAGGAGCCAAAGAGTTTGATAATAAACCTGCTTTGTCAGATCTTTACCACAATCTGGGAAAGTGTTATTTTGAGATGGGTAATTATACAAAAGCACTTGAGAATTACCATAAAGCCTTGGACGTGGATACCGAGATTGGTGCAAAACAAGCCCATACTCTTAACAATATTGCACAGGTTTATATAGAACTTGATTATTATGAAAATGCCTTGAAATACCTTCTGAGAGCCAAACAGATAGCCCTGAAGAATAAAAACCTGACTGAGTTGCGTGATATCTTTAATAATCTGTCCGTTGTTTATGAAAGGCTGGGAAATTATAAAAAGGCTTATTCCAGTTATCTGAATTTTAATATTTATGATGATTCCATTAAAGACCAGGCCTATTCGGCTAAACTCATTGAGGAGAAGACACTGCATAAAGTGGAAACGGCACAAAAGGAGATTGAGCAGCTAAAACTGAAAAACCAAATTCAACTGGAGAAAAAAGAAAGCCAGATACAGCGTAAAAATATAATAATCTACATATTTATAGCAGGAGCTTTTATTGTGTTATTTTTCCTGGTTTTGGTTTACAGAATGTATGCGCAAAAAAGAAATGCCAACAGGTTGCTGCGTAAACAAAATGAAGAGATAATCAAGGCGGACAAGATAATTAAAGAGTCAAATAAGGCATTGCAGGAGAATGAAAGGAGACTTAGAAGAATTGTCCGGGAAATGCCTGTAATGATAAATGCTTTTGATGCTAATGGAATAGTCTCTTTTTGGAATAAGGAGTGTGAGAGGGTAACGGGATACCTTGAGGATGAAATTATCGGTAATAGAAATGTGTTGAGGATGCTCTATCCTGATAAAAAGTACAGAAGGTTCATTCAAAAGGAGATAGTGGCTAATAACTTTTCATATAAGAATTATGAAACGAATATTACCTGTAAGGATGGAACCAAAAGGACTATTTCCTGGTCAAGTGTCTCTTCTTTGGTTCTGATTCCGGGATGGAAATACTGGGAAGTCGGAGTTGATGTAACCGAAAGGGTTAAAGCCGAGCAATTAATACTTAAAAATCAGGAGATGCTGCGCGGGATTTTTGACTCTTCCCCTTTGGCAATTATTGTTGTTGATCTTGAATACAGAATTATTGACGGAAACCCTGCCAGCATTGAAATGTTTAGAATTGATGTGTCGGATGAAAATAGAGATCGGAGTCTTTTTAGTTTTATACCTGAACAAGACCATAAGATTGCTACGGAAAGGCTTAAGGAGTCATTGATGAAAGATTATTCCAAAAATAATCAATACAAGCTTATCCGGTCAGACGGTTCAACCTTTTATGCCGAAACATCAAGCAGTGTTATTAAGGACTCTTCCGGCAAACCTGTTGCTATTGTTGTTGTTGTTAATGATATCACGGAACGTCTGTCATTCATTCAAGAGCTTAAACATGCCAAGGCAATTGCCGAGCAATCCGATAAATTAAAGACCGCTTTTCTGGCAAATATGTCCCACGAGATAAGAACACCGATGAACTCCATAATCGGATTTTCTAATCTTCTTACCGACAGTAATATAGAAGAAGAGAAGAAGACGGAATATCTGCACCATATTATTAAAAGCAGTAATGCTCTTTTGAGCCTTATTGATGATATTATTGATATATCAAAGATTGAAGCGGGACAACTTACAATCACTAAATCCGAATTTAATATTAATGCTGCGGTTAAAGAGATATTTGATTCGTTTAAAGCCTCAAATACGAAAAAAACAGTTGCACTAAATCTTGTATTACCTCCGGATAGTGATAGCTATAAACTTGACTCGGATGTTATGCGGATAAGGCAGGTTTTGTCAAACCTCATTGGTAATGCCATTAAATTTACGGAAAAGGGAACAATAGAAGTTGGGTATGATATAGAGGCTGAAGGAGATAATGCCGATATTAAATTTTATGTTGCAGATACCGGAATCGGTATTCCCAAGGAAATGCAGGAGACCATTTTTGAGAGATTCAGACAGGTTGACGAAACAACTTCACGGAAGTTTGGCGGCACAGGCCTCGGACTTGCCATATCAAAACGTATCGTTATGCTTTTGGGAGGCAGAATATGGGTTGAGTCGGAACCCGGAAAAGGTTCAATCTTCTATTTTACTTTGCCTTTTAAAGTTGAAAATATTGAGCATTCTGATGATAATGAGAGATTTATATCGTCAAAGTATGATTGGAAAGACAAAACTATTTTAATTGCCGAAGATGAAGATACAAATTTTGAGCTCCTTAAAGCGGCATTACATAAAACGAAAGTTAATGTGATTTGGGCTGTTAACGGATTGGAAGCTGTTGAGATATGCAAAGCCAATAAAAATATTGATTTGGTTTTAATGGATATCAGAATGCCTAAGATGAATGGTTATGAGGCGACAAAAAAGATTAAGTCTTTCAGGAAAAACCTGGGTGTTATAGCTCTCACTGCTTACGCAATGGCTGAAGATGGTGCCAAAAGTTTAGAGGCTGGGTGTGATATGTATTTTTCTAAACCCATCAGACCGTCAAAACTTTTATCGGTGATTGACCGCTTTTTTCAAAAGAAAAGCAAATGAATCAGTCTTTCCGATGTTCCATTTTAATTCTGCCGGAAGTCTGTTGAAGTATGATACCTCCAATGATAAGTATTAGTCCTGCTATGGTTGATAAAAGAATTTTTTCTCCAATCGTAATGTTGATGATGAGAAGGGATATGAAAGGAGAGAAGTAAACAAGATTTGAAACTTTAGCTGTGTTTTCCGACAGTTGAAGTGCTTTTAGCCACAAAAAATATGTCAGACCCATTTCAAAGATGCCAATATAAAGTGCCCCTGCAAGCCCACGGAAGGAAATGACGCCCAAACCGTCTGAAAACAGTATTGCTATGAAAATAAAGATGGTTCCGAAAATAAAGTTAGTGAAAAGTTTTATCACTTCATCTCTCTTGTCTTTCATATTGTAAATCCAATATAAAGCCCAGAAAATACTACTGCCGACGGCAAGTGCCACACCGAAAGGATTGCTGAATTCCAGAGTGGCAAGGCTCCCCTCTGTCGAAATAATGACGATTCCCAAAAAGCTGATAACGATAGCAACTATGCTTATCCATCTGATCTTTTGACGAAGAAATGGGATAGACAGCAAAACCAAAGTGATCGGCCAAATGTAGTTCAGTGTGCCCGCCTCCTGAGCTTTGAGAATGGAATAAGCTTTTAGCAAAACGAAGTAATAGAGAAACGGATTCAAAAATCCGAGAAATGCCGAGCTGAAAAGGTCTCTGCGCTGTGTTTTTTTTAAAAGATGAACTTTTTTCTGAAATATGATTATAATAAAAAGTACAAAAGTCGAAAACAGGGAAGCAAAAAATAAAAGTTGTAAATAATCAAAATACCGGAGTGATATTTTAAAAGCCGAAGCAATTGTTGACCAGCTCAAAATAGCTGCAACTGCATAAAAGTATGCTTTTTGCTGTGATGTCATATTTTTATAAAATATAATCTGCAAACCTAATCAATTCCCGTAAACAGGGTTTTGATCCTGTGCTTTATATTTCTCACGGTAAATACAAGTTTGTTTCTTACCTTATCGCTCAAAATTTTGTTCAAAGTTATACTAATCCATTCGTGGTGAATGTCTTTCAAAAGAATAAGATAATCTCCAATCCCGTTCAAATTGTAACTATATGTGGCAAAATATACTTTATAATCTTTAAAATCAAGCGAATGAGCTATTCTGTAAATGTGTAGCGGCGCACTAATAAGTATTGCAGATGAATAACCTTTATCACGTAATATTCGTTTTCCAGCCTGCCAGTTTGTTATGGTGTTAAAAGAGATTGAGTCATAAATAATCATCCGGGGTGGAATTCCCTGTTTTACAAGATAATTTCTCATCAGATTTTTTGGTCTGTTGATAATCTCCCTGCTGTTCCCTCCCACACAAATTATTGCTTTTATTCTGTGATCATTAAGAAGATGAATAGCAACTGCAGCCCTGTTTTTACTGTCGGGGCCTAAATGTTTACCGTCAAATGTCGCATCTCCGAAAAAGATAATTCCGGCCTCTGCTTTTATGTTTGCAGGTTGGTCGGATACGAAATCAATAACCTTGTTATAAAAATATTTTGCACAAAGAAGATCAATTGTGATAGTGAGAATAAAAATAAAGACAAATAGTTTTAGTGCCTTTTTATTTGTCCGCCTCTTTTTCATATTTGGTTGTCAGGATTTGTTAAAAAAGGTAACCTATCCCTGCATAAAAACCGAAATTGCCGTCACGTTTATCGGTTGTAAGTCCGAAGTCGGTCGAGATAATGAAATTGCGGTTCATTATCAGATTAACTCCTCCACCGTATGAAAAATGGAATTTTTCCGCACCAAAGTCGAAATAGTGTTCGGGATATGGTTGTCCGTTAAATGTTTCGGGCACATCATATTTTTGTACTACTCTTCCGGCATCTCCAAAGGCATTCAATGACAGAAAGATATTTTGCTTCCAGATCACTGTTTTCAGGAAAATATATCTGAATTCCGCATTGCCGTACACAATGCCATCACCCACAACCCTGTTGCGCAGAATTCCCCGCAGTGTTTTTGCACCGCCAAGCCCGTCAATGGTTGTGGCAAAAGATACGGCTGTAATCATATAAGGTTCCAGGTAAAAAGGCGTCCGGCCGGAAATGGTTCCCTGATATGCAAGACGATAAGCAAACACTAAGCGATCCATAATAATCGGTAAATACTGGCGGTGTATGACGGATATCCTTGAAAAACCGCTTTGTTGCGATGGGAGCAGCTTTGGCGTAACCTGCAGCATTACCTCATCCCACATGCCTTTCATAGGGTCGTTTTCATTATCTCGCGTGTCGTAAGTCAGCCCTATTTTGAAATATGGCATATCACCGCCGTTCTTTTCGTCATCGCGGATGATTCCCCATTTTATGTAATTTTCATAAAGCAGGTCGGTCTTTTCTATCTTGTCTTCTTCTTTCTGACCTTTGTTATACTTTTCAACATCAACTGTGTTTATGTCAAACTTGTAATAGCCTAAACCAAAGTGCCATCTCAGTTTTTTGCCGAGAATGTTTCCGTCACCGTCAGCAGTAACCCTTAAAAATTTACGTTGATATTTGTAAAATACTTTTGATATGTAATCCTGGTTTCCTTTCTCTGTAAAAGGAGTGTAATATATTGCATCGTAACCGTTAAAACCGTAAAAGTCCAGCATTAGCTCGGTAAGATAACTAACATCGGATGTAATTCTTAATCCCGGTATCAATCCTTTTGAGTCAAAAAATATTTGTGTAGTGCCCTGTCCTTTGGTAGTTCTTGAATACTCAACATAAAGCATATATCTGTAATCGGGATAAATAGTCCCGTCACCGTAATCATACATGCTGACTGAAGCACCATAAGCAAATCCGATATCCGTTGTATATCCGATAATTGGCAAAACACCGAAATTAAGCCCTTTCTTTACCTTTTCCGTTTTCTTTTTTTTAACATTTACAGAATCTCCGGCCGTAGTATCACTTGCAGGAAAATATGCATAGGTCTGAAATACAACTAAAACAGATGCAATAAAGGTTAGTATGTTTTTCATTTTTTGTTTTTTAGTATCATTTGAAATAATAATAAAAATATCGCTGCAACAATAATGGAAGCAACACTTAGCTCCGGTATCAGATTACCGGTTAAAATCAATACAAAAATATAGATAATTCCCGAAATAAAACTTGCAAGAGCCGCTTTCGGATATATTTTAAAATGAAATGATGATATGGCAGCAGGTATTATTGTAAAACCTATTCCCGTAATAAACAGAATTACAGTTATTAAATCCCTGAAGAAAAAGGCAAGTATAAATCCGGTAATTGAAAACAGAATTATGAAAATTTTTGTCTGAACCATAAGGTTATGCTGAGTAACTTCCTTTTTTGAAAAGTGCGAAATGTAATCCTTTGCCACACTTGATGCCAGTACAAAAATAATTGTATCTGCCGAGCTCATTATTGCTGCAAACAACAGGACAAGAGCTGCACCGATATATTTTTGGGGAACAAGAACGGTCAGCCCTTCCGAAAAAGCATTTCGCGGTTCGATGCCGGGAACGTATTCGTGGGCGGATAGCCCGACTATGGTTATTGCAAAACCTGTAATTAAAACAAAAACGGCAGATCCTATCAATCCTTTTTTTACAACTCTTTCGTTCTTGGCTGCATATACCCGTTGCCAGTATTCAGCCGACTGAAAAATTATCAACACTCCAAAAGCAATAAATGCTATGGTCATACCTGTATCCATTCTTGATATATCAAAAAGTTCCCGGGAGAAATTGCTGTCTTCTTTTATGAGCAGATATCCGAGTAAGCTGAAAAGAATAAAAAGCACAACATATTGAAAAATATCCGTTTTTATCACACTTTTAAAACCACCGGCAACAAGATATACCATAATAATACTGCTCGCTATCAATAATGACATTTCGTAGCTCCAGCCGCTAATGTTCGATAAAATACTGCTTCCTGCAATAAACTGGTTAAGAAGCATCCCGAAATAGACAACAAAAAGAATCAGAGCCGAAGCTACTCCTGTTTGTTTTCCGTATTTGAAGAAAAACCAGTCCGACAGGGTTATAAACTGCTTTTCGGTACTTATCTTTCTGAGTTTTAAAGCATATGGGATAAAAATAATAAATCCGAGTGCCGTTCCTGCAAAAACCGCAATAGCAGAAATTCCGAATTGATAAACATATGCCGAATATGCCACAATAGCAGCTCCTCCGATGTAGCTTGCAACCACGGACGACACAAACCCGAAAAGGGTCATTTTGCGACCGGCAATCAGGTAATCCTCATCTTTATGTCCGCGTGAACTCCAAAATCCGATACCGATACAGACAAGTGCATAAACAATTAGCAACCCGAAATTAAATGCAGATAGTTTCATATTCGGGTACAAAAATAGATAAAAGTTCTAATATGCCATACACCATACTATCCTCACTTACTGATTATCGCCCAATCAGGAAATACGCCTGGCTGAATATTGAATACATAAACACCGAGAAGCCAGGTTAGAACGGTAACAACTACAATCCCTATTATATTCAGGAAAAAGCCGGTTTTTGCCATATCCTTTATCTCTATTCTGCCTGTCCCGAAAATAATTGCATTGGGTGGAGTGGCTACCGGAAGCATAAATGCCATTGACGCAGCTACCGTTGCGGGAATCATAAACAGTAATGGATTTATGTTGTCTGAAACGGCAAGTCCGGCAAGAATGGGAAGCAGCATTTGTGTTGTTGCAGTGTTGGATGTTACTTCGGTCAGAAAAATCATAACCGTAGTAATTGCAATTGTTATTACCAAAGGATGGAAATCAAGGACGGCACCGAGCCTGTTTCCAATCCACACTGAAAGTCCCGATTCCACAAAACCAAGTGCCAGGGCAAAGCCTCCTCCGAAAAGCAAAATAATACGCCACGGCATATTGCGTGCCGTCTCCCAATCCAGTACACGATCGCCCTTATCTTTTTTTGACGGTATGAGAAACAGTACTATTCCTACTGCAACGGCAACGGTTCCGTCATTTAAAAATTTAGGCTGTGAGAAAAGATTTGCCCAACCCGGAATTTTAAACGACCCTATGTTTATGTCCGACCTGAAAAGCAACAGAAGCGCAAAGGCTATGAAGACTATTAAAACAATTTTTTCCTCAAAGGACATTTTGCCGAGAGTTTTATATTGATTTTTAAATGTTGCAGGGTCTATGGAAACGGTAATTTGCCCTTTCTTTCGGAAGAAAATAAGATAAAGATACAGCCATAAAACTACCATCATTATAATTGTAACTGGAAGAGCAAAAGTCATCCACTGCCCGAAACCTATTTCTGGGGCATTGGGAAAGGTTATGGAAAATATTTTTGCGAAAGCAAGATTGGGTGGTGTTCCCACAAGTGTTGCTATACCACCTATAGAGGCACTGTAAGCGATGCCAAGCAGTAAGCCTATTGCATAATTCTTAATGTTCTCTTTCCCGATACTCTCTTCAAGCTGGTCAATGACCGAGATTACAATCGGGATCATCATCATTGCAGTAGCAGTATTAGATATCCACATCGAAAGGAAGGCTGTGGCAAGCATAAACCCCAGAAGAATACTTCCCGCTCTGACACCGGTGTACATTAATATTTTGAGAGCGATCCTTTTATGCAAGTTCCATTTTTGCATTGCAAGTGCCACGAGAAAACCACCTATAAACAGGAAAATAACATCATTAAAATATGCTGATGATACTTCCTTTCCGTTGATAACTCCGAAAAGCGGAAAAAGTACAACCGGCAGGAGTGATGTAATTGCAAGAGGAACAACCTCTGTTATCCACCATACAGCCATAAGCACTGCTATTGCCATTGTGTATGTCACTTCGGGATGGCCGGGCGACAGATTTCCGAAAAGTGCTATGAGGATAAAAAGAAAAAGACCTCCAAAAAAACCGAAGAAAAACTTAGGGCTTGCCTTCATAATACAAAAAGTTTTACGACGCCCCGAAGTTACATATTTATTTTTATACATTTGCACCTCATTTTAAAAATGGTGTAATATGAAAAAACTTGCAGTAGTTGCTTTTGGCGGAAATGCCTTGTTACAGGCCGGACAGAAAGGCACAATTGACGAACAGGAAAAAAATGCTTATGAGGCAAGTAAGAATTTATTGAATTTGCTGGACAGAAATTACGATATCGTTATCACACATGGTAATGGACCCCAGGTGGGGAACATCCTTCTTGCCGAGCAGGCCGGTGAGAAAATGTTCGGGGTGCCTCAGATGCCTCTGGATATATGTGTTGCTTATTCACAGGGTTTTATCGGTTATATTATCGAGCAACAACTTAGAAACGTACTGGAATCCAATGATATGGATCAGGATATTATTGCCATCATAACACAGGTCCTTGTCAATAAGGATGATCCTGCTTTTCAGAACCCCACAAAGCCAATTGGCCCTTATTTGTCGAAGGAGGAAGCTGAGAAGATGGCAAAGGAGTCCGGAGCTAAATTTGTGGAAGACAAAAAACGTGGCGGCTGGAGGAAGGTTGTTGCTTCTCCGAAACCTTTGGTCATAAGCAATAAAAAATCAATAGAACAGTTAGCAAGAGCAGGTCATATTGTTATAGCTGTCGGTGGGGGAGGTATTCCTGCATTTTATGTCGAACCGAACAAGCTGCAGGGTATTGATGCCGTTATTGACAAAGACCTTGCTTCTGCTCTGCTGGCTAAACAAATCAATGCCGACAGATTGTTCATCCTGACTGATGTTGCAAAAGTTTGCCTGAACTTTAATACTCCGCAGGAAAAAACTATTGATAAAATGAATATTGCACAGGCTAAAAGATATCTTGAAGAAGGTCAATTTGCCGAAGGTAGTATGGCCCCTAAGATCAGAGCTGCTATTGACTTTGTGGAAAATACGGGGAAAGATGCTATTATAACAAAAACGACTTTGCTTGGAGTTGATAACGGCGGGACGAGGATTGTCTTTATTTGAGGGTTGTTTAGGTGGTCATTAAGTGTGAATTGAAGTTTTTATTTTTTATTTAACATTTGATATATGAAATTGGAAGAATTAAAGGTTTATCAGTTATCAATGGAAATTGGAGAAAAGGTATGGAATATAGTAGTTGAATGGGATAAATTTGCCAAAGATACTATTGGTAAACAATTGGTTAGAGCGGTTGATTCCGTAGCTGCAAATCTTAGAGAAGGTTTCGGGAGGTATCATTACAAGGAAGCAAAACACTTTAGCTATTATTCAAGAGGCTCGCTGTACGAAACGAAAACATGGTTAACAAAAGCATTGAACAGAAGACTTATTACAATGGAGCAATTTCAGTATTTTATGACAGAGATAGATAAAATCGGAGTTAAACTGAACAATTACATAAATTCAATAGGAAAACAAACCAAATGACGTGCGCAGCACAAATGACAATAAATAACAGCATAGGAAATAACGTGCATAGCACAAATTATAATAATCAACAATAAAAAACAAATATTATGGCATACAATTTAAGAAACAGGAGTTTTGTGAAGCTTCTCGACTTCACTCCGAAAGAGATAAAATTTTTACTGGAGCTTTCGGCTGACCTGAAAAAGGCGAAATATACCGGTACGGAGCAGCAAAAGTTAAAGGGAAAGAATATTGCTCTGATTTTTGAAAAGTCTTCCACGCGTACAAGATGTGCTTTTGAGGTGGCGGCTCTTGACCAAGGCGCACACGTAACTTATCTGGGGCCTTCCGGATCGCAGATAGGTCATAAAGAGACAATGAAAGACACTGCCCGTGTTCTCGGTCGTATGTACGACGGTATTGAGTATCGCGGGTTCGGTCAATCCGTTGTTGAAGAGCTTGCCGAATATGCAGGTGTTCCTGTCTGGAACGGTCTTACAACAGAGTTTCATCCCACTCAGATACTTGCCGACTTCCTTACAATGATGGAGCATTCGGATAAACCGCTTCATCAGGTTTCGTTTGCATATATGGGTGATGCACGCAACAATATGGGTAATTCGTTGATGGTGGGTGCTGCAAAAATGGGAATGGATTTCAGAGCCGTTGCCCCGAAGAGTGCCCAACCGGATGACGAGCTGGTTGAAAAATGTCGTGAAATTGCAAAAGAAACCGGCGCAAAGATTACCCTGACTGAAAATGTGGACGAAGGAGTGAAAGGTGTTGATTTTATTTATACCGATGTGTGGTTGTCAATGGGTGAAGATCCTTCGTTGTGGGAAAAACGAATTAAAGAGATGTTGCCTTATCAGGTTAATAGGGCTGCACTGGAGAAAACGGGAAATCCGAAGGTTAAATTCCTCCATTGTCTCCCTGCTTTCCATAATCGTGATACCAAAGTCGGAGAGGAGATATATCAAAAATATGGTATTGATGCCATGGAGGTAACTGAAGAGGTCTTCGAGTCGGATGCTTCTGTGGTTTTTGATGAAGCCGAAAATCGCCTTCATACCATTAAAGCGGTTATGGTGGCTACGCTTGGTGCATAACGCCTTTTCAACCTATCGGGACTCCGGCGCACAGGCCTGCCTCGTCCCGAAAGGTTTTATTGCACTGCAAACTTGCATTTTCCAACTGCTTTACCGTTGCTGAAAACCATCGCAAGGTATATCCCTTTTCGCCAGCCGCTTACATCAACAATGCTCTTGCCCTGATAGCGATATATTTTCTCTTT
>Ga0256841_1003547_pt1 | contig 11614 bp, 5 predicted proteins | sample 356308metaG_FD_185971 | JGI IMG/M metagenome (GOLD analysis project Ga0256841, IMG submission 185971) | Hydrothermal vent microbial communities from Mid Atlantic Ridge, Atlantic Ocean - 356-308 | ecosystem: Environmental > Aquatic > Marine > Hydrothermal vents | place: Atlantic Ocean: Mid...
GGCCTCTGCGGGCAGCCGGTTGACGATGCGCGGCACGTCTTCCGGCAGCGCCAACAGCAAGTGATACCACAGCGCCGCGTGCGCCCCTTCTACGTCGATCAAGATCGGCTGGTCGTCTAAGCTCAAGCGGGCGATGTCGGCGGCCATCTGTCGCCAGGGCGGTTTGACAAAATAGGAGCTGGTGGTCAACAGCCCGTTAACCACGATCAGCGTCACCAGGAACGCGCGCCCGGGCCGTTCAAACGCGGTCAGCCCCAGCCCAACCGCCAACGCAATCGCAGGCATGATCACCGAGACGTTGCGGTCGGTGAGCAGCGGGTAGCGGCTGTGCAATCCGAACGTGATCGCCAGCGGCACGCCCAGCCACAACCCCGCCAGCCACGCCGCCCCGACTCTGCGCGGGCGCGGGATCGCGCGTAACTGGCCGCTCGGACGGCGTAAAAACGGCACGCCCAACCCCACCAACGTCAGCAGTCCGTAAAGCGCCACCGGCTTGCCGAAAGATTCGGCGGCCAAATAGCCGACCGTGTCCCAGTTGAGCGGCATTCCGTGCGTGGTGAGCACCACCTCGTCCACCGGCGTCCCGACAAATTGATGCACCACCACCGGCAGCCAGGGCGCAAACGCCAGCGCGATCAGCGCGTTGAGCGCCAAAAAGTGCCGCCAGCGCGCCCCGTCCCGCAAGGTGAGCAGCGCGTGCAACCCCACCGCCAAGTTGACCATGTAGCCGTAGTAATGCAGATACAGCCCGACCACGCTCGCCGCCACAAAACCAAAAGCCCACCCGCCGCGCGCGCTTTGCCGCCAGCGCAAATAGAAATACGCGATCAGCAACATCACGAAATAGACCATCGGGTAATCGCGCACTTCTTGGGTCAGCACAACGTGCTTGTCCATCAGCGCAAAAGCCAGCGCCGCCAGCACGCCGGCGGTGGGGTTGAGCAACGCCCGCCCGACGCGCGCGATCAGCGCCACGCTGGTGACCGAAAACAGCACCGTGATCCAGCGCAACGCGATCACCTGCGGCCCGACGAGCAACATCCAGCCGCGCAACAGCGCCGAGTAGACCGGCCCGTGATGGTCCGCGACCATGGTCATCGTCAGATCGCGCAGTGTATCTCCGCGCGCCAACCAGACCGACCAGCCTTCGTCACCCCAAAGGCCCTGGTCGTTCAGCCCGTGAATGCGCAGCACGGCGGCCAGCACCACAACGGCCACCGTCGCCCAGAAGGTGGCGGCGTGTGCAAATGTCGTCGGGAGATGTTGTGCGTTGCTTTTCATAGCGGGGAATTGTACCGCGCGCCCCCTAAAAACAACAATGCCCGCCCTGCGCTCGGCAGGACGGGCAAATGATTGGCGCGTTAAAGCGTCTACATTTGGCTAAGGCGGACGACGTCAGCCGCTTGCAGGCCCTTAGGCCCTTGCACGATGGCGAATTCGACGCGCTCGCCTTCGTACAGCTCACGATAGCCATTCCCCTGGATCGCGGTGAAGTGGACAAACACGTCCGGGCCGTCTTCGCGCGCGATGAAACCGAAACCCTTTTGGGCGTTGAACCACTTGACCGTACCGGTGATCCGTTCACTAGACATGGGGGGGATGCTCCTTCCCACTTAAAAAAAGGTAAAGTGTTGTGGGGGTTGCGGGAGCACAAAAAACAACCCTCGCGGCGGTACTGCGCGCGAGGGGTCTTGCTTTCCACTTGCGTACAACCTTACCACTACGCCTCAGAGCATAGCAGAGTTCGGCGGCGGCGTCAATGACGAGTTTTTCCGGCAAAAAGAAGCCCCTTGCACAGGCAAAAAACAGCCCTGTATCCTCATAAGTCGTTCGCCCTCTTCAGCCGTCTCATCCGTCTCCAAAATTCGCCCGATCCGTGCCCTTGAGGTATAATTTGGCTTGAAACCAATTGCGGGGCGCAAGCCTTTTTACCCTCGTTTCACCGCACAACCGCGCCCTGCTACGCGGCCTTTAACGAACGTGACGGGCGACCCGCGTTTTTCGGTCGCCCGCCTGATTTACAGCAAGATGACAGGACGTCAAACGCATGAGCATCGGCACGGTTCGACAGGTCAATATTGATGACGAAATGCGCGAGTCGTATCTCGACTACGCCATGAGCGTCATCGTCGCACGCGCGCTACCGGACGCCCGCGACGGCCTCAAACCCGTTCATCGGCGCATCCTTTACGCCATGTACGATATGGGCATTCGCTCCAATTCCTCCTACAAAAAATCGGCGCGTATCGTCGGCGAGGTGCTGGGCAAATATCACCCGCACGGCGACCAGGCCGTCTACGACGCCATGGTGCGCATGGCCCAGCCCTTCTCGCTGCGCTATCCACTGGTGGACGGCCAGGGCAACTTCGGCAGCGTGGACGGGGACAGCGCGGCGGCTATGCGCTATACCGAGGCGCGCATGACCCGCATCGCCGAAGAGCTGATCGAAGATATCAACATGGACACGGTAGACTTCGTGCCCAACTTCGACGAAAGCCTGCAAGAGCCGGTCGTGTTGCCCGCCAAGTTGCCCAATTTGTTGCTCAACGGCACAAGCGGCATCGCCGTCGGCATGGCGACCAATATCCCGCCCCACAATCTGCGCGAGATCACCAACGCCATCGTCTACATGATCGAGCGCATGATCGAATCCGAAGGCGAGCCGGACGACGCCGTGCCGGAAATTACGGTGGACGAGCTGATGGCGTTCGTGCCTGGGCCGGACTTCCCCACCGGCGCGCTGATCGTGGGCGGGGCGGAGATCAAAGAAGCCTACGCCACCGGCAAAGGGCGCGTGATTATGCGCGCGCGGACGGAAGTGGAAGAAACCGCCGACGATCGCTTCCGTATCGTGGTGACCGAAATCCCCTACCAGGTCAACAAGTCTTCCATCCTAGAGCGCATCGCGGCCCTGGTGCGCGATGGCCGTTTGCGTATGATCTCGGACTTGCGCGACGAGTCCGACCGCAACGGCCTACGCATCGTGATCGAGCTGCGGCGCAACGCCCAGCCGCGTACCGTGCTCAACCGCCTTTTTAAGTATACCCAGTTGCAAACCACTTTCGGCGTGCAGATGCTGGCGCTGGTCGAAGGCGAGCCGCGTATGCTCAGTTTGCGCCGCGCGCTGCATATCTACATTGACCACCGCCGCACAGTCATCCGCCGCCGCAGCGAATACGAGCTGCGCCGCGCCCGCGCCCGCGCCCACATCCTGGAAGGGCTGTTGGTGGCGCTGGCAAAAATCGAGGACATCATCCGCACCATCCGCCAAGCGCCGGATACGGAAACGGCCCGCGCTCACCTGATCGAGCGCTTCGGGCTGAGCGAGGCGCAGGCCAACGCGATTTTGGATATGCAACTGCGCCGCTTGGCCGCGTTGGAACGGCAGAAGATCGAGGACGAATACAAGCAAATCCGCGCCTATATCGAATATTTGGAGGACTTGCTCCATTCGCCGCGCAAAATCCTGGCGCTCATCCGCGACGACCTGATGGAGCTGGCGGAAAAATACGGCGACGAGCGCCGCACCGAGCTGGCCCTGGGCGTGGATACGGAATTCGACGAAAGCGACTTGGTGCGCGACGAAGAAGTGCTGATCAGCTTGACACGGCGCGGCTATATCAAGCGCGTTCCGGCAGACGCTTACCGCTCGCAGCGACGCGGCGGCAAGGGCGTTACCGGCATGATGACGCGCGAAGAGGACTCGGTCGAGCTTTTGCACGCGGCCCGCTCGCTAGACCATGTGCTCTTTTTCACCAATTTGGGGCGCGTCTATTCCGAACGCGCGTACATGATCCCCGAAGGGGCACGCGGCGCAAAAGGCACGCTGATCAACGCTTTTTTGGCGCTCCAACCCGACGAGTACATCTCGACCATCGCCAGCGTGCCGACCTTCCAAAACACCGAAGGCTACTTCGTGCTTTGCACACGACGGGGGCGCATCAAGCGCGTGCCCGTCAGCGCCTTTGCCGCCGTGCGCCGCAGCGGGCTTATCGCCATGTCGCTAGACCCGGACGACGATTTGGGTTGGGTGCGCCACACCAGCGGCGACCAAGACCTGATCCTGGTCACGCGGCTGGGGCAAAGCATCCGCTTTGACGAACGCGACGTGCGCGTGATGGGGCGCGGCGCGGCGGGCGTGACCGCGATCCGACTCCAGGGCGAAGATGAGTTAGCCGCCCTTGACGTCATCGCCGATCCGCGCGATGATCTCCTGGTGGTGGCCGAATATGGCTACGGCAAGCGCACCCCCCTGGCCGAGTACAAACGGCAGCGCCGCTATGGGCACGGCATCCGCACATTGGCAAGCGACCTCAGCAAAACCGGCCCGATTATCGGGGCGGCAGTGGTCAAGCCGGAAGACGATCTGACGCTGATCACAGCAGGCGGGATGGCGCTGCGCACCGACGTAAGCGCGATCAATGTTTATGGGCGCGCAACCAGTGGAGTAAAGCTGATGGACTTGCCGGACGACGACGTGCTGGTGAGCATCGCCATCGTTCGAGAACGTCCCGAAGCTCCGGAGACCTTAGACGCCATCGCCGACAACGGCCCAGGCGCATAACGCTTAATTGATAATCAGCCTGATGACTACTGCTTATCCGCACCAAGCCGAGCGCCTGCCACCGCTCACGGTAGATGTTCTCGATCCGCTATCCATTGCCGAAGCCGCCGTTGCTTTCGCCAATAGCGACGGTGGTCTGATTGTGTTTCCTACTCGGAAAGCCGCCGACCTCCCAGACGTGCGGGCCGCGCTGCTTGCCGCCGCCGAGATCATCCGCCCAACTCTCCCCCTTGACGTCCCCGAACAATTGACGTTGTCGCCCAAGCAAGGGTGGACGCTCTACGTGCCGCGCGGCACGCAGGTTTACGCGACGGAAGACGGGCGCGTGCTCGTGCGCACGTTGCACACTGTGCGCGAACTGGACGGCGAAGCCATCCGCCAATTGGCCCTCGCCCGCGAACAAGGCGACTTTGAGACGGCAATTGTGCCGGATGCCACACCCGACGACCTGGACGAAGAGCTGTTGGCGGACTTCGCACGGCAGGCCGTGCCGAACTGGGACGGCGACGCATGGGCGCTCTGGGAGCAGATCGGCGCGTTGACGCCCGCAGGCGACGTCACGGTGGCGGGAATATTGCTTTTCGGGCGCGAGCCGCAAGCGTGGCTGCCCGCTGCCCACGTATATTTTGAGCACCGTGTAGCGCGTCAGGTCATCCGCTCGGAAGCTGTGGGCGGCCCACTTGTGCGGCAAATGCTCGCGTTGTGGGAGATGCTGACATTGCACGCGCGCATCTCCGGCCCGCGCCCCCCTTATGCGTCCGCGTTGTTGCGGGAAATCATCTTTAACGCGCTGGTGCACCGCGACTATCGCTTGCTGCGCCGCCCCGTGACCGTGCGGCTGACCCGCGCCGACCTGGTCATCGAAAGCCCGGGCGGCTTGAGCGGCTATTTAACCAGCGTCCACGACATCCCCGAAGGGCGCTATTTGCGCAACCCCCGCCTCTACTTTAGCTTGATGTGCTGGGGCATATGCGACAAACGAGGGGCTTGTGCGTTGGCATCGCGCGCCGGTGAAGACAGATACCCGGGCGTGCGCTGGGAGGCCGACCCGTATACCGTGCGCGTGTACATTGAGCGCAGCGTGCCGAAGGTGCGTACAACCGCCAGCATGACCGTTGCCTCGCTCACAGACCAACAGCAGCGTATTTTGCGGTTGGCGAAACAGCGCGGCAGCGTCACCTTGCGAGAGCTGCAAGCGCGTTGGGGCAACGGCATTCATCCGTCCAGTTTGCAACGCGACCTGGATACGCTCGTTGCGGCGGGGTATTTGCGACGTTTCGGCGGGCGTTCGGGCGTGTATTACGTGCGCTGAGCCAACAGCGTGCGCAAATGGGGCAGCGCCTGACGTAGGGCGCGTTCGCGGTGCGTGAGGTAGCCGACTTTGCGCTCGGCGGGCAAAGTGTGCAACTTTCCCAGCAACATCTCCCATTCCGGCACATAGAAAATGGACTCAAACGGGAAGCCCTCGATGCGGAGCGGGTCGGCTTGTTCCAAGATCACGCCGCGCAACGTGCCCGCAAAGTACACGATCTCGGCGTCAGCCGCCCCAAGCGCAAAGACGGTGCGGAACTGCGCGCCGCGTTGAACGGGCGGCACGCCGCGCATTTGCTCCAGGCAATAGGCGATGATCGCCTCGTCGGACATACGCTCGCTGCCGTCCCAGCGGCGCACGCGAATCCCGGGCGCGCCGTTCAGTGCGTCAATTTCCACGCCGGTATCGTCGCCCACCACCACGAAGTCCGCGCCCACGTGCCGGAGATAGGCACGGGTCTTGGCGGCGGCGTTCGCTTCCAACGTGTCGCCGTCTTCGGCCACGTCGAGCGTCAGCCCGATCTCTTGCGGACTGTGAACGGGGATGCCGTGCGGAGCAAGCAGCGCGCGCAATTCCATCAGTTTTCCCGGGTTGGTGGTGGCGTAAAGCAATCGGCGGGGCATGAGGGGGTGTCCTCCGTGCGGATAAGATGCGGTCAAACGCGCACATTGTACGCGATCTCCTCCAAAGGCGCAGGGCCGCTTGACGCTTCCAATCCAGTGGCGGGCAGAGAGATTTCCCCCTGCCCGCCATATCGCTAACCGCGCTCGTGCGACAGATTTTTTACTTCTTGCGCTTCGGGAAGTGGCTCAAGACGGTGGCCGCGCTCGGCACAACCGTGCGGTCGCCCAACGTCAACTCGCCGAAGGGCTTTTTGACGCGCAGCTTGTCCGCGCCCGCGTAAACCCAAATCGGCGTGCCTTCTTTGGCGTGGCTCAATTTGAGATACGCCTGCCCCAGCGAGTAGCCTTCCGTGTCAATGCTGCACGAGGTCACCACGCCGACCACACGTCCGCGCGCGTCCACTAATGGATCGCCCGGGTGCGGTGCGCGAACGCCCTTGCTGTTCATGCGGAAGCGCGTCACCACCGCGTCGCGCTCGCGCTCGTGCGCCAAGAACGACAACTTGCCCACAAAGAACGGCTTCCACGTCTTCACATAGCTGGCAAAGCCCGCGTCTGCCGGGTTCAGCCCCAGCGCGCCCGCCAACTCATGCCCATAAAGCGGCAAGCCCGCCTCGGTGCGCAAACTATCGCGCGCGGCCAGCCCGATGGGCGTGGCGCCGCTTTCCACCAAGTCGCGGAACAGGTGCGGCGCGGCTTCCGGGTGCACGAAAAGCTCAAAAGCGACCCGCTCGCCGGTGTAGCCGGTGCGCGTGATGACCAAGTCATAGCCGCCCAGCTCGCCACGCACCACGCCCGCCCAGGGCAACGCGCGGATGCGCGCCTTAAGCGCCTCGTCGCCGTGCAAGCTCAGCAGCACATCGCGGCTCTTAGGCCCTTGCAGCGCCAAATCTACGCGGCGGTCGTCGCCATTGGCCGGGTCGCGCAGGTCGCGGATGCGCACGGTGGCGCGCCCGGGCAACTTGGCCCAGGGACGGTCCGGGTCGGCCATATACTCGCCGCGCAACAGCCCGTTGACCCAGGCCCAGTCTTTATCGTTGTTGGCCGCGTTGACCACCACCATAAAGTTATCCCACGCCAGGCGATAAACGAAGATGTCGTCAATCGGGACACCGTCCACGCCCAGCAAATAGCTATAGTGCGCCTGCCCGGGTTTGAGCGTGCTCACGTCGTTGGTGGTCAGCGCGTTGAGGAACGCCTCCACGTCCGCGCCGCTGAACTCAAAAACGCCCATGTGCGAAACGTCGAAAAGCCCGGCGCCGGTGCGCGTGGCGATGTGTTCGGCGCTCACGGAGGTATACCAAACCGGCATATCGTAGCCGCCGAAGGGCACCATCTTGGCCCCAAGTTCCTTGTGCAGCGCGTGGAGCGGTGTGGTCTTCAGCTCCCCGTCTTCCGGCTCTTCCCAAGCGAACTGGGGCAACGGCTCGCCGTTCGGGCCTGCGTACTTTTCGCCGCGACAGCCCACGAAGTAGAACTTGTCGGCCAGCCCGCTCTCCATCTGCGCCCAATCGACCTCGAAGTCGTCAAGATTCGGTTCTTCGCTGAGCAAAGCGACCGTGACCGGCCCGGGCACCTTGCCGTGCAAGTCTTGCGGGTCAAAGCGCACAAAGCCATCGGAAAGCGCGCGCAGCCAAGCGGTGACCTGCTCGGCGCCCTGCTCCACGTGCAAATGATACGCGCCGTCGTGCAGCCGCACCAAAAGCGCGCGGGTCATCGGCTCGCCGTCTTCGGCCAAAACCCACGTCGGCACATAAGCGCCTTCGCCCAGCGCGCGCACGTCGCACGTCAGCGCCACATCGAGGAAATCCGTTGCGCGCGGCCCATAAATATCAATCGTGCGCCAACCTTTGCCCTCAAAGCGCGGGTAGAGCCAAAAATGCTCGGCGGCGGCGTCCGCTTCCTTCGGATAGCGGCGCAAGTCCGGCAGCTCGAAGTCCACGCCCGCTTGTTCGGCCAGCGCGGAAATTTTCTCGCGCGCCGCCTGCAAAGCGTCGAAGTCCACCTTGGCGCGCCACTGCGGACGCCCGCGCCGCCCGGCGTAGCTGAAAGGCTCGCAGGCAAAAAGCACGTCCGCGATCACGTTCGCCAAGCGGTCAATTTCCGAATCACGGAAACCGCGCTGCGTGATCCAAGGCGTGCCCAAGCGGATGCCGGTAGCGCGAAAAGCGGAAGTGTCGCCCGGGATGGTGTTGCGGTTGCAAACAATGCCCGCCAAGTCCAAGATGCGCGCGGCCATGTCGCCGCTCAGCGGCGAGCCGTCCGCACCTTGCACCACTTTACAGTCCACCAGCAGCATATGGGAATCCGTGCCGCCGTAAGGGATGCGCAAACCGCGTTCGGCCAGCTTTTCGGCCAGACGCTGCGCGTTGCGCACGGTTTGCGCTTGCAAAGCGCGGAACTTTTCGGTCGTCGCCAGCTTGAAGGTCACCGCCATGCCCGCAATTGCGTTCATGTGCGGGCCGCCTTGTTCCCCGGGGAAAACGGCGCGGTCGAGCTTGCGTGCGATCTTGCGGTCGGTGCTCAGCAACACCGCGCCACGCGGGCCGTCCAACGTCTTGTGCGTGGTGAAGCTGACCACGTGCGCATGGCCGACCGGCGTGGGGAAAACACCCGCCGCCACCAAGCCCGCCACGTGCGACATATCCGCCAGCAAATAGGCGCCCACCTCGTCCGCAATGGCGCGGAAAGCCGCCCAGTCCGGCGCGAAGGGGTAGGACGTATAGCCCGCGACGATGACCTTGGGCCGATGTTCCAGCGCCAACGCGCGGATCGCGTCGTAGTCCAAGCGCTCGGTCTCGGGGTCTACCGTGTAGCTCACCACGTTATAGAGGATGCCGCTGCGCGAAACCGGGCTGCCGTGCGTCAAGTGGCCGCCGTGTAACAAATTCATGCCCATCAACGTATCCCCGGGCTGCATCAGCGCGCTATAGACGGCGCTGTTGGCTGGCGAGCCGCTGAGCGGTTGCACGTTGACGTAAATTTTTTCCGGCGGGAAGTTTTCGGTGGCGAAAAGCTCGGCGGCGCGCCGACGGGCCAGGCTCTCGATCAGGTCGGCGAACTCCGTGCCTTTGTAATAGCGCGCGTCCGAATAGCGGCGATATTCGGCCAAGCGCATATCCACGTCCAGCAACTCGTCTTGCGTGAGGGTGCGCCAATCCGGGTCGGGGTAACCTTCGGCGTAAATATCTTGGAAGACCGAGCCGAGCGCTTCCCGCACCGCCAGGGGCGCGCTGGATTCTGAGGGGATCATAATCAGGCGTTTAGCCTGCCGCAATGTTTCTAAGTCGACCAGTGCTGCTACGTCGGGGTCAAGTTCGGCCAGCTCACCACGAAACAGAAAGTCATCCATCACCAGCTCCTATACAAATCGCACGAAAAAACAGCACACTTTATCGGGCACATTCTAGCACGCGCAGGGGGGAATAGCTACCAAAAACGCGCCCCGTGCAGCCGAGCGATGGGGCGCGTGTGATATATCGCAGCGGGGAAGGTGCAATCTGTCCAACGCGCGGCGATCTTTTCTCGTTGCGGCGCGCTCCAAGCCCCGCTATACTAGCGCCTAGTAACCCACTCCACACACAGGACGGGCCATGTCTGCGGAAAACGCCACCGACACCCTCCGACACGACGTATTCCTCAGCTACGCACGCCAGGACGGGCGGCCATACGTCAAGCGGCTGGACGCGGAACTGCGCGAAAACGGCTTCCGAACCTGGCGCGACACGCGCGGCATTGACCCCTGGCAAGACTTCACCGCTGAGATCGAGCGCGCTATCGAGGGTTCGCGCTTTGTGGTGGCGTGCATCACGCCCGACGTCAAGCGCGACAACTCCTTTGTGCGCCGCGAAATTCAATACGCCCTGGCCGTGAAAAAGCCGGTGCTCGTTGCGCGTCCGGAAGAAGTTATACCCCCGATCCACGTGGTAAACCATACCTGGATCGAGTTCTATAAGGACTGGAACGCCGCCCTGGCCCAACTGATCGCCATCCTACGCAGCTCGCCGCAAAGCGTCGCCCGTCCGCCCCTGCCGCCCGAAGTGCGCGACCCCTTCCGTCCCTATCTGGGAGAGGCTTATAAGTGGATCGTGCAATACCTCGACCAAGCGGTGATCCGCTTGATCGACCTGAAAGCTGAGGCCACCGCCGACGCCGTCGAGTCGCCGCAACGCAAGCGCCCCCTTATGTTCGAGCAGCTCTTTACCGCACACGCCGTCCACGGCCCCGAGCCTGCCCCCACCGACGAACTCCCGACTTTCTCCCGCTTCGGCGAAGCATTTGAGCACTACGACGGACGGGTGCTGTTGTTGGGCGAGCCGGGGGCCGGCAAAACGATCACGCTGTTGGCGCACGCCCGCGACGCCATCGCCCGACGGCTGGACAACCCCAACGCGCCGCTGCCCATGTTGGGCTTGGTCGCCACTTGGGACGCCGTCAAGCGCACCCCGCTGGCAGAGTGGCTGGCGCAGGGTTATGACGGCATCGTCTCACGGGAAGCGCTGGAGCGCGTCATTGAGGCAGGCGGTGCGTTGCTGTTGCTCGACGGGCTGGACGAGCTGGGCAACGAGCGTGAAGAAAAGCACGAATTAGAGGAAGAAGACCCCGAGACGGGCGAAAAGCAAACCGAGATCGTGCGCTTTGACCCGCGTCCCCGTTTCATCGAGCTGATCCCGCCCAAAAACCAAGTCGTGTTGAGCTGCCGCGTGCGTGACTACAGCGAGATCGGGCAAAAGGTGGCGCTCAAGGGGGCGGTGACGCTGCTCCCGCTGAGCGACGCGCAAATCCGCGCCTATTTGGAAGAGCAACCCGCGCTCCTGGCCGCGCTGGAAGCCGACCCCGAGCTGCAAGAGATGTTGCGCTCGCCGCTGGTGATGAGCCTTTTCGCCTTTGCCTATCGGGACATGACGGCGGAGGACGCCGAGCGCTTGCGCGACCTGGCCGCCAGCCCGAGCGAGCTGCGGCACGCCATTTTCGAGCGCTACGTGCACAAACGTTACGCCTGGGAAGACCGCAAGCACGGCCACCTGCCCTTCTCGCGGGAGAAACTCTACGCCGTGCTGGGCCAAGCCGCGATGGAAAACCTCATCGGCGACTGGTGGACGCAAAACAATGTGC
>Ga0256841_1003548_pt1 | contig 11612 bp, 9 predicted proteins | sample 356308metaG_FD_185971 | JGI IMG/M metagenome (GOLD analysis project Ga0256841, IMG submission 185971) | Hydrothermal vent microbial communities from Mid Atlantic Ridge, Atlantic Ocean - 356-308 | ecosystem: Environmental > Aquatic > Marine > Hydrothermal vents | place: Atlantic Ocean: Mid...
CCGCTGCGATGCTCCTCGCTCTCCCACGGGCTTGTCTTCCCAAAGGGGCATCGAGCTATCGCACCGGACTAAACCAAAATGATTCATCTTACAATACGAAAATATACAAGGGGCCGGGGGTGAGGGGGAAAAACACCGTTGCATTCATCGGCTCAAACCCTCACCCCTTTCCCAGAGGGAGAAGGGCTTCAATATCCTGCAAAATCAAGTGTGAACGGAAAAAGCGGCGTTCATGCGATTGCCCTGACAGCGTCGGGTAGGGCAGGTTAGCGCAAGCATAACCTGACAATCATGATTTGGCATGTTCCCGGGTGACGCTGCGCTCACCCGAGCGACGGCGTGATAGCCTACGGTTTAAACCCCAAGGAATAATCGTTCCGGCGCTTCCAAAATCTCCTTGATGGTGCGCAAAAACAACACGGCATCGCGTCCATCGATGATGCGGTGATCATAGGTGAGCGCCAGATACATCATCGGCCGGATGGCAATTTCGCCATTCTCCACTACCGGTCTCTCCTTGATGGCGTGCATGCCCAAGATAGCGCTTTGGGGCGGATTGAGCAGCGGCGTGGACAGCATGGAACCGAAGATGCCGCCGTTGGTAATGGTGAAAGTCCCGCCTTCAAGTTCTTCGAATGCCAAGGTGCCTTCGCGGGCTTTGTTGGCAAATTCAATGATTTTATGCTCGATGGTGGCAAAATCCATTTGATCGGCATCCCGTAGAATCGGAACGATCAACCCCCTTTCGGTTGAAACCGCAATCCCGATATCGAAATAGCCATGGTAGATGATATCCTTGCCATCGATACTGGCATTGACGGCAGGAAAACGCTTTAAGGCTTCCACGGAAGCTTTCACGAAAAAACTCATGAACCCGAGTTTGATGCCGTGTTGTTTTTCAAAAGCCTGCTTGTGGCGCTGCCGCAGCGCAATCACTTGGGACAGATCCACTTCATTGAAAGTGGTGAGCATGGCGGTATTGCGCTGGACTTCCAATAACCGCTCGGCAATGCGGGCGCGGATGCGGGTCATGGGAACGCGCTTTTCGGGGCGCTGGCCAGCGGGGGCCAGCGGGGGAGTTTCGGGTCTGGTTTCCGGTTCGGCTGCCGGTGCTGGTGCTTTTTTGGTTGGTTCTGCAGGTTGCCGGGCCAGATATTCGAGTACATCGGCTTTAGTAATGCGGCCGTCTTTGCCGGTACCGGGAATCTGACTGGGATCGAGGTTGTGTTCTGCAATGAGCCGTCTTACAGCGGGACTCAAAGGTTGCGCGGTTTTGGGTGGTTCTGCCGCCACTGCTGTGGGCTGAGCTGGTTTGGGGGCGACTGCTGCGGGCTGGGCGGAAGACAGAGTGGCTAGTAATTCGCCGCTGGTGACGATATCCCCTTCGGGATGGTGGATGTTCTCCACTACACCGTCTTCCGGCGCGGGAATTTCCAATACCACTTTGTCGGTTTCCAAATCGACCAATTTTTCGTCTTTTTTCACGGCCTCTCCCGGCCTTTTGTGCCAGGCGGCGACGGTGGCGTCTGCCACCGATTCTGGAAGCGTGGGTACCCGGATTTCTGTGCTCATTTAACCTGTGGCCTGCAATTTAATTTCAGGATGGAGGGCGGCGTTTATGATAGCGCGTTGCTGCTGAACGTGCATGTGGAAATAACCTTCAGCCGGGGCGGCGTGCAATGGCCGGCCCACGTAGGTCAATTTTACTTTGGGCTGCAACGTTTGCAGAAAACGGTGGCGGATCTGGTACCAAGCGCCCTGGTTTTGGGGCTCTTCCTGACACCAGACCAGTTCCCTCAGGTTTGGGTATTGGCTCAAAGCCTTTTGCAATGCATCGCTGGGAAAGGGATAAAGCTGTTCCAGGCGTAGAATGGCAATGTCGTCGATTTCTTCCTGGCGCCGGGATTCCAGCAGCTCGTAATAGATTTTGCCACTGCAAAGAATGATCCGGTGCACCTTTGGTTTTTCAATCGGGTCGATTTCATCGATGACCAATTGATAGTGCCCCTCGCACAATTCATCCAGGTTGGAGACCGCCAGCCGGTGGCGGAGCAAGCTTTTGGGAGTCAGCGTAATTAATGGTTTGCGGTAAGGACGCAGCATTTGCCGGCGCAGCAGATGGAAAATCTGCGCCGGAGTCGTGGGAATGCAAACCTGGAGATTATCTTCGGCGCACAGTTGCAGAAAACGTTCCAAGCGGGCGGAAGAATGTTCCGGTCCCTGACCTTCGTAGCCGTGAGGGAGGAATAAGACCAAGCCGCTCAAACGCCCCCATTTGGCTTCTCCGGAACTGATGAATTGGTCGATGACGACCTGGGCGACATTGGCGAAATCCCCGAATTGCGCTTCCCAAATCACCAGACTTTCCGGCTCCGCGGTGCTGTAGCCGAATTCAAAGCCTAAAACCCCCTCTTCTGATAACAGGGAGTCATACAGGAAAAACCGCGTTTGATAGTGATAGGCGATTTTTTTCAAAGGAATGTAAGGTTCGCCGGTTTGATGATGATAGACGATGCCGTGGCGGTGGAAAAAAGTGCCCCGGCCGGCGTCCTGGCCGGTGAGGCGAACCGCCTTGCGGTCCCCTAGCAAGGTGGCATAGGCCATGTTTTCGGCATAGCCCCAATCCAGCGGCAAGGCGCCGGCGGTCATTTTACGGCGGTTTTCCCAGATTTTGGCGACTCTTGGATGAAGCTCGAATCCTTGTGGCAGTTCCAGCCACATTTCGGCCAGTTCCCGTAATTTTCCCAAGGGAACGGATGAATCGTAAGGCACATCCCAGCGGCTATGAAGATATTGGCTCCAGGCCACCTTGTGGGTACTGAATGAGTTTTCCAGCATTGGCCGGAGTACCGGGCCGCCTTTTTCCAGCGCGGCGACATATTCCTGTTCCATTTGCTCCGGTTCGCCGTCAGAGATGATTTTTTCTTCGATCAGTTTTTGAGCATAGCGTTGCCGGACACTGGGATGTTTGCGGATCATGGCATACATCACAGGTTGGGTCACGGCAGGTTCGTCGGCCTCGTTGTGGCCGTGGCGGCGATAGCAAATCAGATCGATGACCACGTCGCGGTTGAAGGTCATGCGATAGTCCAGGGCCAACCTGACAACGTAGAGCACCGCTTCGGGATCATCGCCGTTGACATGGAAGATCGGGGCTTCCACCATTTTGGCGACATCCGTGGCATAGGTGGTGGAGCGGGCGTCGAAGGGATTGCTGATGGTAAAGCCGATTTGATTGTTGACCACAATATGGACAGTGCCGCCGGTATGGAATGCCCTGGTTTGAGCCATTTGCAGGGTTTCCATCACCACGCCCTGAGCGGCGAAAGCGGCATCGCCATGAATCAGCAGGGGCAGAATTTGATTGTGGGCATTGCTGCCGATCCGGTCCTGGCGGGCCCGGACCGAGCCTTCCACTACCGGATCAATGACTTCCAGGTGAGAAGGGTTGAAAGCCAGCGCCAAATGCACCGGTCCGCCGGGTGTGGCCACGTCGGAAGAAAAACCCATGTGATATTTGACATCCCCGCTGGTGCCTTCGCTGGGCGCGGCTTTGCCTTCGAATTCTTCGAACAGCGTGGCAGGTTGCTTGCCGAGAATATTGATCAAGACATTGAGCCGCCCCCGGTGGGCCATGCCCAGTACCACTTCCCGAATGCCGGCTTCCCCGCCGTGTTGGATCATCTCGTCCAAAAGCGGTATCAGGCTTTCTCCACCTTCCAGGGAGAAGCGTTTTTGCCCCACGTAGCGGCGGTGTAGATATTTTTCAATGCCTTCGGCGGCTGTCAACAGTTTGAGCAACCAGCGTTTTTGTTCCGGGGTCAGCTCGATTTTGCCCTCGGTGGTTTCCAGTCTTTGTTGGAGCCAGGCGCGGATTTCCGTTTCCAGAATGTGCATGGTCTCGCTGCCTATGGAACCGCAATAGGTGCGTTTTAAGCGCTGGAGAATTTCCCTCAAGGTGAGCCTATGGCATCCACTAATGAGGGAAGCGTCGAATTCGGTATCGAGATCGGTATCATCCAGGCCGTGAAAAGCCGGGTCCAATTCTGGAAGATAAGGCTTGGGGCTCAAGGGCAGGGGATTGTTATCGGCAATCAAATGACCGAGCAGCCGGTATTGCTCTATCAACCGGTTGACCGCGATTTGTTTTTGGCAAAGGGTTTCAGGGACGGCCTCAAGAGCTGCGGCGGGCCGATGCCGCACTAGCTGCTTGAACTGCTTTTGGATGTCGCTATGGGGAACATCCCCCATCCCTGGTATCTGTTTTTGCAGTGCCTGAAAGCGTTCCCGCCATTCGCTTGGGACTTTGCCAGGATCTTTCAGAAAGCGTTCGTAGAGTGCTTCCAGGTATGCGGCATTCGCTCCGTAGAAGGGGGAGGTTTGTTGGAATTTTCGCAGAGTGTCATTCATCAGGTATGTGAAGTCCGAAAGCGGTCATATGAATATCAAGATAGCTGTGCCTATCTGCCTGGACATTCGTTACAATTTCACGTTCGATACCGTTGTGGTGTCTGTCCGTCCATAGAATAGGAAAATGGTAATCCATTGTATCAGTAGGGCAACATGATCTATGTGTTTTTGCAACAAATTTCCTACGCCAGTCAATGGAATTATAGGCATATTATTGCTGCAATGATGGTATTTTTACCCCTCAATAGGCTTTCTGCAGGGGGAGGTATGCGATTATTTGCTTCAATTTCACGATTGCCTTGCCAAACATCAACGCCGGGGATGGAATGATTCGCCTGATTAAGTTTTTTTTTCTAGACCGCTATATAATCCGGGAAGTTCTCCGGCCGTTTGCTGCCATCTGCTCATTGTTTATTCTCATGTTCGGCGGTTACAGTACCGCCAAAATCCTGTCTGAGGCCGTGGCGGGACTGCTGCCAGTGGATATTGTCAGCCAATTGATCGCATTGAAGGTCGTTATCGCTCTGGAAGTGTTGCTGCCTATCGGCTTGTATTTATCCGTGGTCATGGGGTTGGGGCGATTGCACACAGATTCTGAAGTAGTTGCCATGGCGGCCTGTGGTTACAGCGAAGGAAGGATTCTCTGGTCAGTATTGCGCCTGGGATTATTTGTGGCTTTGATTGTGGGTTTTTTTTCCATGATGCTGCGTCCTTTGGCCTATGAAAAAAGCTATATCCTAAAAAACCGTGCGGAAGCTCAATTTGACATCAATAAATTGGAAGCAGGCCGTTTTTATGCCAGCGAATCATCCGATTATGTGATCTTTGCCGAGGCGGTAGACCGCAAGCAACAGCGACTAGAGAAGGTGTTTTTCAGTCGGGGACTGAAAAGCGATGAAAAAGTAAAAACCATCTACGCACAGAGCTTGTTTCAAGAGGAGAAAAAAGCAAATGGCGACACCTTGTTGAAGTTTGAAGATGGCTACGCTTACGAGCTTGCTCCCCGGGGAAGCGATGACTTTGTCCTGAAATTCAAGCATTTGACTTTGACCCTGGCGGGGGCGCCGGAACCGACAGGATACAAAAGCAAAGCAGCGGCGATGCGGCAACTATGGGGTTCTGGCAATCCCAAGGATATAGCCGAGCTCCAATGGCGTCTGCTACGCCCTGTTTCTACCGTTATTTTGGCAATGCTGGCCGTGCCCTTGAGCCGGACTAAACCACGCCAGGGGCGTTATGGCAAGACTATTCTCGCCATTGTCTTGTTTGCGGTGTACTACAACTTGAGCGGCATGGCCAAAACCTGGGTAAAGGAAGGGGTGATCGGCCCAATTCCAGGGGTTTGGTGGCCAGATTGCTTGTTGGTGGCGATTCTGTGTTTTTTCTATTGGCCTGTGTGGCGAAGTTGGTGGCGGGCCCGCCGCTTGAAACCCGCGCCCGGATACTAGCCCGGCTATTTCACCAGCCGGCTTTGGGCCTCTGGATAAGCAACTGATGTATAGATAGAAATCACGGTGATTCATGACAAAAGACAAGAGCCATTTTGTCCCCGGCCCCAATCCTATCCCGGCCCTGGCTGGTCCAGGCACGCCTGGGCTTGAATTTCCCTCAAGCCATAGCCATCGCTATGGCTTTCGGTCCAATTCTGCGTCCAAACGCGCCTGTCCTGCGCCATCATCCGGGATGCTGATGAAATATCCGGGCTAGCCCGACTATTTCATCAGCCGGCTTTGGGCCTCTGGATAAGTAACTGATGTATAAACAAAAACGTGAATAGGGTGTCCTGGAATGGCTTTTGCCTTGGAAAGTAAAGAAACAAGCCCATGAATCTGTTAGAACGTTATCTGGGACGGGAATTTGCCAAAGGTTATTTGGTTGTGCTGTTGGTGCTTTTGGGGTTGTTTGGGTTTCTGGATTTGGTGGATGAGCTGAGTGAGGTGGGAGAGGGTAATTACCGCCTGAAAGATGCCTTTATTGTTGTGGGATTGACTTTCCCCACCAAGATACTTGATTTTGCCGCCATTTGCACCTTGATGGGGGGCAGTTTTGGGTTGGCCGGCTTGGCCAAGGGCAGTGAGTTGCTGGCAATGCGCAGTTCCGGTATGTCAGTGGTGCAGATGGTCATTGCATTACTGAAAAGTGTGGTGATTGCAGCGCTATTGCTGGTGGTGATTGCCCAGTTCATTGCCCCTTTGTGTGAGCGCTGGGCTTTTCTCCATCGTCATCAGGCGTTAGTGGGCAGCGATAGTCTGCGTACCGAACAGGGCTTTTGGTCCCGCAACCGCTTGCAATTTCTCAACGTGGGCACCCTTCTCCATAGCCGGGTACCGGAAGATTTGAATATCTATCAGTTCGATGCCACTGGCCGGCTGCAACAATTCATTCATGCCAAGCGCGCCGATATCAGAGACCGTGCCCACTGGATTTTAGAGGATGTATTTATCAAGGCGTGGAACCAAGGTTTGTTGAAAACCCAGCACCATAAAGAATGGCGCTGGGATTCATTTTTGAGTACGGATCAACTGCAAGCACTGGAGTTGCCTGCCGAGACGCTTTCCGTGACGGATTTGTTCAGTTATGTCCAATATCTCATCCATACCGGCCAAAATGCCGAGCGCTATGAGTTGTTGTTCTGGCAAAGGGTGCTGCTCCCTGTCACCATGGCGGTAATGATTCTGCTCTTGGTTCCCATTATGGTTGCAAGTCCCAGGGCCCAAAGCTTTGGTTTGCAGGTGGTGCTGGCGGTGATGGTGGGACTGTTGTATTTTTTGGCCACCCAGGTGGTGGCCAATGCTGGATTATTGTTGGGCATTTCGCCGTTGACGACAGCAATGGTGCCGACCCTGGTTGTCTTGGTGATTGCCTTGTTTCTGTGCCGGCGGGCGATTTGGCAATAATTTTTGTGAGGATGTCGCAAAAGTCCATCCGGGGCGTTGCGACACCTTCTTCATGGGAGGGTGATCGTAAAGTCCCCTTCCTTGCCGAAGGTCAGATGCTCGTTTAATCCCCGGATGGTTACCTCAAGCCGCCATCCTTCCTGGGTCTTGGTAATTCGGTAAAGATGATAGCGGCTCCGGTAGCCCCGCTTGTGGCCGATGGCCGAGGCGGAAGGTACGCCAATCATGGGAATATTGGTTTTATTGGGTCCTTGTAGCCAATGCAATTGCCAAAGATGGCTGTGACCGTGAAGGATCAATTCGCACCCGTATTGGCGCAGTAAGGCTTGCACCGGCTTTATGTCGGTCAACCGTTTTCTGGATTTGATGGCTTCCGGGTGTGGTGGATGATGAATGAGAAGGACACGGAAAAGATTTTGTTTGGCGGTTGCTTCCAGCAGGGATGCCAGCTTTTGGATTTGCTGATCCCCAACCGTCCCGATTGCCAGGAAAGGTGCGCTGGGCACTGCGGAATTCACCCCGATCAAGGCAACCGGGCCACGGACGCGCAGAAAAGGGAAAACCGATTGTGTTCCGGCATCGGAAGTCATATAACTTTGCCAGTAACGCAGCGATTCGTTCCAGGCCAGGGGTACATAGGCATCGTGGTTGCCAGGGATGACACTGATTCGTTCAGGGTCAGCCAATTGCGCCAACCAGCGGGCGGTCTGGCGGAATTCGTGTTCCAGGCTGATTTGAGTAAGGTCGCCGGTGATAGTGATATGATCCGGCGCTTGGCGGTGCAAGTCGGCAATCAAGGCTGATAATACCTCTGGCCGGTGTTCGCGGCGGCGCTTGAGTTGCCAGGAAAGATAGCCCAGTAGGCGTTTATTCAATAAGGCGCCAGGTTGTGCGACTGCCAGTGAAGTTAAATGAGGATCGGATAAATGCGCAAGGGTAAAGGCTTGTGATGGCATGACAAACGTTGTTAGCGAAGAATCATTATTGGAGTGGATGGAAAAGAACATCACCCGGCCATTTCCAGCGCCGGTGCAATCTTTGGTCAATGCCATCCGTCAGCGTTATGGGGAGCACGTGGTGGCTGTGCTGATGTATGGTTCGTGTCTGCGTGGCGGCGACCCTTTCGATGGCCTGGTGGATCTTTATGTTTTGGTAGATGATTATAACAAGGCCTACACAAATCGCTGGCTGGCCTGGGTCAATAAACTTTTGCCGCCCAATGTCTTTTATTTGGAGGCAGACTATCAGGGCCGCACCGTAAGGGCCAAATATGCGGTGGTCACGGCCAGGGATTTTGAGCGGGGGATGATGTGGTTTCACTCCTATCTATGGGGACGATTCTCCCAGCCGTGTCTTATCATCCATGGCGGAGAGTGTGCCGATTTTCCGGGGGCACAACCATCTATTCCCCACTGGGTTGCCAAGGTGCTGATCAAAGCGGCTGCCACTTTTGTCGCTAACACCGTGCCGATGTTACCCCCTTGCTTCGATGCCCGTACCTTGTGGACAACAGGATTGCGGTTGAGTTATAGCGCGGAACTGCGGGCGGAGATGGGAGAGGCCCGGGCGAACCAGTTATTCGAGTACGGCGAAGGCTATTACCAGGCTTTGACGCTACCCTTGATAAAGCGATTGACCTACCTCCAAAAGAGCGTGTCGCAAAAGTCCATCCTTGGGCTTTTGCGACACGCTCAATCAGGGAAAGTGCGATTTTCCGGTTCCGCCATTGCGGAGGATGTTGCCTTTTGCGACATCCTCAAACAAACTGAAGCAGAAGAGTATTGTTTGGAAATCCCGGAGTCAATTCGAAAGAAGTGCCGCTTACTTTGGCAGGCTCGCCGAATCCAGGGTAAAGCATTATCGTTGTTACGCCTTATCAAGGCTTTGTTTACCTTTCAAGGCGGGGTGGATTACATTATCTGGAAATTGGAGCGCCATTCCGGCAGGAAAATCGAAGTTCCTCAAAAGGTGCGTAAACACCCTTTGATTTTTGGTTGGGGAATGTTGTGGCAGTTATATCGGCAAGGGGTGTTTCGGTGATCCTCTTTACTAAATTGGTGGTTCGGTCATTCACCGCAGAGACGCAGAGATAAATTTTAGATTTGTCATTGCAAGCGGAGGGGAAAATTCGTGGGCAACCGCTGAAGGCTTCCCGTTTTGCTTGAAGTGACAAAAACTTTGGGAAATTTTTTTTTATTAAATTTCTCTGCGTCTCTGCGGTGAAAAAAATTCCCGTGCGACTTTATTTTGCCAGCCAGTGGCTCAAATCCCTGTTGAGCAGCCGCGAAAGAAGCATCACGTCTTCGCGAAAGGTTTCCTTCAATTCTTCCCGCAGAGCGGCATCCAAGGGCGGGCGTTTTTTGATGAGGGTGTTTTTTTTCAGCAACCATTTGCGCAGCCGTTTGATGGGGGATTTCTTTTTGAGTTTTTTACGCTTTTTTTGATGTTCCAACGTGGCGACAAAGCTGGCTACCCGCACGGGTGGCCGGGTCAACAGCCTTTGTAAAACTTTGGAGCGGGCGTATTTGTTGCTTTCCACCGGGTAGAATTCCGAGCGGCTATCATCTTTGACGCCGATAAAACCGAGTATTTTCAAATAGGCATCTCTAGGCTGGGCAACAAAGTCATCGAAAACGATGACCAAGCAGCGGTCCCGGCCGGCGAACCGTAGAAACCGTTGAAGGTATTTCCCCATTTTTCCCACTTCTTCGTACTGGAGGAGAAAGGGATCGCGGCAGGTTTTGGGGATGAATTTGCCTTGAGCGCGCTGATGACGAAGCCGCCACGCTTTGGCAAAATCTTCTTCGGTTTCATCCAGTAATGCCACCAGGCGGGCATGGTAGGAATACACCATATCCACCGGGTTGCGTACCATGATGATGAATCTGGCATCGGGATTGAGCTGGAGGATGTGTTCGATAGCCTCGGTGTCATAGAGATAAGAGACCGATCCTTCGCCCATTACTTGATGTTGCTGCGGGTCAAAATGGCCGAAGCAATGTCCCAGATAGTGCTGTTCAATATCCAGGTCGGGCAGGATTTTTTGCAGCAAACTGAAGTAATGGGGTTCCTTGGGACGGGAGAAACAGATGTGGGGATGATGAGCCAAATAATGACTCATGGCTGTGGTGCCGCAGCGGGGCGCGCCGACAATGAAAAAGTCGGGAAAAAACGGCAAGGCGGGAGGTGGAGCGGTTTTAATTGCTGGCGCGTTCATGGCATCCTGTCAATCTTGAGGAACCGGTTGATTTTCCATTCGCCGCAAAGCGGCAGCATAGCGGTCCTCCCATTTCTCCATGTTCTTTACCCCATCCTTGACATAAGGCGAAGCTTTAATCAGCGCAAGAAACAGTTTGCTGACGATTCTGCCAGGAGCCCGCATGGGGCGTTCCACATGCACCAATAGTACCACCCTGTGTTCACCGGTATCGTTGCGCACTTCGTGATCGAAGGTATCATCGAATACGAAACACTTGCCTTCGTCCCACGTCAGTTTTTGGTCGGCCACCCGCAAGTAGCATTTATCTTTGTCCTTGGGAACAATCAAGCCGAGATGACAAACCAAGAAGCTCTTTGTCGGCCCCCGGTGAGGCGGAATGTGATAGCCGGGATCAATCATGGAGAACCAGGCGGTCATCATGCCGGGAATGGATTCCAAGACCTTGGCGGTTTCCGGGCAACGCTGGCAATTGGTCTCAATGCGGCGGCCGAAGCCATACAAAATATGGGTTTTCCAATGATCTCCCTTGGAGATCCGGGTCTGGTCCGGAGAAATTTCATGAAAGGCGGGGATGAGTTCCCGTTCCTTTAGTAGCTGTTCCGCTTCTTTGCGGATAGGTTGCCAGTTGTTTTCCAGGATTTTTACCCACTCGAACTGGCTGGTGTCGAAAGCCGGTGGATCGCCAACCAGGGATTGACTGGCGAGAAACCTGTCGATGGCGCGGGTGACGCGCTTGCCGGTTTTAATGATAGCGCGGCGTTTCCATTGATTGAAATCCTGCCAAAGTGTCATTCAAACCTCAAAGAAAGTTGTTAGTAAAAGCCACAATTTGTGTCATTTTAGCAACTAACTCGCAAGTCAGTCAGGTTTTTCTTTCAATTTTGCTCTGGATCAAAAATAATCGGGCTGTTGAAAAGATTCCTGTTGCTTGGTCTATTTGAACCGGCCGATCCGGAGTAAATCCAGCCACCTTACAGCCAGCGGCAGCCGTAGGTCTGGTTAGCAAAGCGTAACCAGACATTCAGGCGGTTGAAAACCTTCCCATCGGTTGTCCCATCTGGATCGATTGCCCTGGCATAAAATCC
>Ga0256841_1003549_pt1 | contig 11611 bp, 11 predicted proteins | sample 356308metaG_FD_185971 | JGI IMG/M metagenome (GOLD analysis project Ga0256841, IMG submission 185971) | Hydrothermal vent microbial communities from Mid Atlantic Ridge, Atlantic Ocean - 356-308 | ecosystem: Environmental > Aquatic > Marine > Hydrothermal vents | place: Atlantic Ocean: Mid...
GTTCCAGCGCTTGGCAAGGGAATGACCCTTGCCTGCGCACTGCGCCTTGTTCCGGCGCCTGCCTGAAGCCCTGAATGCGATATATATTGTTGCCGGGTTAATAATAATAAAAAACGGCCGGGACAAACCGCCCGGCCGTACTCGAAGGGAAGGTGACGGTGGGTTTTTATTTCTTCACTGTCGTGAATCCCAGGGTCACCCAGTCCTGCATGCCACCTCGGTACCACTTGAGTTTGCTGACAGGATAGCCAAGCTTCACCAAGGTCTTGATGTTGATGGAGGATTGGGGGCACCAGAGTCCATTGCAAAAGAGCGCCAGCGTTTTGGCCTCGCTGAAGTCCCAGCCGGCCCCGGTCTTCTTGGCGCCGAACTGCTTGGTCATTATGTCGTTGAAGCGCCGTTCTTCTTCGTCTGTCTCGAACATTCCCCCCATGTTTTCCACGCTGATCTGGTTCCAGGGAACGTTGACCGATCCTGGAATAGTCCCGCGTGCAATCCAGTCGGGCGTGCGCGAGTCCACTACAAGGTAGGATTTGTCGCCGCTTGAGATCCTTTTCAGGATCTCAAGCAATTCCAGTTCACCAATCGTCTCGACACCCGGGACGACCTCTATGGGTTGCACGCAGAAGGGTGGGCATGCACGGGATGTCTTGTTATAGGGGGCTGGAATGAGATGATCCTTCTCGCCCACACGCTCAATGGTCACTTTCTTGCCATGGTGCATGACCACCACCGACTCGAGGGTTGGGGTAATCATGATGCGCTCATGACTTGCGCTTGCGGCCATGGGGACCGATATGGCGAAGGCCACAGCGGCAGTCTGCATAAGTTTCTTCAAGTTCATGGTATCTAAATCTCCTCAGTAATTCTGGGATCGGCGCCGAAGCATGGGTTGAAAATATACAAAACGAGCGCCGATGCCTTAGGGGATGTAGAGCGACATGCTGGCGCTCTTCCGCTGTTCCATCGCCTGTTTGTATCCAAGTTCGCTCTGCACGCGCGCCTTTTTCGCAAGCTTCATGGCCGTATCCAGATCGCCCTTCTTCAGAGCCTTTTCCGCCTTTTTTATGAACTTGCCCACGTCACGCCATTCACCTTCCACGGAGGCGGCCTTTTTCTGTGCGGCCTTTGCGTCCGCAATGGCTTGTTTGACGGCGGCTGCATCGATGCTGCCGCCCTTCGAAAGAGCAGACTTGGCGGCCATCTGTTTGCTTTCCGTACTTGTTGTTGCAGTCGCACAGCCCGTTATGATCAAGCTGACGAATGCCAATGCCAGCATTTTCTTGCCTTTCAACATCTTTTTCTCCTGTTAATCCGGCGGGTTCACCACATGAAAAGGAAGGTCGTGTTGCGTTATTTCCGTGCACCCGGCCCGTTCAGTGGCAGACCGTTGCTCATGTAGGTGAGGAAATACTCTAGATCACGGTACTGTTCGCCCTGTGCCTTGAAGGGCTTCGCCCGGACCTGCTTGTTACAGCCGGTGAAACGGCGGTGCAATGTCCCGACCGTGCCCCACTTGGATCGATATGTGGGCCAATGGGTGGTGTGGCCCAGCGCAGGGCTGAGAATGTCGGAGCGGATCTTGTTGCCAGCATTCTGAACATGGCAGTTGGCGCAGGAGAAATTGAGCTGTCCACGTTTCGTGAAATAGAATTTTTTGCCTTTTTCATAGGCTTCCAGGGCGCGGGGATCATCTTTCGGGATGACCACATGGGTTTTTTGCCCACGAGACTGGAAGGCGATGTAGGCAAGGAGGGAGTTGATTTTTCCCTTCTTGTATTTTAGCGGCTTCTCGCCATTGGCCTTGCGGCAATTGTTGATCGCCAATGGCAGGGTCACGACCATCCCCTTGGCCTTGTCCCAACGGGGATACTTGGCGGCGATGGCGGGTCCGTCTGGAAAACAGTCTTTGTAGTGCTTGCCGTTGGCGAACGCCTTGTTCCACATCTCCTCGCCTTCGTCGATGAATGGCTCATAAGGAGGGAACTCTTCGATGGCTTCCCAGTTTTCGCGTCCTATGGGATCTACGGCGTAGACACCATTGGCAAATTCTTCCCATTTCACTTTGGGAAACTTCTTCTTGAAGTAGTTCTGGAATTTTTTCAAGTCCTGTTCCGGCGATGCTGCCGAGGCCATCGGCAGCCCGGAGAGTATTGCCAGGGCGGTTATGATAGGCAACAGCTTTTGTCTCATGTTGACTCCTCCGAGAATTATTCTGGTTCGCATGAAGTTGGCTACGGTTTTCTACAGTGTCATTATGAATGCGAGCACTTGGTCGATCTCTTTCTCGGACAGGATCTTGTGACGACCGAAAGGCGGCATCATGGTGATGGGGTTGGCTTTGGTGGCGTCCCAGATTTGTGCACGGAGCTTGCTCTTGTCGGGATACCGGGCCTGCATGCCCACGAGGGGTGGTCCAATGGTGCCGGGCGAAGTGCCTCCAGCAATGATATGGCATGCGATACAGTTGCCTTTCTTTCGCGAAAAGGCGATTTTCTTGCCGGCATCAGCAGCACTTTCGGCATGTGCGGAATTGTGGACAGCCGGCTCTATCACAAGGCCGCCAAAAAGAATCGCGGCAGCGCCTGCGGCGGTGACCAAAACTCGGGATTTTCGTTTCATCATCTCCTCCCTCCATTAATCGGGTTTTCTTTATTAAAGACGTCTTAATCGATATCGGGTACTTCGAACCGAAGTATGTTCTCCACAATCGATGACCGAGGCGCACACGCCCTATGGGTAACGGTTATGCCGGTTCATTCCGACACAGGGATGTTCCACCCGTTGGGGGCGTGATGCGTGTCATGCAGGCCGTGATCCTTTGGTTTGAAAATCGGATGCATCCGATACTCTATATTTAAGATAATTATTATCAACTAAAGCCTTTGTGAGGCTTGGTCTTTGTAGTGTGTTGGCCGGTCGACAGACCGATTGGGAGCCTGCCATTCTTCCGTGCCCAATCGATCAATCGACCGGCCAACGTGTGCATCATGCTCCATGAAATACAAAACATAGATGCTGAATCTTTTATATATTCAAGCGGCTACTAGAGTAAATGGATTTATACGAGGGTGTCTATTATGGTTTACCTCAATGCGCTTCGAGTGAAAGCATCATACGCATGATGTCGGAGAGGGAGGCTGCCTCCATCTTTTCCATGACCTTTGCCCGGTGCGCCTCGATGGTGGACATGCTGACGCCGAGTTCTGCTGCGATCACCTTGTTCCGCATACCCTTGACCACCAGGTCCAGCACCTCCTTCTCTCTGGGGGTGAGCCGTTCTATCCGTGACTGGATATCCGCCAGCCGCAGGGCTTCTCCGCGGCGGCTGGCATCCTGTTCGATGGCCCGATGGACGCTGTCGAGCAGGGTTTGGTCATGGAAGGGCTTTTCGATGAAATCGACTGCGCCGGCCTTGACGGCCCTGACGGCCATCGGAACGTCGCCATGCCCGGTGATGATGACGATGGGTGGATGGATAGTCCGTTGGGCCAGTTTTTCCTGCAGTTCGAGGCCGCTCATGCCCGGCATGCGGATGTCGAGGAGCAAGCATCCCGGGCGCTCCGGATCGAACTGTTCGAGATATTCCTGACCCGATCCAAAGGTCTCCGCCGGAAGCCCGACAGAGGCCATGAGGAGCTTGAGTGCATCCCGCACTTCGGCATCGTCATCTACAATAAAAACAGTGGCATCCGAGTTCATCTAGATCGTCGTTCTTTTCTGCTGTTTCGTGTCGTTCGCTATCGCTGCCTCAGCCTGCGGCAGGCTGAAAGAAAACACCGCGCCGCCCCCTTTCCGGTTGTCGGCATGCAGCGCCCCACCATGCGCTTCAATGATACCTTGACTGATGGAAAGTCCAAGCCCCATGCCTTGAGTCTTGGTGGTGACGAATGGGTTAAACAGGGTATCCCGGACTGTGTCATTGAGGCCGGAGCCGGTATCGATCACGGTAACTGAGGCAAACCCCTCGTCATGCGTCGACGACTGGATGGTCAGGTGGCGGCGGTAGGAGGGGACCTCGGTCATGGCTTCAATGGCGTTACGGGCGAGATTGAGGATCACCTGTTCGATCTGGATGCGCTGGGCGGTCACGTGGATGGGCGTTTTTTTCAGTTGCAGTGCGATCTGCACATGTTCGCGGCGGGCCTCAGGCTCGATCAGCACCGCAATATCTCTCACCAACTCGTTCAAGTCGACCCGCTTGCGATCCGGTTCTTCCTTGCGTACGAAAGCCCGGAGTTGACGGATGATTTCGCCGGCCCGATCCGCCTGGGTGGCGATGCGTTCCATCACGTCCGCACAGGCGTCCTGCATGTCTTTTCCCGATTCTATCATGCGGATACAGGCGCGTGCGTTGGTATTGATGGCGGTGAGGGGTTGATTGAGTTCGTGGGCCATGCCGGAGGCCATTTCGCCCATGGTGCTGAGACGCGCCACATGGGCCAGTTCCTTCTGGTGTTGACGGGCCTCCTCCTCCGCCCGTTTTCGCGCGGTGATGTCGCGGAATACAACCACCGAGCCCACGGTATGGCCGTTTTCGTCCTTGATCGGCGTGCTGCTGTATTCCACCGGAATATGGGAGCCGTCTTTGCACCAAAATACATCGTCGGCAACGAAGCGTGGTATGTTATCGCGAAAGGTCTGGTAGACGGGACACTCATCGCCACTGTGCCGGGTGCCGTCCGCCTTGGTGTGATGCAGGATGAGGTGCTGGTTCTTCCCAATGAGGTCTTTCTCGGTCCAGCCAGTGATACGCTCCATGGCCCGGTTGACGAAGGTGGAGTTGCCGTTCAGATCGACACCGTAGATGCCGTCCGCGACAGAATTCAGAATCAGCTCGTATTGGCGTTCCAGACGAATATTCGCCCGCTTGAGTTCGGCGTTGAGGCGCATGACCCACAGGGTCATGAAGACCATGAACAGCAGAAAGGCGGCGCTCAGCAACAGCCAGTGCCAGTACTGTTGGATGGCGTCGGCGAGGGTGAATTTTCCCAGATCCTCGTAGGGCGGGAGGTGGAGTTCCTTGAAGAGTTCGTGGACCTGCTGATAGTCGAGGGGGATGGTCCAGCCCGCATAATTCCCTTTCAGGGCCGCTTCGTGATCGACTGGCATGTTGAGTAGCGCGACGGCAACCTGTTGCGCGAGTGCATTGGAGGTGTGCGCCACCTTGCTGAAAGGCCATTCGGGATAGAGGCGCGTACTGTGTGCGAAGGGAAAATTCGGCGTTTTCTGCCGGTTGATGATGCGTACATCCTGCATGCGGATGGTGCCTGCCGCGGCCATGCGTTCGAGAATATCGGTGCGCACGGTCCCGGCGTCGGCCTCGCCCTTCAGTACGGAGAGCACCACATGGTCGTGGGTGCCCCCAAAACTGAGGCTGGAAAAATCCCTGTAGGGATCCATGCTGGCAGCCTTGAGTTCACGCCAAGCCATCTGGAACCCGCCGAGTGATGTTCTGTCCACCGCAATGAAATGGGCGCCTTTCAAGTCCTCCAGTGTGTTCAGCCCGGTCTTGTCCCGCCGGGCAAAGATGACGCCACCGAAGATGTTGTAGGCCACGCCGCCCAGACGGTTACGCAGAGTGGCGATGCGCGATACCCGGTATTTCACCTCCATGTTGACGTAAATTCCTGGATTGACAAGTAAAAAGTCGACTTGGCCGGTGCGTACCGCATCCTCCACCTCGTCGAAATCGAGGGGCACGATCCGGAACCTGTACTTCGCGATGTTTTCTGTCAGGTAGTCGGCGGTGGGGGACCAGTTGGAGAGGGTGGCGTCATAGCCGCGGTGACTCAGGACGCCTATTCTGATGATATCCCCCTCTGCCTGAACCTTCAGGGGGAGGAGGACGAAAAACAGCAGGGCGGCGAGCAGTTGTCGAATAGGCATCGGTTGGGAAATTCCAGCTTTCCCAAGAGCCTAGTGAAAGGCTGGCCGATTGGCAAGTCTGCCGGTTCAAGCGAGCAGGATGTGTTCCACCTCTTCCACTTCTTCCGCAACCCCGTCGATTTCAAGGATTTCCATTTCCGGTTCGAGCCCGACCTTGCGAATCGCCGGCACCTTGGTGAGGTCCACGTTGGCTGCCACGCAATGGGGTTTGGTCTGCAGGCGGGCGGCAATGACGAGGTCCACGTAATCGGCTTCGGGTCCGCCATCGTACTCGATGTTGTAGCAGTGGGCAGGGACGCGGGCCAGGGCCTCGGGGAAATCCCACTCGTCCATGATGCGCGTGCCGACCACTGGGCCAATCGATTCGACGAGGCGGTCGATCTCCTGTTCGTCGTCCCGCAGGGCCGGGGTATCTTCCGCCATGACCAGCAACGGCAGGGCGCCGATGTTATGGATAAGTCCTGCAAGCATGGCCTGTTCCGGCTCCAGGTGAGGGGTGTTGTGGGAAAGGACCCGGCTGATCGCGGCGACGGTGGTGCTGTCCTCCCACATACGGCGAAGATGCCGGTCGAGAACGGCGGACGTGGCTTGATACATCTGGCGCATGATGAGACTGAGCACCAACCCCCTCACCAGCTTGCCTCCGAGTCGACTGACGGCCATCTGAATGTTTTCCACCGGCACCCGTCCCCGGTACAGCGGGCTGTTGGCTACGTGGAGGAGGCGGGCGGAGAGGGCCGCATCGATCATTACGATATCGGCAATCTCCTTGACCGTGGCCGCATCGTTCTCCACCGCTGCCTGCACCTGCAGGGCGACTTCGGGAAGGGTGGGAAGACGCAGGCGATCGGAATCGATGGCCTGAAGGATAGTGGCGAGGAACTCTTTTTCGTCAATCATCGGAACCGCTCTGCTGGTAGGGATACATGCCTACAATTATGGCGGCGGCCCGGCCTCAATCTTCAGTGTTTTTTTCGCTCTCGAAGGCGTAGGGCAATGGGTTGATTTCCAGCGCGGGACCCTCCTTCCCAAGGCGGACATCGCCTCCCTCCGCGGCGGTGATATCGAGCACCGCCAGCAGGTCATACCCTCCCGATGGGACCGCTTGAGCGTCGACCACCCGGCCGGCTCCCTGAGCCGACTGGCTTGTCTCCGAAAACAGCTCCATCCCCGCTACGGGGTGGACTTCGCTATCCACATGAGCCAGGTACATGCGCCGCTTGAGCTTGCCGAGATACTGCATGCGCGCCACCACCTCCTGGCCGGTATAACAGCCTTTGGTGAAGCTGACACCGTCGACCAATTGCATATTGACCATCTGCGGCACAAACATCTCTGCCGTCCGGGAGCCGATGACCGGCAGGCCGCTGCGGATGTTCTCCAGTGCCCACATCTCCGCATCGACGGGGGACGCACGTTCCGCTAAACGCGTCCAGATTGCTTTCATGCGTTCCACCGGGCCGACCAGTTCGAAGCGCGGGCCGGTTCCCGGCAGTCGCAGCACGGTAACCGCCTCGTGAGTCATTATATCCCCTGGTCTGAGCGGTGATTCCCCGAGGGTCTCGGCAAGCAGATCCGGTGCGCACTCGCCACAGAGACCAATGCGCACCAGCGCGTCGCTGGCATCACGTAGACTGACTTTGGCCATCAATACGAACATGCTCATCCGTTTGAGCACGGCCTCAAGGTGCTCTGCCGGGAGCTGCATATATACCGTATCGCCCCGGCGAAACAGCAAGAAGTTCGCGAACATACGTCCCTTTGCATTGCAAAATCCCGCAAGTTGCCAATGATCGGCGCCCAGCTCGCGGATATCGTTGGTCAACTGGCCCTGCAAAAACTTGTCGACGTCTTCACCTTCGGCGGCGATCAGGCCGTAGTGCCCCAGATCGCAGAGGGCACACGTCGCCGTTTGGGATGCGTCGGGGAAGACGATCCGGTCGCCCTCCACCCGGGCGGACTGGCTGGACAGGAATTCTTTCCACTCTTCATTCATGGTTCATACTCGCAGCAGGTTGCCTGAAATGCCCATTAAGGGGGTGGTTAAGGGAAATGTTCCCGTAGGCGTCTGTCGGGTTTAAGTGATCGTCGCAAGCATGGTGGGAAAACGAGGCCGGTTTTTCTCGATTTTGATGCGCATAATGGGCCTGTGCAACGAAAAATCGAGGAAAAACGGACCGCTTTCCCACCCGCGCAGTCGATTAATCCTAAATCCGACAGACTCCTGGTCGTTGATAATCCGGATGTTTGTAGAGGTCCCGGGTATGCCTTCTGTTACTGAGTTCATGTATATTGCCCCGGATGCTGGATCACATGCCCCAACAGAACAGCCTCGTGCTCTACAAGACCCGGCCCGCCCGTGTGCGGGATATCAGCGACAAGATCGAGATCGAACTCGATGGCGCCAAGGTCAAACGGGTGCGGCCCAAGGATATCGTGGTTCTTCACCCCGGTCCACTGCCCAGTCTGCAGGAACTGACGGACCCGGAGGGCGACGTGGAGACCGCCTGGGCGCTGCTCGAGGGTGAGGAGAGCGATGTGGCCGAATTGGCCGAGTTGGCCTTTGGTGACTATACCCCCAGGACAGCCTGGGCGGCCTGGCGGTTGCTTGAGGACGGTCTCTATTTCGAGGGTACCCCCACCCAACTGCGGGCGCGCAGCCGGGAAGCGGTCGAGCGGGAACGCGCGCGTCGGGAGAACGCCGCAGCCGAGGCCGCAGCCTGGAACGGATTCGTCTCGCGAATAGAAAAGGGAACGATGGAGGCCGGTGACCGCGAGTGGCTCGAAGAGGTGGAGCGGCTTGCACTGGGGAGAATTGAGTACAGTCGCGTGCTCAAAAATCTGGGGTATCAGGAAAGTCCTCAAAGCGCCCATCGTCTGCTGGTGAAGGTGGGGTATTGGCCGGGATGGCACAATCCCTATCCGGGACGCGCGGGGCTTCCTCTCGACGAACCCCGGCAGGAAGTGCCGTCCCTTCCACGGGAGGAGCGGATGGACCTGACCCGCCTGGACGCCTTTGCCATCGATGACGCGGGCAATGAGGATCCCGATGACGCCATCAGTCTTGACGGGGATCGGCTCTGGGTGCATGTTGCCGACGTGGCCGCCCTGGTCCCGCCGGACTCCGCAATGGATCTTGAGGCGCGCGCGCGGGGGGCCAATCTCTATATTCCGGAAGCGACTGTCCCCATGTTGCCTTCGGCAGTAACCTGTCGCCTCGGTCTGGGGCTTACCGACGAATCACCTGCGCTCTCCATCGGGTTCCGTATCGAAGAAGACGGCAGTCTGGCGGATATCGAGATCACCCCCAGTCGGGTCCAGGTGTCCCGTCTGACCTATACGCAGGCGGAGGCGCAACTGCATGAGCCCTCCCTGGCCCGGCTCGCGGCCGTCATGCAACGCTATCACGATCGGCGCCGGCGCGCCGGCGCCGTCTCCATCGACTTGCCCGAAGCGCGCGTCCGGGCGCGAGCAGGGGAGGTTGTCATCACCCCTTTCCAGCGCTTGGCAAGCCGTCAGATGGTGACCGATGCCATGCTTGCCGCGGGCGAAGCGGCGGCGCTGTTCTGTCAGCAGAACGATATTTCTGTTCCCTATGCCACCCAGCCGGCTCCGGCCGAGCTGCAAACACCCGAGGGAATGGCGGCCATGTATGCCTATCGTCGGCAGCTCAAGCCCAGCCGTCTGGTCGTGGAACCGGGACCCCATTTCGGATTGGGCCTGGCGTCTTACCTCCGCGCCACCAGCCCATTGCGGCGATACTCCGATCTCCTCGTTCACCAGCAATTGCGCGCCTGTCTTGCGGGCGGCACCTTGCTGGACGAGGCGGAGGTTGGGATCCGTATCGACATGGCGACCACAAGCGCCGCCGCCATCCGCCGTACCGAGCGCCTTTCCAATACGCACTGGAAACTCGTTTACTTGAGAATGAATCGCAGATGGCGTGGACAGGGCATCGTCGTCGAGCGCCATGAGGGACCCCGCGTTACGGTCCTGATCCCGGATCTGGCAATGGAGGCCCGAATCCGTTTGAGCCGTGAGGCGGAGTTGGATGCGCAGGTCGCGATCGGTGTCAGGGAGGTGGATGTGCCGGAGTTGACAGCCTATTTTCAGCAGATATGAACGAAATTCGTGAAATTCGGTCACTGATCCGTGACCGTGGGGCAATAAGTTTTTATACTTCGCCCAGGGGGCAGGCGTGATGTGAGCTGCCGGGAACCGGGCATGGCGGCCATAGCCCTACGGGCTTAGGGTGTTTTATCCTCCCGGGAGGCCATCACCAAAGAAGAGCTTCAGACCAGATATCAAACGCACAAATAAAGGAAGGATTATGTCGTCAGAATCATCCAAGCCATTGGGCAAAGCAAAACTCCGGGGTCCCATTCAGGATTTCAAAAGCTATTGTAAGGCGGAACTCGAGCGCCGCCGTAATTCCGGGAAGGAGTTCGATGAGGATCTCTTCAACGAGGCCGTCGAACTCGTCGTGCGTCGGCTCGAGGTGATGGAAGAGAGGGGGCAGGCATGATCATCAAGAGCGTATCCGCCGAAAATGTACTGAAATACGCCAGACTCGATCTCAAAGACATTCCCGAGCATGGCATCATCGCCATTTGCGGTCAGAACGAATCGGGTAAGAGCACCATTGGCGAGACTGTCTGCTTCGCCCTCTATGGTCGCACCTTTTCGGTAGGCCCCGATGAACTGGAAAAGGTGATCCGTTGGGGGGAGGTGGAATGCTCTGCGAAGCTGGTTTTCAGCGTGGGGGACGGTAACGACTACGAAGTCGTGCGCTATCTGGACAGCGACGGAAACCACTCGGCGCGCCTCAGCCGGGTCGGCGAGGAAGAGGCATCGCTGGCGCGAGGGGTCAGTGCCGTGCGGGATCGACTCTACCAGTTGATCGGCTATGACTACGATCAATTCATCGATTCCTTCTATCTCGCTCAGCGCGAGATCACCACGCCACACGCACATGGTTATACGGTCAAGACCATGGCGGGCATTGCGCCCCTGGAACGCTGCGCTCAGCAGTTCGAAGAGGAGATCAGCACCGAAGAGGAGGTCGTGGTCGATACCGAATCCCAGGGCAAAGTGTTCCAACAGGAGTTGAAGGAACTCGACATCGACCCCCATCTGTTGCCTGCGCTCGAAGAGGAGCGGCAGGAAGTGGGTCGAAAGGAGGCAGAGTTCAGCAAGCGCGTCGAGGCGCTGGAGCATGCGTCGGTCAATTATCAGGACAATGCCCCAAAAATGTGGGCAGCACAGAAAAAGCGGGGTGTCGCGGGCTTCATGCGTTGGCTGATGCTTCTACTCGCGGTTCTCACCGGGGGAAGCTGGCTGTTGTTGAGCCAGGCGCCCGGTTCGCCGGTGGCGAAGGACGTGCAAGGGGTCTTGTCGGCCATAACCTCCGGCTGGAATGAGGGCAAGGTGGTATATCTGCTCTTTGCCGCCGTCTTTTTTGCAGTGTTGTTCATCCTTTTCTGGATGCGGCGGACCTCACAGGACAAACTCGCCGCCGAGTATGCCACCCATGCGCCGCCATTGGCCGAAGAACTCGCTGACCTCCCCGACGATATGTGGGAAGACAAGACGATCGGCGAAGGAGGGCCGTCGGGATCCGGAGAAGGCAACATCGTGGACGATGGGCGCCCCCCCCGCGAAGCCATCGACCGTCTGCGGCAGCGGGTCGAGAGAGTCGAGGCCTCGCCGGTCGAGGTGCGCG
>Ga0256841_1003551_pt1 | contig 11610 bp, 9 predicted proteins | sample 356308metaG_FD_185971 | JGI IMG/M metagenome (GOLD analysis project Ga0256841, IMG submission 185971) | Hydrothermal vent microbial communities from Mid Atlantic Ridge, Atlantic Ocean - 356-308 | ecosystem: Environmental > Aquatic > Marine > Hydrothermal vents | place: Atlantic Ocean: Mid...
AAGCCGCTGGGACCCTGCGGGCTCACTCCGCCGAAGTTCGGAGCCGGCCTTGCCGCCGGACAACATTTTGCGTGCTCCGAACCCTTTGAAAATTATATGGTTATGTGCTTTTTCCGATCCTCGAGCTGAAAAAGTCCCGGATTCCCCGCATTCCCCTGCAAGACGGTTGACCCGTACGACCGAGATACTATAATCCAGCTCCGGCTTTGTGATCGAAGCCCGAGCACGAGGCAGGACTCGCGTCTTTTTGGTCTTCTCGAAGGGCGCTCCTTTTTAAGAAATCTTTGATATTTTCTGAAGGAGAGCCCCATCCCGACGTCGACCCCGACCTCGCGATGGCGTTGCGGTCCTCCCATGGGCACAGACTGTGAGCGGCCTGTGGACAGGAGCCGGGAAAAGTCCTCTTTTCCTGGGGACAAAACAACAAATAACCGTTACATCATCGTAACGCATGACATTTCGGACAACCGAGAAAGGTCCCGTAAACCCTTCTACCGTCCGGAATCCAACCCCCGGAAGCTTGCCAATTCCCCCGGGGGTTGTTTTTTGTCCCCAGCGTAACGTCGACCGGGTCGTCCGACGGATGGGAGGTGGAGGCCGCCCCAAAATGGACGGGATCAGATCTATGAAAAATCAAGGCATCCTTCTCTTGCTCGCCCTTCTCCTCATCATCTCGGTGGGTTGCGAGAGCGACGAGGAGGCTTCGTCCGCGACATCGACGGACCCGACGGCGACTCGCACCGCGGGGGAAGCCCATCCCGAGGCGCCCTCTGCGACCCCATCCTCTCCCTCTCCACGGAGAATGCCGGGTCGAGCTCTCGAAACCCGATCCAAAGGGAGGATCAGTCCGAAGCGGCTTTCCGGATTCCTCCGCGAAGTCGCAGCGCGCCCCCACCCGGCCTCCAGCGAGGGGAGCCGAGATCAAGCCCGGTTCCTCGCCGGCCAACTGGAATCCTGGGGCTATCAGGTCGAGCGACAGCACTTCGAGGTCCTCCTCCCCTTCCCCCGGCGCATTCGCGTCGAGATGTTGGCCCCGTTCGCATACTCCTGCGGCCTCAGGGAGCGACCGGTGGACGAAGATGCGGACACCTTTTCCAAGAACGTCCTTCCGCCTTACAACGCCTTCTCGCCCGAAACCGACATCACGGCCCCCTTGGTGTATGCCTACTATGGACGCCGCGAGGACTATGAGGCCATGAAGCAGCAGGGCGTGGCCCTCCACGGCGCCCTGGCCCTCGTCCGTTACGGTCGCAATTTTCGAGGCTCCAAAGTCAAGATCGCCGAGGAGTTCGGCTTGGCCGGCGTGCTGCTCTACAGTGACCCCGCCGACGATGGTTTCGCTCGGGGAGACGTCTATCCGAAGGGCCCCTACCGCCCGGAGACCGGTGTGCAAAGGGGATCGATCCTCTACCTCTTCGAGTATCCCGGCGATCCGGGAACTCCCGGCCGCCCAAGCCTCCCCGGCGCCGAGCAGCTGCCCTACGGCAAGATGAAGTCGCTGCCCACCATCCCCTGCACTTGTCTCTCCGCGGAGGACGCCAAGCCGCTCCTCGAGAACCTGAAGGGCCCAGTGGCTCCCCGCGCGTGGCGGGGAGCGCTCCCGTTCACTTATCACCTCGGAGGAAGAGGAGAAGTCAAGGCGCGCGTCGTCATCCGCAACGACGAAGCCCTTCGTCCCATTGAAAACATCATCGCCACCTGGGTGGGGCTCGAACACCCGGACGAAGAGATCCTCTTGGGGAACCACCGCGACGCGTGGGTCTTCGGCGCCAACGACGCGGGCAGCGGAACGGCCGTCCTCCTGGAAGTTGCTCGCGTGTTCGCGACCACAGCGCGGGAGGTTCGGGCGCCTGCCCGAACCGTTCGTTTCTGCTTCTGGGATGCCGAAGAGTTCGGGATGATCGGCTCCACCGAGTACGGGGAATCTCGGGCCGCGGAGCTGAAATCCAAGGCCGTGGCCTATATCAACCTGGATGCGGCGGTCTCCGGCCGCCAGCTCCGCGTGGCAGGTTCACCATCCCTCCAGACTATCATGAAGGACGTCCTCGCCGGCTGTCGCAACGAGAAACGCGAGCTCATGCTCTCCGAGGTGACGGACAAGGACGGAGGAATGACATGGGGCCGTTTGGGGAGCGGGTCGGACTTCACCGTTTTTCTCGACCACCTGGGGATCCCGTCCGTCGACTTGGCTTCGTCCGGCTCCCATGGGGTGGACCACTCTCTCTATGACACGTACGCATTCATGAAGCGATTCGGGGATCCGGGATTCCAACGGCATACCGTCATGGCTCGCCTTGCCCTCACAACTTTGCTCCGCCTGGCATATTCGGACGGAACGCCTCTTGCGTTCGGCAGATTAGGCCGCTTCATCATCGAGGATGTCCGCACACTGGAGGCCAAACACCCCAACCTGGACTTGGGCGAGATCCGCGAACTCGGGCGGGACATCGAAACCGTCGGGGAGCGTATTGCGGTCCTTCGATCGGAACTCGAAGCCAAGGGAGCCCTTTCTCCCGCGCGGTGGGGGATTCTGAAAAACCTGGCCGTCGCGGCGCGCAAGGCCCTCCTCCTCGACAAGGGCCTCCCCGGACGGCCCTGGTATCGCCACGTCCTCTTCGCCCCGTCCCGTGACAAGGGCTACGGAGCCGCTCCCCTCCCCGCCCTCGACGACGCTCTCTCCAAGGGAGACCGTCGAGCCGTCGAAGCAGGCGCCGCCCTCACGGCGGAGCGACTCCGAGCCCACCGCGCCGTCCTCCGCGAGATGCAAGCCGCGCTCGAGAGGTGGAACGGCGATGCTCCGTCCCGTTGAGGGGGGGCTGGGGCGTCGAGGGCCCGCCACGGCCGGCCCCGTCGCCGTCACGGTACATCGGGTGGCGCGAGGCAATCGGGGCCCTCGTGTCGGGCATCGTTGACGTAGCGGCTCACCGGTCGGAAAGCGAGATCCTCCGACGGGAAGGGTTCGAGGAGAGGTTGAAGAAGGTCGGGCGACGTCACACCGGCGTCGAGCCAGAGTTCGTGGTCCTCCCTTGGAAGGATCACCGGCATGCGATCGTGCAACGGCGCCAACAATTCGTTGGCCGAGCAGGTGAGAATCGTGCAGGTCCTCAAAACGGATCCGCCGGGACCGCGCCAAGTCTCATGGAGGCCCGCGAAGGCCAGCGGACCCTCGGGAACCGAGTGAATCCAGTAGGGTTGCTTGCCGCTTTTCGTCTTCCTCCACTCATAGAAACCGTCCGCCGCGATCAGACATCGATGGGCGCGAAGCGCTCGTCGAAACGACGGTTTCACGGCCGCGGTCTCCGATCGGGCGTTGATCATGCGGTCGCCGATGGAAGGGTCCTTGGCCCAGGACGGCACCAACCCCCATCGATACTCCCTCCAAACCCGCTCTCCTTCGTCCGAGTCGACGACGACGCAGCCAACATCCTGACCGGGAGCGATGTTGAAGCGAGGCTTCACGGGGGGCAGATCCTCGAGAAAAAAGAATTCCCGGATGAGTTCGGTCGGGCTCTGAAGAGTGAATCGTCCACACATGGGTCAGCGGTCCGGTGTCGCCACTTTGGCGGCCCGTGCACCCAGAAGGGCAAAAGCCAGGGCCGGGATCAACGGCAACACCCGTTCCGCGGCCCCAGCCCACGGACCTTCGAAAAGAAAACTGCGACCGAGGATCACGAACACGAGGCCGCTCGACATGGAGAGAAAGGCCCATCCGCCGGCCACCGCCCCTCGAAGGAGTCGCACGACGAGCAGGGGTCCGAAGCTGGCGCCCATCGCTGAGAATGCGAAGAGGACTCTCCGAAAAATCGACTCGTCGTGGGTGAGCGCCAGCAGCAGCGCCGCAAGACTCACCAGTCCAACGACCCAGCGATGGATCGCCATGTGGACCGCCGGCCTGGACCCTCCGCGCCGGAGGTCATGTGTCACCGCCGAGGCCGCGACGAGCAACTGGCTGTCGGCCGTCGACATGATGGCCGACAGGACCGCGGCGATCATCACACCCGCCAGAACCGGGTGGAGAAGCCGTCGCGCAGAGGCCACGAAGACTTGCTCGTGATTCCCCAAGTCGCCCAGAAGGATGCGCCCGCAGAGGCCCACGAGAATCATTCCTCCGTAGACCAGGATCGCCCAGACCATCGCAATCCGTCGGGCGCGACGCAGCTCCGCGTCGCCTCCCCCCAGTGCCATGAAGCGGTTGACGACGTGAGGCTGGCCCGGATAGTTGAGGCCGATCCCGAGGATACCGAGCACGAATCCCAAGGCCGAAGCCCAACCCAGCCCTTGAAACACGCTGGTGAAACCCGCAATCGGAACCTTCGCGAGCCCATCGGTGAAACCGGACCAACCCAACTCGGCGAAGGCGACCACGGGCAAAACAACGGCAGTCAGAGCCATCAGCAGGCCCTGCAACGTGTCCGTGGCACTCACCGCCCAGAATCCCCCCAAGAGCGTGTAGATCAGCACCACCGCCCCACCCACGATCACCGCCAGATTCCGATCGAAACTCAGAGCACTCCCCGCGAAGGCTCTCTCCAGGCTGTCTCCCGCCGCATCGAACTGGGCGGCCACATAGAGAGTGAAGAAAATCAGGATCACCGCCGAGGCCAACACCCTGAGCGGACGAGCCCAGGCTCCGGGGTCGTCTCCAGTCAACAGATCCGTCAGGGTGAGAGCGTTCGAAGTTCTGGAAAGGCGGCGGACCGGGTTCGCCAAGAGGTACCACTGGATCGCGAACCCACCGACGCAACCCGGAAGGATCCAGACGGAAGAAACTCCCACGGAAAACGCCATGCCGCTCACGCCGAGCAGTGACCAAGCCGAGGACGAACTCGCCGCGGCACTGATGGAGGCGACGAGAGGGCCAAGGCGACGCCCTCCCAGGTAGTAGTCCTCTTCGTCATGAGTCCGACGGCTCATGAGCGCCCCGATGGCGAGCAACACAAGGTTGTAGAGAATCAGAGTGACGAGAATCGGGAGGGCTGCATCCATGGTGACGCCATGGTACAGCAAGGCACCCCTCTCGTAAGCGAGAAGGGCGCCTTGGTCGCGGTCGGTGATTCGGAGGGATCAGAACGTCATCGTGACGATGTTCGTGAATCCGAGATTGGAGTCCACCGTCCCGGCGATGGATGTCAAAACCGTGGGATCGTACCAGATCGCTTGGAAATTGACGGTGAGACCGGCTGCGGATCCCGCCGGAAACGTGTAGATCGCGGTCTTCGACGGATTTCCGAAAGGTCCGCCCGGCGAGTTCGAAACGCCGCCGTAGAGTCCGCCGCCGTCCTCGATGATGATCGTATTCTGGAGCGTGATCAGGTCGATGCCCAAGTCACCATAGATCGTCGGGATCGTGGGCCCCGGAGGCGTGGTCATTCCGAAGAGGACCGGTACGGGGGCGGTGCCGTTGGTGGTGTTGGTCATCTGGACGACCAGCGTGTCGTTCACCGAACCGGAGATGTGGATGACGTTGAGGCCGCGGGCGAAGAGGGTCGCCGTCGCCGCACCGAAGTTCGCGGTGGACGCCGACACCGATACCGAGCCCTGTCCCAAGGGTGTGACGGTCACGGAGACCTGCCCCATCGCGTCGGTCATGACCTGGGGGCCCACCGAAAGGGTCGCGTTCGTGGACGTCAGCGTGACGGCGGTGTTCACGAGAGGATTGCCGTTGCCATCGTCCACCTGGAAGACCACCGGAAGCTTGAAGGCCTTGCCTCGCACTCCCACTTGGCCGTCGCCGGATGTCACGGTCACCACATCCACCGGCCCGAGGGGACGAATCCGCTTGAAGGAGCCGCCGGACGTCGAGTACGTGCCCGCATGCTGGGTGAAGTACATGGCGCCGTCCGGGCCCATGTCGAATTGGGAGATGGCGGTGAAGCCCGTCCCCCAATTGGTGGAGGAAGCCTGCCCGGGAACGGGAGCGGGATTGACCCAACTGGTGCCGTTGAACTCGGCGCGGCGGATCTGGCCGGAGAAGTAGTCCGTATAGAACCATTGTCCCTCGTAGGTGGGACCGAAATCCAGCGGGCCTCCCTGATTGCGATACCGGGGCCCGGTGATGCAAGCCAGCCAGCCCTGCCCGTGGGTCACGTCGAAGGTGGGCGCGATCAAGTTGGGGAAGGGGCCGCCCGGGCACGAGGAGAAGCTGGCGATACCTTCGAAAAGAGGCCAGCCGAAGTCCTGAATGGTCGTGGCCGGCGGATAGACGACCTCGTCGAATTCCTCGCGCGCGTTCTGCCCGACGTCGGCGAGATAGATGTTGCCGCCCACGGCGTCGTAAGTGAATCGCCAGGGATTGCGCAACCCCTTGGCCATCACGAGGGCGGAGACGCTTCCGCTTCCGCTCGAGGGATTGTCGCCCGGATCGATCTGGGCGATGGTGGCGGTCCCTGGCCCCGCGGGAAGCCCCGAGACGTCGAGACGCAGAAGGACGCCTTGCGCCGAGTTCTCGCTGCGTGCCGTGCAGGAGTTGGCATCATCCCCCATGCTCACGATGAGCTTGCCGTCGTTCCCGAACGCGAGAGAGCCCCCGTTGTGGTTGAAGGCGTTGTCGGGCGCGCCGTTGAACACCGTGAACAGAGACGTCGAGGAGAAGGTCAGATTGCTGCTCGTCGGATTGTTCAGATCCCCCGTGCAGGTGAAGCGCATGAGCCACATGAACGCGGAACCCGTGCGGGCGGCCCAGGCATAGATGTACCCGTTCGTCGCGAATGCGGGATCAGCCACCATCGCCAGCAGTCCCCGCTCCGAGCCGGTCTCCACCTGAGGAACCGTTCCGATCGTCGACAAGCTGCCGTTCACGAATAGCTTGACTCCGCCGGCCCGCTCGAAAATCACGGGGCGGCCGTCGGGGAGGAAGAAAAACCCGTGGGGCGCATTGAGGCCGGAGGAGACGAGCGTCTCGACGATGAATCCGGGAGGCACCGACTGGGCCTGGCCCACGGCCCCGAAGCCGAGAATAATGGCCATGAATGCGGTGAGGATGAATCCCCTCGACATGATACAACTCCTTCTTCGAACATCGGCGCCGGTAGCCCTCTCGACGAGGGATGTGGGTGATGGCATGACGGAGGACCGCCTCCGACGAAGAAGTCTACGCCCGAGAGGTCATCCGCTCCAGGAAAATTGCTTTTCGAGGGCACGCGGCACCACCGAAGCGAGGGGTGGGACCGCGGGGATCGGCCTGTGAGCGGGCCTGACCTCATTCCCGCCTCGTTCTTCGAACGCGACGCCCTCATCGTTGCGAAAGAACTCCTAGGCATGCGTCTCCATCGCGGGCCGATCGCCCTCGAGATCACCGAGACCGAGGCGTATCGGTGGCCGGACGATTCGGCGAGCCACGCCCGGTCCGGCAAGACGGCCCGAAACGCGGCCATGTGGGGGCCGCCGGGGCGATGCTACGTCTTTCTTTGCTATGGAGTCCACCACATGCTGAACGTGGTCACCCATCCCGAGGGAGAAGCCGCGGCCGTACTTCTTCGAAGCGCGCGCGTGCTGGCGGGCCTCGATGTCGTCGCGAAGCGGCGCCGAGGTCGGACGGGGCCGGACGTGGCGGCCGGGCCCGGCAAACTTGCCCAGGCCTTGGGATTGGACCTGACCTGGAACGGTCACCCGCTCCACGAAGAGGGGGGGCTGGAGCTTCGCTTCGGCCATCGGCCGGCTCGCATCCTCGCCGGCCCCCGCGTGGGGATCGACTACGCCCGTCCCGAACACGTCCGGGCACCTTGGCGATTCGCGAGCGGTGACGTCTCGGCGGTGAGCCGGGGCGGCCCGCTGACAGAATTCCTCGGAGAGCCGTCGTGAGTCACCGTCGCCCTCCGCCCACGTTCGAAGTCCGGGGTGAAGACGAGCCCCTGCGCTTCCTCTCCGTACTCCGTTCCCTTCCAGGGCGACGCCTGGCGGGTCGCGCTCGGTGGCGAGGAGAGGATGTCTTCGCCAAGGCTCTTCTCGATCCCCGCCGCGCGCGACGGCAACGCGACGCCGAACTCCGGGGCGCGGCCATCCTGAAGGATTCCGGACTTCCAGCCCCTTCCATCCTCACGACCCTCCAACTCGAAGAGGGACATCTCGCGGTCCTCTTTCAATGGCTGGAAGAACTCGAAACCGCGGTGAACCTCCTCCGATTGGACCGCCCCGCCGAGGAACGAGCCGATGCGATCCTCGAACTCTCCTCTCTCATCGGGCGCGCCGAAGGACGCGGCGTCATCCTCACGGATCCCCACCTCGGGAATTTCGGGCGCAACGAGAAGGGTTGGTGGTTCCTCGATGCCGGTGGTGTCCAGAGTCGGCGACGAGGCGCGATGACACGGCGTCCGGAGGAAACGGTTTTCTCCCGATTCATCGCCCAGTGGGACCCCGCGGACGACGAGCACCTCGACGCCGCGGCCGAAGCTTGGAGCCGTTCCTCGAAGGGCGCCGTCTTCTTACCGCAGCGATGGCGGAACGCGCAGGCACGACAAAGGCGGGAACGCCTCACTCGTTTCGACCGAAAGATGCTGCGCGCCTCACGGCGATTCGACGCCCCGGCGCCAGGCCTACTCGTATCGTCCGACTTGGACCCCGAAATCCGGGAGCCGCTCCTCGCGTGGGCCCGCTCGCTGGACGCCCCGTCCTCGGGACGCGTGCGCATCGCCGAGAACCTCCTCGTCGACGTGCGCACGTTCGACCGTGCGAAGGATGCTCGCAAGACATGGTGCGCCCACCAGCGCCTGGAACTCTTCCGCGTCCCGCACACGCGGGCTCTTCTCCTCGGCGACCGCTATCTGGTCGAGAGGGTCACGGACGATGACGGTTCCTTCGATGGCGAGGCTCTGCGGAGTCTCCTCACCCGCCTTCGCACCCTCGGCGCCGATGGGCTGATCCACTCCCGCGAAGACATCGTATGGCGCGACGGTCGCCCGATCCTGCGTCCGCGACCGGGCGCACGCGTCGGCCCCCCTCCTCCGGACGCTCTGGAGGCGACGGAGGATGAGGCGCGTGCAAGAGCCCTCTACGACTCCGTCGACTGAGCGAGGATCACATCGGCGGCACGGGGAATCAGGGATGTCAGGTCGTGGTCGGCCACGTACGCCTTTCCGGCCGCTCCCATTCGCTCACGCTCGACATCGTCCTCGATGAGACCGCGGATCTCGCCGATGAGGTCGTCGTCGCGAAAGGGTTCCGACAACACCCTCCCGGCCTTCGCGAGGCGGACGTGGTCCGCGAAACCGCAGACCCCGGAACAGACCACCGGAAGCCCGAGCGCCATCGCTTCCAGGAGCGTCGATCCCGTGTTCTCCAGCCTCGCCGGATGCACGTACAGGTCGGCGGCCAGGTAGAAGGTCGCCACGTCGTCTCTGGGGCCCATGATCCGCACGCGGCCGGCGACGGAATGCCGATCCGCCAGGGCTTTCCATCGCCTCGTATCGTCTCGCCCCACGATCACGGCGTACGCCTTCGGCAGTGCAACGAGCAGTCGGAGAACACGATCGACGCCCTTCGTGTGATAACCCGACCCCACGGTGAGAAGGAGGGGGGCGCTTGGAGGAATGTTCAATTCCCCGCGGAGGGCGCCCGCCTCCGGGGCCATCGCGACGCCCCGCTTCAATCGTTCGAGATCCACGCCCGGTGGCAGCAGGTACATCCTCTCCTCCTCCGTGTCCCAGCATCGCTGATAGAGCGGTTTCTGGACCGGCGAGAAGAGGAGGATTCGCGTCGACGCCCCCTGCGCGAACACCGCTCCCTCGGCCCGCCGGAAGGCGCGGTATCGGGGCAGCAAGCCGCGGAGGCCCGCAAACCGCCGCCGCCGCATCCGATCCACGTAGCAGGGGTCTCCCGCGTAGTAGACGTCGAGACCGGCCATCTTCTGGAATCCCACGAGGATCTCCCCGGGTTCCCGATCGAGGGCGCCCACGGCCCTCGCAAAGACCTGGTTCTTCCCGTGATTCGTGAGGGCTCGCGCCCGAACGATGTGAATCTCGATGCCGTCCGGAACGTCCCCGTCCCAGGACGTCGTCACGACGCGGACCCGAACCCCGCGGGACTTCAGCTCTCTCGCGAGGCGGAGCAACGTACGTTGCATGCCGCCCTCCGGAAACCAGCGCCGCACGGCCAGCGTGACCCTGCGTTTCATCAACGGTGCCTCTCCAGATGAGCGACGAGGGTGTGACTGTAGAGATTCAGGTAGTGGTCCAACCGTGCATGACGCAGACGGCGCAGAGCACGCAGCCAAGCGGGCCTCGGTTTTTCCAGGGACACCAAATCACGAATGACGAGCCCGTGACGTCTTGCCATCTCTTCGAGGAAGCGATGCGCTTCCTCGTGCGAGAAGAACCATCGGTGACGGTCGGGCGGGGGGTCGGCAGGGAGACCGTAGTGCGTGAACGAACCTCGGCCCCGCCGGAGAGGCACGCGAGCCGCGGACCAGCAGTTGGGAAGCGAGATCAAAAGGTTCCGCCGTGCGACCCGCACGCACTCTCCGAACACATCGTGGAGATTGTCCAGGTGCTCGAGAACATCCGTGCAGACGACCGTGTCGAACGTTTGCTCCTCGAAGGGAAACGGTCCTCCCGACTGGAGGTCATGGTGGAGGTCGGCCCATCGCGTTCGATCGATGCCCACGTAGGAGCCGTGAGTCACGAAGTTTTTCAAAACCGCCTCATCGCACCCCACGTCCAAGACACTTCCCTCGAGGAGATGCCCATAGCTCGCGGAGACCCAGCGAGGTCGGTCGGTGCGTTCGCCGAATCGGACGAATTCCCTGCGCATCAGCAAACGACGCTCCCAAGAAAACCGAGGACGACGACGAGGAAAAGGACCACGAGGACCTGGTTTCGAAAGCGGTGGCCCTGGTGGCGATCGACGGCAAGCGCGGCCTGACTCACCATCATGTCGGCGCTCAGGGTTCCGGCACATCCGCCGCAGGGGACAGACGCCTTGCCCTCGAAGTCCTGCCGAAGACCCGCCGGGTATCCGCACCAGGGGCAGAGGACCTCGCGGGCATCGTCGAGGGCCCAATCAAAGGATGCGTCCACGAGCCACGCATCACTCAGATAAAAATGACATCCGGCGCAGCGCCAGAGGGCCTCATCACGCTGGGACGGCGCCTGAAAGCGATCGCAGTAGGGGCAGAAAACCCTCTCATCGGTCATTTTGCCGCACCCTCGCACCCGGGTCCGGGGAATTCGTCCGGCCAAAGACGATCTTTGGCACGTCCGGGGCCAGTATCGTTCAAGTCCGGGGGTCTCGGAAGGGGATGAATAGAAAGAGACTTGGAGTTTGGCCGCCGCCCATGGAGAATGTGCCCATGCAGCCGTCCCCCGCCGGAATGCCCCTCTACTGCCGAGCGATCCTCCTCCTGATCCTGGCTCTCCCCGCTCGGGGGCCGGCCCAGGTCGTCATCAATGAGATCTACACCGGCGACCCGGATTTCATCGAGATCGGCAATCTGGGGCCGACGGCGGTTTCCCTCGACGGCTGGACCGTGGATGCCAGTTTCGCATTCACGGTCTACCCCAGCTTCACCTTGCCCACGGGAACGGCGCTGATGCCCGGCGAATTCCTCATCGTCCTCGAAAACAGCGCTCCCCTGCCCGCAACGATCACGCCTCCTCCCACGGGGACGCAGATCTACAA
>Ga0256841_1003552_pt1 | contig 11602 bp, 10 predicted proteins | sample 356308metaG_FD_185971 | JGI IMG/M metagenome (GOLD analysis project Ga0256841, IMG submission 185971) | Hydrothermal vent microbial communities from Mid Atlantic Ridge, Atlantic Ocean - 356-308 | ecosystem: Environmental > Aquatic > Marine > Hydrothermal vents | place: Atlantic Ocean: Mid...
TCTTGGGCAGGACCTCGGCGAAGATCAGCACCAGGAGCGTCATCACCAGCGTCGCCAGCGCCACCCCGTTGTCGCCGAACAGGCGGGTAAAGAGCGCGGTCGCCAGCGAGGTGGCAAGGATGTTCACCAGATTGTTGCCCAGCAGGACCGAGCCGATCAGCCGTTCGTTGTCGTCGGTCAGATCCAGCGCCTTTTGCGCGGCGCGCGAACCGGCGTCGGCGCGCGCGCGCAGCTTGGCGCGGGACGCCGCGGTCAGGGCGGTTTCCGAGCCGGAAAAAAGCGCCGACAGCACCAGCAGGGCGACGATGGCAGCGGCGGTGATCCAGAAGGCGGTATCAAGAAATGGTGTGGCGGCGGCCATGAAGGTTGCCTTGTCCGATGGTTTGGGCATCTTATGCATTCGAAACCGCCGTGATCAAGGGGGCGCAAGGCCGCTGCATGCGGCGCGTGGGGCAGGCCGACAGCCGGCGACGCCGACGCCACCCTTGCGCCCGCGCCGGATGCGGGATGCCGGGCGCCGGGCGCCGGCCAACGTGCGCAAACCCATGCGCGAACGCACGCGCGAACGCACGCGCGAAACAGAAAAGGCAGCGCCAGGCGATGAACGCCACGAACCCGACAGCACCGGCGCGCACCGCCCCGCCCGGGCGCCACCTGGAGATCGGCCCGCTCAGCGGCGAGGTGCTCCTGTTTGGCGGCCCCTATTCCAACCTTCAGGCCAGCCGGGCGCTGCTGGCGCGTGCGCGCGCGCTCGGGATCGGGGCGGCGAACCGCATCTGCACCGGCGATCTGGTCGCCTATTGCGCCAACCCGCGCGAGGTTCTGGCGCTCTGGCGCGCGCGCGCCCATGTGGTGGCCGGCAACTGCGAACGCCAGCTGGGCGAAGATGCGCCCGATTGCGGCTGCGGCTTTCGGGCCGGCACGCGCTGCGATGCGCTGTCGCGCGGCTGGTATCCTTTCGCGCGCGAACGCATGGGGGCCGCGCAACGGGCCTGGATGCGGGACCTGCCGGCGGTGGCAAGCTTCCTGCATGGCGGGCGGCGCTACGCGGTGATCCATGGCGGCTTTCGCGACATCGCGCGCTTTGTCTGGCCCACCAGCCCGGATCGGGTGCTGCGCGAAGAGATCGACCAGATTCGGCGCGCGCTCGGCCCGGTGGACGGCGTGGTGTGCGGGCACAGCGGCATCGCCTTCGAGCGTCGCCTGGACGGGGTGCACTGGATCAATGCCGGGGCCATCGGCATGCCGCCCAACGATGGGCGGCGCGGCGGCGTCTTCGCGGTTCTGGGCGCGCACGGGGTGCGCTTCGAAAGGCTGGACTATGATGCCCGCGCCGCGGCCGCCGAAATGCGCGCCCGCGGCCTGTGCCAGGGCTATGACGAGGCGCTGCTGAGCGGCCTCTGGCCAAGCGAGGACGTGCTGCCCGAGGACATGCGCCGCCAGGCGGCGCCGGGTGCAGCGCCGGGTGCAGCGCCGGATGCGGAACCGGGTGCGGAACCGGGTGCGGGGGGAACCGGAGCCATGCGCGCGGACAGAACCACGCCCTGAGCCGGGCGGCGCGCGGGGGGGGACAGCGGCGCGCGGGGCGTAGTGCGTTCACGGCATGTCGGGTGCGCAACGCCGGGCGCAACGCGCCGATGCCCGGCCCGCCGATGCCCGGCCCCCCGATGCCCAGCCCCATGGCCGGGACGTTCAGGACCCGTTTTCGCCCTTGTGCGCCGGCTGCGGTTCGGGCGCCGGCGTCGGTTCGGGCTGCTGGCGGGCGCCGTTCGGGGCGCTGTCGGCCTTGTCTGCCTGTGCCAGCGGGTGATGCTCCAGCACCAGTTCCTTCAGCCGTTCTTCCAGCACATGGGTATAGATTTCGGTGGTGGAAATGTCCGCATGCCCCAGCAAGGTCTGGATCGCGCGCAGATCGGCGCCGTTGGCCAGCAGATGGGTGGCGAAGGCATGGCGCAGCCTGTGCGGGGTGACCCGTTCGGGCGCGATGCCGGCGTGGCGCGCCAGCTGCTTGATCCGACCGTAGAACCAGTGCCGCGTCACATGGCCCTGCCGTCCATGCGAAGGGAACACGAAAGGCGAGGCGGCGGCGCCCCTTTCGCGCCGGGCCATCTCCTGCATCCGGTCGCGATGTTGCAGCCAGTCGCGCAGAGCCGCGCGCGCCGGGGAGGAAAGCGGAACCATGCGTTCCTTGCCGCCCTTGCCGCGCACCAGAAGCATCCGCGGGTCGCCGCGCGCGGCCACGACCGGTAGCGAGACCAGTTCGCTGACCCGCATGCCGGTGGCATAGAGCAGTTCCAGCAGGCAGCGGTCGCGCAGCCGTCTTGGCGGGTCCGGGTCCATGGTGCGCGCGGCGGCCAGAAGCGCGCTCACGTCCTCTTCGCTCAGGGTTTCGGGCAGGCGCCTGGCGCGGCCGGGGCCGGCGATCTCGATGGCCGGATTGTCGGCGCGCCAGGCCTCTTCGAAGGCAAAGCGGAACAGTTGCCGGATTGCCGAAAGGCGGCGCGCGCGCGTGCTCACGGCCAGCCCCTGGGCATCGCAGTCCACGAGATAGTCCTCGATGTCGCGCCGCGTGCAGCGTGCCAGGGCGTTCGCGCCGGGGTATCGCCGCTCCAGCCAGGCGGCAAATCCCAGCAGGTCGCGTCCATAGGCAAGCCGGGTGTTGTCGGCGGCGCCCAGTTCGGCGACCTGTGCATCGAGAAATGCCGAAATGCCCTGTTTCATCCCGGGGATACGCGCCATCGCCATCTCCTCAGCCCCGCCGCGCAAGGATCACCACCTCGATCGCCGCCCGGCGCGCGGTGTCGTCCAGCCCGGCCGCGCGCAGGTAGGCGATGGCGTCCGTCAGCTTGGCAAGATCGCCGTTGGCGCCGTCGGTGAACAGCGAAAGCGCGCGCAGCAGCGCCTCGCCCCCGCGCCCGGAATCGACAAGAGACTGCAGGCGCACCGGAACGCCTTCGGCGCGAAATCCCTTGCGAATGGCCTCCTGGAACGGGTCGCGCAGCGCCGTGTCGCCAAGCCGTCCCAGCGCCACCGCCACGAGAAACCGCTGGCGTTCGTCATGGGGCGAAAACCGGCGCGCCACATGCCGGTATTCGGGGCCGAGCATGCCGACCTCGAAGGCCAGATCCGCCGCCGCCCCGGTCAGGCTTACCGCGCTCAGCCGATGCCCGAACATGTTCGCGAAGGGTATTTCCAGCTCTGCGTCCTTCATCAGCGCCCAGGCCCGCACGAGCGCGTCGGACACGGCCCGGGCGTCGTAGTCGTCCAGCGCCTGGCTCAGCGCCTGCACCGCGCGCAGCCGTTCCCAGACGCCGCCGGAGGCCGCGGGCTTGCGCTTTTCGTAGAGGCCCAGCAGAAGGTTTGCATCCACCGCGCCGGTGCGCGACAGCCGCTCGGCCGCCTCGATACGGGCGCGCCAGCCGGTATTCGCATCCAGGTCGGCCCAGGCAAAGGCCAGCGGCAATCCGGTGGTGGGCATCGGTTCGCCGATCGCTTCGAACAGGCGAAACACCAGCGGAGACGGGGTTTCGGGCGGCGGCAGGCGCGGCTGGTCCTCGGCCAGCGCGGGGTCCAGGAACCGTTCCAGCAGGCGGGCTTCGGCGTCGTCGATGAACCCCAGCGCGCGCCCGGTCTCCAGCGACAGCGAGGCGGCCTGCCAGTCGCCGCCGCGCGCAAGGCAGAACACCCGCGCCGGGAAGGTCGGAGACAGGCGCGGGGTGTTGCGCAGCACCGCGCATTGTTCGTCCTCGGTCCCCAGCAGCAGCGCGATGTCGAAGGCACGGCGGAACAGCTCGGGGTTGGCCGTGCCCGAAAGGCTGAGCAGCGCGCGCGCCTGCTGCAGGGCGCCAAGCTCCAGCAGGGCGTCGATTCGCGCCAGCAGCAGGCGGCCTTGCGCCCCGGCGTCGGCGGGCGGATCCAGTTCGGCCAGCAGCAGCCGGTAGTAGAGCCCGCGCACCGCCGGATACATGTCGGTGGCGCGTTGGCGGCGCAGGCGCTGGACGATATCGGCGGTCCGGCTCTGGCCCCACAGGTTGCGGGAAAATCCCGAAACCGATACCGGCAACAGCCCGATCCCGTCGGGCGAGGCGGCGCCTATGGGGCTGGTCTCGACCTCGGCGGGCAAGGCGGCGCGCGCCGGCCCGGCGTCATGCGTGCTGCCGGTGCCATCGTGGCCGCCATGGCCGCCGTGGCCGCCCGTGCCCGTGCCCGCGCCCGCGCCCGTGCCCGCGCCCGTGTCCGTGCCATCGGGCCCGGGGGGCGGCACGGACAGGCTGTCGGACAGCCAGTCGATTGCCGAAAGCGGCCTTTGCGCGGGCGGGCCCTGCTGTGCGCGCCCGATCCCCGGCGCGGCGAAGACGCCCAGTGCGAGGGCCAGGGCCAGGGCCGGCGCCGGCGTCAGCGCAGGGCTGCGCACCTGCATCCGCGCCACCGTTTCCAGCACCGTTTCCAGCACCGTTTCTGCCACCGTTCCCGCCGCCGTTTTTGCTGCCGTTTTCGCTGCCGGCCCTGCTGTCGCGATCCGCCCCGCCATCCGCCTCGCGTTTCGCCCCGCCATCCGTTTCGCCTCCACCGCCGCCCCGGCTGCCAGACCCGCTGCCGGCCCGCGTCCGGCCGCGCCCGGACGGCACATCGGACGGCGCAGCGGGTGGCGCATCGGGGGCCTGTCAGTCCACATTCAGTTGAACCGGCTGGCGAATTTCCTTCTGATCCGGGCTGAGATCGCCAAAATAGGCGTAGCCCACGACCGCCACGCCGCCCGCCACGATCAGGAACAACAGCAGCTTGAACAATCTTGCCTTCATCGGGTCGCCCTCTTGCCTCGGCGGCGCTCCCGGCACGCGGCAGAGGCCCGCAGACCGCCGCCAGCCCCTGCGCCCGTCATGGCGCATCGCCGGTCCTGTCGCCGCTTTTTTCCCGATTCTATATGGCATCTTTTTCAACTTCGCGCCATTGAGGGTTTGAACTGGATGCGGAGATATGCCGATTGGCGTGGGTGCTGAAGAAAACCGTGGTGCTTGTGGGCATGATGGGGGCCGGGAAAACCGCTGTCGGCACCGCGCTGGCCGCGCGCCTCGGGGTGGCGATGCGCGACTGCGACGCGGAACTGGTCGCGGCCGCCAACATGAGCATCGCCGAGATTTTCGAGCGCGACGGCGAAGCCTTTTTCCGCGAGCGCGAAAGCGAGGTGCTGGCGCGCCTGCTCGACGGGGCGCCCTCTATCCTGTCCACGGGGGGCGGCGCCTTCCTGCGCGAACGCAACCGCGAGGTGATCTCGGCGCGCGGGGTGTCGGTCTGGCTCAGCGCTTCGCTCGATCTGCTCTGGGCGCGGGTGCGCCACAAGGACACGCGCCCGCTGCTGCGCACGGCCGATCCCCATGCGACGCTGCGCCGGCTTTGCCGGGAACGCGAACCGTTCTATGCGCTGGCCGATCTGCGCGTGGAGGCCGACCCGGCCTATTCGATCGAGGACATGGCCGGGCGGGTGCTTGACGCGCTCGATGCACGAAAGGACGTTCTGGCAAGGGCATGAAGCAATGATCGTTACCGAACATGTTGACCTGGGCGCGCGGTCCTACGACGTGCGCATCGGGAGCGGGCTGCTGGCGCGCGCCGGGGCCGAGATCGCCCCGCTGCTGGAGCGCCCGCGCGTGGCCGTGATCACCGAGGAAAACGTCGCCGCGCTGCATCTTGAGGCGCTGGAACGCGGGCTGCGGGACGCGGACATCGCGATGCGCGCGCTGGTGCTGCCGCCCGGCGAGGGGACGAAGTCCTGGGAGACGCTGACGCGCTCGGTCGAATGGCTGCTGGCGGAAAAGGTCGAGCGCGGCGATATCGTCCTTGCCTTTGGTGGCGGGGTGATCGGCGATCTGGCCGGGTTTGCGGCGGCGGTGCTGCGGCGCGGGGTGCGCTTCGTGCAGTTGCCCACAACGCTGCTGGCGCAGGTGGACAGTTCGGTGGGCGGCAAGACGGGGATCAATTCGCCCCAGGGCAAGAACCTGGTCGGGGCGTTCCACCAGCCCGCGCTGGTGCTGGCCGACACCGACGTGCTGGACACGCTTGCGCGGCGCGATTTCCTGTCCGGCTACGGCGAGGTGGTGAAATACGGGCTGCTGGGCGATGCGCAATTCTTCGACTGGCTCGAAGCCAACGGGCCGGCCCTGGCCGCAGAGACCGCCGCACCGGACGCGGCGGGCGCACCGGACGAGGCGGGCGCACGGGGGGCATCGGATGCGGCGGGCGCACCGGGCGCACCGGGCGCGGCGGGCGCACCGGGTGCACCGGACGAGGCGGGCGCGCACGATCTGCGGCGCCGGGCGGTGCGCCGGGCGGTGCGCATGAAGGCCGACATCGTTGCCCGCGACGAAACCGAACGCGGCGAAAGGGCGCTTCTCAACCTCGGGCACACCTTCTGCCACGCGCTGGAGGCGGCCACGGGCTATGGCGAGCGGCTGCTTCATGGCGAGGGCGTGGCCATCGGCTGCGCGCTGGCGCTGGAAACCTCGGCCCGGCTCGGCCTGTGTGCGCAGGAAGAACCCGGCCGGCTGCGCGCCCATCTGCGCGCCATGGGCATGAAGACCGATCTGTGCGACATCCCCGGCGAACTTCCTGACGCGCCGGGGCTGCTGGAGCTGATGCGCCAGGACAAGAAGGTGGTCGCCGGCGCGCTGCGTTTCGTGCTGGTGCGCGGGATCGGCAAGGCGTTCGTCAGCGCCGACGTGGACGAAACCATCGTGCTGGCGGTCCTGGAAGAGGCCCTGGCCGGACGCCCGCGCGGCTGAACCCGAACCGTCGGGCAAACGCAAGGCGCATGGCGCGCCCTTTCGCGGCCGCGGCCGCGGCCGGGCCGAACCTGCCGCACCGCTCGGATTCGGCCATGGATCGCGCGCGGCCCGCGCCACAGGCCGGGCGGCCGGCCGGGGCGATATCGCGAGGCTCAGGCCCCGTTAATCCGACGCGCGCGAAGGATTGGGCCGCGCGCGAAGGATTGGGTGGCGTGACCTCAGGAATGCGTGCCATCCCCTTGAAAACACGCCGATATTGCTTCGGGTATGCGCCTGTTCGTCGCACAAGTCCGTCACACGGCGCGTGCCGGATTAAGGGGTCCTGAGCCGAGGCTCTGCTGCCGGGCCGGCGGCGCCCGGAACCGGCGCAGGGGGGGGCGCGAAAACGCGTGAAGAACGGCGTGCAAATATCCGGGATTGCGCCGCTTTCTTGATATTTGACTTGCCGGCGATCTGGCCGCTGCCGGGATCGGTGGAGGGACCGGTCAAAGGCCGGCGCGCTCACCCGTCCGACCCGCACCCATCCCCACAGCATAGCCCTCCCCATAGCCATTCCCGCGCCGGTCTTTGGTGTTTTCGCCTCTCTTGCGGGGGGGGCGGCTTTCGGGGCGGCTTTTGGGGTGGCGGCGCGCGGGCCGCGGCCTCAGCGCTTGCGGGGGCGCCCGGTCGGGCGGGTGTCGGGCAGGGTAATGCGCGCGACCTGTTCGGCAATGGGCGTGGTGGACAACGGGTGGGTGTCATGGCTGTGGGCCTCGGGGTCCTCCAGCAATTCCCAGTTGCCGTTGCGGTAGATCTCCAGCGCCGAGTAGCCGGCCTTGTAGCCCATCTTCGGGCTGCCCGGCACCCAGTATCCGAGGTAGACGAAGGGCAGCCCGGCCTCGCGCGCGATCTCGATATGGTCGAGGATCACATAGGTGCCAAGCGAGGCGCGCTCGCGCGTTGTGTCGAAGAAGGAATACACCATCGACAGACCGTCATCGAGGACATCGGTCAGGCACACGGCCACAAGCCGCCGCCCGCCCTCTTCGTCCCGGTCGCGATATTCGACGATGCGGCTGCGCACCGGGGTTTCCTCGATCATGGCGGCGAATTCGAATATGTCCATGTCCGCCATGCCGCCGTCGGCGTGACGGCTTTCCAGATACTGGCGGAACAGTTCGAACTGGTCTTCGTTGGCCCAGGGGGAAACCGCCTCGCGTTCCAGATGCGCGTTGCGGCGCGCGACCCGGCGCTGACTCTTGCGCGGCTTGAAATCCGCAACCCGGATGCGCGCCGAGTAGCAGGCAGAACATTCGGCGCAGCTTGGCCGGTAAAGCACGTTCTGCGAGCGGCGAAACCCCTGTTTGGACAGGGTGTCGTTCAGCGCAATGGCGTGTTCGCCATGCAGCGCCGTAAACAGCTTGCGCTCGACCCGCCCATCCAGATAGGGGCAGGGCTGCGGGGCCGTGACGTAGAACTGGGGCGCTACGGGGAGCGTGTGTCGCATGTGTTCGATTTCCGTGCCTGTCTGCCGCAGGTTAGCAACAGTTTCGCGTTCGGCCAAGAAAAGTTTTCGCGGACGGTAAACGGCGCGGGAACACGAGAAACGGGGCGCTTGAAACCGGGCGCCCGGGCGCGGGCAGGTGCCGTGCCGTGCCGGGTCGTGCCGCGTCGTGCCGGCGGGGCGCGGTTCAGGCCCGCGCGGCGCGGTTGATGGCCGCCGTGCCAAGCAGCAGATCGCCCAGCCCCTGGCCGCGCGCGCCGGTCAGCATCAGGATCACCGAAAGAATCTGCGGAAAGACCAGCGACATCGACATCATGAACACCAGCGTATGGGCCAGCGCAAGGCCCCGGTCCAGGTGTTCGCCATGGATGGTGCGAAACTCGATCCCGACCAGGCGCATACCCGGCGTCGCCGAGCGTCTTGCCAGCGTGACCACGCGATAGACAAAGGCCACCACCCAGAGCAGAAAGGCGAAATAGAACACTGCGCTGAAGGCGGTCAGCGGCACCAGGAGCAGCGCGATCAGCGTGATGATCACCGTGTCGATGACAAAGGCGATCAGGCGTTTGGCCGGCACGTCCCGGTAGAACGCCACCTGGGTGACCGGGTCGGGCAGGGCCCAGGTGCTGTGGTCTTGGTTCATCTGCGTCAATCCGTGGTCTGTCCGTGGTCTGTCCGTGGTCTGTTCGCGCCAGAATTACCCCCGGCCGGGAGGGCCGGGGACGGGATGTCTGCGGGCGGCGCGCTGGCAGGCGGTGCGCTGGCGCAGCGTCGGGCGCGGCGCCGGCGTTGTCCCGGGGGTGCCTTGGCGGGCGCGCCGCGGCCCTGTCAGGGGCGCGCTTCCAGCGGGCGATCGTCGTCCTCGCCGCCGCGCCGGTGGCTGGCGGGTGCGCGCCGGGCCTCGTGCCTGTGCCGGTCGGCGCCGTCGTCTTCGGCCAGGTCCGCCTCGTCGTCGAAATCCGCATCCGCCCGGGCTTCGCGCGCGCGCCTTGCGCGTTCCTCCATGAACTGGTCGAATTCGGCCTTGTCCTTGCTGTCACGCAGCCGCTTGAGGAAGGCTTCGAAATTGCGCTGCTCCTCTTCGAGCCGGCTCAGGGTTTCGGCCTTGTAGGCGTCAAAGGCGGCGTTGCCGGACGAGCCGGACAGGTGCCGGCGGGCATGGACGCTCGCCGGCGCGCGGGAATGGCGCCAGGGGCCACGGGATCGACAGCTGGTCATGCGCTTGCTCCATATCATGTAGGCGAGAATGGCGAGGCCAACGGGCCAGAAAATGACGAAACCGAGGATCATCGCGGCGATCCAGGCGCCTTTCCCGCGCTCGTCCAGCCATTGTTCGGCTTGTAGTGGCCAAGAGGCGACGGTGCTCATCGGGTGCTCCATTCATGGGTTGCGGTTAAATGTGAAGGCGTTTCACATTGCACCAGCTAGCCCCTGGCTGCCGCCATTTCAAGGGCCAATGTGAAAAAATTTTACATTACCGGGAAGACTGTCGCGATGTCCGGCATTTGCGCGGCGGCTGCGTGCCAGTTGCGCAGCAGGACCCCGGCGCGCGGCCAGGGCGCGCGGAGCGGGCGGGTGCCGGGCGCTGCCTGTTCCGGCGTCGCGCCGCCAGTCCCGCCCGCCAGTCCCGCGCCGTCATGCCCCGCCGTCATGCCCGCCCGCCGTGCCCGCCGCCAATCCCGCCTGCCGTGTCGCGCGGTGGTCCCGACCGACCGGCGCGGCTCTGCGGTGCGTGGCCGGGGCGCGCGCAGGCGCAACCGGGCGCCCCGCTGCCTGCCCCGCTGCTGGCCCCCTGCTTGACCCGCTGCGCGCGGTGCCACAGTGTCGGGCCATGAGCTTTGCCAGCCGGATCACCCGCAGCCCGCGCCCGTTCGATTCGCAACGGGGCCAGGAAGCGGTCGCGCTGTTTCCCGCCCAGCGGGACGGCGCGCTGCGCGAGGTTCTGGCCGGCGCCGGCGGCTCCAGCCCGTATCTGCTCGGCCTCATGCACAGGCACCGCGACTGGCTGGAGCGCGCGCTTGAGCAGCCCCCCGATGCCGCTTTCGAGCGGCTGATGGACGCGCTCATGCGCCCCGACCCGGACCGCCCCGTTGCCACGGCCGCGCTTGGCGCCGCGCTGCGCCAGGCCAAGGGACGGGTGGCCCTGCTGGCGGGGCTGGCCGATCTTGCCGGGATATGGACGCTGGAATCGGTCACCGGCGCGCTGACGCGGTTTGCCGATCTGGCGGTCTCGCGGGGTCTGCAGCATCTGGTGGCCGGCGAAATCGCGCGCGGCAAGCTGCCCGGGGCGGGCCCCGAGGACGTCGCCCAGGCCGCGGGCATGTGCGTCCTGGCCATGGGCAAGATGGGCGCGCGCGAACTGAACTATTCGTCGGACATCGACCTGATCTGCCTGTTCGACGAAACCCGTTTCCACCCCGATGACTACGGCGAGGCGCGCGCGGCCTTCGTGCGCGTGACCCGCCGGCTGATGACGCTGCTTTCCGAGCCCACCGGCGAAGGCTACGTGTTTCGCACCGACCTGCGGTTGCGCCCGGACCCTTCGGTGACGCCGGTGTGCCTGTCCATGGAGGCGGCCGAGCGATACTACGAAAGCGTCGGCCGCACCTGGGAGCGCGCCGCCCTGATCAAGGCGCGCCCCTGCGCCGGGGACCTGCGCGCCGGCGGCGCTTGGCTGGAACGGCTGCGCCCCTTCATCTGGCGCCGGCACCTTGACTTCGCCGCCATAAGGGACGCCCACGACATGCGCCTGCGCATCCGCGAGCACAAGCGCCTGCCGGGCACCATCCGGCTGGAGGGGCACGACCTGAAACTGGGCGCCGGCGGCATCCGCGAAATCGAGTTCTTCACCCAGACCCGGCAGATCATCGCCGGCGGGCGCGACCCTTCGTTGCGGGTGCGGCGCACGGTGCGGGGGCTGGAGCGGCTGGCCGCCGCCGGCTGGATCGCGCAAGAGGATGCCCGGCTGCTGAGCGAGGACTATCGCGCGCATCGCACCGTCGAGCACCGTTTGCAGATGATCAACGACGCCCAGACCCACGCCCTGCCCGCATCGGCCGAGGGCTTCGAGCGCCTCGCGGCGCTGTGCGGGCGCGATGTCGGCGAGTTGCGCGCCGATCTGACCCGCCGCCTGGACCGCGTGAGCCGGCTGACCGAGGGCTTTTTCGCCCCGGCCGCGCCCGCCGGCGATACGGTGGCCTTTTCGCCGGCCTCCGAACAGGTGATGGAGCGCTGGCGCACCTACCCGGCGATGCGTTCGGCCCGCGCGGTCGAGATATTCGCGCGGCTCAGGCCGGGGATGCTGGCCCGCCTGGCACGGGCCGCGCGCCCGGACGAG
>Ga0256841_1003553_pt1 | contig 11598 bp, 11 predicted proteins | sample 356308metaG_FD_185971 | JGI IMG/M metagenome (GOLD analysis project Ga0256841, IMG submission 185971) | Hydrothermal vent microbial communities from Mid Atlantic Ridge, Atlantic Ocean - 356-308 | ecosystem: Environmental > Aquatic > Marine > Hydrothermal vents | place: Atlantic Ocean: Mid...
GAAGTGATCAGTCATCGGAAGATTCCCGCCTGCGCGGGAATGACGAGGGAGGCGCGGGAATGACGATTCTTTCTCATCATCCCGGACGGAGCCTTTCCCCCTTCGTCATCCCGGACGGAGCCTTTTCCCCTTCGTCATTCCGGACGGAGCTTTTCCCCCTTCGTCATCCCGGACGGAGCCTTTTCCCCTTCGTCATTCCGGCCGGAGCGGAGCGGAGGGCCGGAATCCAGAGAGTGTCAAGTTGTGGTGAGATTCCCGCTCCCCGCCTTCGCGGGGACAGGCTTCGCGGGAATGACGAGAGGGAATGTGGATTCCCGCCTGCGCGGGAATGACGAGGGAGGCGCGGGAATGACGATTTTTTCTCGTCATTCCGGCCGGAGCCTTTCCCCCTTCGTCATCCCGGACGGAGCGAAGCGGAGATCCGGGATCCAGGTCGTCGGTTCTGGATTCCCGCCTGCGCGGGAATGACGAAAGAGGCGTGGGAATGACGACCCCGCCAAAAATTCCCCGCGCTGCTTAGCCAAAATGTTGGCGTGCATTCTTCTCCCCAATGAGGTATAAAAACGTCCAGGTCACAGGGAAATGGATGGGCTGTAGGCGCGCGGAAGTGTCGATTGATTTTACACTTTTGCCAAAGCCAAAATCTTCATCTTCCTCAACTAACTGAAAAACAATAAAAACGTCAAAAAGGCGCGGTTTTTGCTTGGGATGGCCCCGATTGGCCAGATGGAAGTTTTTGAACTACCGATCTGGTTTGGGCCTCAGGAAACAACACAGGGAATTTGGAACCATGAACCGTCTTCTGGCTCTTCTGCTCTTTTCAGGTTGGGCAGTCTCCGCTTCTGCCTTCCCCTATGTCATCGACACCACCGTCAACGGCGCGGACATGGCCGGCATCGAGGTCACCGTCTTCTTACAAGACGGCTCTTCCGACACCGCCACCTGGGCCGCCACAGGTGCCGATTCAGGCGCTGCCAGCGGCAGCGGTTGGACGCTCAGCGAAAGCGGCGACACCCTCAACCAGCCCGGTTTGGGGGCCGCCTGGACGCTCACCAATACCGGTACTGCTTCTCCCATCACCGGCTTCAAGATCGACGCCTGGGTGGCTCAAGTCTTCTTCGACGTCTACATGGATCTAACCGATCCGCTCGACGACGTGGGTACGCCAGGCTCAAGCCAGGGTCGGCCTTTCACAGCGGATAACGACAAGAACCCCGTCTATATCTATGACGTTTGGGAAAAATACGGCACGTCAATCACCAACGCCAATACGCCGGAAAACACTTCCGCCGTCACTTATCTCAATCCTCTCAGCAGCCTGGATCTCTTCGGCGGCCTAGAGGTGAATTTCACCAAGGGGGTCTTGGATGTCGACCAAAGCATGCGGTTCATGATCGACACCGACCAGGTTCCCGAGCCGCCCCTCTACGGGCTGTTGGCGCTCGGTCTTGCCGGCTTCGCCTTTCGTCGCCCTGGCCGCCGGGCCGTTTGAACAGGAACAGATTTCAGGAGCCAAGGAACGATGCACAAACAGCAGAAACAACCGCGCAAACCTTATCGCACGCCGCGGCTGAGGCGGGTAGGCAGCCTGGCGGAACTGACGCAGGGTTTTGCCGGCAGCGTGCCGGACGAGCAGGGCGGCCAGACCAAGCGCAACCCCTTCCAAGGATAGGCGTTGTGCCCAGAGGTGTTGAACTGGCGTCATCTCGACCGCCCTTTGCACGGCCTGCGCCTGCAGATTGGCCAAGATGGAATGACGCCCGCCAGCCCGCTGCAGGTCGCGCCCGAATGGCCGCTCAGGCTCTGGCGTAACAGCCGGGAGCCGCGCCTGCTGGAGCGGCTTTGGGAGAAGACCGACGAAGGTAAGCGCTACCGTAGCCGGCTTGAGATCCACCGCACCCAAAGCGGCCTGCTGCTGAAGATCGACTGCGAAGGCAAGGGGAGCTTCGAATATCGCCCCGAGGGAATCGGAGTCCATTGGCAGAAGGGGGGCACGGAGGCGGACCACTACTTCCAGACGTTGGGGGCGGCGCTCTGGCTGGAACTGAAGGGAGTGCCCTGCATTCACGCCAATGCCCTCGACACCGGCGAGGGAGCCATCGGTCTGGTTGCGCCCAGCCGCACCGGCAAGAGCACCCTCACCGGCGCACTGTTGGATGCCGGGCTGGCGGTGATGACCGACGACATGATGGCGCTTCACCCCCACCGCGAGGGTTGGCGCGTCCATCCAGCCTGGCCGCGGCTGCGTCTGTGGCCGGACACCGTCCAGCTCCTCTTTCGACGGCTTCCGGAAGAGCTGGAACGGGTCCATCGGCGTTTCGACAAGCGCGTGCTGGAGCTGGAACCGACGCACGGAAGGCGCGTCGGCCCGCGGCCCCTGAAGGGCTTCTACCTCCTGGAACGGCGCGGGGAGCGACAAGGAGAGATCCGGATCACCCGGCTGTCGGCCGGCGAGGCGATGGTCCATCTGCTCCAAAACAGCATGTTGGCCGACGCCTACCGGCCCTTGAAGCTGGAAGCCGGCCGGCTGAAGAGACTGGCAGCGGTGGCCGAAAGCGTTCCCTTTCGGCGCATCAGCTACCCCAGCGGGCTGGAACACCTGCCGACGGTGGTCCAGGCCATTCTCGGCCGCGAAAGAGGGGCGGCAAGAAACGATTGAGCGCTTGGCGGACGGTCCCGTCCCAGGCCGCAAAGGAACCAAGGAGAAAAGGAGACAGCCATGACAGTGTGGACCAACCCCTACGCCGTCATTCCCCTCGTCGGCATCGCTGTGGTGGCGGTGGCCTTCCTGCTTCGGCCGGTGGCCTGGAAAGTCGGCCTGGTGGACCGGCCCGGCGGCCGCAAACAGCACCGTCAGCCCACCCCCCTCCTTGGAGGCAGCGCCACCTTCCTCGTCTTCCTGGTGGTGGCGCCGCTGGCCGGCGTGCCCCGGCACGAGTGGCTCGCCCTCGTGCTTGCCGGTGGCGTGGTCTTCGCCGCCGGCCTGGTGGACGACATCCGCGAGATCTCGCCGGGCAAGCGCTTTCTGGCTCAGGGCGTGGCCGCGCTCCTCATCTGGTTCGTGGGCGGCGTGGGGCTCACCAGCCTGGGCAACCTCACCGGCTCGGGCGACATCCAGCTCGGCGTGCTGGCGCTGCCTTTCACCGTCTTTTGCACCCTGGGGGTGATCAACGCCACCAACATGACCGACGGGCTCGACGGCCTCGCCGGGGGAACCCTGCTCATCGTCTTCGGCATCTTTTATTCGCTGGCCGTGGAGAAGGGCTACACCGAAGAGGCCCGCCTGCTGCTGCTGCTGTGCGGCGTGCTCGCCGGTTTTCTGCTGCTCAACTTCCGCTTCCACGACGCGCTGCCGGCACGCATCTTCATGGGCGATGCAGGCACCCTTTTCTTCGGCTTGGTGGCGGCTTGGTATCTCATGCGCTTCACTCAAGCGCCGTATCACATCATTCGCCCCATCACCGCCGTCTGGGTTTTCGCCCTGCCGCTCATGGACACCGTCACCATCATGACCCGCCGCGTCATCGCCGGTCGCTCTCCGTTCGAGCCCGACCGCGAGCACCTGCACCACTTGCTCCGCCGCCTGGGTTTCGACGTGAGCAGCACCGTCTTCTTCCTGCTGGGCACCATCCTCCTGCTCGCCAGCATCGGCTTCGTGGGCGAAAAATACGACGTGCCCGAATGGGTGATGTTCTACGGTTTCCTAGCGCTGTTCGCGCTCTACTTCGTAGCCATGCACCTGGCCTGGAAACGCCTCAACGCCGACCAAGCCCAACTCCCCAACGCACGCCGCCCCGTACACTACGAAAGCAGCTAACCAACTGCTCCCTTTTTCTTCGTCATTCCCACACCCCTTCGTCCTTCCCGCGCCTCCCTCGTCATTCCCGCGAATGCGGGAATCCAGAACCGACGACCTGGATCCCGGATCTCCGCTTCGCTCCGTCCGGGATGACGAGAAAGAATCGCCATTCCCGCGCCTCCCTCGTCATTCCCGCGCAGGCGGGAATCTTCCGATGACTGATCACTTCTGGATCCCGGATCTCCGCTCCGCTCCGGCCGGAATGACAAAGGGGGAAAGGCTCCGTCCGGGATGACGAGAAAGAATTGTCATTCCCGCGCAGGCGGGAATCCACCTTTTCTCATCATCCCCATACCCCCTCGCCATTCCCGCGAAGCCTGTCCCCGCGAAGGCGGGGAGCGGGAATCCATGCCCCCCAACCCACAAACATGAAAAACTCCCATCCCAAATCTCCACTGGAAATCCCCCGCTAAACGTGTTTGAATACCCACCGTTCAAGCACTGAACACAGCCCCAGGCTGCATAAATACCGCAAGGAAGCCGCGTGCCCGACAACGAACAGACCACCTACCGCCTCATCAAGGCCCTGGAAGCCAACCCAGAGATCTCCCAGCGGCAACTCGCCCGGGGGATGGGCATCAGCCTGGGCAAGGTCAACTACTGCCTCAAGGGCCTGCTGGAAAAAGGCCTCATCAAGGTCCGCAACTTCCGTAACAGCCAGAACAAGCTGGCCTACGCCTACCTGCTCACCCCCAGGGGCATCGAAGCCAAGGCCCAGATCACCAGCCGCTACCTCAAGCGGCGCATGGAAGAGTACTAGGCCCTGCGCCGTGAGATCGAGCAACTCACCCACGAAGTACAAAGCCTGTCGGAGGCCAGCGAAGATGCGGCTTCCTGAACCTCCAGGAAGCTGGGCTACAGCTTCAGGCGCTATATTCAATTTAAAGAACCAAATTTATGTGTGGGCATAACCAGGTGTCATTCGCCGTTGTTGCATTAATTGCCGACCAGTAGATGTGCGGAAACGAGCATGCCGCTACGAGTTTAATGAACTATTGGTTTGTGAGGAGGAATGGTATTATTGGAGATATGGGTTATTATTCATTTTTATAATATTTAATAAGAAAAAACAGAAAGACTAAATGTTAAATAGTATGCTGAATAAATCAAGAAATACATTGTTTATGCTCCTAAGTATGGCATTGTCTAGAGCATTAATGTTTTTTATAACATTGATTTCCGCAAGGCTTCTGAGTCAATATGAATTTGGGTTATATTCCTTTATAAGAAGTACGGTCATTTATGGTGATTCACTGGCAACTAATACATATGGTCTAATATTATTAAGAAATACCTCATCCGAAAAACATAATCCTAGTATAGTAGAACAATTTATAGTTAGCTCGTTAGCGGTCGGTGCCGCATACGTGCTATTGATATCTATTCTTGGCTGTACATTATTTTACCTTCAGCAATCAAGTTTTAATCCCGGAAATATTGCTGTAATAAATATATATATTATCGGCTCGCTTATGCTTCTTTTTTCGGTGGAGTCTTCATTTTTAAATAGCGCATTAATTGGTTTGCATGTTTATAATGTTCTGGCGCTGATAGGTATTTTTAATATTGCGGTCATGGTGCCTGTTTCAATTTATCTAGTATCTATGTACTCTTTGCGTGGAGCATTATTGTCAGTATCTATATTTTTCCTTTTGGATTTCGCTATTAAATTATACTCATTAGCTAATTTTGGATATATTAGGTTTCGAAAGATAGACTTTGGTATTTATAAAAAAAAAGCGGTGTTGTGTGTAAAAGAGAGTATACCTCTGATTGGTGGGGTTATAGTCAACGGTGGGGCCTTTTGGTTGGGTAGGCTAATTTTGCTTTCTCGTCCAGGAGGACCAGAGTCAATAGCAATATTTGATGTATCTTTTCAATGGCTATCGCTGTTGATGTTGATTTCTAATTCTATTATAAGTGTCATTTATTCAAAGATGTCGCGAGATCCGAACAGGCTTGCAAATAATGTTAATCATAATCGCGATTTACTTCTGCTGCTGTCTGTCACAGGCATTATGGCGCTATGTTCGATTTTATTATCAAAAAATATATTACTAATTTATGGAGAAAAGTATTTGGATGGAACTAATGTGTTTTTATGGATGTGCGTTGCGTCAATATTCTTTACTGGCGCCTTGTTCCATAATAGAGTTATGTTGGTAAGGAAGCGAAGCAAGTATTTATTGTATTCTTCATTGGTGAGCGGAATAAGCATGCATATGGTGTACTATATTGTTGGATATACATCTGTCGGAATGGCAATATCTGTATGCGCATATTATTTTTCAAATATGATGTTTTATATGGCATTGGAGTATAAATATGCTTGCAGCTCATAAGGTAAAAGAAAAAATTAATAATGAGGGTCTGATATTATTCTTTTTCAGAATTTCGAAGAGAGCATATTTAAAATTTTTTAGATTAATTTCTACTATATATTGGAAGCTGTTTTTACAGCAATGTGGTAAAGGAACGCGCATCGGTATTGGGGTTTATTTTGCAAGTCCGGGTAAGGTGTCAATTGGGAAAAATGTAATTATTTCCGACAGATGTCATTTTGGAACGGAATTGGATACTGGAAGCATGACGATATCTACTGGAGTGCAAATAAATAAGAATTGCACCGTGGACTATACCGGTGGAGTAATTTTTGGAAAAAACACCCTCATATCGGAAGGGGTTAAGATATTAACTCACAGCCATGGGTACGATCCAAGATCTACTCCAGTAGGAAGTGGTTTGAAAATAGGAAAAAACGTTTGGATAGGGATGGATGCTTTTATATCGGAAAATGTTAGTCACATAGAGGATGGAATAATAGTTGCTGCAAAGAGTGTTGTCACGAGATCACTTAGTAAAAAAAATTATATTTATGCGGGCATCCCAGCTAGACCTGTGAAAAAGATTCCTGGGTTTTAATCATATGTTAAAAAAGATAGACTTATTTGTTTTGTTTGTTTTTATTGCGGTTATTTGGAAGATATTGCTGGTCCATTTTTTTGATAAGAATTTAATTGGATATACCGAGCTTATATTTTCGATAATATTATTCATTTATTCTTTATTTGGTCTCCTTGATTCTATTAAGGCTTGGTATTTAGGGTTGTTGGGGTATTCTGTTTTTTGTTTCTTCGATATATATAAATCTTTAATATTATTTAATTACTGGCCGTCACCATCATATAAGTATACTATTATCGTTATTAATATCAGTTTGCTCGTTTTTATTATCGGGTATCATGTTTTTTTTCGTGAAAAAAAAATTTATAAAAAAAATACAAGTAAAATACATGTTTATATGGGAAGAGGGCTTATTGTAACTATTCCTATGTTGCTCCTATGTATATATTATAGTATGTATCCGCCAAAAGATAATGTATCCTATTTGATTAGTTTCTTTCCAAAGGCATTCCTAGTTCTGGCGGCATGGTACTCTATCGTTAATAAAAGATATTTCATGTTATTGCCGGTTTTTATTGGAATGTATTTTGTGCATACCGAGATATCTAGAAGAATTTATATAGTGGTTTTTTTTATGCTAGTTGCTGTGTTGCAGTCTAGCTTCAAGGTAAATTTTATAAGGCTCAGTGGCAAACATAAAATAATAATATCATTTCTGTTGGCGTCATTGTTCATTTTTGCAAGCTATCTTAGGTCAGATTTTAATTATGGTGAGGGGTTTGTGGAAGGTGATAGATTGCAGAGTACTATAAATTATATAGAAAATGCCAAGGCTGTCGATGTCTTTGAGAACACCGATTTTGTTATAGATAGTATTCCGTGGATTCGCCCATATTATATGGGACAAACATACTTTGCTATATTTGTACAATTTATACCTCGGTCATTTTGGAAAGATAAGTGGGTCAGTTTCGGCGCGCATCTTGCACTGCTTAAGCGCTATGGAATAAAGTGGTTTGATAATGATACATGGAAGTATGTAACTGGCGGATTTAGTTATTCAACTGGATTTGTTGGGGAATCGTACGCCAACTTTGGGTTAATTGGAGTTTTGGTCATGTCATTGTTTTTTGGCGTTGTTGCGAGATTTTTTGACAAGCATATTAAATACGATGTTATTTTCGATAATGCGAAGTTATTTCCAATAGCCGCATTTTATGGGGCGTTCTTTTTGGTCAGCAGGGGGGATATGTTAATGGCAACATACTTTTCTATATTATATTTTTTGTTTATAAAAATTTTAATTCACGTGTACGATATGGTTGGGTGCGTCAGTAAATAATCGAGGGATTTTGTAGGTATATATAGCAGTCAAGATAAAGGGAGTTAAGCTATTTATAATATTCAATTTGCGTGGGTATATTCGAAAGGGTATTTGTTGTAATATCCGATTATTTGTAACTCTATATTATCGTTTGCTTTGTCCTTGAAATCATGCTGAAAACAGTCATAATTCCAATTTGTTGGAATAAATTGCTATTGCTAAGGGTTTTAGGGAGGTGATCAGTCATATGGCGCTAAGGTTGGATTTAGGTATGATCTACGGATAAGGAAGTGGTGCTGAGTGTTAATGGATCGTGGGAGATGATTAGGTGTTTATTTCGTTATGTTACTGCCCCCCCCCATACTAGTTATAGAATAAATATAAGAAATTAATTATAGATCTCGTGCCTGTGCCGTTGTTCCCACTGAGGGATTGTATAGAGTTTTTAGGCTGTTTGTTTTTGCATAACGGGGGTTATCGAAATTAGTGGGCATTCATGAGCGGATTTTACATAGTTTCTAGCCCCATAGATATTGCCTTTAAACGCGTAAACCTAATATCCTTAGATTAGGCGAAGTGAATATTCTACACAGCATTGCTGGTCTCTCTCAATCATCTGGCGGTCCTTCTCGCTCAGTTGTTGGTTTGGTCAACCATCTCGCCCGGCAACCTAATACTAAGGTTACACTGCTTTCCCAAGTGGGTACTGGCCCCATTATTAGTCCAGATACTGAACACGTGGAATTCATTTCGGTACAAACGGGGCGAGTGGGCGCCATGACGGCAATGTCTTTTGCAAAAAAACTATACGGCATATTGAAGAATCGCACGCCTCATATCGTACACGTCCATGGCATCTGGAACGCCGCCAGCGTCTGGTCCTGTACACTAGCCAAGCATCATGGTGTGCCTCTTGTGCTTCATCCCAGGGGGATGCTGGAACCGTGGTGCCTGCGGCATAAAGCCCTGAAAAAAAAGATCGCGATGGCGTTGTATCAGCGCAGGCTGCTCGATGCCGTCGACCTGTTCATGGCCACGTCACAGCAGGAATTGGACAATCTTCGTGCATTGAACTTTCGTCAACCGATTGCGGTGATCCCCAATGGCGTATCGTTGCCGTATTTCCGGGCTGAGGATGCGAGGCATGATAATCACACAGGCCCGCGCAAGGCCCTGTTCCTGTCTCGCATTCACCCAAAAAAAGGTTTGATCAACTTGGTTCGTGCTTGGGCGCAGGCTGACCCTGCTGACTGGAAGCTCGTCGTGGCCGGGCCAAATGAAAGTAATCACTGGGCGGAAGTGACCAGGGAGATCAACGCGTTGGGCTTGAACGATTCCATGGAGTATGTTGGGCCAGTGGAGGGGGAGGAAAAGCGCCGCCTATTCGAGCAGTCAGAACTGTTCATCCTGCCCAGCTTCAGCGAAAACTTCGGCATTGTGGTGGCCGAGGCGCTCGCTTATGGCCTGCCCGTCATCACTACCATAGGCACGCCCTGGGAGGAGCTTGTGGCGCGTGACTGTGGATGGTGGGTGGAACCCACGGTCGAGGCACTGGCCGGGGGTATCCAGGATGCGACAGGTAAGTCGGCTGATGAACTGCATGACATGGGTATAAAGGGGCGGGTATATGCGGAATCGTTCGATTGGCATCAGATCGCGAGGCAGACTATGGAGGTCTATCGATGGGTATTGGGTCAGGGAGATAGGCCGGGATGTGTCCATCTGTGACTTTCTCGTAGCAGCTCGTACCTATGGAAAAGGGATCAAGAATAAGACGTTCACAAAGAATGACACCTGCTATGCCATTGTCCATGGGCAATAAAGTGGTTCGTGTGATATGGCATGTCGTATGGCTGTGCCTATTTCGGCCTACGCCCCGACCATTTCATGCTTGGCGGTGTTTTTTGTTACGGTTGTTTGGGGCAAAACTCGGCAAGTCTGTTCATCCCTACCCATCATGCCGCATCTGGGCACCATGGAATCTTGAGATGGGCGACCATAGTTGTCTGAGCGAACAGGTGGATTGCTATTGTGTTGACAAGATCAAGATTGGCGCGCACACCACCATCAGTCAATACAGTTTTCTGTGTGCTGCCAGTCACGATTATGAGGATCCGGCCATGCCGCTGGTGACGGCGCCCATTACTATTGGGGATTGGGCTTGGGTCACCGCGGACGTTTTCGTGGCGCCGGGTGTGACCATTGGCGATGGTGCGGTGGTCACGGCTCGGTCGAGCGTGTTGCATGATATCCCGGCATGGGTGGTGGCATCTGGAAATCCCGCAAAGGCTAGAAAAAAACGAATCTTGAAAGGGGTGCATGAGGAATACGATGACTGAGACGGACATCACCGGCTACCGCTATGAGGATGCGGGCCACAATGAATCCCACAACTATCTCCTGCCCGCGCTGTTTCGCATTCTCGAGAGCCTGAGCCCAAGGGAAAAGAGGCTCTTCGAGCTGGGTTGCGGCAATGGCAGCGTGGCACAAGCCATGACCGAGCGGGGCTGGAAGGTGACGGGTGTGGATCCTTCACGGGAAGGCATCGAGCAAGCGCGAATAGCACGCCCACAGCTCGATCTGCATGCTGGTTCAGCTTATGACGATTTGGCTAGAGAATACGGACAGTTCCCGGTACTGGTGAGCCTGGAAGTGGTAGAACATGTCTATGCGCCAAGGGACTATGCAAAGACGGTTCATGACCTCCTCGAGCCAGGGGGAGTGGCCATCATTTCCACGCCCTATCACGGTTACTGGAAGAACCTTGTGCTGGCACTCACGGGTAAGATGGACGCGCATTTCACCGCGCTGTGGGATCACGGCCACATCAAGTTCTGGTCCATGGACACCTTGACCCAATTGCTCGAGGAGGCCGGGTTGACCGTGGAACGTTTCGAGCGTGTGGGCAGAATTCCTGTGCTGGCCAAGTCGATGATCGCCATTGCGCGCAGGTCCGGATGATCACTGCCGTCATTCTGACCTACAACGAATCACGCCATCTGCCGCGCTGTTTGGAGAGCGTATCGCATGTTGCGGATCGGGTAGTGGTGGCCGACTGTTATTCCACCGACGACACGGTGGCGATCGCCCGTGACCAGGGCGCTCGGGTGATCCAGAAGGAATGGATCAACTATGCCGACCAGTTCAACTGGGCGCTGAAGCAGTTGTCCCAAGACACCCAGTGGGTGCTGCGTATCGATGCCGACGAGTTTTTGACGGACGAGCTGGTCGAGGAGATCCGGCGCAAAGTGCCCTTGTTGGACGACCGTGTGGCCGGGGTGGAGGTGAACCGGCGCATGACTTTTCTGGGCAGGCCCATTCGCCATGGCGGGGTGTTCCCCATTCGGGTGCTTCGGCTGTTTCGTCATGGCCGGGGGCGTTGCGAGAATCGCTGGATGGATGAGCACATTCTCGTCGATGGCGAGACGGTGCAATTTGAAGGCGAGCTGATCGACGACAATCTCAACTCGCTCACCTGGTGGACCGACAAGCACAACCGCTATGCCAGCCG
>Ga0256841_1003554_pt1 | contig 11598 bp, 8 predicted proteins | sample 356308metaG_FD_185971 | JGI IMG/M metagenome (GOLD analysis project Ga0256841, IMG submission 185971) | Hydrothermal vent microbial communities from Mid Atlantic Ridge, Atlantic Ocean - 356-308 | ecosystem: Environmental > Aquatic > Marine > Hydrothermal vents | place: Atlantic Ocean: Mid...
CATCGATGAAGAGGGTCAACTCCAACTCAACTTTGAGGATGATATCGTCGTCGGTACTTGCTTGACTCATAATGGTAATATCATCAGCGAACGAATAAAAAAATTCTATCAATCCGCATAGCTTTTTCATCCAAGTTATTCTTGCTAATATTTTAAATTATCTACCATGCAATCAATCATTGAATTTTTTCTGCACAATAGAGACTTTGTATTTTTAGTCATCCTCATGATCTTTCTCGGAATCGAAGTTATCTCACACGTCCCTGCAGTACTTCATACTCCACTTATGTCCGGAGCCAATGCCATTCACGGTGTTGTCATCATTGGCGCGATTATCATTATGGGACACAGTGATCCACATGACTATCTTTCCCTGACTCTGGGCTTTATATCCGTCATCCTCGGAACCCTCAATGTCGTTGGAGGATTTGTCGTCACCAATAGAATGCTCGAAATGTTTAAAAAGAAAAAATAACTCCTTAGGTTCTCTTGGTATGAAATGGCAACATTTCATACTAACCTCCAACCCTATCTGTGGAAGGGAACTCAACGATTAAAAAGAATAAAAACCATGTTAAATCAACACTTTTTACTAGAAATCTCCTACTTGCTCGGTTCCATTACTTTTATCATCGGTTTAAAAAAACTCAGTCATCCGGAAACCGCTAGAAATGGAAATCTCCTCGCTGCTGCAGGAATGGGACTCGCTATCCTGGCCACGATCTTCTTTCATCAAAAAGAAGGGCACTCCATCGGCAATATCCCTTGGATTATAGCCGGAATGGTCATAGGTACTATCATCGGTTGGCTGATGGCGATGAAAGTCAAGATGACCGCCATGCCCCAAATGGTCTCTTTCTTCAATGGGATGGGAGGAGCATGTGCCGCTATTATTTCACTCGTCGAATACAATACCCACGGAACCCATGATCCGGGTTTTAGCTGGATGGTCTTCCTGGGATTAGTTATAGGTTCGGTCTCCTTTAGTGGTAGTATGGTCGCATTTGCCAAATTGGACGGCAAGATCAAAGACATTTTTACAAGTGCATTTACTTATATCAATATAGTACTTCTTCTCTCCATTCTCGGATTAGTCGTTTGGGGAGTTTATGGGCACAACCCCTTGGGGGGCCATCTGATTTGGGTCCTGTTGGCCTTGTCTTTGCTCTATGGTGTCCTCTTCGTAATGCCCATCGGAGGAGCAGATATGCCTGTCGTCATCTCCTTACTTAACTCATTTACCGGCGTGGCTGCAGCTATGGGGGGATTTCTATATAACAATACGGTTATGCTCACAGGGGGAATTCTCGTAGGTTCGGCCGGTACTATCCTAACCCTCCTCATGACCAAGGCAATGAACCGTTCCCTTCTCAATGTCATCATCGGTTCCTTCGGTGGAAGTGCAACGGCTAAAGGAGGAGCCTCCGGAGACAAAAATGCTAAAGAAACTACTGTTACCGATACAGCAATTATGTGCGGTTATGCAGCCAGAGTCTGCATTGTCCCTGGTTATGGATTGGCTGTAGCTCAAGCCCAACACGCTTGCCACGAACTCGAAAAATCACTTGAAGAAAAAGGAGTAGAGGTGTACTATGCGATCCATCCTGTAGCGGGACGAATGCCCGGTCATATGAACGTCTTGCTCGCAGAAGCAGACGTATCTTACGATAAACTACTAGAGTTGGAAGATGCTAACGCCCTCTTGCCTAATACCGATGTCGTTCTGGTAATTGGGGCCAACGATGTGGTCAACCCTCTTGCTGAAACCGACCCTTCCAGCCCCATTTACGGGATGCCCGTCGTCAAAGTATGGGAAGCTAATCGCGTTGTCGTTATCAAACGCTCCCTTAGCCCGGGATACGCTAAAATCGATAATCCACTCTTCTATATGGATAAGTCTTGGATGCTCTTCAGCGATGCTAAAAAAGCCCTTAATGCACTGGTAGCAGAAGTGAAAAATATCTAGCTCTTTCCATTCATCTATACAAAACGAAGAATAACCCGATGACCTTAAGTTAGGTGATCGGGTATTTTTTTTGTTTAACCGCTTTTATCTTTGTCTTTGCCAACAAATAGGGAATTTCTACCCTTTCCAATAGACTAAGTAGCATTTCAAAAGCGTATTATATTAATCTTTTTACCTTTGCGCTTTTTTATTTCTAACAAAAACAATAATCATGAGCTTTATAGGCATCAAAAATCCAAAGGCTTCCCTAACCGATTATGGCATCCTCAATCCTTCAAATGAATACTGGAACCTTAATCCGGAAGAATGGATGGAATTAACCATAAAAAAAGACCTCGGCGTCCTTAGTGATACCGGAGCCCTCACTGTAAATACCGGAAAATTTACAGGTAGAGCCCCCAATGACCGCTTTATTGTCAAAGATGATATCACCGCCGATACCGTAGATTGGAATGCGATTAATATGCCCTTCTCACCTGTGGATTTTGACTGCCTATACGATGATGTTACCGATTATCTACAAAACAAGGACCTCTTCATCAAAGATGGTTATGCCTGTGCAAACGAAGATTATAGACTTGATATTAGAGTTATTAGTACTTTGCCCTGGAGTGCCCTATTCGCCAATAATATGTTCCTCAGACCGGAGCGTTCCGAATTTCCTGATTTTGATCCGGAATGGGTCATAATTCAAGCCCCCGATTTTAAAGCTACCCCGTCAAAACACCATACACCGAGAGAGAACTTTGCAATTATCAACTTTACCCGAAAGCGAATTCTCATAGGAGGAACCGGATATACAGGAGAAATTAAAAAGGGAATCTTCTCTGTACTCAACTATATCCTGCCACAACAACAAAATGTCCTCTCTATGCACTGCTCCGCTAATGTAGGAGAAGCCGGGGATGCAGCTGTTTATTTCGGATTGTCCGGAACAGGGAAAACCACTTTGTCTGCCGACCCCAATCGCTTTCTCATCGGTGATGATGAACATGGATGGGGTAAAGATGGCGTATTCAACTTCGAAGGGGGATGCTATGCCAAAACAATAGACCTGAGTGCAGTAAAAGAACCGGACATCTATAAAGCTATCCGACATGGTGCAATGCTCGAAAATATTATCTTCTTCGAAGGTACCCGAACACCTAACTATGAAGATATTTCTATCACCCAAAATACCAGAGTATCTTATCCTATCTACCACATAGATAAAATTCAGCCTTCCTGCCAAGGACCACATCCCAAAAATGTCTTCTTCCTTACAGCGGATGCCTTTGGGGTGCTGCCTCCTATCTCTAAACTGACCAAAGAGCAAGCCATGTACTATTTTATCTCGGGCTATACTGCTAAAGTAGCTGGTACAGAAGAAGGTATTACAGAGCCGGTAGCTACATTCTCTGCTGTTTTCGGTGCCCCGTTTATGCCTTTACACCCCACCCAATATGCTGAAATGCTCGCTGAGCGAATGGAAGCACATGGTGCTAATGTATGGCTGATTAATACCGGATGGGTAGCTGGTCCTTACGGTACCGGTTACCGCATTAATCTTCCTTACACTCGTGCTATGGTTAGCGCTGCATTGGATGGAGCTCTTAATCAAGTAGCCTACGATACCTTGGATGTGTTCGATCTGCGCATTCCTACTTCTTGTCCGGGCGTCCCCTCTGATTTACTCAATCCACGTTTGAGTTGGGACGATAGAGCCGCTTACGACCAACAAGCGCGAAAGCTCGCTAGTCTGTTTATAGATAACTTCAAACAATTCGAAGATAAAGCAGAAGCAAAACTCGTACAGGCTGGACCTAGAATCTAATAGACTATCCCCCGTCTGTTTGATTTTTTTGAACTCCTTTTATTTTTTTATGTTAGGAGGTTAGAAAGCGTCCATCTAATCCTTTTTGTGCATGCCGAAGGCGAGACAATGGAATTATTTGCTCATTAATAATCTATTAAAATGAAGAAAACCTTTATATTGACCATCGTTTATGTTTTTGCAATAACTCAAGTGATAGGACAGGGAATTGAGTTTGGCCACAGTTGGGAAGAAGCTCAAAAAAAAGCCAAAGAAGAGAATAAAATCATCTTCGTCGATGCGTATGCCAGCTGGTGTGGTCCTTGTAAAAGATTAGCTAAAAAAATATTTCCATTAGAAGAGGTAGGCAGTTTCTTCAATGCTCATTTTATCAACCTCAAACTCGATATGGAAAAGCCCAATGCCAAAGCATTCCGCAGTAAACATCCTGTAGGAGCTTATCCCACGCTCTTCTTTATCGCTCCAGATGGCAAAGTAGTCCATAAGGTAAGAGGTGCACCGCGTACTTCTGATGCCCTCATCGCACAAGCCCGGCTGGCCTTCAACAAATTCGACCCTACTCAGGATCTTCAAAAACAATACGAATCGGGTGCACGAGATAAAGCATTTTACTTAAAGTATGTGACAGCCTTGAGAAAATCAGGAAAGTCAACAGCGAAACTACTCAATGAATATCTAAAAATGTATCCAGACCTCTCCTCAGAGGAAGATCTAAAATTTGTTTTTGAAGCGACGGAATCCTGCGACTCCAAAGCCTTTGACTTGGTTGTCAAAAACAAAAAACGGATCCTCGCCCTTGTCGGTGAGACACAGTTTCGAGCAAGGGTAGCAGAGGCCTGTCAAAATACCGTCTCCAAAGCCATAGACTTCAAAGTAGAAGACCTACTCCGGGAAGCTAAATCCAAAATGAAACAACACAATCCGCTCGAGTATGACCGATTTTCTATCGATGCAGATATGCAATACTACAGTGCTCTTAAAGACAGTAAAAATTATCTCAAGGCTGCAAAAAAATACGTCAAAAAATACACAAAACACAACTTGCATAAACAATACCTCACCGCTCATAAAATATTTAAAACCTTCCCTCTGGACAAAAAGGTAATCTCCTATGCGAATAAACTATTAGCCAAAGCTGCTGACATCGGTGGAAGACCTGAATACCTCGTCCTCCAATCCAAACTCCTCTTCAGCCTCGATAAAAAGAAAGAAGCGCTAAGCGCTGCCAAAAAAGCATTAGCATTGGCTGGAGAGTATGGAGAAAAAACCAATACCATCCAGCAACTTATCGGAACCATCCAAGGTAAGCTCAATGACGAAAATAAATAATTCACCGTGCTATACCTCCTCCCTACACCGATCGGAAATCTAGGCGATGTTACTCTTCGCGCTTTAGAGATATTGAAACAAGTAGACCTCATCCTATGTGAAGACACACGGATAACCTCCCGTCTGCTCCAACAGTATGATATCAAGGCCAAACTCCTACCATTTCATACCCATAATGAACACCATAAACTCTCCCAAATTATCGACCAGCTAAGAGCCGGCGCTGACATTGCCCTCGTTACGGACGCTGGCTCCCCCGGGATTTCAGATCCAGGTTATCTGATAGCTAGAAGTTGTATAGATGAAGGAATTCCTTTCGATGTCCTACCCGGAGCTACCGCCTTTGTCCCCGCTCTCATTCATTCCGGTCTTCCGGCGCATCGTTTCCATTTCGAAGGATTTCTCCCCCATAAGAAGGGAAGAAATACAAGACTCCAATATCTCGCTACTCTCCCTGATACCTTTATTCTTTATGAATCTCCATTAAGATTGCTCAAGTGCCTAAATCAATTAGCGGCACACTGTGGTCCAGAACGTCCTGCTGCCATCTGTAGAGAATTGACTAAGATGTATCAACAAGTACAAAGAGGCACGCTCTCTTCCCTCATTCAAGCTGTCAATGAAAAAACCTTTAAAACCAAAGGGGAAATGGTTATCGTAGTCCATGGATTATAGGCACTTTATTTCTCTCTCTGAGTGATACTTATTCGCATAGCTCTTAATGCCGGCAGTACACTCGCTATAAGCCCGATACTCAATACGGTTCCTCCTACAACTAGCCCATCGGTCCATCTAAAACTAAGTGGGTAGGCATCGATTACAAATCCTTCCGGTATCGTAACTAACCCGACATTCTTCTGAAGCCAATACAGAATTAACCCTAGCACTAATCCGGCCAATAATCCATAAATAGAGATTAATAAACCCTCCGTTAAGAATATATTGCGCACCTTCGTGTCCGTCGCTCCCATCGCTTTGAGAATGGCAATGTCCTGCTGCTTGCTCAAGACAATCATCCACAATGCTCCGATTATATTAAATGCTACAAGCAACATCATCAGTGCAAAAAGAGCAAAAAACATCCATTTCTCTAATCGCATCAATTTGTAATATGCCTCGTCTTGCTTTCTCCGATCTTTGACTTTGTAGTCCTTTCCTAATCGGGCAGCCAATGATTTCATAACAGATGCACCCTCCGCCCCATCTACCAAACGTACTTCAAGGGAACTACTCTTGTCTTTTATATTCAACAAATCCGCAACAAATTCAAATGGGGCCAAGACGTATTGGATGTCGATCTCTTGCTGAACCGCAAACACACCCGAGGGCATGAGAAACAAAGTTTTGAAGGGTTTATCCAGTGGTCCTCTCTTTTTTTTCTTGGGCATATATACCGCTACCGGAGTTAGGGCCTCACGGGGTCCAATTCCCAGCTTCAGTGCGCTCGCCATCCCCACCCCAAAAACACCACGGGGCTCCTCTCCCACCCCCTGAAGAGAATACATGCCATCTATTATCGACGAATCTATCCGCGTAACCTTTGAAAATAATGAATCCACCCCTTTGATTACCCCAAACTGCATATTGTCGACATATCGAAAGAGCGCTACCTCCTCTAGAGATTTAGACACCTCGGCTACCTCCTCTTCCGCCTTTATTACCGCGATTAAACGGTCAGGATGATCGAGGTATTTCCCCTCCGAAGCTACGATCTTTATATCCGGATTGAAATGGCTGACCATCTCGCCCAATAAATCTTCAAACCCGTTAAAAACAGATAATACCAGAAAAAGAGCCGCCGCCCCGATCGCTATCCCAAACATCGATAATCCGGTGATAATGTTGATCGTGTTGGCATTCTTCTTTCCAAAGAGATACCGGCGTGCCATATGCCATTCTAACCTCATCAATGCTTCTTTAAGGCTCTGTATATGATCGATTGCACCTTCTCCCGGATCTCTTCTTTATACATTGCCCTGTTTTTCATATCCGGATAGGTACGGTTAGATAGAAATACATACACTAGATTATATTTGGGGTCAGCCCATACCGTCGTCCCGGTAAATCCATAGTGGCCAAAGGCTTCGGAAGATACCTCTTTAGCTACATTCAAGTGATTATCGGGATCTAATTCCTTCATATCAAATCCGATGCCTCTACGAGAAGCATACTTATAACGATGCGTAAACGAGTCGATAACCGTCTGTGATAAATACCTCTTTCCGCCATAGGTGCCTCCATTGAGTAGCATTTGGAATACGGCTGCTAGATCCGCCGCATTACTGAATAAACCGGCATGTCCACTCACCCCATCCATCATCGCTGCTCCCATATCATGTACAAACCCCTGTATGCGATTCATTCTAAAATAATGGTCCTCCTCTGTCGGAGGGATGCGATAGGGAGAAATCCCTCGTCTCAGTGGATTATATCCTATATTTCGCAATCCCATAGGATCGTAAAAACGACGCCTTACATACTTATCCAGCCGCTCCCCGCTTAGTACTTTAACGGCTCGAGCAGCCATATACAGCCCCAAATCACTGTATTTGTACCCGTATTTTTCCCGCAAAGGTGACTGAAGAATGCGCTTCCAAATACTATCCGGATACCAGTCCGTGATATACATCTTTTGACATACTTGATTGGGAAACTCCGGGGAAGGGGCGTAGGAGTAATACTTACTCTTGGGCAGTATCGTTCCCTTCGGGGTGCAGATAATCGTAGAGCGATAAAATGGAATCCAAGGCTTCAGACGTGCATGATGTGCCAAAATAGCTCGAAAGGTTAAGTTGCCTTTATCCGTTGTATCCGCCTCCGGAAAGTATCTACTAATCGGAACATCCAAATCAAACTTCCGCTCATCCCATAACTTCATTAGAGAAATGGTAGTAGCTGCCACCTTGGTTACCGATGCCAGATCATAAATATCTCCCAATGACACCGGTCGTTTCTTTTTATAAGTATGGTATCCATATGCTCTGTGAAATACAATCTTACCCTCTTTGGCAATCAACACCTGTGCTCCGGGTGCTATTTTCTTCTCGATCATGTAGGCCAAAATCGAATCTATCTTCTCAAGCGTATCCGAACACAACCCCGTAAACTCAGGAAGAACATATCCCATCCTTTGGCTTCCTGCCCGTTGAATCCCGGTTCCAAATCTACTCCTCTGACTGGCTGTTACAGGGAGGTGACCCTTGAAAGCTACCGCTCCAAATAAAGCTTGTGCCGCCATATCTTGAGCGATCTCATCTTCACTATATGCCATTACCACCGTCCCTATCCGATCAAAAAATGCTAAACTATATGGGCTTCCAAATACAGTGAGAATCACACGAGTATGATGTGCCAGCGAATCAATCAAATCCCTGGCACCATAGGAAATATTAAAATCCTTCTTCTTGTACTTGTTCATCTGATGCACACTGATCACCACTATATCTCGATCCTTCAATTCCTTCAATAATCGCTTGCGGGTCGGAGGAGGACATGGCTGGCTGCAAGTAAAATGATCAAAAGAACCAAAGGCATTTAACCGCTTTTGAAAAACGGTTTTTTCCGGTGTCCCAATGCTGAGTGTTGCCTTTGACTTGGCGGTATTGAGACGATCGAGTAAATGATCCTCATCCCGTACCAATGTTATAGCATCCGCTATCAACCTCGACTTTAAAGCCATTGCATCCGCCGTGATGATGTCATCATACACCTGTTCTTCTTTTAAGGGTATGAAATGGTCAAGTCCATGCTTGTATTTGGCATGAAGGATCTTTTTGACCGATGTCTCTAATCGCCATTCGGGAATCCTTCCATCTGTGATGGCTTTTGTCAAAGCCCTTATCGCCTGAGGGACATCTTGCGGAAGAACTAAGACATCATTGCCTGCTTCAAAAGCCAATACCTCAATCTCCCCTTCGGGATGATACTTAGCCACCCCCTGCATATCCAATGCATCCGTGAATATTAACCCTCTAAAGCCTATCTTCTTTTGCAATAAATCTGTTACCGTCTCTTTGCTTAACGTCGTCGAAAATCCGGGTTTTATCCCCAATGCCGGTACGTTGAGATGCGCTACCATAGCACTCTCTGCTCCCTTTTCCATCAATACCTTAAAGGGAAATAATTCCAGACTATCCAATCTTCGCATACCATGAGGGATGACCGGCAAATCCTTGTGCGAATCTACATCGGTATCCCCATGCCCCGGAAAATGCTTCAAACAAGCCATCACCCCCCCATCTTGTAAACCCTTCATGTAGGAATATCCCTTGGCTGTAACATTGACCCGATCCTCTCCAAACGAACGGTCATTAATGACGGGATTGTCCGGGTTATTATTGATATCTACGACAGGGGCAAAATTAACCTGAACACCGATTCGCTTTAGTTCCCTTGCTACCTCAAGTCCCATTTCGTATATCATCTTGTTCTCCTCCAACGCGCCAAGCATGAGCTGCCTGGGAAAACTAATACTCCGTTGTTTAAACCGCATCCCCAATCCCCATTCTGCATCCAAAGCAATAAGGAGCGGCACTTTTGACCTAGTCTGATAATCATTAATAAGTTGGACCTGTCGTCGAGGAGCTCCTTGAAAAAAACACAATCCACCGATGTGGTACTTTTCAATATAATCGCGTATCTGCCTTTCGTGTCCAGCCTCTCCTTTCGAATAGGCCCTTACCATCAGCAATTGCCCGATCCGCTCTTGTAAATTCATCGATCCGTAGACAGAATCTACCCAATTCCGCTCCTTTTCATACCCACTCTTTATACTGTCCTTAGGATAGGTCTCAACCCTTTTTGCTCCTGAACTCCAAGCGACCAATAAGGTCATAAATAAATATGAAAATAGCCTTATCATCTCTTATTAATTGATTATCTACTTATTGTCTTCTTTACCCTTAAACATCTCGGCTTGATTCGCATAATACGCTGCCGAATCCAATTGATTCATAAACCGGTATGAAATGCTGATGTTTTGATATAATTCGGCTTCCTGAGGTGCATACTTCAACGCTACTCTAAAGTAACGAATGGCTTCCGGGTAATGTTTTAAAACACCATGGGCTACCCCAAGGAGTCGATACAATTCCGGATCGTCCTTTTTTATCTGTATCGCTTGCTCCAAATATCGGATCGCACCAGATGCATCCCCTGCTTTTTCTCCACGGTATTTAGCGGCTTCCATGTAAACTAAAAATAAAGTCTCTTCAAAATCTTTCTTTCCCCCTGATAGTTGCAATGCCGAACTCAAAGAGGAAATGGCTCCGTCGAAATCCTCTAATCCGTACTGTGCGAGACCCATTATATAATACGCCCCCGAATAAGCTGGGTGTATTCGTATTGCCTCCCGTTCATGTAGGAGTGCTTCTTCGTAATATTTTTTCTTCTTCTCCTTGTTTTCGATCTTGGCAGCTGCATCTACCAAGGCGCCGGCAGCTGCATTTCTCGCTTTGGCACTGTTGGGGGATACATTGACATCATGGGTGAAAAGTGTGAAATCATCCTTCCATACCGGAACCCGCGTCCACGTCTTAGCAAAATATCCCAATAGAATCACTACAACTATGCTTAAGAAGGGAATCTCATTCTTCTTCTTGCTCCTTACCCATACAATCCCTACTAAAAAACTTATTGCCAATGTGGAATAAAAAGCAAATCGCTCTCCCATGTGTGTACCAATAGGAAAAAATACATTGCCCACAATAAACATAGGTACTATATATAACATCGGCACCAATGCCCAAACACTCCGTCTCACCAACCCATACAGTCCGGCGAACACCATCCCGGTTATCACTACCCATCCCAATACTACATGTATATCGCCCGGACCGGTAATGGGAATTACCCTGGGATAGTAATCATGCGTCAACGGATGAGGAAATATCATCAGTTTGAAATATATCCATTGGGTATATAGAATACTGGAAATTCGCTCCATAGGGGCAAAGGGCACATACCTATTTCCCACGACCTTCAAAAAAGGATTATTCATCAACTCCTTAACAGGTCCCGTAGATATTCCGGCTCCTAACACCCAAAACCTAACAGCTAAATACACCGCAATTCCTGAAAATATTCCGGTTGCACGCGAGAGGGATTCCGAGATATTTTTTCCGACAACAAGGTACAGCAACGCAGGGGCCCAAACTACTAATACAATTGCATTTTCTTTAGACAGCATCGCTAAAAAAGCCAGTAATCCGGATAAAAAATAAAACTTCAATCCTCCCTCTTCCTTCAGCATTAAATAAAGTGCCCCAATGACAAAAGCCAATGACAATATCTCATCTGCCCCTTTAATATTGGCGACTACCTCTACATGAAGCGGATGTATGGCAAATATACTTGCACCGATCCATGCACCGATCTCATACAAACTCCCCTCTTTTCCCACACGCTTCAAAACTTCTATCAGCAGGAAGTAAACCAATAATACTAACCCCAAATACATCCCTATATTTACCGCATGAAAAATACCCGCACT
>Ga0256841_1003555_pt1 | contig 11596 bp, 11 predicted proteins | sample 356308metaG_FD_185971 | JGI IMG/M metagenome (GOLD analysis project Ga0256841, IMG submission 185971) | Hydrothermal vent microbial communities from Mid Atlantic Ridge, Atlantic Ocean - 356-308 | ecosystem: Environmental > Aquatic > Marine > Hydrothermal vents | place: Atlantic Ocean: Mid...
CCACGTTGCGATTAACGCCGGATACCACTGTTTAACAGGAATGGGGGCGGGTGAGTTGCTCGCTGAAGAGCTACGTCAAGCACAGCAAGCCTTGGGTGAAATTACCGGCACGTTTAGTAATGAAGACTTATTAGATAAGATATTTTCTAGTTTTTGTATCGGAAAATAGGCTGAACGCTGGATACCTCTGCTTATCCTGCGTTCAGTTAAATAGGTAAGTGCTACTGTACAAACTGAGCACAGTGCAATTAGTGATTAAATATTAGGGTGAAAATGAAGAGCCACAGCCACAAGTGGTTGTTGCGTTTGGATTGCGAATAACAAATTGCGAGCCTTCGATGCCATCAGAATAATCGATTTCAGCACCGACTAAATATTGATAACTTGTTGGATCAATAAGAAGTGTGACACCACCATTTTCAACTTGGGTATCATCTTCATTGACATCTTCTTCAAAAGTGAAGCCATATTGGAAGCCCGAACAACCGCCACCCGTTATAAAAACGCGCAGTTTAAGTTGATCATCGCCTTCTTCTTCAATTAATGAGCGGACTTTATTGGCTGCAGCATCAGTAAAGTTAACAGGGCTAGGCATTTCAATTTCATTACCCATAAGGATCTCCAAATTTAGTTCTAATTAAGGCCATTATCCAAGACTGAGTAATTTAGTCAAGATTATCTTTCTTCTCGAGCTGAGGAGTATCATTATTATCATTAGCCTTATCGTGTTCAACACGCATTATTTGCTCATCATCTGTTGCAACGTGGATCAGTTGGCCATTGACTTGGCATCCGGTAACCATTTCTAGTAGCCGATAATAAACGGTGCCTGTTATTTTTGCATTAGCAGCCAGCTCGACATGCTGAGATGAATATACATCACCTATAATAGTGCCATTAACAATTAAGTTGGGCACTCTAATTTCACCTTCTATAACACTTTTTTCACTTAAAGTGAGTACAGACTTATTCTCTTCGGTAGCATTAATATTGCCAGATACGCTACCATCAATTCGCAGGCCGCCGCTAAAATTAACATTGCCTTTAATATGTGTATGATGACCGATCAAGGTGTCAATGCGCGTGGCTTTATTTCTTTTTTGATTATTTTTGTTAAACATATAATTTCTCTTTATTCGACGGTAGAACTAAGTTGCCAATCAAAGGATTGTGATAGCAGTATTTTATTTTTTTGTTTAATAGTAATAGTAAGACTTTTAGGTTTATTATGATCAATAATTTTTATTTGACCTTCAATTAATTGTACATGGCGTAAATTTAATGGATGCTCGGCTAAAGTAATTGTTTTATCTTGCGCCATATTACCAATCATTTCAATTGTGCCGGTAAGCGCTTGGTTTATTTTTTTACCTTGAGTGATCACCAGTTGATAGTGAACAATATCAGTATTCGCTACATCTGAACGGAGATGGAGCTCACGAATTTGTAATTTATTGGGGCGATCACCTTGGGTGAGTCCTTCATAAAATAATAATTCTTTATTAAGTGTAGCAAGTTGCTCTTGTTGCTGGCTAAGCTGTTGTTCAAGTTGTTGTATGGTTGATTCTTGCAGATCTAATTCATATTTGTTGCCTTCTAACTGTGCATCACTTTGTGAAATATACTCATTCATCTCTTCATTTTTAGTTCGTAGTTGTTGGTAGAGATCATCCAGTTGCTGGTATTCCTTAATTTTTTGCTGCTGGATCTGTGTTTCTTTTAGGTAAATATAGCGTTGAATAAGAAAGGTTAATGCAACAGAGACAACCAAGATCGTTACATAAAAGTAAGGACGATGCTGGCGAACAATAAATTTAGCTACAGAGGGCAAAGAATTAATCCTTCAAAGTAAGCTAGGGTGATACAGCGACAGAATTCAAAGCTAGGGTTTCATCAAAACCAAACATGATATTCATATTTTGAATCGCCTGGCCTGACGCGCCTTTAACTAAGTTATCAATGACAGATAAGACAATGACAGTATCTGAATTTTGTGGTTGATGGACGGCGATGCGGCACATATTGGAGCTCCTAACTGACCGTGTTTCAGGGTGTGAGCCAGCAGGTAGAACATCGACAAAGGGTTCACTAGCGTAACGTTGTTCAAACAAAGCCTGTAAATCGACTTGTTTTTTTACTGTTGAATACAATGTGGCGTGGATCCCTCTAATCATCGGGGTTAAATGAGGTACAAAGGTTAAATCAACATTGTGGCCGGCAGCAAGTGATAGGCCTTGCTCAATTTCAGGTAAGTGGCGATGGCCGCTGACACTATAAGCTTTAATGCTGTCAGATGATTCTGCGAGTAGCGCACCGATAGATGCTTTTCTTCCTGCACCACTGACTCCTGATTTTGCATCGGCAATAAGATGGTTGGGATCAATAATGCCTTGTTCAAGCAAAGGAAAAAACCCCAGTTGTGTCGCCGTTGGGTAGCAACCAGGAACAGCAATCAATTGAGCTGATTTTATTGTGCTACGGTTAACTTCAGGTAAACCATATACCGCTTGTTCAATAAGTTCGGGACAAGTATGGGCTGTGTTGTACCACTGTTCCCATTGCGCACTATTTTTAAGGCGGAAATCAGCACTGAGGTCGATAACGCGCGTGCCTTTTGCAATAAGCTCCGGTACAAGGGACATGGCAACGGTGTGGGGCGTCGCAAAAAAGACCACGTCGCAACTAGCAAGTTGCTTAATGTCGGGCTGTTGGAACACTAAGTCAACATGGCCTCGTAAATTAGGAAATAGATCGCTTACAGCTATTCCAGCCTCACTGCGTGAAGTAATAACGTCGAGGGAGACCTCAGGGTGAGCAGACAATAACCGTAAAAGCTCTACGCCGGTATAACCGGTGCCACCAACAATGCCGACTTTTATCATAGGGATCGCTCTTTAGAAATCATGTTTAAAGGGTATATGATAAAAGAGCGAAGATAAAAGCGAAAGGATTAAAATTTATTGAGTAAATATTCTAACCGTTGCTTTTGGATAAGATAGTCGCGAATAGGGATATTGGACTGTTTAAAAGATAATTGAGTGATGTATAAATGATAATTATTATTAGATTTACGTAAACTTAAAATTAAATCTCTAACGTGAAGGAATAAATCTGGCTCATTTGCGGCACCAGAAAACTTTTTAGAACCACAATTGATGGTACATTGTGCATTTTCTTTAGGAGCTTCCATTGCAATTGTTACAGGAAGATAATCCAGTTTTGTTGCTGTTTGCTTTAAGTGGAATTCGGTAACTTTGTATTCAGATTTATAGTGCTTTGATATCTGGAAAAAACGTTGTGGGTATTTCTTACCGATATCTGGGATTGCGGTTAAAAATTCATGGAAGTGATATGTCAGAGTATTTTGGGTTAAGTTGCTAAATTGCTGTTGAAACAAGCTACCTAAATTATCCAGAATAAAGATGGTTAGTGTTGAATCTATCGTCAATATAAACAGGCTGATTTGATCGGGCGTTTGGTAGTTAAGAATAGTAGAAAGCAAACTATCTTCATCCAACATGGAGTCGATAACGGATGGATAAAATTCCATACGGCTTTTAGCTAGATGCTGTAGAACAGAAGTATTTTTTGGCAGAGCAAGACTATCACAAGATGAATTTTGCCATTTTAATTGGTATAAAATTCCGCCTAACGAGACAATATATTCACCATTATCTGGAGCTGTAATAAAGCGACTTAGTACTTGATGGTAGATTGATTGAATGCGATTACTAATGCTTTGTCCATGATTTCCATAATGGCACCAACATGATGCTGTGACTGCAGAGTGTTGAGTGGGATGCCAATGTAATATTGCAGTCAGCATTTGTAATAGACAGTCATTACCTGTAAATGAGACATAATGCCATTGGTTCCAGTTGGAGTGGATTAAGCCTTCAATATTGGCGACTAAGTTTTGCTTTTTATTGGCGTAGTTAAATGGATCTCCCCGCAGGCTGGATATTTCTAAGCCATGCTGGCTTAACGAATCATTTGATTCATGGTCGATATTGGCAAAAAGAAGCACATGATCTATTTCAGCCGGTTGTTTGATTTGTTCGAGTGTTAGTGCGTTGGGCTTATTACTGAGCGCGGTTCTTAACAGGTATTGAACTAATTCAACAATGACATTTGATTTTATGGCATGATTTTCATCAGCAATTTTTAGCCGCGTTGCCTTAGAAATAAGTTGATTATTGATTGCCCAAGCAAGCACATTTAATAGCGAACTGTGCTGGTATAAAGGTATTTTCGAAAGGGCAAGAGGCTGGTCGTCGATACACCAATTATGTGTTTGCTTTTTGCGATAAAGATAAGCGTATTCTTCTGCCTGCCGTGCAGATAATGCTAAGGGAAGCTGTTTTATGGTATCGGCTTGCTCATTAAATAATACCTCAAATTTCTTCTCCAATTGCCGTTGATGTTGCGATGTCTTTAATTGATGTTTCTTTGAGAAAGCAGACAGCTTTGCTATAGATCCCGCTAATTTCTCACGCACCATCTGAAATAAAGGCAGAGATCCGCGGTAATGCAATTGCCATTGTTGATCGAGTTGTTTAGCAACCGTATCTTGCCAGTGCCATTCTTCGATTTGATCCTTTAAAAATTTTCTGCGCCATGGGTAAGGGACTTGCTCAATATTTTTCGATAATGATTCTTTTCCTCTAAGGTAGAGCGACTGTTGAGCTAGAGATAATAGTGTGGGTTCAGTTAGGTACTGGCTAAGCAATTTATATTTTAATATAGTGATATCCAGCAACATTGGGTCGGTTTCGCCATTAATAATAGCTTGTTTTAAGAACTGGCTTAATGATTCGGTGGAGGGATGTTGTTTAAGCAGACAGTCGAAATAAAGAAGATCAAGGCATGACTCAACACCTTGATCTAGTGATTTTTCAATATTAGCAAAGACCAGGTCAAAAAGTGCTTGTTCAGATAAGGGTGAAATAGCCCCAAAATCAATAGATTCTTTTGCGTACCGTAGTGCGTTTTCTTGAGCATGTTCTTCACTTTCTTCTGACCACCAAGAGGGTGCATTACCAGCAAGCAAAAGACTAGAACAATAGAATATATCTAAATCATTGCCAGAAAGTTTATCAGCGCGGAGCTCCGCCTCATCAAATAGTCTAATTTCAAAAGGAATGCCTTCTGCTTGCAACCAGGAGGAGATAGCGGCAGATTTTTGCGTAAGCAGCGTTTGCTGTGCATCAGAAAGAGGCTGAGCATAAATTAGCCATAATTGAAGAGCCTCATTTGAATTATAGCTAAGAATACCTTCTTTGTTGATTAGATAGATCGCTCGGATGGGGTAACGATGCAATGCTCGGCGCGTGTAGAGAAAGGCTTTATGGTGACTTTTAGCAGCATCCAATGCTTGTTTATTGGGTTGATAGTCAACAATACCAACAGGCGTTTCAAAATTTACATATCCAGGTAGATTGTTTGAGTTTAGTTGAAATAATAGAGGTAGAAAGTGTAAAAGGTTTTGGTGTTTTACAGGGAGCAGGCTACCTAACCGTGCAATTCTTTCACGGTTAAGTGCTTGAAATCTATCAATCATTTGAGCATCATCCATTAAAGGATTAACCCCTGTTTTTAGTGTCTAAAGTGACGCATACCAGTGAATACCATCGCAATACCATGCTCATCTGCGGCGGCAATCACTTCATCATCACGCATTGAGCCGCCCGGTTGGATGACGGCACTTATACCTGCTTCTGCAGCAAGATCTAAGCCATCACGGAACGGAAAGAATGCATCTGATGCCATTACCGCACCGGGAACATTTAATCCGGCATCTTCTGCTTTGATACCTGCAATACGGCTACTAATGACTCGGCTCATTTGGCCCGCACCAATGCCCACGGTTTGTTGTTTGTTGACATAAACAATGGCATTAGATTTAACAAATTTAGCGACACGCCATGCAAATAACAGATCTAACATTTGGTCATCAGTCGGTGCATTTTTGGTGACGACTTTTAATTCATCTTTCGTCACTAAAGCAGTATCGCGATCTTGTACCAATAAACCACCGCTTACCCGTTTGAAGTCTAAACCTTCAGTCTGTTGAGCTGAGAATTGACCACAGCAAAGTAGGCGAACATTCTTTTTAGCACTGACCACTTGTTTTGCTTCATCACTGATTGATGGTGCAATAATGACTTCTACAAATTGGCGGTCAACAATGGCTTGTGCTGTTTTAGCATCTAACTCACGGTTAAAAGCGATGATGCCACCAAAGGCAGAGGTGGTATCTGTTTGATAAGCTAAATCATATGCCGTTAGCAAATCATCTGCTACAGCAACGCCACATGGGTTGGCGTGTTTTACGATGACACAAGCTGGAGACTCAGGGAATGCTTTAACGCATTCGAGTGCGGCATCCGTATCGGCAATATTATTGTATGAAAGCGCTTTACCTTGAATTTGAAGCGCTGAACTAATTGTGCCCGCCTCAGGGGCTGACTCAGTATAAAAAGCGGCTTTTTGATGCGGGTTTTCACCATAACGCATCTCTTGTGCTTTATTGAATTGGCTATTAAATGTGCGTGGGAAATCAGCTTCACCTTCTGCGGTAATCTTGCCTAAATGATTGGCAATTGCGCCATCATAATGGGCGGTATGCTCAAATGTTTTAACCGCCAAATCGAAACGGGTTGCATCATCAACGCCCCCATTTGATTTAATTTGATCAATTACACGGCTATAATCAACCGGATCAATTAAGACGGTTACAGAAGCGTGATTCTTAGCGGCGGCACGCAACATGGTCGGGCCACCAATATCGATGTTTTCAATTGCCATTGGCAAGGTGCAATCATCACGAGCAATGGTAGCTTCGAATGGATATAAATTCACTACCACCAAATCAATTGGAGCAATATCATGTTCAGCCATAATCGCTTCATCGGTGCCACGTCGACCTAGTAAACCACCATGAATTTTAGGATGTAAAGTTTTAATTCGACCATCCATCATTTCAGGAAAGCCAGTGTGTTCTGATACTTCTTTTACCGGCAAGCCAGCTTCTTGTAATAATTTAGCTGTACCACCAGTTGAAAGTAGTTCAACACCTAATTGAGTAAGCTGTTGGGCAAGTTCTAAAACGCCTGATTTATCTGAGACGCTAAGTAGTGCACGTTGGATTTTGTTCATGAATTGTTTCCGAGATTAATATGTGATTTGGCGCTATAGATCGTATGTTTTTAATTTTTTTCGTAAAGTCCCGCGGTTTAAGCCTAAAATTTCAGCTGCGCGACTTTGATTGCCATTGGTATGATCTAATGTCGCCTTAAATAAAGGCGCTTCAACTTCTGCTAATAACATGTCATAAAGATTAGCTGCGCTGTGACCATCAAGCTGTTTAAAATAGTCTTTAAGTGCTGTTTCAACACACTCACTTAGTGGAGCATGTTTCTCAGCATCAGCCAAGCTAAAACATTGATCTGGTTTTGAATTGGAACTATCGGTCATGCGGCATCCAGTTGGGCAAAAAACTGTTCGGTGAATGCCAGTTGTTGCTCTGGTAATTCAAGCGTGTTCATATGTTGGCGGAAAGGATTGCCATTACGAAGGCCTTTACTGTACCAAGCTATATGTTTACGTGCCATGCGAACTCCTGTGTATTCTCCATAGAAATCGTACAGGGTATGCAGGTGTTCAATCAAGGTTTGTTTTACTTCTGATAAGTTCGGGTCAGGCAGAATCTCACCATACGTTAAAAAATGATTTATCTGTTGGAATATCCATGGGTTACCCTGCGCAGCACGGCCGATCATTAAACCATCAGCTTGAGTGTGGTTAAGCACTTCTTTTGCTTTGGCAGGGCTATGAATATCACCATTAGCGATAACGGGTATTGATATTGCTGATTTAATCTCTGCAATAGTATCGTATTCGGCATCACCACGATAAGCGTCAGCACGGGTGCGGCCATGAATGGCTAATGCTTGGATGCCTGATTGTTCAGCGATTCGAGCAATATTAACACCATTGCGATTATCACCATCCCAGCCGGTACGAATTTTTAAAGTAACGGGCGCATCAACAGCGTTGACCACAGACTCTAATATTTGACTCACTAGAAGCTCATTTTGTAATAAAGCTGAACCGGCCATCACATTACACACTTTCTTAGCAGGGCACCCCATATTGATATCAATAATATGGGCGCCTTGATCAATATTATGTTGTGCTGCTTCAGCCATCATCTTCGGATCAGTGCCAGCAATTTGAATTGATCTTGGCTCAGGTTCGCCGTCATGATTGGCACGTAATAATGATTTTTTGCTGGCCCAAAGTGATTTGTTGGCTGAGATCATTTCAGATATCACCATGCCGGCACCAAGGCGGCGGCATAATTGTCGAAAAGGCTGATCTGTAACACCTGCCATAGGTGCTAGAAATAGGTTGTTTGCTAAGGTGTATTGAGCTATTTTCATAAATGCTTTTGCCCTACAAGTCGGATCCATTCATCCTTTAAAACAGGTAATTCCATAGCAAACCATGCTTGGTAGCTTTTACTGACGTATTCAGCTTGAATATCTAAGATCCCAGATAGAACAATAGGAGCACCTGCATTGGTCAAGTTAGCTAAACGTTCAGCAAGCAATTGCAATGGACCGGCAAGAATATTAGCGAGCAATAAATCACACGTTATATCGGGGCAATCATCAGGTAGATAAGTATCAATTTGAACTCCGTTACGCTCAGCATTAGCTTGGGTTGCTTCTAATGCTTGTGGATCGGTATCAACACCAATCACCTTTTTGGCACCAAGCAAAGCGGCGGCAATCGCTAAGATCCCTGAGCCACAACCATAATCAATTACAATTTTATCTTTCACATCTGCTTGGTCGAGCCAGTTTAAACATAAGGCGGTTGTCGGATGTGTGCCCGTGCCAAATGCTAAACCGGGATCGAGCATAATATTGACGGCATTTTCATCAGGCGGTGTATGCCAGCTAGGGCAAATCCAGAGGCGTTCACCAAAGCTCATCGGATGGAAATTATCCATCCATTCACGAACCCAATCTTTATCTTCAACCGCTTCAATACGATAGTTTGGCACAGTGTCAGGTGCCAGCATGCCCGTTAATAGATGAATGATTAAGTTGGTATCGATTTCAGCATCAAACAGGGCGATAACATTAGTCGCCGCCCATAAAGGTGTGGTGCCAATTTCTGGCTCATAAATTGGTTGGTCTTCATTATCTTGAAATGTTACCGCGCTTGCGCCACACTCTGATAATAGATCAGACAAGTGATCGGCACTATCAGGAGTACTGTCGAAAATAAATTGGATCCACGCCATCTTATGTTACTAACCAAGAGTCAGCTTATAGACCCAGTTTTTTCTCGAGATAATGGATATTTGTGCCACCTTCTTGAAAATTAGAATCTTTCATAATGTATTGCTGAAGAGCCACATTAGTTTTAATGCCTTCAATTCCAATTTCACTTAATGCCGTTAACATGCGTGCAATAGCTGAATTGCGCGTTGGACCATGCGCTATTAATTTACCGATCATTGAATCATAATTTGGAGGTACGCTGTAACCACTATAAATATGGGAGTCCATACGAATGCCTATGCCACCTGGCGCGTGATAGTGGGTTATTTTCCCTGGACTTGGCATAAATGTTTTTGCATCTTCAGCATTGATTCGACATTCAATCGAATGACCATTGAGAACGATATCATCTTGGGTAAATGATAAAGGTTCACCCGCCGCAATTTTGATTTGTTCGGCTAATAAATCAATGCCGGTAATTTGTTCAGTAATGGTATGTTCAACTTGAATGCGCGTATTCATTTCAATAAAGTAAAACTCACCATTTTCGTATAAAAATTCAAATGTCCCTGCCCCGCGATAGCCAATACGGATACATGCTTGAGCACAAATTTCACCCATTTTAGCGCGTAGTTCAGGTGAAATTCCGGGAGCGGGTGCTTCTTCTACTACTTTTTGATGACGACGTTGCATGGAACAGTCACGTTCACCGAGATGTACAGCATTGCCATGTTGATCAGCTAATACTTGGAATTCAACATGACGCGGGTTTTGGAGGAATTTTTCCATATACACCATGCCATTACCAAATAATGACTTTGCTTCACTTTTGGTTAATGTTATTGCATTTAAGAGATGGGCTTCACTATGCACTTCACGCATACCGCGACCACCACCACCACCGGAGGCCTTAATAATAAGCGGAAAGCCGATTTCTCGCGCTAGGCGAAGATTTGTTTCAGCATCATCACCCAAACCACCATCAGAGCCAGGCACACAGGGCACGCCAGCTTCTTTCATCGCTTTAATGGCTGATACTTTATCGCCCATCATACGAATGGTTTCTGATTTAGGGCCAATAAAAATAAAGCCACTTTGTTCAACACGTTCAGCAAAGTCAGCATTTTCAGATAAAAAGCCATAACCGGGATGAATGGCTGAGGCATCAGTAATTTCAGCCGCACTAATTAGCGCAGGTTCGTTTAAGTAGCTTTCAGTTGAAGGTGCTGGCCCGATACAGACCGTTTCGTCAGCTAATAAAACGTGTTTTAAGTCGCGATCCACATCAGAGTGCACGGCAACAGTTTTAATGCCCAGTTCTTTACAGGCTCTCAGAATTCGAAGGGCTATTTCGCCTCGATTCGCGATAACAATTTTTTCGATCATGGTAATTTAATCCGTAGTGTTCAACACAAGGCCACAAAAAGGTGGCGTTATTCGATGATAATTAAAGGTTCATCAAATTCTACTGGATGTCCATTTTCAACTAGAATTGCTTTTACTGTACCACTGCGATCAGCTTCGATTTGGTTAAACATTTTCATGGCTTCGATAATGCAGATAACGTCACCTTCAGCTATTGTTTGACCAACTTCAACGAATGAAGGTGCTTCCGGTGAAGATGAACGATAAAATGTACCGACCATTGGAGATTTAACAGCATTGGCGGTATTATTAGCAGAAACTGCGGCAGGTGCTTCAGCTACTGGTGCTGGTGTAGCAGGAGCGGAGCTAACAACAGGGGCACTTGCTGGTGCTGCCATCATAACCGGAGCAGTAGTACTATTACGGCTAATACGAACAGATTCTTCACCTTCGTGAATTTCAATTTCAGCTACATCTGATTGTTGAATTAAGTCGATCAGTTTTTTGATTTTACGAATATCCATGGATGATCCTATTGGCTAGTATGTTGAATAGCTGCTTGTAAAGCCAGCTCATAACCTTGTGATCCTAAACCGCAGATAACACCAACGGCAATATCTGAAAAATAGGATTGATGGCGAAAAGATTCTCGAGCATGCACATTAGAAAGATGCACTTCGATAAAGGGCACATCAACTGCAGACAAGGCATCACGCAAGGCAACGCTAGTGTGAGTATAAGCAGCTGGGTTGATAATAATAAAGTCGGTATTATTCGACTGTGCGGCCTGAACTTTATTAACCAAATCGTGTTCGGCGTTACTTTGAAAACTTTCTAGTTGGTGACTACCACTACTGGCGAGCGAGTATAAGCGATTTTCTATATCAGCTAGTGTATCAGCACCATAGTGATCGGGTTCTCGTGTACCTAATAGA
>Ga0256841_1003556_pt1 | contig 11595 bp, 5 predicted proteins | sample 356308metaG_FD_185971 | JGI IMG/M metagenome (GOLD analysis project Ga0256841, IMG submission 185971) | Hydrothermal vent microbial communities from Mid Atlantic Ridge, Atlantic Ocean - 356-308 | ecosystem: Environmental > Aquatic > Marine > Hydrothermal vents | place: Atlantic Ocean: Mid...
AATTATAAAGTTATCAAAATAGAGATGGTTTATCAAGAAGGCATGGTTAAGTTAACGTTGGAAAATAATATTTTTTCTTCCGCATTAATTTTATGTACAATTTTTTAAGAGAAATTTATTTACATTGGCAGCTGTTTTTCTTCCTTCGTGTATAGCCCAAACCACTAAAGATTGACCTCTTCTCATATCGCCCGCAGCAAAAAGTCCGGTAATGTTTGTCATATTATTTTTATATGTTTTAACGTTCCCGCGTTCGTCCAAAACAATATTTAATTCGGTTAGTAATTTATTTTTTCTCGGACCTAAAAATCCCATTGCCAATAATACCAAATCGGCATCTACAGTAAAATCAGTTCCTTCTACTTCTTTAATTATTCGGTTCTCGTTTTCTTTTACAAACTCAACATTTACAAGATGAAGTTTTTTTACCTTTCCGTTTTTACCTGTTATTTTTTTTGTTAACACGCTAAAATATTTTTTACAACCTTCTTCGTGCGAGGTTGATGTTCTATCTATAAAAGCCCATTGCGGCCAAGGATTTTCTTTTCTTCTTTGCTTAGGTAATTGGGGCATAAGTTCCAAACTTGTTACGGATTTTGCTCCTTGTCTGTTTGCTGTTCCTATACAATCGGAACCTGTATCACCTCCGCCAATAACAACAACATTTTTGTTTTTTGCATAAATCGGTTTTCCGTTTATTTCCAATCCAAGCAGTCTTCTGTTTTGCTGTGTTAAAAAATCCATTGCAAAGTGAATCCCCTCCAATTCTCTTCCTTCAACATTTAAGTCCCTCGGGTTTTCCGCACCGCCGCTTAATACAACTGCATCAAATTCATCTAACAATTTTGAAAGTAGAATATCTTTACCAATTTCTACATTTGTTTTAAAAATAATTCCTTCTTCTTGCAATATTTTTATTCTTCTTTGAACAATTCTTTTTTCAAGTTTAAATTCCGGAATACCGAATGTTAATAATCCTCCCGGCAATTCATTTTTTTCGTAAACCGTTACTTCGTGTTTTGCTTTGTTTAGTTCGTCTGCACAGGCTAATCCTGCCGGACCGGAACCGACTATTGCAACTTTTTTTCCTGTTCTGTTTGTAATTGTTTTTGAACGTACGTAATTATTTTTAAACGCATTTTCTATTATAGCCCGTTCTATATTTTTAATTGCAACCGGCGGATTCGTAATTTCCAGAACACATGAATTTTCGCAAGGAGCAGGACAAACACGACTTGTAAATTCCGGGAAATTATTTGTCAGCGATAATCTTTTATAAGCTTCTTCATAATCTTCTTTGTAAACCAAATCATTCCAATCGGGAATAATATTATTAATCGGGCAACCGTATTGACAAAACGGTGTTCCGCAATCCATACATCTTGCACCTTGTGTTTTGGCATCTTTTTTACTCAATGGTTTTATAAATTCTTTCCAATGAGTTAATCTTTTATTAACATTTTCTTTTGCTAAATTTTTTCTTTTGTATTTTACAAATCCCTTTATTTCACCCAAGGTATTTTCCTTTAATATTTTTTTATCTTTAACTTTATTTAGCCGGCTGTTTGTTTATACAAATACACTTAATTGATTTTAGTGTAAGCAAGGTTTAAATATTTACTCAATTACTAATCATAGACATATACAGGCGGTTGTTCAAATATATTTTTCTTTTTTAACACTTTTTGATAATCTCTCGGGAAAATTTTTACAAATTGCGACAAGGATTTTTCCCAATTGGACAAAATATTTTTTGCAACCTTACTGTTTGTATATTCGTAATGTTTAGTAATAAGCTTTTTTAATTCTTCTTCATATTTTTTACTTTTTACCTGATATAGCCTAACCGTTTTATTATTATGGTGTTTAATAAATCTTTTGTTTTTGTCCCAAACATAAGCAATGCCGCCACTCATTCCTGCGGCAAAATTTCTTCCTACATTTCCGAGTATAACAACTCTTCCTCCCGTCATATATTCACAACCGTGATCTCCAATTCCTTCAACAACAACTTTTGCTCCGCTATTTCTTACGGCAAACCGTTCACCCGCTTTTCCATTGATATACATTTCGCCTTTAATAGCTCCGTACAACACAACATTACCTACAATTATATTTTTCTCAGGCTCCAACTTTCCATCTTCGTGTGTTGTAATAATTATTTTTCCACCGGAAAGACCTTTGCCTACATAATCATTTGCATCGCCTTCCAAACGGAAAGTTATTCCTTTGCTTAAAAAAGCACCGAAGCTTTGTCCCGCAGTTCCTTCAAAATCTATTTGTATTGTATCTTCCGGCAATCCTTTTAATCCGTATTTTTTTGCAATAACGGAACTAAGCATAGTACCGACGGTTCTATTGCTATTATTTAATTGATGAGAAAAACGGACAGCTCTTTTTTTTGTTATTGCTTTTTTACAAAGCTCTATCAATTTAACATCAATTGAATTTTGTAAATTATGCTGTTGTTCGGATGAATTAAATAATTCAATTTCTGCAGGAACATCCGGTCTGTGTAAAATTTTTGTTAAGTTAATATATTTGGCTTTCCAGTGTTTAATATCATTACGTTTTACCAATAAATCACTTCTTCCTATTAAGTCGTCAAATTTTCTAATTCCGAGTTCCGCCATTATTTCTCTAACTTCTTGTGCTAAAAAATTAAAATAATTTTTTATATGGTCTTCATGACCTTTAAAATTTTTTCTCAACTCTTTATCCTGTGTTGCTATTCCCACCGAACAAGCGTTTAGATGACACTTCCTCTGCATAACGCAACCGATGGAAATTAGCACCGAAGTAGCAAAACCGAATTCGTCTGCACCAAGCATAGCGGCAATTACAACATCTCTGCCGGTTTTTAATTGCCCGTCAACTTGAATACGTACTCTTCTTCTTAAATCGTTCATTACCAAAACTTGCTGCGTTTCCGCAATACCAAGCTCCATTGGCAAGCCGGCATTTTTAATAGAAGTTAAAGGAGAAGCACCGGTACCGCCTTCGGCTCCACTAATTATAATTAAATCCGCTTTCCCTTTTGAAACACCGGCGGCAATTGTTCCAACGCCGGATTCCGAAACCAATTTTACACTAATTTTTGCATCGGGATTAGCTTTTTTCAAATCATAAATTAACTGAGATAAATCTTCTATCGAATAAATATCGTGATGAGGAGGAGGAGATATTAGCCCAACACCCGGAGTAGTATATCTTGTTTTTGCTATTTCATCACTAACCTTTGCACCTGGCAATTGTCCGCCTTCTCCGGGTTTTGCACCTTGGGCCATTTTAATTTGCAGTTGATCTGCATTAACCAAATATTCTATTGTAACGCCAAAACGTCCTTGAGCAATTTGTTTAATTTTACTTCTTTTTAATTTTCCGTTTTCATCTACGGTAAATCTTTCCGGATTTTCACCGCCTTCTCCGGTATTTGAAAAACCGCCTAATTCATTCATTGCAATTGCAATTGTTTCGTGAGCTTCTTTTGATATTGAACCGTAACTCATTGCGCCGCTTGCAAATCTTTTTACTATTTCGGAAACGGGTTCCACTTCATCCAAAGAAATCGGTTTTTGCTTTTTAAATTTCAAATATGCTCTAATCATTCCGTAATTTTTTTTCGGATTGTTAACTAATCGGGAATATTTTTTGAAGATTGAATAATTTTCCAACCTTACGGCTTGTTGTAAAAGTGAAATGGTTTCCGGATTCCAATTATGTTTTTCTCCGTTAGCTCTCCAGCTATAATATCCACCTTCGTCAAGTAAATTGAAATTGTTTTCGTATGCTGTTTTGTGTCTGAGTATTATTTCTTTTTCAACGGTTTTAATTCCGATACCGCCGAGCCGGCTTGTAGTTCCGGTAAAATATTTATCTATAAATTCTTTATTTAGTCCAACGGCTTCAAAAATTTGAGCACCGCAATATGATTGGATTGTAGAAATTCCCATTTTGGAAATTACTTTTAACAATCCTTTATCTACAGCTTTGTGAAAATTTTCAATGGATTTTTTTAATGTTATTTCTTCATTATTTTCTTTATTAACCAAATCTTCTATTGTTTCATAAACCAAATAAGGATTTATTGCATTTACCCCAAAACCCAATAAAGTTGCAAAATGATGAATTTCTCTGGCTTCACCGGTTTCCAAAATTATACTTACTTTAGTTCTTGTTCCGTTTCTAATTAAGGAATGATGCAAACCGGAACCGGCTAATAAACTTGGAATCGGAATGTTTTCTTTGTTAACTCCTCTATCGGAAAGAATAATTATTGATGTACCTTTTTTAATTTCTTCTTTAACTTTTCCGAAAATTTGTTTTAGTTTATTTTGTATGCTTATATCTTTTTCTTTGTTAAACAAAATTGAAAAAGTTGCGGATTTAAAATCCGAGCTTTTTATATTTATAATTTTTTGTAATTCCTCGTTGGTAATAATCGGGCTATCCAATTTAATTCTTTTACAATGCTCAGGTGTTTCTTCAAGAAGATTTAATTCTTTACCCAATAAAACTTGCGAACTCATTACAATTTCTTCTCTAATCGGATCAATAGGCGGATTGGTTACTTGCGCAAATAATTGTTTGAAATAATTAAATAATAGTTTCGGTTTTTTGCTTAAAACAGCCAACGGTGTATCATCGCCCATTGAGCCGGTTGCTTCTATACCTTTTTCCAAAATAGGTTTAATAACAAATTTTATATCTTCCAAAGTATAACCGAATATTTTTTGTCTGATATATAAAGGTTCTTCTTTAGTTGCTTCATTTTTTTCTGAACTTTGTTTTAATGAAATATTATTTATATCAATAATATTTTTTTTCACCCATTTGGAATAATCATTTTGATGACATATTTCGCGTTTTATTTCATCATCGGAAATAATTCTTTTTTGTTTTGTATCAACCAAAAACAACTTGCCCGGTTGAAGGCGACCTTTTTCTATAATTTTTTCAGGTTCAACTTTAAGCGGACCAACTTCCGAAGCCATTATTATTTTAGAATCTTCCGTAACCCAATAACGTAAGGGACGCAAACCGTTTCTATCTACAATAGAACCGATATATCTTCCGTCCGAGAAACAAATTGCAGAAGGTCCGTCCCAGGGTTCCATTAAACAGGAATGATATTGATAAAAATCTTTTTTGTAAGTTGGAATGTTTTTATCATTTACAAAAGCTTCGGGTATCATCATCATTAAAGCATGCGGTAATGATCTGCCTGCCGAAATTAGTAATTCCAAAACATTATCGAATGCAGCCGAATCGCTTTTGCTTGGTGCAATTACGGGAATTATTTTTTTTATATTTTTTCCAAATACTTTGCTTTCAAAATTTTTTTCTCTAACATTGAACCAATTTACATTTCCTTTTAATGTATTTATTTCTCCGTTGTGTGCTATAAGTCTGTACGGATGTGCCAAAGCCCAAGTAGGAAAAGTATTTGTTGAATATCTTGAATGAACTAATGCAATTGCCGATTTGTAATCCTTGTCTGTTAAATCCGGAAAAAATTCTCTAAGTTGTTCCGGCATTAGCTGTCCTTTATAAATTAAGGTTTTTGATGAAAGGCTACAAATATAAAAGTAATTTTTTTGACTGATTTCCAGTTTACTTATTTTTATTCCTATTTTTTTTCTTATAATTAAAAGTTTTTGTTCGAAAGATGTTTTTTTTGTTTGTTCGCTTTTACCGATTATTAAATGTTTAAAAACCGGCATTACGGATTTTGCAACATAACCAATATTCGAATCGTTATATGGAACATCTCTGAATCCTAAGAATATTTGTCCTTCTTCATTTATAATTTCTTCAATTAAATTCTCTATAAAATGTCTATCTTCTGCAACTACAGGCAAAAACACCAGTCCAACGCCGTAATTTCCTTTCGGAGGCAAATTGATTTGAATTTTCTTACAAACTTTTCGCAAAAATTTATCCGGTATCTGTGTCATAATTCCCGCACCGTCTCCGGTTTTGGGATCGGCTCCTACAGCACCTCTATGTTTAAGATTTTCTAAAACTTCAATTCCGTTTTGTACTATTTGATGAGACTTAATTCCTTCAATATTTGCAACAAAACCAACACCGCAGCTATCGTGTTCAAATTCCGGATTATACATACCTATATCATTAGGCATATTTTTCCCTTTTGGCATAAAAAACCTTTAATAATTTTGTGTAAAGTTTTAATTAAAATTCTCTTTAACCATTCTAAGATCGTTAGAATTTAATTAAAGAGACTTCAATTGAGAGGGATCCGCCTCGGATAATATTGAAGTAACTTCTTAGTGAGATATATAAAATAAAAAAAAATAATTCAAACTCAAGCCATTTTATAATAAAATAAGGATAAAGAACTATAATATTGGTATAATTAAGGCAAAAATGAATAAACATACAAATAAATAAAGAAAACCTTAAAATCCGAAAGCAATGCCGAATACCAGATAATCTTTTTCCGTATTTGGATTCAAAATGTATGAACTAAATACAGGTAAAGAAAAACTATCGGAAATTTTTATTTCCTTTGATGCCTTTATACCGATGTTTATTAAATTAAATTTACCGGATATTGTGTAAATATGATTACCGCCGCCGAGGAAAAAATCTATGTTTACATCACTAACATTTGTTGAATAGTTTAATTCCAAATACATCGAATTATCTTCATCATTATAGAGATTAACAAAGCCGGAAAATGAAAGAGGAAAGTTTTTTGTTCCATTATAGCTTAATCCCGCTTCTAATGTATGTGCACCCGGCGTTTTAAGTTTTCCTAATTTCAATCCCGAATTCGGGAAATAATAATCGGTTACTAATAAAGAAAATGAATTTATAGAATATGAAACCGAGAAATCCAACTCTTCATTACCATCGGAAGTATTTGTAAAAGGGTACGAACCCCAAAATCCAGCTTCAAATTCGCCCGAACTAAACGCCAGAGTAGGTTGAACACTAAATGAGTTTCCAAAATCCGCACCACGCCAAATATATCTGTTTACAAAGTCGGTTTTACCGGAAACCGATATTTGTGCAACAAGTAGTTGAGTAGAAAAAAGCAACATAATTGAAAATAATTTTTTATATAAGTTATCAAACATTTTAACTCCTTTTAATTTTAATGAGGAATATACTTTTGCCTATATTAAATATTCATGTCCGGTATTATTAAATCCGGTTCTATTAAAAAACTTTTTCAAAATCCGGATAAGCTTCCATTCCATGTTCTTCTATATCAAGACCGTTTAGCTCTTCATCTTCCGAAACTCTTAAACCGATTGTTTTATCAATAATTTTGAATAAAATAAATGCCGTTGGAAAAACCCATAGAAAAGCAGCTCCAATACCAAGCAATTGAACACCAACCGCAGATAAATTAAAACCAGAAGTATTAAAAATACCAACAGCCAATGTTCCCCAGGCACCGCAAACTCCGTGTACGGAAACTGCACCAACCGGATCATCAATTTTAAGAACTCTTTCAAAAAATAAAACGCTGTTTACCACCAACATACCCGCAATCAATCCAATTATTACTGCCCCTGTGGGCGAAACATTTGCACAACCAGCTGTAATACTAACCAGTCCGGCAAGCGCTCCGTTTAGGGACATACTTATATCAGGTTTACCTATAAAGAACCATGCCGTAAACATTGCGGCAACTGCTCCGGCGGCAGCTGCAAGATTTGTGGTAACGGCTATTAGAGCAATATCTGTGTTAGCAGCAGTGGTGCTTCCCGGATTAAAACCAAACCATCCAAACCATAATATAAATGTTCCCAAAGCTACCAGAACCAAGTTGTGTCCGGGAATTGCTTTAGGACGACCATCTTTTGTAAACTTACCAATTCTTGGTCCCAACACAATTGCACCGGCCAATGCAGCCCATCCGCCAACGGAGTGAACAACGGTTGACCCTGCAAAATCAATAAATCCCAAATTTTCTAACCAGCCGTTTCCGTGGTACAAACTTCCCCAAGCCCAACTACCGAAGATCGGATAAATAAAAGCACTAATAACAACGCTATAAATTAAGTATCCTACAAATTTTGTTCTTTCGGCCATTGCACCCGAAACAATAGTTGCTGCTGTTGCAGCAAAAACCACTTGGAACATCCAAAACGCAAACAACCACGGATCTTTATCTTTAATAAAATCACCGAATAAAAACCCGTTTGTTCCAAACCATCCGGTGGTGGTGGCTCCAAACATTAAACCAAACCCAACCAACCAATATGCCAAACTTCCCAATGAAAAATCCATAAAGTTTTTCATCATAATATTAATTGCATTTTTAGCTCTTGTTAATCCTGTTTCTACCATAGCAAAACCGGCTTGCATAAAAAAGACCAAGAATGCGGCAAGTAATGTCCAAACATAATTTACATTTATTTGAACATTAGCAATATCATTGGCATTAGATTCAACCGTCGGATTAGTTCCTTTACAAAACACAACGGCCGGAAATAATATTAAAAATAGAATAATTTTTTTATTTAAAAGTTTCATTAAATTTCTCCTTACATTAAATACATGGCTTTTTAGTTTTTTAACATAATTTTATAGTGCGCTCTCTCCGGATTCTTCCGTTCTTATTCTTATAGCATCTTCAATGTTTACAATAAAAATTTTTCCGTCGCCTATTTTGCCTGTTTTACTTTTCTCTATTATTATTTTTATTGCTTTTTCAACTGTTTCATTTGGGCACACCAGTTCTATTTTTATTTTCGGAACAAACTCAAGTTTATATTCTGCACCTCTATATATTTCTTTATGTCCTTTTTGTCTGCCATAACCCCGCACTTCCGTTACGGTGATTCCTGCAAAACCGGCTTCCTGTAGTTCCGCATGTAACCCTTCCAGCTTACTAGGTCTTATTATTGCTTCTATTTTCTTCATAACTATCTCCATAATTGTTTATATGCCTAATTAAATAAGGTCTTTATGTAATTATAACTAAGTAATTTATTTTTAATTTGCAAATATACAAAACAATATTGGTTTGTCAAGATAAATTTTTTATTATTTAGCTATAAATCAAAAAACTCCATAACTAAATTGTAAAAAATGGTTTTTATACTAAATTATTAAGGCATTATAATAAACCATGCTTATTTTATTGAAAAAAATGGAAGATTAAGTAGTATAAATGCTAGGGAGAAGTAAAAGGTCTTTTTTATTGAATAAAATCTTTTATTTCATTCATAATTTCATTTCTAATAATTTGATATTCGCTGGGTTTTATTTTCTTTCCGTCATTTTTTGTTACATAGAATGTATCGACTACGCCGTCAACCTTGGTTGATATTTTAGCAAAGGTTACTATTAAGTTTAGCTTAGACATTTTATCGGTTATTTTATAAAGTAATCCTATTTTGTCTGGCACCGATATATCTATAATATTATAATTATCATGTTCTTCAAATTCTATTTCAGGTTTCGTTTTTGAATAATGATATTTATTTATGCGTCTTTTCCATTTTTGTTGTACGTTTTGAATTTCTTTGGCAATGTTAAGTTTTCCGGATAATACGTTTTCTATTCCTATTTTTATTCTTTCGTATTTATGTTCGTTAACGCTTTTTCCGGTTATAAAATCCGTTACATTAAAGCTATCAATTACAATGCCGTCTTTCCGTGTGAAAATCCTTGCATCGTGTATATTAAGATCGTTAATTACGAAGACCGCACATAATTTTGTTAATAAAAAAGAAGAATCTTCTGTTATTACGGTTACATTTGTAAAAGAATTTTCTTTTTTAAATAAAACGGAAATTTTTGCTTCGTTTATTATTTCATCTATATGTTGAATAATTTCGTTGTGCGAAAAATGAAAAATATAATTTAAGCCGTCAACCTGATCCAAGTGTTTTTTTATAAGTTCATGTCTGTTTATGTCATTATTTAAAACGCTGTTAACTTTATAACCTATTAATTCTTCTCCGGTTATTTTTTTTATTAACATGGATTTAGAATTTGAATATAGTTCGTATAACAAGTCGGCTTTCCACTGTGTCCATACTCTTGGATTTACGGCAGAAATATCTGCATAAGTTAATAAATAAAGCATATCCAAGGCTTCTACGGAAGGAAAAATTACTATAAAATTATTTAAAACAATCGGATCGTTTAATTCTCTTCTAAAAGCAACTTGCGCCATTTCAAGATGGTTTTTTATTAAAAATTCAACCAACTTATTTGTGCTTTCATCATATCCAAGATTATAAATTGTTTTTTTTGCAATTTCGGCACCTATTGTTTCGTGATTGGCAACTGATATAGGTTTTGCTATATCATGGAACAAAATTGAAAGGTAAAGTACATCTTTAAATTTTAACGAACGAAACACACTTGCAAGCCTATTTTCCTTTTGATAAAGATTTTCCAAGTTTTGTATTGCAATTAAAGTATGTTCGTCTCCCGTATAGTAATGATAATTTCCCGGTTGAAAAAAGCCGTTTAAAGCATTAAATTCCGGGATAATTATTTCCAGCAAACCAAATTCGTTCATAACAAACAACGTATTTCCAACATTATTCGGCAACCTCAACATTTTTCTGAAATATTCATAAGGAAAGCTTTCTTTCAACTTGTTTGCTTTTATCAAGCCTATGCTTTCAATAATTTTTGATCTTAGATTTTTATCAAACTTGGCATTGGTTTTACATTTAAAATAAAACGCTTTCATAATATCCGAGATTGATAATACTTTGTTGTTATTATTAAAAAATAAAATATCTCCCGTCAATTTAAAATCAACATCCAAATTGGTTTCGGATTTAATTGAAGATTCTTTGGAAAAGCTTTGAACAAATGTCTTCATCATAGTTTTTGAAAAGCGACTTACAGTAGTTGCCGATTCGAAATAATTGTACATAAATTCTTTCCAATTATATTTGGAATATCCGAGTTTTTCAGCTATTTTTTTTTGGTATGTAAATTCAAGCTTATCATTTTTCTTTCCTTCAATTAAATGTAAATTATTTCTTGCTTTAAGTAAGATTTGATAACTATTTAATAATTGTACGGCAGTAAAATTATTAATCAGTTTTTGTTTCAATAATTCATTAATAAAAATTTCCGTTTGTGTTTTTTCTTTGTCAACCGGGAAAAACCGTTTGTTTACAATGGAATAACTCCACTCTATTACGTGCATATCTCTTAAACCGCCGCATGTATTTTTTATATTTGGTTCCAATACTTTTGGAGTTTTACCATATTTTCCGTGCCGAAGCTTTGTGTTTTCGGAATAATAATGTAATATTCTTTTTATATTTTTTTCTTTTAGTGTTTTTAAAATATTTTGATTCCAAGCAGTAAAAACATCAGTGTTCCCTGTTAAAAACCGGGTTTCAAAAAATTGTGTAAACGCTTCGTAATCGGAAACCAAAAACTTTTTTATATCCGAAAATTCTCTTATAGTGTGAGATACTTCTATTCCGGAATCCCAAAGAGTTGTTATACAGTATTGAATTTCATTTTCATAATTTTTTGAATCGGTAGAAATGAACATTAAATCAACATCTGAGTACGGAGAAAGCTCTTTTCTTGCAAATCCGCCAACAGCCGCAACCACAAGATTGGTTGAGG
>Ga0256841_1003557_pt1 | contig 11591 bp, 7 predicted proteins | sample 356308metaG_FD_185971 | JGI IMG/M metagenome (GOLD analysis project Ga0256841, IMG submission 185971) | Hydrothermal vent microbial communities from Mid Atlantic Ridge, Atlantic Ocean - 356-308 | ecosystem: Environmental > Aquatic > Marine > Hydrothermal vents | place: Atlantic Ocean: Mid...
TACGGCTTAAATTCTATTTCAAGGTTATCTATCTCAGCCGGATTATAAGGTGTCAGTCCGGGTAGAATTCCAAGCAGAGGATTATACTGAGTTCCGGGTGAAGTTCCGCCCTGAACAAATCCGCCGTGGTCGAAGAAGCCGGGAGCATCGGTGTTGTAAAGATATGATTGTACGCTTGTACTGTCAATCCATGGCCAGATTTCATAAATTTGATTCGTAAAAACATTTTTAATTGAGTTTTCAACGAGAATAGTATTACGGTTTGAAGAGTTTAGAGTGTTTCTCGGTAACCCGACTTCTGCAACTCCTATATCCAGAATCTTGTCTCCTGCTGCTGCAAAAGCCCAGTCGAAGCCCACTTCGCTGTTAAAGAATGTTGCATTAGGATGATCGGAATTCCCGTAAACACTAATTAGATTGGCATTTTTTCCGACAAACATCTTCATTGTCTTCATTGAGTATGGATTGTCAAGCGGGTCGGCAACAGGCAGCCCTTCAATTGTTACTATCATATGAGTTTCGTAGCCGAATTCAAACATCTCGCTGTAATCAATTCTGTACATTGTTTCTTTGTAATCTTCGGATGTAGTCCTGTCTATGTTGTATGGATTCATTAATGCGATACCTTTTATAGGATTCTTATTCCAGAAAATCTGCATTGCGGTATTGTCGGAAGTTTCGCCTTCTTCATCGGTGATTGTCATCTGATATTCCCATGTGTAACCTTCAAAAACCGAATTTTCGATAATCACAACATGTTTTGTCCGTCCGTCATCGTCACTGACAAACGAGAACGACATAGGTTGGCTGAGATTGTTAGCGGCAATTACATGTATAACTTCATTTACAATACTTGCTGCATGATGACCAACGAAAATAAAACTTCTCATATGTTGATAAATATCATCCCCCTGAAGTGTATCAACATTTGAGTCTTTGTAATAATCCGCACCACTGATGGCACTCGGAATTTCTACCATAAAGTTGGCAGGAAGAATACTCTCGTCATTTTTGTTTGGTTCCACAGTCTCGTTTTTGTTACACGACTGGAAGAACATTGCTGAAAAAAGAACAGCTGCTGCGAAAATTAAATTTAAACGTTTCATAACTAAAAATTTTAAGTGAATAATTTATTTCGTTTTCAGCATTAATACACGCAAAAGGAAAATTACCCTTACAAAAATTTGGATATTCCCTGTTATTTTTTATCTTTGTCGTTTTAAGTTATTGTAAATCAGTGGATATGGAAGAAATAAACAGGAATGATTTTGAAAAAATTTATTTGGTAACGGGTACTGTCATCAGTTCGGAAGAGTTTTTAAAAGCTAAAAAACCAGCATATATTCTTAAAATTGATTTCGGTAAAGATATCGGAATAAAAAAATCAAGTGCGCAGATAACCGACTTATATGAGCCGGAGGAACTTATTGGAAAACAGATAATTGCAGTAGTAAACTTTCCGGGTAAACAGATTGGCCCTATTATGTCCGAATGCCTTGTGACCGGGTTTGAGCAAGATGACGGCTCGGTGGTTCTTGCCGTTCCCGAGAGGAAGGTTGAAAACGGGTTGAGACTTAGTTGAGGTGTCGGACTTAATTTTTAAGTTTCATTATTTTATATTTTACATACTTTTGTAGCTAATATGAACGAAAAAATAAGTATAATAATAAGAAGTAGTGATCCCGACTGGCTGGAAAAGGCGTTGAAACAATATTCCGAAAAAACACCTTTTGTATTTGAGGATGATGCCGGATTGGGTATAGATATCAAAGACCTCAGGTCTGCGGTTACTCTTATCAAAGCTGCCAAAAGCAAGGGCGATATGAAGTGGAAACAAATAGCCGCATTTCTTTCGTCGCTTGGCATTACGGGTGCCGGTGTTTGGATTGTTGCCGCAGCTATTGCTGACCCCGAACCCACGACAAAGCTCGGACTGTTGGTAACGGGAGGACTGGTACTTGCAATAACAGGAAGTTTCGGAACACTTTCGTCACTTGGTATTAAATTTTCCGTTTTTGCAAGTACTCCTTTCGGCCACTCTTTTGAAATCAGACCAAAGTAGCATTGTTTTTAAACTTAAAGATTAAAATTATGAAAAAGATTTTTTATTTTTTGGCGGGATTTGCGCTCTTTTGCGTACAATCTTTTGTGGTTGCACAACAACCCGGTTATCTTGACGGATCGTTCGGTACAAACGGAATAGTATTGGCGAGTTTCGCCACGCCTTCGGTAGCAGTGCTTGAATCTTCCGTTTTGCAACAGGATGGAAAAATAGTAGCCGTCGGATATGTAACTTCCTCATCATTGGGAACGGTAGGCTGTATTGCGAGATTTTTGCCCGATGGTGAAAATGATCCTGATTTTGGAGCAAACGGGTGGCTCTTTTATGATTTTGGTACAGATTATAACGTCTTTAGGGATATTGTTATCCAGCCGGATGGAAAATATGTTGTTGTCGGTAACTCGGGTAATGCAGGGGAGGACTGGCTTCTTATCTCCCGTTTGAATCAGAATGGGGATTATGATTTCTCATTTGGAGATTCGGGGCACACACATGTTGACTTGGGTATTTATACCATTGGATATTCGGTTGCTTTGCAATCCGATGGTAAAATAGTAGCTGCCGGATATACCGAGGACGGTGGAGTTACCGGACGGGATGCAGCAATTGTCAGGCTAAATACAGACGGAACATTGGACAATACCTTTACGAGTGACGGGAGTCTAATCCTTGATTTGAACGGCAATTCGGATGATATTCTACGCGGTATTGCTATTGTTGATGATAAAATATTGGTTGCCGGTATTGCTTTGAACGGAAATTCAACTAATTATGATGCAATTGTACTTGCAAAAATAAAATCCGACGGTTTACTTGATGTTTCTTTTGGCGTTAACGGAATTTCTAAATATGATGATGTAAACCAGGAGAATATGTTTGTTGAACCTTCTACGGAGATGATTGTGACACAGGATGGAAAAATTGTGGTAGCAACTTATAAAACCGGTTTAGCCGGTGACGATATTGCCGTTCTCAGGTTTCTTTCAAATGGTTATCCCGATAACTCTTTCGGTGATTTTGGGCTTGTCGTTACGCATCTTGTTGCAGATAGTAAAGCATATTCACTTGCCGAACAATCCGATGGAAAAATTGTGGTTGCCGGTGGTTTTAACAATCAGCGCTTTCTGGTATTAAGATATCTTGATAGTGGAGATCCGGATGAATCATTCGGCAATTCGTCGGGAATGTCTGTCTTTGATATAGGTGGTACTGATGATGAAACGGCCAAATCGGTTTTTATTCAACCTGACGGTAAGATTGTTGTGGGAGGATATGCATTTATCAGTTCAAATGAATCCGACTTTGCTGTGATAAGGCTTTATTCCGGATTGGAAACTTTTACAAAGGAAAATAGTTCCGAAGATTTTGAAATGGATGTTTATCCCAATCCTGCCGGAACGGATTTTACGGTTAAATATACGCTGGATAGAAAAGAGAAGATTACAATCTCCTTACTGACTACCAACGGTGAGGTTGTTGATGAATTTTTTACCGGAGTTAAAGAATCAGGTGTTCATAACGAAAATGTAATTGTCCAGCCTTGTATTCCTTCGGGAATATATTTTATTCGGGTTTCGACACGGGAAAAGGTGTTGTTTTCAAAGTTCGTGATAATTAAGAAATAAAAAAAGGATGCCGAATTCGGCATCCTTTTTTTGTTCTTCGAAAAAATATCATCTTAATTTCCTAACTTATAGACAACGCCAAATAAAACACTTATAGCACTGGTTTTTATATCTGCAAGCTGGGATGCAGGTATATCAGTTGTGCCTTTTTTCAGTTCACCTATATTTGTAAATCCCATTGTATATCTTACATCACCTGATATCAACCAAGGGCTTCGTCTTCCTCCGACAGGGATCAAAACGCCACCACCTACAACAAATCCATAATCGAATCCGGTATATTCCTCACGGTATTTTCTTCTGTCGGTCTCAGGATTATGGTCGTGATCTCTCCAAACATCGCCGTTTATGGTTAAACCAAATAATGATGCCATATAAAATCCTGCCTCGGCATAATAATGAATTCCTCTTAGGTCGCCGAAGGTATATTTTGCCAAAATGGGTATTTCCACATAAGTCGAAACCTGCTTTGCTCCATATACCGTATCAACAGTTGTCTGAAGTGTGTCAGAGTAAAACAGATAGTCTGTAGTAGCACCTTTCTGGCTGGCAGCCACCTCAATAGCAACTGAAAACCTTTCGCCGAAATCACTTTTAATTATATTTTTTAAACCGTAATCAAATGATACGCCTACATTATAACCCAATAACATAGAGTTGTTTTGAATTGAGGATCCTCTTAAGTTTGCCATATTCAAACCTACACGACCTCCTATTTTCATCTGTCCGAAGGATGTTGCTGCTATTCCAATCAGGAATACGGTTAGAGCGAGTGTTTTGAAATAATTGCGTGTCATAATAATTTATTTAACTTGTTTAAATTTAACGTTTTACGATGTGCGGGTTACTGTCCGCATTTTCATATTTATACACTCATTAATTTTTATTGTTTCAATAAATTAAAAAATATTTATGAACATGTAAAAAGGAAATAGTGTTTGCTTTTTGCAAAACACTATTTCCTTTTACCATACAAACAGTTGTTTGAGAATTTATTTTATTTACTGTTTTTGAAAATCAGTTTTCCATCACTAAAATCAATTTCTATTTCCGAATCACGGCTTACCTCGCCTGCAAGAATCATCTTTGAGAGTTCATTCATAAGATTTCTCTGTATAACCCTTTTTATGGGTCTTGCACCGAACTGCGGGTCGAATCCTGCATCGGCAATATGCTCAACTGCTGCATCGCTTATGGATATTTTAACCTGATTCTTCTCCAACAACTCTTGCAGTTTTTTAAATTGAATCATTACTATTTCCTTAATCTCATCCCTGTCAAGAGGTTTGAAGACTATTACTTCATCTATCCTGTTCAGGAATTCAGGCCGTATTGTTGATTTCAATAAAGTCAATACCTCCCGTTTGGTTTTTTCATAAACCTCTTCCTTCTTATCGGAGGTCATTGATTCCAGATTTTTCTGAATAATATGCGAACCGACATTTGATGTCATTATTATAATAGTATTTCTGAAATCAACGGTCCTTCCTTTGTTATCCGTCAACCTGCCGTCATCAAGAACCTGAAGCAGGATATTGAAAACATCGGGATGTGCTTTTTCAATCTCATCAAGCAAGACTACGGAGTACGGTTTCCGTCTTACGGCTTCGGTCAACTGACCGCTTTCGTCATAACCGACATATCCCGGAGGTGCACCTATTAATCGCGAAACGGAGTGTCGCTCCTGATATTCCGACATGTCAATTCTCACCATTGAGTTTTCATCGTCGAAAAGAAATTCGGCAAGAGCTTTAGCAAGTTCTGTTTTTCCAACTCCCGTTGTTCCGAGGAAAATGAACGAACCTATGGGTCTGTTGGCGTCCTGAAGTCCGGCACGGCTACGTCTAATGGCATCTGCAACAGCTTGTATCGCTTCATCCTGTCCCACAACACGATTATGAAGTTCGTCTTCAAGATGCAGGAGTTTTTCCCTTTCGCTTTGCAACATTCTCGAAACCGGAATCCCGGTCCATTTGGAAACGATTTCGGCAATGTCTTCGGCATCAACCTCTTCGTTTATCATTGGTGCATCACCCTGTATCTCAGAGAGTTTCTTTTTCAGCTCTTCAATTTCATCTTCAATTGCCTTAAGTTTTCCGTATCTTATTTCCGCCACTTTTCCGAAGTCGCCTTCGCGTTCGGCCTGCTCAGCTTCGAACTTGAGATTTTCAATGTCATTTTTTCTTTGCTGGATTTTTTCCACGATCTCTTTTTCCGATTGCCATTTTGCTCTTAAATGACTTCTCTCGTCATTGAGATTGGCGATCTCCTCATTTAAAGCATTTAGTTTTTCTTTATCCTTTTCACGTTTAATCGCCTCACGTTCAATTTCAAGTTGTCTGATCTTTCTTTCGATTATTTCCAACTCTTCCGGCAATGAATTAATCTCCAACCTGAGTTTTGAAGCAGCCTCGTCAATCAGGTCAATGGCTTTGTCGGGCAGAAACCTGTCGGTTATATACCTTTGTGACAACTCCACAGCTGCAATAATAGCCTCATCTTTGATTCTTACATGATGATGGGTTTCGTACCTTTCTTTCAATCCTCTCAAGATGGATATTGCCGAGAGTTTATCAGGCTCATCCACAATCACTATCTGGAATCTTCTCTCCAATGCTTTATCCTTCTCAAAATATTTCTGATACTCTTTCAGTGTTGTTGCACCGATAGCACGCAATTCGCCGCGAGCCAGAGCAGGCTTCAGGATGTTGGCGGCATCCATAGCTCCTTCCGATGCTCCCGCACCGACAAGGGTGTGAATTTCATCAATAAAGAGGATTATTTCTCCGTCGGAGTTGATGACCTCTTTTACAACACTTTTTAGCCTTTCCTCAAACTCTCCTTTATATTTTGCACCTGCTATCAAAGCCCCCATATCAAGAGAGTAAATGAGTTTTGATTTCAAGTTTTCGGGAACGTCTCCATTGACAATCCTGTGCGCAAGTCCTTCGGCAATGGCTGTTTTTCCAACACCCGGCTCACCAATCAATATGGGATTGTTTTTTGTCCGGCGGGACAATATTTGTAATATCCTACGTATTTCCTCATCACGACCGATAACAGGGTCAAGTTTGCCTGACCGTGCCAGTTCATTCAGGTTTTTGGCAAACCTGTTTAGTGCATTATATGTATCTTCCGCCGATTGACTTGAAACAGTTGCTCCCTGTCGGAGTTCCTTTATGGCAGCCTTTAGCCCCTTTTCAGTTATTCCGTTATCTTTCAAGAGTTTGGATGCCGTATCCTTTCCGTTTAATATCCCGAGAAGGATATGTTCTATGGAGACAAACTGATCGTTGAACTCTTTCAAAAAAGAGGTTGCTTTTTGCAATGCACTATTTGCATCCGAAGACAAATATTGCTCTCCTCCGCTCACCTTCGGTAACGAATCAATGATGCTGTCAATGGCTTTTGTTAAAATAGGTACATTGACATCAAGTTTTTTCAGGAGATAGGGGACGACATTTTCATCCACATCAATTATGCCTTTCAAAATATGTACGGATTCGATTGCCTGGTTTTGCTTTTCCGTGGCAATCATCTGAGCTTTTTGAATAGCCTCCTGTGACTTTATTGTGAAATTATTAAAATTCATATCTATATATTTTTTGTTATTATTAATTTTTAATTGTGGTATGGGATTGTCAAAACCCATACCACAATTGTATAAGGAATAGTCAAACCTCAATATCCGAAATTCAAGAAATCCAAAATCCTGATTTAAAAATTCCAAATTACCTGATTAATTGATAATTATCATAACTTGTTTAATAATTTCAATTTGAATATATTAAAAACCCGGCAATGAATATGAAAAAATGACAGTTAAAAATAAAATAGACTGCCTTTTTGACTTGATTTTCAGTGTGATATACTGTTTTGGGATTTTTTTAATAATAATTTAAAAACAATATTTCCGTCAATCAAAATTTTATTCATCTTTGCACGTTGATTTATAACTTGATTAAAGTTTTACTATTAGAAGGAATATGCTCCTGAATTATTTTATCCATAAGTTGAGATTTGTCCTGACGGTTGTTTTTATTGTGTGTGGACTTTTATATACAACGGCGCAGGATTATACGGAACTTTTGCCCGATACCGTAAGGTCGTGCAGGGTTGACAGTCTGATGCTGGATGCCAATCAGGGTTTCGGACATTATTTATGGAGTACGGGAGATACCACATCATTTGTTTATGTGAAGAATGACGGAGGTTACTGGGTTAATTTTACAAGCGGTGATACTATTAATGAAACCGATACAACCTGGGTTTTTATCCTGGATGCCGGGATACTGCAGCCTGATACTACTATTTCCTGTGGTGATACGATCACTCTGAGCGGCGATAATGATATTTTTCAATATATATGGACGCCCGGTAATGATACTGTTCAATCGGTAACCGTTTATCCCAGAGACACAACAAAATATTTTACCAAAATACGTGATGTCTCAAACAACTATTATTATTGTACCGACAGTGTAACCGTTACTGTTGATCCTATAGTTTTATTCGACACCATCATACAACTCAATATGGGTTGTAAAGGAGAGAATAAAACTCAGATGAAAGTTGATGTTTCGGGAGGATACCCGCCATATTATTATGACTGGTCTGCTGGATATTCTATTCCCGGACAGCCAAATGTAGCGATAGGATTTACAGATGGAAATGAAAGCGTAACCGTGACCGATACAATAGGATGTTTTAATATTAAAAATTTTGAGGTTAAAGCTTATCCGTTACCTGAACTTGAAATTCACACCGACCCGGGTGATACGGTATATTACCAGAAGCCTTTCATTACATTTTCTTACGAAAACCTGACTTATGATTCGCTTGGTGTGGATACTTTTCAAATAACTTCGTTAAAATGGGATTTCGGGGATGAGGTAACTGCTATTCAGCCTTCGGTTACTCATGCTTACACAGATGTGGGAGACTTTACGGTTGTTTTGGATTTTATAACATTTTACGGTTGCCCCGGGCAAGATTCCATAACGGTTAAAGTAAAACCAATTAAACTCAAAGTGCCGACTGTGATAACTCCTAATGGTGACGGATATAATGATTACTTCATAATAGATGAAGATGAAAGTGGTGGTGACGAAGGAGAGGCTTTTTTCAAAAGCAGTTCACCGGAAAGTTATAAAACATTGGACACATATTACTTGAAAACAACTCTCGTGATATTTAATCAATGGGGAAATAAAATTTATGAAAAGGAGAATTATGCCAATGACTGGATGGCCGAGAATCTGAGGGACGGCACTTATTATTATCTGTTAAAGTGTGAAGGTCAATATGATACGGATGTTTATAGGGGGACGTTTATGGTACTGGGCAGTGGAGAATGATGTTGATGCCGTTTTTGAGAAGACCTGTTCGGTGTCATTTGGCAAAATACGGGTTTCTTAGCGGTTTAATATGCTAATACAGGTATATAATTTCTTAAAAATAATTGATTTTATTGAGACGCACGGCCGTGCGTCTCTCCATTCCTACCGTGCTCCGAAAATCGCACTTCCAATTCTTACTATTGTACTTCCTTCTTCAATAGCAATTTTGTAATCGCCCGACATACCCATTGAAATTTCACAAAAATAATCGGAGTTGCCAAAAAATTTCTCTTTGAGTTGTTCTTTAATGTTTTTAAGGTTGCTAAATTCGCTCCTGACAACCGATTCATCAGTAGTATTTGTCGCCATTCCCATTACCCCACAAATTCTGATATTTTCCATTTTCTTATACTCTTCGGAAGAAAGTATCTCAACAGCCTCATTTATATTAAGGCCGAATTTCGTCTCTTCCGAAGCAATATGAAACTGCAGCAGGCAATCCACAACTCTATTGACTTTTTCAGCCTGCTTATTGACTTCACGAAGCAGTTTCATCCTGTCAATGCTGTGAATAAGAGAAACGAAAGGGATTATGAATTTAACTTTGTTTGTTTGCAAGTGTCCGATAAAATGCCATTCTATATCTTGCGGCAACTGCGGCTGTTTGGCATGGAGTTCCTGTGCTTTGTTTTCTCCGAATATTTTGTGACCTGCATTGTATGCTTCCAGGATATCTTCGACGGGTTTTGTTTTGGAAACCGCAACAAGCTTAACCCCTGCGGGAATTTCCGCTTTAATTTTTATGAGATTATCGGAAATATTCATAACCGTTATTTTTTTGCAAAGGTAATATGTTTTTGTAATTATGGTTTTATAGGTTAAATTGTTTTACAGGTAAGATTTTTAATAATAGTAAAAAATTGAATAAAAAAGTTGTTTGAAAAGATAAAATATATACTTTTGCACCTCCCAAACGGGAAAGGTTCATTGAAAGAATTAATAACAAGATAAATTCAACTGCAAATTGCCGGAGAGGTGGGTGAGTGGCTGAAACCACCAGTTTGCTAAACTGGCGTACCTTTCAACGGGTACCGGGGGTTCGAATCCCCCTCTCTCCGCTTTCATTCGCCGAAGTAAAGTGTTCTTTTATTATTTGATTAAAATTTACGGGGTATAGCGTTCCCGATAGCTATCGGGAGGTTAGCGCGCCCCGCTAATGACAGGAAGGTCGTTAGCTTAGAATAAGAAGTAAAGAGTTCTTTTATTATTTGATTAAAATTTACGGGGTATAGCGTAGTCCGGTTAGCGCGCCTGCTTTGGGAGCAGGAGGTCGCAGGTTCGAATCCTGCTACCCCGACAAAAAAGGGTTTGTCTTCTTTCTTAGATAAACCCTTTTCTATTTTTTTATTTTATATTAAAAAAATTTGGAAATTCCTTCCAATTTCGGTATATTTGCCCCATAATATTTTCAAGAATTCATTTATAAACCAAAAAATTATGTTATGAAACGGTTTTCTTACATTTCGGTATATCTTTTTTCGATTTTCCTTTTTCTTTCGACCAATGTCGTATATTGTCAGGTAATAAAAACTTCAAATGCCGGTGTATCAGGTTGGCAAATATCTCCGAACGACGCATCTGAAAATAATTTGTTTTTCGACGATTTTGCTTATAGCGGCAATAACTTTTCCGGCTTGTCCTATGGTGTTAACGAAAACTCAAATTACTCCCTTAATGACTATCAAATCGAGATTTTGGAAATTTCGTTGGAACCTCCTTCAAATGTCACGGCGGAGGTATTTGATATCAATAACGTCCATCTAAGTTGGGAATTACCTCTTTTAAAACCGCAAAAGGAAAAAAGCCTGTTAGGTTTCAATATTTATCGCAACGGTATTTTAGTAGCTTTTATTAATGACAACTTGCTATATGAGGATTTGGATCTGCCTTCGGGAGATTATGAATATTGCGTGAGTGCCGTTTATGATGAAGGCGAATCCGAACTAATCTGTGTTTATGTGACAATTGATACGGATTGTTTTGATTTTGATGATTTAACGGCAGGTGGTTATGTTGCGGAGCAGTTGGGAGGACATTGGACAACTTGGTCAGGAAATCCGGGAAGTGATGAAGATGCGTTAGTCTCGAGCGAATTGTCGGTCAGCTCACCCAATTCGTTTATTGTTAATACGAATACAGTTGATTTGATATACAAATTTGATGACACTGCCGTTGAATCCGGTCAGTGGGTATATTCTTGTGATTTATTTGTTCCATCGGGTAATTCGGGTTATTTTAATATTCAGGAAGACCCGGTTCCCGGTGTAGGTTGGGTGCTCGAAGTTTTTTTCGATGACGGCGGGTCGGGGCATTTTACGATTGACGGAACAAATACATATTTTACCTATTCACAAGATACCTGGTTTAATGTGAGTATTGATTTTGACTTTAATACACAATTGATGGTTGTATTATTTGATAATATAAATGTACAATACATGCCGCTTGATTCAAGTATTGGCGGTATAGACTTTTACGGTTCCGACAGCGGAGGTCCTCCCGGTG
>Ga0256841_1003558_pt1 | contig 11589 bp, 11 predicted proteins | sample 356308metaG_FD_185971 | JGI IMG/M metagenome (GOLD analysis project Ga0256841, IMG submission 185971) | Hydrothermal vent microbial communities from Mid Atlantic Ridge, Atlantic Ocean - 356-308 | ecosystem: Environmental > Aquatic > Marine > Hydrothermal vents | place: Atlantic Ocean: Mid...
GATCCGCGTGGGGCTTCAGCAAGCCCATAACCTTCAGCCTGTTTTGGGATCTTGTACTCGGTGTTTACCGGCTTTCCGAGTTCCAACTGGTCTATCCACTTTTCCATGGCAAGGATTACGTACCAGCATTCCTCTGCTCGGGCGACGTGTCTGCCGATTATAGAAAAGGCTTTATCCCCGAGGTCCCTCATTCTAACCTTTTTCGACTTTGGCACACCGAGAAAGGCATTGGCATGCTTGCTCAAAACAGGATTCGTAACCCACATCCTGGCCAGTGGTCCTACTTCGTGGGGCAGGCCATTGTACCTGGGTGCCTTGATAAATGAGTAACCACCCTTCTTGTCGGGAGTTACATCGGTATAGCCGTTGCCTGGATATCTCTTGGTCTCTTTGTCTGTGTACCAAGAATATTTGATTTCTTCTGTGATTTTTTTAACGTCAAGTGGGTAATCTTTTCCTTTGGTGTAGACGCCCTGCTTGAGTAAGAATGTCTTGTCTTCGTCATCCATCGGAAAAACGCCGTAGGATAGAACATTCTTGTGGCCTTTTCCGACCTTGAATAGCTCGGTGTAAGCTTTTCCCACAAGGTAGACCGTTGGCAAGTAGACAGAATCAACGGCTTCTTTTAGCTCTTGGAGGCTCCAGTAAAAGCGGATAATTTTGTCTGCATTAATCGGTTCACTTACGCCTCCAGGAATTAATGCCTGAACATGAGGCATTTTACCCCCAAAGATTGCCAGCATTTCCTGGGCCTTGCGCCTCAAATCCAGAGCCGTGAGATAAGCTTTAACCGCCTTACTATTGACCTGCTTGCTTAACTTATAAATTCCAGGTCCTTCGTATCGGGGTATAAAAGGTGCGGTGTCGGGGCCTTTCACGTAATCGAGGGCAGCCAGGTGGAAGAAATGGAGCAAGTGAGACTGGATGTAGTTTGCCCCCAGAATTAGGTTTCTCACCAGACGTCCGTTGGTTGGCGGTTTAATACCGAATGCCATGTCGAGGCATCGAACTGAAGCCGTACCGTGGGCAGTGGGACAAACACCGCATATTCTCTGGGTAATCTGCGGTGCATCCCGGGGATCCCTTCCCTTAAGTATCAATTCAAATCCTCGGAAAAGCATGCCCGAACTCTTGGCATTTACAACCTTTCCCCCCTCTACATCTACCTCTATCTTTAAGTGACCCTCTATCCTGGTTAAAGGATCAATAGTAACCTTCTTAGCCATTACCATCCCTCCTTATAACGATTCATAAAAGGGTGAAAGTTCATCCCAGAAATTGGGCTGGACACAACCTATGCATAGTGCGTTCTGGACGCACCAGTTTGTGCCGTTGTTGAATTTCCGCTTCCAAGTGTCACAGTATGTTTCGGGCCCTTTACATCCGAGTTCGTACCTGCATCCTTCGTCGCCAAAATATTTTGCAAACTTGCCATCTTCGTAAAAGGATCTATAAGGGCAGTGGTCATGGGTGAGAGTGCCATAAAAGAGAATAGGCCTGTTGTTTTCATCGAGCTTTGGAATTCCGTACAGCAATACGTAAGCTACGGTACCGACCATCCAATCGGGGTGCGGAGGGCAACCAGGAATATTGATAACGGGAGTCTTGATCTTCGCAGCCTTTAAGATATCGATAAGCGACTTAGCAGTTGTTGGGTTCGGTTGAGCGGCAGGTATACCTCCGTAACTTGCACAACTTCCAACGGCAATGGCGGCCTTGGCTTTCGAGGCAAGTTCCTTGGTCCAACTTAACATGGTAACTGGCTTGCCCTTAAGTTCACCAACAACGCAGTACTTTCCGTTTGCGCCCGTTGGTATTGAACCTTCCACCACCAGGAAAAACTTCCCCTTGTACTTCTCTGAAATGCTTGCGGCCACCTCTAAAACGGTTTCACCCTGCGCAGCCATAACCGTGGGGTGTACCTTGAGGCTGATTATCTTTAGAAGTACTTCTTGAATGGTGGGATGTACAGCATTGAGAATCGAAACCGAGCAGCCGGAGCAACCGGCTCCCTGGATCCAGATCACCGGAGGATTCCCCTTGAGCGCTTTCTCCAATGCGTTTACAATCCCCGGTACCATCATTTGTGAAAACCCCAAGGCAACACTGGAGGTACCGCAAATTTTAAGGAAATCTCTTCGCGATAAGCTCATTTTAGACCCCCCTTTGTTAGAGTTAGTGAAAATATTAACATTAAAAACACGCATAATTTATCACAAAAAAGGTACAACTGCAAGTTCTTAAAGTAAAAAAATGCTAAAAACGAGAAACACAGAAATGAATAAAACTTTTAATATTAACTTTTATTGCAAGATTATGTTATTCTAATCACAAGCCTCGTGATGAGCAATTGCAACAACTAAGACTGAATCCGTAACGAAATTTTATGGCTAACTTGTATAAAAGGATCAAAATCAGGCACCTCTTTTGTTGCCCATGAAAACTGGTTTTGCGCCCCAATAAGAAAAATTCTTTCAAAAAGACCTTGACTGCCGCTCAAATCTAGGATAAGAACCCTTGGTTCTTTTGAACGTGACCGATGAGGCAATTTAGTGCCTGATTGGCTGGGACAGTAAAAAATTTTTAGGAGGTGATACCCTTGCATTGTGAAACTGTTAAAGCTGGTCTGGAGTGCGTATTCATGACGAAAAGCGGTTGTGGGTTTAATGGAGGTTCCTGCCACGAGATCGTGGAAAATTGTGAAGGCTGTGATAGAATCCTTGACCTTCCCAGCGGGAAATACTGTCGGACATACCCTGACCCAGCTCTTAAGTGGAAAAACGGAAGGTGCAATTTCGCTACTCATGTAAAAACAGGTAGCGGAAAAACTTCCGTAAAGATTAACCCCCTAAAGGCTTCCAAGCGCAGTACAAGGCGTCGTTAACAATCCTCGAGTGGAAATTGGGAAGCCTTTATGTTTTTGATGACCGAGAAGAGTTAAAAGTGACCGGTTTACAAAACCCAAACTTTTAACTCTTCCGGTCATTTTTTTTGTTCTTTTCCCTTCCGGTTGCCTATCCTTTTGCTTCGTGCTATTGTAAAAAATCGTGTTGACTTCCGGTTCGATCAGAACTAAGTGAAGTGGTTCTGGTGGACGATGTTTTCAATTGAAATAAATTGCCAAACAGTTACTTAGATATCGAGGTTAAACATGTCAGAGACAAAGATAATTACCGGTAACGAAACTGCCGCTCTGGCAGCGAAGCTTTGCAAGGTCCAGGTGATCGCCGCTTACCCTATTACTCCCCAGTCTAAAATTCCTGAGACGCTTTCCTCCTACGTTGAAAGCGGACAACTGGATGCTGAGTTTGTTCGTGTCGAAAGTGAGCACAGTGCCATGGGAGTTTGCATTTCGGCTTCAATTGCAGGAGCACGGGTTTTTACTGCTACTTCTGCAAATGGTTTGGCTTACATGAACGAGCAGCTTCACTGGGCGGCTGGGGCCAGGGTCCCGATAGTTATGGCGGTGGCAAACAGGGGTCTGGGTGCTCCATGGACAATTCTTAACGATATGCAGGATACCCTTTCCCAGAGGGATACGGGATGGATGCAGCTTTACTGTAGAAACAACCAGGAGATCATGGACAAGGTCATACTTGCATTCAAGCTGGCCGAGAGAGTCCTTGTGCCAACAATGGTTTGTTTCGACGGTTTCAGGTTGTCCCACACGGTAATGCCTGTCAAGGTTCCGAGCCAAAAGGATGTAGACGAGTTCCTTCCGCCCTTTGAACCTGTTTACGAGTTGGACCCCGAGAAACCCGTGAATATCAACCCCGTGGTAATGACCGATCCGCTTCCCGGGCCCGATGGCGAACTGTGTCCCAGTTACATGGGTTTCAGAAGAAGGTTGCAGGAAACTCTTGAGCATGTGCTACCGATTTATCGAGAGATAGGAAAGGAGTTTGCAGAGAGGTTCGGAAGGGATTACTCTGATCCTCTTTATCGCTACATGGCAGACGATGCAGAAATACTTTTCGTGGCCCAAGGTTCTGTGGCCAGCGAAGCAACGGCAGCCACGGATATTTTAAGGGAGAGGGGTATAAAGGCCGGTGTAATTGGGCTAAATATCTTCAGACCATTTCCAGCGGAAGATCTTGCTGAAGCAACGAATGGTGCGCGAGTGATTACCGTGTTTGAAAAGGGCATTAGTTACGGTTATGAAGGGGTGCTATGCAGTGAACTCAAAGCTGCCCTTTTTAGCCACAACGGCCATAGACCTGAGGTTTTGAATTTTATCGTCGGTTTGGGAGGAAAGGATTTGAATCCCCAGGATCTTGTGATGGCTATAGAAGATGTTCTGGGTGAAACGAAAGAAGGAAGAAAGATAAGAACCCCCCAGTGGCTGGGTTCAGGGGTGTAAGAATAAAATCAGGAAGGTGAAAAAATGGCTACAACTCTTGAATTACCTGGAGAAGAATTTATTTTGCCGGGCACCAGAACTTGTGCCGGGTGTGGTTTGAGTATAGCATACAGGTATATCCTTAAAGCACTGGGTCCCAAAACCATTGTGACCCTTCCCGCGTGTTGCTTGACAATTCTTCATGGGATTTATCCGAAGACCCCCATTGCGGTGAATGCTGTTAATAACACCTTTGCCAGTACTGCAGCTTCTGCTACAGGGCTTGTAGCTGGGCTGAGAGCGAGGGGGAAAAACGATATTACCATTGTAGGAATGGCCGGTGACGGCGGAACCTTTGACATGGGTATCCAAGCTTTAAGTGGTGCAGCAGAGAGGCAAACTGATTTTATCTACATCTGTTACGATAACGAGGCATACATGAACACGGGGGTCCAGAGGTCGAGTGCAACCCCGCTTGGAGCTTACACGACAACTACACCCGTTTTGACGAAGCAACAGCCAAAGAAGAATTTTCTCAAGATAATGGAAGCCCATAATCTATCTTACATGGCCACCACGTGCTCTTCCTATCCCGGGGACCTTTATGAAAAATTCTTAAAAGCGAAAAACAAAAGTGGTACAAGGTTCATGCACGTGGCAAGTCCGTGTCCGGCAGGCTGGGGATACCCGGCTTCTGATACTGTAAGAATAGGAAGGCTTGCCGTCGAAAGTGGCGTGGTTGTTCTTTACGAGGTTGAAAACGGGGAACTGAGACTTACTGGCAAAAGTTTGAGTATTGCCAGAAGCGGCAGAAAGAAGCCCGTGGATGAGTATTTGAAAGCTCAGGGGAGATTTAGCAAGATGCCTCCTGAACTCGTGGCAGAATTTCAGAAAGAAGTTGATCGAAACTGGGAAGACATATTAAATAGAGCCAAACTTTAGAAACTGCGATAAACTCGGATTTTTAGAAGTAACCAGTATGTCTCGACCACCTTGGGCCGGCCACAACAAACGCATAAAAGTCTCTGAGCCGAAGATAAAATAGGCTCTTGAGAGTGTTAAAAGGGTAGGGCGAGAACAATTCAAGGTCTGTCATTTCGGCCAAAGCGGAGCGCAGGACCATAATTTGTGCTCGCTCATCCGGATACGCTATCAAGCCGGCCCCTGATAAGGTCAGGGAAGCTTGTGCGATATGTAATTGATTCTTTGGTATTTGAGTACATAGTTAGAAGATCTTTTAAAAGAAGGGAGCACACAAAGGAGAAGATGTTACGTGTGCTCCCGGGTTTCAGTTAGTCAGCTTGGCTGGTGGACTCGGACTCCAGTTCGGCGAGGCGCTGGCGCATATCGTTGATCTCCTTTTCCAGAAAGGCGACCTCGTCTTCCAAAAAAGCCTTTTCTTCTTCAGGAGTCAACCACGCTGGCCCTCGCCACCAGCCAAGACCTCTTCCCCAGCCTCGGCCCCAACCGCGACCGAGTCCGAGACCTCTTCCCCAGCCTCGGCCCCAGCCTCTTCCTCGGCCGAAGCCCCGGGGTCCGAGACTTCGATATCCGTACCTTCTGGCGCCTGGTGCGCAAAAACCACGGCCCCAGCCGGTCATTGGTCCCTGGCCAAGTGGTCCAGTCCCATCAAATCCTGGCATATGCATCCCTCCTTTCTTTCAATATTTTAGGTATCGTTACCAATTCCGGGAACCGGAAAAACCACGGCTTCCGTTTCCCCGGGTGTTTCCGAATCTTTTTCCGCCTCTGCCACCAAATCGTCTGCGGCATGCGTCGAAGGTTCGACCAAGCCATGAACGACCGGTACCTCTTTCGGAAACTCCACGGTTCATTTTCCTGCCACACCTACCGAGACCTCTTCCCGACTTCGGTCCCTGGCCCATTGGGCCTGTTCCATCAAATCCTGGCATTTAATGCCTCCTTTCTGCCCCTTGTAGGACACTGTAATTACGCAGCCCGTGCTGCTTTTTGGGAAAATTCTTCTAACTTGCTCGATATTTTCTCCCAGATTATTTTAAGCAGTTGAACGAGATCTTCGTCATCAGCTTCCACCACAGTCTTACCATTTGCAACGGCGCGTACGAATTCCGGGTTAAAAGGTATGTGGTCGATGAAAGTAATGTTATTTGTCTCGCAAAATTTTTCTATTTCAATGGCAACTTTCCTGTTCAGGTCAAACTTGTTTACGCATACCATTGCAGGAACATTAAAGAAGTTCGAAAGTTCAAGAACTCTCTTCAAGTCGTGCTTTCCAGACACCGTTGGTTCGGCCACTACCAAAAGAGCCGACGCATTCCCAACGGCTGCTATCACCGGACACCCAACACCCGGGGGGCCATCGGTAATAATCAAATCAATGCCTTGTGCCTCTGCTAACTCTCTTCCTTTTTGTCTCACAAGGCTTACCAGCTTTCCGGAGTTTTCCTCTGCTATTCCAAGCCTTGCATGCACCATGGGACCATATTTTGTATTCGATACGTACCATTCACCACAGTGCTTTTCCGGAAAATCTATTGCTTTTTCAGGGCAGAAGTGCACACACACCCCGCATCCCTCGCAGTTAAAAGAATTAACGGTAAAAGATGCCTCATCAATTGCATCAAATCTGCACAGCGATATGCAGTCACCACATTGGGTGCACCTCTCTTCAACTATTACCGCTTCGTGACCAGATATAAAATCGTGTCGCTCTACAATTTCTGGGCTCAAAATGAGGTGAAGATCCGCTGCATCAACATCCGCATCAACAAGAATCTTTTCCCCTGAAATGGCTGCAAGAGCCCCCACAATGCTCGTTTTTCCTGTTCCGCCTTTCCCGCTTATAACCACCAGTTCTTTTATTTCTTTTTCCATTTTCCTGTATCCCGGTCGAGTGTTAGTTTTGCAAGTGTTTCTCTATTTTGGACAAAAGCTCTCCCATCATTTGGGACCACTCGGGCAGCTCTTCAACAAGGAGTTTCCCTTCGGCGTATATTTCTGCTACCTTGCGGTCAAAGGGTATCTTCAGGAGAACAGGTATGTTTTGTTTCTCTGCCCACTGTTCCACTCCGGCGTCACCAATTCCATACCGGTTGATAACGATACCGGCTGGAATACCGAGCTTTTCGGTGACTCCCACGGCCAGCTTAAGGTCGTGTAATCCAAATGGTGTTGGCTCCGTTACCAAGACAATGTAATCAGAACCTATCATTGTATTAACCACGGGGCAGGATGTGCCCGGTGGCGCATCCAGGATGGCTATCTTGTTCAAATCGAGCTTTTCCTTAACTTTTTTTATAAGTGGCGGAGCCATGGCCTCACCTATCCTGAGCCTTCCGTGCACGAAACCGGTTGTGTTGTAATGACCGATTTCCAGCATTCCCAGCTCCCTTGTACCTTCGTCTATTGCATCTTCAGGGCACACCAGGAAACAGCCGCCGCAACTGTGGCAAAGCTCCGGGAAAACCAGCACAGTGGCCTCAAGAGGTGCTATGGCCTTAAACTGGCAAATTTCCCCGCACTCCCCGCACCGAGTACATTTTTCCTCGTCCACTTCCGGTATCACCGTTGTCACCGTTTCTCTCTCATCCCATTCAATGTCCAAAAACAAGTGATCGTTGGGTTCTTCAACGTCGCAGTCGAGTAGCTGGGCTCTATTGCCAAGATATGCAGCAAGGTTCGTTGCCAGTGTTGTTTTCCCTGTCCCGCCTTTTCCGCTTGCAATTGTGAGAATCATTTTTAACTCCAGTGAGATTGAACACTTGGGCCTGATGCCACCTTGTATTCGCCTTTTTTGAACTTCTCCACTGCTTCTTTAACTGTTCCTTTCACTCCCGTTATAACGTCCACGCTGGCTGCCTTCAGAGTCTTAAAAGCCTTCGGGCCGCAATTGCCGGTTAATAGTACTTTTGCCTCTTTCCCTATGACCGTCATTGCAGCCTGAACACCCGCACCCTGGGGCAGGTTAAGGTTTTGCTTGTTATCGATAGCTTCATATTCCATGGTGTCCGGGTCAATTATAATGAAGTAGGGAGCTCTTCCGAACCTCGGATCAACACTTGAGTCGAGATCTTTTCCTTGAGCACTAACTGCGATTTTCATATCTTTCCGTCCTCCGTTCTGCTTTTTCTCCTGATGCCATTAACTATGGCATCAGGAGAAGGGAATAGTTTGGTATGGCCATTGTTGTTAATGGTCACAAACATTTGCTCCGGTCTGGAGAGTACCACTCAAATACTGAGAAACGAGTTCTTCGGGTTCAAGATTGGGAGCCCCGGTAATCACTCTAACTCCCCTTTCCTGGAAAAGCGAAATAGCCCTTTGTCCCATGCCTCCGGCTATGATCAGGTTTACACCCATCTCTCCAAGCCATCGAGGCAGTACACCAGGTTCATGGGGCGGAGGGGTTACTAGTTCTTTGTTATCGATCTTGTCTCCGTCTACGTCAATGATTGCGAACTGTTCACAATGCCCAAAATGGTTTGTTAGCTTACCCTCCGCCAGAGGTATAGCGATCTTCATTTTACTGCCTGCTGCCACCTTGACCTCTTCTTTTGGAGCAGTGTCCGCCGGTACCTCGGCTTCGCACTGCATTTCGACATTGTTTACGATTTCATTTAGAGCCTTGGAAAAAGGACCATCGGGTTTCACGTTGGTAAATGGTTTTCCGAGGTCTCCCGCTTCAACAAGACTCAATTCAAAGGGTAAACGCCCCAAAAATGTAACGTGCATCTCCTTTGCGGTTCTTTCTCCTCCACCGGTTTTAAAAATATCTATTTCCTTGTGGCAGTGAGGACATTCAAGGCCGCTCATGTTTTCCACAAGCCCCAGAATCGGCATTCCTACGTGTCGGCAGAAATTTATCGACTTTCTCACGTCTGCCAGAGAAACTTCCTGGGGAGTCGTAACTATAAGTGCCCTTGCATCCTTGATAATCTGGGCAATTGAAAGGGGTTCATCACCGGTTCCTGGAGGTGAGTCTACGATTAGGTAATCTAGCGCATTCCAGTCGACCTCGGCAATGAACTGCTTGATGGCTCCATGTTTCAGTGGGCCACGCCATATTACCGCTGTGTCCGTGTCTTGCATCATGCACTCAATTGACACTACTTTGAGATTCTTGTTGTACGAATGAGGCAAGATTTGCCGGTCGGGGGTTATGTTCAGAAGTCCCCTGATCCCAAGCAGGTGCGGTATGCTTGGACCATGCAAGTCAATGTCCAGAAGCCCAACTTTTTTGCCCCTGTTGGCTAGAGTCAAAGCAAGATACACGGCCACACTGCTCTTTCCCACTCCCCCTTTGCCGCTCATGACCATTATCTTGTGTTTGATGTTAGATAACCTCTTGTTGACCAACTGGTCTTCGGCGCTCATTTTTTCCTTGTGATCGCAACTGCAAGTTCTACCTTCTCCACTACTACATTTTGCCATCTCAATTCTCCTTTCTACGTTCTTTTCTATGTGAATTTATTCCTTTTGCCAGCGTCTACCCCTCCTGCCACCTCCCCGTCCGCTTCTTCTCCTGCAGGGGCCCTCGCGCCCTTTTCGCCAAAACGGAGTAGCGGTTGATGGGCTGAGTTTTCCAGATGCGAGATCATCCAGTATTTCGTCCACGTTTCCGCTGATTCTTGCCATCACCTCTATACCGTTGGCTTTAAGAGAATACCAATCGCGGCGGCACAAATGGTAGCATACAACCTCGTTTACTCCTTTCTCGCTTAATATACCAATAAGCTGATAGGGATTGACGCGGCTTAAATTGAGCTCTTGCTTATCCTTTATTTCCCCTTTTTTCAAGTGCGCAATGACAATTTTTGATGCGCAATCGAGCCTTGGGGCAACTGCTCCGTTAAATTCGGGTATTGCAACTATGATTTCATTCATTTTTCCGACCACAATCTAACCATTAATTGCAAAAGTGCAAGACCGCATTATCATCTAATTTTATAAGCATAAAATGTGCCAGTCTAAGGTATTTTGGATATACCTTGTAAATACGGAATCTTACCAGTCAGAAGAAGGGGCTTAGTTAGGATTGTGTCGCAACTAATTGCATAATGCAATATATGCAGTACTTACGTAATGCAATTTGCAGTAGCATTCACTCCCATTTGAGGATGCTCTGATTAATTACCTAGTTTGCCAATGGCCTCTTGCACGTCGCCCAGACCCCCTGATCTAGTCAGGGGCAGGCACGATACGGCAACCAGTTAGGGAATCCTAGATTCCGGCTCTACGCTTAGCTCCGGCCGGAATGATGGTTTGTCAGTTGTGCTCGTCCTACTTGTTTAATTGATTGGTAGTCCTAGAAATCCAAACTTATCGGAGTTTCCCCTTGTTTAAGACTTCTTCTTTATTGAGAAACCGATGAATCGGTTATTGACGTAATTGGTCCTTCATTTGCCCACGGTTAAAACCGTGGGGTAATAGGATATCCGTGTAAGGTTAAAACCATGGGCTAGAGGTTGGGAACTCGAAGAACGACGGTACAAACCTTGGGTTAAAACCCTGGGCTAAAGGGAACGCTACTCGGGTGATGGTTGGGGTAGCCCACGGTTTCAACCGTGGGTAAAAAATAGGATACCCACCCCAATAACCGATTCATCGGTTTCCTACATCACCTAACCAGAACCGCTGGTTAAAGGCAAAGGCTATTCAAATAAAGGATAAGGTAGCCCACGGTTTCAACCGTGGGTAAAAAATAGGATACCTACCACGAAAAACCGATTCATCGGTTTCTCAAATTATCTAACCGCTATTTCGCAAATGAATGGCAGACTCTGGCTTGTTCCCGTCTTACTCCTTTATTTGATTTCTACCTGAATCCGTGACGAGATTTTATATCTAATTTGTATAACATGTCTAAATTCCTCATTGTTGACCACATAGCTAGGCTGGATTATTCTTTGCCTTTGTTAAGCAATCTTTTTACGCCCTGCGGGTCTTTCACCTGCACCACATCTTCGGCGTCATCGCTCGCCGTATAGTCCACCGGGCTCTTCCTTGTATCTGCGGCCCAGGTGAACGATCACGGATTCAGGTGGGAGGCCTGGAAGTCGGAATCAACCAGATCTTCCTTAATTAATGATCTATGCCGTATCTTTTCATCTTACGCCAGAGAGTAGTTGGGTGTATGCCAAGTTCTTTCGCAGTCTTCCCTCTATGGCCGGCATGTTTTTTTAGTACGGTCCTTATTAACTGTTCTTCCTGGACCATTAAAAGCCTGTTAGCGGAATCTTCCGGTATTACAACTTTTATGCTGTCCATTT
>Ga0256841_1003559_pt1 | contig 11589 bp, 10 predicted proteins | sample 356308metaG_FD_185971 | JGI IMG/M metagenome (GOLD analysis project Ga0256841, IMG submission 185971) | Hydrothermal vent microbial communities from Mid Atlantic Ridge, Atlantic Ocean - 356-308 | ecosystem: Environmental > Aquatic > Marine > Hydrothermal vents | place: Atlantic Ocean: Mid...
GGAGAAGGCGGCCCGCGGCACGGACGGGCGCTACTTCCCCTGGGGCAACCGCTTCGACCCCACGCGCCTCAACAGCGCCGACCGGGGGCCGTTCGACACCGTCCCGGTCGGAACCTACCCCGAAGGAGCCAGTCCCTTCGGCATGCGGGATGCCGCGGGGCAGGTGTTCGAATGGACCGCCACCGCCGCCGGCGCGGGCCGCTACATCGTCAAGGGCGGTTCGTGGGATGACAGGGGCTGCGGCGTATGCCGACCCGCCGCACGCCATTCCCGACCGGCGGCGCTGAAACATATTCTCATCGGGTTCCGGCTCGTGACCGCGCTTGAGGAGTGAAGGGCATGGCCGTGAGCGTGACGCCGCCCGAGATGCGCATCCCGGATCCGCTCGAGGGGCTGGAGCGGGAGGAGCTCGAAACCATGCTCGCGGCCGGCTACGAGGCCCGCGAGTGCATGCGGGTGCTCGGGAAGGTGGGTCTCAATCTCGTGGGCGAGATTCTCAAGGGGCAGGGGACCTTCTACGAGCTCCAGCATTACCCCAAGGGGGATGTCTACGACCACGAAACCCACTCCCAGTACTACTATCACGCACACCGGCCCGAATCCGGCGAGCACGGCCATTTCCACACCTTTCTCCGGGCCGCGGGGATGCCGCCGGGCGTGCGCCCGGCCCCCTACCGCGGAAGCGCGCCGCGGCCGCTCGGCAAGGACGCGCTGAGCCATCTCGTCGCCATCTCGATGGACCGTTACGGACGCCCCACCCATCTGTTCACCACCAACCGCTGGGTGACGGGGGAGACCTGGTATCGCGCCGAGGACGTCATCCGCATGGTCGACCGCTTCGCCATCGACCACGCCTGGCCCTGCTGGGCGACGAACCGCTGGATCACCGCCATGCTGCAGCTCTTCAAGCCGCAGATCGCGGAGCTGCTGCGGGAGCGCGACCGGGTCGTGGCCGAATGGGCGCGGCGGCATCCCGATCGCGACGTCTTCGAGGACCGGGAACTGGACATCACGTCGATCACGCCCATCTCGATCGATGCACAGATTGCGGCTCTGGAGCAGCGGCTCGGGTTGCGGTGAGCGCGGGAGTTCTGTTCACACGCCCCGTCGCATCGAGCGAGGCGGGGTCGGACGGGAGGCCACGGCGCGCATGCGGCGGATGATCTTCCTGTTGCTGCTCTGCCTCGGTCTGCCGTTTTCAGGCGCGCGTGGTCAGGATCCGGAACTCGCGCCCGGGAGCCGGGCCGTGGTCGCACTCGAGCGGGCAGCCCGGGCCAATGTGCGTTCCTCTCCGGAGGTGCGGAGCGGGAACATCGTCGCCAAGGCGCCGCTCGGGACGCTGGTGGAGGTCCGCGAATCCACCCGACGCGGCGCCTACCGCTGGTATCGGGTGCGGGCGCTCGATGGCAGCTTCGAGGGATGGATCCGCGGCGACCTGCTGGTGCTTTCGGAGCCCCCACCGGCGACGCCATCGCCCCCGCAGGATGTGGCGCCGGAGGAGAGCGAGCGCACGGACGTGCCGGCGGGTCCGCCCCCGGAGCCGAAGCGACGGCGGCCCGAGCGCGACTGGTCGAAACAGCTCGAGCGGCTGCTGCCCGGCATCGACAGCTGCCTTGCGGCCACCACGCGCACGCCCGCGGCGGTTCTCTTCGGTCGGCCGCTTCCCTTCGACATGGTCGAAATCGTACTGCGCGATGCCTCGGGCCGGGTGTGGGACTGCTTCGTCGATGCCCGGGGCGGCACGCCGCTGCGCTACGATCCTCTGGGAAGCGAACGCAACCTCTTTTCGGGTACGCCGAACCCGGTGTTCTGGCGCAACGGAGCGCCGCCGGCACTCGGCCGCTGCGAGGAAAAGGAACCCGTCCGGGACCCGGCGGACGGCGCGCTGCTCGGCGTCCTCGTCTACCAGGTCTGTCCCTGAAACCCATGCCGCACGGCCGGCGCCACCAGCCGGCGAACCGGGTCGCGGCCTTGAATCCCGCGGGTATGTGCGATAGGTCGGCTGTGGGATCTGCTACTCGGACACGGCTGGCGTGACCTCGGCGAGCGGCGCCGAATCGCGAAGAACCCGGACCAGGCGGAGGCCTTGACGATGGGGCCGGACTCCGAACTTCCCCTTTCCGCCTGTCCGGCCCTGGTCCTCAACGCGGACTACCAGCCGCTCAGCTATTATCCTCTGTCGGTGTGGAACTGGCAGGAGGCGGTCAAGGCGATCTTCCTCGACCGGGTGGATGTGGTCTCCCACTACGACCGGGTGATCCGCTCGCCGGGCTTCACGATGAAGCTGCCGAGCGTCGTCGCGCTGCGGGAGTATGTGAAGCAGGACCGTCGGCCGCCGTTCACGCGCTTCAACGTCTTCCTGCGCGACCGCTTCACCTGCCAGTATTGCGGTACGCCCCATCCCGCACATGAGCTGACCTTCGATCACCTCGTGCCGCGCTCGCGGGGCGGGCGCACCTGCTGGACGAACATCGTCACCGCCTGCGCGCAGTGCAACATCCGCAAGGGCAACCGCCTGCCCGAGGAATGCGGCATGAGGCCGAGGCGCCTTCCCTATGTGCCCACGCTCCACGAGCTGCGCGCCAACGGTCGCGCCTTTCCGCCCAACTACCTGCACGAGAGCTGGCGCGACTTTCTCTACTGGGACGTCGAGCTCGAACCCTGAGTCCTGCTGCGGCCCTGCGAGCGCCCGATCGCCGTGAGTTCGAGCAGCAGCTGGCGGCACACCGTGTGCTCGGGAATCCCGCTGCGCTTGCACAGCACTTCCGCCTGGTGCAGCCGCGCGAGCATGTCGAGGAGCTCGCAGGAGGAGCGGTTCTGGAGCGTTCGCAGATAGAGCGGCCGCTGGCGGAAGAACACCGGCGGTCGGGCGCGGGCGATCACGCTTTCCGCACGCGCTCCGGCTTCGACCTCGGCCCGCATCCGCAACAGACGCTCCAGGCTGCGGGCGGTCTGGCGCAACAGCCCGACCGGGCTCTGGCCGGCGCCGGCGAGGCGGTCGAAGCGCGCGAGGGCGGCATCGGCATCCCCCTCGAGGAGCGCGGCGAGAAGCGCATCGAAGCCGAGCGCTGCGCCTTCCGCCACCACCGCTTCCACGTCCTCGAGACGCACCCGCGCATCGCCCAGGGCATCCTTGTAGAGGGCGAGCTTCTCGATCTCGCTGCGCGTCATGCCGGCATCGGCGCCGAGATGGGCCGTGAGCCAGGCCAGGGCATCGGGTTCGGCGCTGAGCCCATGCTCCGCGAGCAGCCGTTCGAGGCTGCGCGCGAGCTCGCGCCCCTCCTCGCGGTAACAGGGACAGGCGGCCGCGTTGGTCGCCCGCTCCACCAGCCGGCGCAGGCTCGACGCGGGGCCGAGATTGCCGGCTTCGAGGAGGACGACGGCGGCGGGCTCCGCAAGCTCGAGCAGGGCGCGGACGGCCCGGGTCGCGCGGTCGTCCGCGTCGCGCACCCGGAGCACGCGCCGACCGCCGCCGAAGGCGAGTGCCTGGGCTTCCTCGCAGAGAAGCTGCGGCTCGGCGGCCAGGCGATCGCCCTCGAGCTCGCTCAGGAGAAACGGGTCCGGCGGTGAACCCGCGAGGCGGGCGATGAGCCGCGCGCTGCGCTGGGTCACGAGTCCCCGATCGGGCCCGTAGAACAGCAGCACCGGGCAGGGGAGCCGTCCCTCGAGCAGGGCGTCGACGTCGCGGGCGGCGAGCTTCACGGTCGGGATCCGCGGAAGAAGAGCGCGAGACGGGTGCGGATCGCATAGGCGAGCTCCGCCGCCGCGCGCCGTTCCGCATCCTGTTCGGCGACCAGGGTCGCGAAGGGCGAGCGCACCACATTGTAGCTCGCGACCCGCCGCACGCGGCCGCGGTAGAGCGGCCGCCGGGCCGCGATATCCTCGAGCGAAAAGCGGGCGATGAGCGCGAGCTCGTAGCGGGTCACGCTGTCGTCGAGCTGAATGGCCAGGGCTTCGCGGCGCTTGCTGAGGCGTATCGACAGGCGGTAGCGGGGATCGGCCGTGCCGTCGGCCCCGAGCTCGTCGATGAGCCGATCGCGCAGCAGCCATCCGACCCGGGTCTTCGGCGTGTCGATGGCGATCGCCGCGAGCTCCGCCGCCATCTGCCCCCCCTCGGCGCCGCCGTAGAGGGGACGCAGCTCACAGCCGGCGAGCGCGGGCGCACAGAGGAGGTGGAGGAGCAGCCGCCGACGTGCGCACCCTTCCACGGTCACAGCACGATGTTCACGATCCGCCCGGGGACGTAGATGACCCGCTTCGGCGACCGTCCCTCGAGCCAGCGCCGGACGTTCGGCTCGGCGAGGGCACGCGCCCGGGCTTCCTCCTCGCCGGCCTCGCGCGGCAGTTCGATCTCGGCACGCCTCCGGCCGTTGATCTGCACCGCGATGCGGACCGTCTCCTCTCTCGTCCAGGCCTCGTCGGCCGCGGGCCAGGGGGTTTCCGCGAGCAGGCGGTCGTGGCCGAGGAGCTGCCAGAGCTCTTCCGCGAGATGCGGCACCATGGGCTCGAACATGAGCACGAGCGCTTCCAGGGCTTCGCGCAGCAGCGACCGCCCCGCCTCGGTCTCGGCGGTGAAGTCATCGATGACGTTGGAGAACTCGCGCAGCAGCGCGACCGCCTTGTTGAAGTGGAAGCGCTCGAGCTCTTCGGTCGTGCGTGCGATGGTGCGATGTGTCCAGCGCTTGAGTTCGCGCTCGGCCTCGCTTGTGGGCTCGGCCGCCGGCGTGCCGGGCGGAGGCAGCATCTCCCGCCGCTCCCGCACGAGGCGCCAGAGGCGGTTGAGATAGCGCCAGGCGCCATCGATGCCCGCATCCGTCCACTCGAGATCGCGCTCCGGCGGGCTGTCGGAAAGCATGAACAGGCGCGCGGTATCCGCACCGTATTTCTCGATGATCGTCGCCGGGTCGACGATGTTCTTCCGCGACTTGCTCATCTTCTCGACGCGGCCGACGACGACCGGCCGCCCGCCCTCGACCGTCACCCAGTTCCCGGCCTCGTCCCGGGTCACCTCGTCCGGCGCGAGCCAGCGACCCGTCTCCGCATCGCGATAGGTGGCATGGGTGACCATGCCCTGGGTGAAGAGTCCCTCGAAGGGCTCGTCGAGGTCGAGATAGCCGCAGTCCCGCAGCGCCCGCGTGAAGAACCGCGCATACAGGAGATGCAGCACGGCGTGCTCGATGCCGCCGATGTACTGATCCACCGGGAGCCAGTAATCGACGTCGCGGCGGTCGAACGGCTCGCGCTCCGTCCAGGGCGAGGCGAAGCGGGCGAAGTACCAGGAGCTTTCCACGAAGGTGTCGAAGGTGTCCGTTTCACGCCGTGCCGGCTGGCCGCAGCGGGGGCAGGCGACATGCTTCCAGGTCGGATGGTGCTCGAGCGGGTTGCCCGGCCGGGAGAAATCGACGTCTTCGGGAAGGGTGACCGGCAGCTCGTCGCGCGGCACGGGCACGATGCCGCAGGCCTCGCAGTGGATGACCGGGATCGGACAGCCCCAGTAGCGCTGCCGCGACACGCCCCAGTCCCGCAGCCGGTAGGTCACCTCGGAGCGTCCGAGACCGTGTTCCTCGAGATAGGCTACGATGCGGCGCTTCGCCTCCGCCACCGCAAGGCCGTTGAGGAAATCGGAGTTGATCAGCGTCCCGTCGCCGAGCCAGGCCTCCTCGCCGATCTCGAAGCGCGCGGGATCCTCACCGGGCGGCAGCACCACGGGACGCACGGGCAGTCCGTAGCGACGGGCGAACTCGAGATCGCGCTGGTCATGGGCCGGACAGCCGAAGATGGCGCCCGTTCCGTATTCCATGAGCACGAAATTGGCCACGTAGACGGGCAGGCGCGCGGGGGCGCCGCGATCGGCGAGGGGATGCCGGCAGTGGAGGCCGGTGAAGTAGCCCTTCTTCTCCGCCTTCTCGATCGCCTCCTCGGAGGCCGCGGTGCGCAGACACTCGGCGATGAAGGCGGCAAGTCCGGGATCCTCGCGGGCGAGCTCCTGGGCGAGCGGGTGGTCCGGGGCGATGGCCATGAAGGCCGCGCCCCAGAGGGTGTCGGGCCGGGTGGTGAAGACCTCGAGCACCTCGTCCCGGTCCTCGAGCCGGAAATGGACCCGGGCCCCCTCCGAGCGGCCGATCCAGTTGCGCTGCATGAGCTTGACCCGCTCGGGCCAGCGCTCGAGGCGGTCGAGAGCCGCGAGCAGCTCCTCGGCGTAGCGGGTCGTGCGGAAGAACCACATCGGCAGCTTGCGTCGCTCGACCGGCGCGCCTGAGCGCCAGCCGCGGCCGTCGATGACCTGCTCGTTGGCGAGCACGGTCTGCTCCACGGGGTCCCAGTTGACCCAGCCCTCCCTGCGATAGGCGATGCCCTTCTCGAGGAAATCGAGGAACATCGCCTGCTCGTGCCGGTAGTAGGCGGGATCACAGGTCGCGAATTCACGGCGCCAGTCGAGGGAGCAGCCCATGGATCGGATCTGGGCGCGCATCTCGGCGATGTTCCGCCAGGTCCACTCCCGCGGGTGGACGCCCTTCTCGAGCGCCGCGTTCTCGGCCGGCAGCCCGAACGCGTCCCAGCCCATGGGGTGCAGCACGTTGTAACCCTGACGCCGCTTGAGGCGGGCGACAACGTCGCCGAGCGTGTAGTTGCGCACGTGCCCCATGTGGATGCGTCCCGAGGGGTAGGGAAACATCTCGAGCACGTAGTATTTCGGCCGCTTCGGGTCGCGCTCCACCTCGAAGCAGCGCCGCTCTTCCCATACGCGCTGCCACTTCTGCTCGGTCGCCCGGAACGGGTAACGCGACATGCGACGATTCTCCCGGGAGTGCTTCTCGGCGCCGCCGGCGCGCGGTCAGCCGCCCGCGCGGATGGTGGCGATCCGGATCTCGCGCGCGCGGGTCAGGATCTTGTCTTCGAGCTCGCGCGCCACCGTCGGTTCCACGGGCGCGTCGATCCAGCTCCCGTCCGGCTGCTTCACCTGCCGGAAGACGGACACCTTGATCGCATCCGCCCGCAGGACCGTGTCGCGGATCAGCACCGTGAGCTTGAAGCGCTCGTTCGGAGCCTCGACGGGCTGGTACCAGTCGGTGATGATCAGACCGCCGAACGGATCGGCCGAAGCGAGGGGGATGAAGTCGAGCGTCTCGAGCGTCGCCCGCCAGAGATAGGCGTTGACGCCGATGCCGGTGGTCGCCTTGCCCTCCTCACCACCGACCACGCGTCCGGTACGGAAGACGAAGGTATCCTCGCCGAACAGCGTACCGTAGCGATCGCGGATCTCGCGGTCGCGCGGATCGTACGGGTCGCCCGCATGCGGGGGCGGCTTCGTCTCGATCCCCTGGCAGGCGGCGAGCAGAAGCGTCGCCGCGGCGGCGATGAGATACCGGGAGCCCTGAGTTCCTCGTCGCATGTTCCGGCCGTCCGTCCAAGGCCATCCGCCCGCGGCCGCAACATAGCGCCGCTGCCGCCGCCTTTCCACCGAAAGGCCCTCAACCTCGCGGATCCCGCTGGCAGGAGGGGCAGAAGTAACTCCTGCGTCCGGCGATGGACACCGTCGCGAGCGGCACACCACACTTCGGGCAGGCGCCGCCACGCCCCCGGTGCGGGGTCAGATAGTCGGGCGGCAGCTTCTCCACATAGCGCTCGGCGGCGGCACCGCAGCGCACGGCGGTCGCGAGAACTTCGCGAATGGTACGGAACAGCTTCTCTCTCAGCGGGCGGTCCAGGGCAGAGACCGGGACGTCCGGGCGAAGCCCAGCCTGAAACAGGACCTCGTCGGCGTAGATGTTGCCGAGCCCGGCGATCAACGACTGGTCCATGAGCGCGGCCTTGATGCTGCGCCGCCCGCGCCCGAGGGCTTGCGCGAACCACTCCGGCGTCAGTGCGGGATCGAGGGCGTCGGGCCCGATCTGCCTTTCGCGAAGATAGCTTTCGACGTCGGCGACGAGGGCGATGTGCCCGAGCATGCGCACATTCACATAGGCAAGATGGGGCGGGGAGTCGAAACGGTAGACCACCCGCGCGTAGGCAGGCGGTGTCGACTCGAAGGGCTGGAGGTCGCCGGTCATGCCGAAATGCATGAGAAGATGACCGCCCTTTGCGCGTCGCGCGAACAGGTTCTTGCCGTGACGGCGCGTCTCGAGCAGGAGGTCGCCCTGAAGCGCGCTGGCGAAGCCGGCGGGATCCACGCCCTCGAGAATGCGCGCGTCGCCTACCGCGACCTCGGCGATGCGGCGGCCGAGCCCGTACCGCTCCAGGGTACGACGGAAGATCTCGACGTCCGGCAGCTCCGGCATCGCACACCTCCTCCGCCTCGCATCCCGGAGATCGCAGGCGCAAGCCTGCGAGGCAAGACCCCTGTGCCGATGCGTCCTGCATACGCGCGTGCGCGGCCCGCTCCCGGCCCCATTGTGGTCCGGGTAAAAAAGGGGTTAAGCCTTCGCGAACCGGGCCAGACGAGCAGGAAAGCTCATGCGACGTTGGGAGGAAGCGAACATGAGCCCGCGGGTGCGGGCCAAGCTGATCATCGCCGCCGCGGCGCGCGACGCCGATGACGGCCTCAGCTGGACCTTCGCGGATCTCGAGCGGGCCATGGTGGGGGCCATGGAGGCCCAGCAGCGCGACGCACAGCGGGGTACCCTGTCGCGGGTGGAACTCAGCCTCATGCGGCTGGAGCGGCGCGAACGCGATCCGCATCTCCGACCCGGCATCGTCCGCTGCCGGGAGTGGCTGCTGCGCCTGCGCGCGCGCCTGGAGCGCCGCATGCGGGAGCGCTGAGGAAGTCAGACCAGACTCTTGCCGCCGTGCTCATGGCGGTCTGTCGCGGTCTGGGACCGCCTGCCTCCGACCGCGCGGGCAATTTCTTCGAGGGTCGTCACGCGCACCCGCGGGTGTTCCTGCAGGTGGCGTTCATAGGACTGCTCGGAGATGGCGGTGATCTCCACGCGCAGGAAGGGGCGTGCGTTGGCGGTGAACAACGGCACCCAGAACTGGCGCAGCCGCACCTCCCGTTCATCGCGCCCGAGCGCGGTATCCACGCTTTCGACGAAGGCCACCGCCCCCCGCTCGAGGCCGGCCTCGCGGGCGAGCCTCAGGGTCTCGAACGCCCTTCGGCCGAGCGCGTGGCCGTCCTCCTGGGACGCACGTGCCTGCGGCAGGTTCGAAGCGAGGAGTTCCCGCAGCGGTTCGGAAGTCGCGAGAATCCGCAGATCGGCGTCGAGCAGCGCCTGCGGCAGCGGTGAACGGCGCACGATCTCCTCGATCAGCCGACGCTTCACCCCGGTCAGCGCGTCCACGGTGTCCTGGATGCGGCGACGCGTGACCGGATCGGGGACCTGTTTGCCGCTCTCCCAGCGGGAGAAGGTCGGCTGGCTCACCCCGAGGAGCCTGGCAGCCTCCTCCTGGGTGAGCTGCTGCCGCCTGCGGAAGTTTCGAATGTACGTCGCCCAGCTCGCCATCGTCACCTGTGTGAGCGCTCCAGCTGTGACCCCGGGCACCGGCGGTGGCGCCGACCGAAGCGTTCACATGCGATCTAGCGCCCCGCTACCAGCGGTTGTAGGGGGCGCGGAGGAACCTCTTCGGCTGCGCTTCCCCGGGGACTCGTCAAAGACTTCGCCATGGCTCGAGGTTCCCGGCTGCGACGCCACGGACGTCATGGATCCGCTTGTTGTCCTTGTCGCCGTGGCGTGAACTGCGCCCTCCCGGCCGCGGTCATCCCTCGCAAATGTCATGTGCTTTGGCAACTCCCGCGGGTTGGGTGAGGCGCTCCAACTTGGCGGTACCCTCCGTTTTCATGCGCATAAATCCGCATAAAATGAGCGGACGCCGGGAAGTGCCGGCTCTCTACTCGAGCATTAACGGGTTAGAAATGCAGAAAGCTCGACAATGGGCGGCGAGGCGCGGTGCTGCACCTGCGAGGCCTCCAGTTCCGCTTCAGCGCTCGAGAAGGATGTGGTCGTACGATGCAATTCTGCCCTTCACCGGATGACGGTGCCCCGCCGCGGCTTGCGGGGGAGGGCACGGCGCGGACGATGTCCCGGGTGAGCCAGGCGGCCCGTGGCCGGCTCCCCAGGGAGGTCGTGGCGCGACTGAGTGCCGCCCTCCCCGCCCTGGTCGAGAGCCTCCAGGAGCGGCTTCGCGAGGACCCGGAATGGCGGGCTCTGCTCGCCGACGAACACCGCGCGCGGCGGCTGAAGAGCGCCCATCTCGAGCACTGGCAGCGGATTCTGGACGGTCCCTTCGATGCCGCGCATCTCGCCCGCCTCGAGCGTGTGGGGCGGATCCACAGCGAAGCGGGGGTCGACCCGGCGCTCGTCCTCGGAGCGTACGGCTTCTTTCTCCTCGGACTCGTCGAGGCGCTCGGCGCCGGCAGCGGCAATCCGCTGCTCGAGGCGCTGGTGACCATGATCGCGCGGGTTCACGAGGACATGGAGGTGGCACTCACGGCCCAATGGCAGGCGACCTGCGCCGAGTGCCGGGGCATCCAGCGGGAGCTTCAGCACCTGGCGCTGCACGACCCGCTCACCGGGCTCGCCAACCGGCGTCTGTTCCTCGACCGCCTCCAGCACGCCCTGCATTACGCGCGCCGCGAGCGCCAGCGGGTTGGCCTGCTGCGCATCGACGTCGACAACTTCAAGGGCCTCAACGACGCCTTCGGCCACGACGTCGGCGACCGCGTGCTCGCCCGGGTCGCGGAACGGCTCTGCCAGCGCCTGCGGCGCGTGGATACCGCCGCCCGGATCGGCGGCGACGAGTTCGCGGTCGTCCTGCCCGGCATGAAGAGTGCGCGCGCCCTGCAGCTCGTGGCCGAGCGGATGCTCTCGGGAATGGCGCCGCCGCTCGAGATCTCCGGCTACCGCGTCCACGTTACCGTGAGCATCGGTGGGGCGGCCTTCCCCGATCACGGCGCGGACCGCGACGAACTGCTCGCAAGCGCCGATCACGCCCTCTATCTCGCCAAGCGCCGCGGCCGCAACCGGTACGCCTGCTTCAGCGGCGGCAGCGATCGCCGGCTTCCGAGCGGCTGGCTCGCCGATTTCGAGGCCGCGCTCGAGAATGGCGAGCTCGGCATGCTCTTCCAACCCCAGCACGCGCTGGACAGCGGCGAGCTGCGCGGCTTCGAAGCGCTGCTGCGATGGCGGCATCCGCGCTACGGCGAGATCGCGCCGGGGCGTTTTCTCGAAGCCATCGAGCGCTCCCCGCTCATGTACCGCCTCGCGCGCTTCAGCATCGAAACCGTCTGCGCCACCGCGCGGCGCCTCGAGGCGTGCTTCGGGTTCCGGGGCATCGTCGCGGTCAATCTGTCGCAGAAACAGGTGACCATGCCCGGCCTCGTGGAAACGATCCTCGATACCCTCAAGGCGCATGCGCTCGATCCGGGACGGCTCGAGGTGGAGATCACCGAGGATGTCATCCTCGAGGATGTCGGCGCCCAGCTTCGCACCCGGCTCGAGGCGCTGCGGGGCGCGGGCGTTTCGATCGCCCTCGACGATTTCGGCACGGGCTATGCCTCCCTCGCCCATCTCGACCGTCTCCCCTTCGCCTGTCTCAAGATCGATCGTTCCTTCGTCGCCGAGCTCGCGAACTCGGCCACGGCCCGGGCGATCG
>Ga0256841_1003560_pt1 | contig 11586 bp, 8 predicted proteins | sample 356308metaG_FD_185971 | JGI IMG/M metagenome (GOLD analysis project Ga0256841, IMG submission 185971) | Hydrothermal vent microbial communities from Mid Atlantic Ridge, Atlantic Ocean - 356-308 | ecosystem: Environmental > Aquatic > Marine > Hydrothermal vents | place: Atlantic Ocean: Mid...
CTTCAACAAGTCAAATTGAGCAGTCATTTATTTTAAATAGCTCATACACTATCATAGAAAATAAAATTGTTTCACATGAAACAGATCCAATTATAAATTCAAGTAACTATATAACTACTGACAATAACATATCAAAGCTATATTTAGAAAAAGATATAATGCTTGAAAATATGGAATTTTTTTCAGTTGCCAAAGTAGCAAAAAGATTTAATATATCTTATAAAGGAATATTTGTAGTGACGAACTTCTGCGACAAAGATGCTCACAAAATGTTTATAAAAAACCATGATAGAGCAAAAGAGATTTTAACAAATTATATAAAGAGAAAAATATGATAGAACCAATAATAGATCTTACTTTAGATGAATTGACAAATACAGTTGAGCCAAAATTTAGATCAAAACAGATCTATAATTGGATATATAACAGATATGTTGATAGCTTTGATGATATGAAAAATTTACCCAAAGATATGAGAGAGGATCTTAAAAAAAGATATATTATAAATCCTCTTGAGGTAGTAAGAGAGGAGATCAGTCATGATGGTAGTAAGAAATATCTATTTAAAACTTTAGACAATTTAACGGTTGAAACAGTTTTATTGCCAATGAAAAAAGAGCAAAAAGATGAGGATGGTAAAGTAGTAAAAGAAGCAAAATATACGATCTGTGTTTCATCACAGGTTGGTTGTAAAATAGGGTGTGCATTTTGTTTAACAGCAAAAGGTGGTTTCAAAAGAGATCTGAGTGCTGGTGAGATAGTAGCTCAGGTATTGACACTTAAAAAACTTAACAATATAGAAGCAAATAAAAGAGTTAATATTGTTTATATGGGTATGGGTGAACCTCTTGATAATTTAGATAATGTTGTAAAAGCTATAAAGATATTTAACGAAAAAGATGGGATGTCAATAGGTATGCGAAGACAAACTATATCAACTTCAGGACTAAGTTCACAAATAAAAAAATTAGGTGAGTTAAATCTTGGAGTATTACTTGCTATATCTTTACATGCAGTTGATGATGAATTAAGAGAAAAACTTATGCCAATAAATAGAGCCTATAATATCAAATCAATTATCAAGGCTGTAAAAGAGTTCCCTATTGATCAAAGAAAAAGAGTTTTATTTGAGTATTTGATAATGAAAGACTTAAATGATGATATATCATCAGCAAAAAAATTAGTAAAACTTTTACATGGAATAAAAGCTAAAGTCAATCTTATATATTTTAACCCCTACCCTAATTCGCCATTTAAAAGACCAAATGAAAAAGATGTAATCTTCTTTAAAGATTATCTAAATAAACATGGTATAATCTGTACGATCAGACAATCAAAAGGTTTAGATATCTCTGCTGCTTGTGGTCAATTAAAAGAGAAGGATAAAAATGAGTATAGTTGATGATTCACTATTTTTTATTATATTTGGTGTGTTTTTTGTTGGTTTGATTGCTTTTGTAAAAGTTGCTATTATTGATGAGAAGAAAAATAAGAAGTAAAATCATATAGTGAACTAATAATAAATCTATTTTTATAATTAAAATCAATTTTTTGTGCATGAAGAAGTAATCTTGATGCACCAGTATATTTTATTCGATCATTATCACTTAACATACCATCGAGATATGTATTTGTAAAATTAGTTGATTGTCCATAGATCGGATCTCCAATTATTGGATGTCCTATATGATTTAGATGAACTCTTATTTGATGTTGTCTTCCGGTAAGAGGTATAGCTTTTATAAGAGATATATCTCTTTTTGAATCATAAAAAATTGGCTCTATTTCAGTGAGTGAAGATTTTCCACTTTTATCAATAATTACTTTTAGTTTGATATCAGAGAAGTTACGATTTTTCAGTATAGGTTCATTTATTATAATATTATTATTAATTTTACCAACTACATATGCTAAATAAGTTTTTTTAACCTCTTTGTTTTCAAATGATCTTTTTATAGCAATTTCACTTTTTTTATTTTTTGCAATAAGAACTAAACCACTTGTTTCTTTATCTATTCTGTGAGTTATGTTTGCATCCTTACCAAATTTGTATTTTATCTCATGAGTTAAAGAATAATTTGTATTTCTATTTGCAGGATGTACAAGCACTCCACTTGGTTTGTCATACAAAGCAAAGTCCGATGATTCAAATATTGGATGAAGATTTTTTGTACAAGGAGTAAAAACAATTACTTCTACTTCTCCTGAAATTAATTGAGATTTTTTCTTTAGCACCTTTCCATTTACAATCAACCTATTTTTATCTATCCATCTTTGAGCTTCTCTCATATTCAAGCCAAATTGTTCCATTAAAAATATAAAAGCTTTGATATTTCTTTTGATGAAAAACTTATTTTTTTTATATGACAAATTTAAATCCTATATCATTAATTTAAAAAGTGTGGTCTGCTAAAATCTAAGTAATATTAGCGAAAAGAAAATATAAAAGGCTATAGGTATGGTAGATCGTTATTCACGACCACAAATGAAAGAAAAATGGACAGTCCAAGCAAAATATGATGCTTGGTTAAAAGTAGAAAAAGCTGTTGTTAAAGCATGGAACGAACTTGGATTAGTTCCAAATGAAGAATGTGATTTGATAATCAAAAATGCAAAGTTTGATGTAGATCGGATTGATGAGATTGAAAAAGAGACAAAGCATGATGTGATAGCATTTTTAACATCTGTTGCTGAATCTTTAGGTGAAGAGAGTAGGTGGGTTCACTATGGTATGACTAGCTCTGATTGTATTGATACTGCTGTTGCTTTACAGATGAAAGATAGTTTAGAACTGATTATCAAAGATGTTAAAGAGTTGATGACGACTATCAAAAAAAGAGCTGATGAACATAAATATACTCTAATGGTTGGAAGAAGTCATGGTATTCATGGAGAGCCTATAACTTTTGGTCTTGTTCTTGCAATTTGGTTTGATGAGATAAAAAGAAATTTAAAAAATCTAGAACAAGCTAAAGAGTTTATATCTGTAGGTCAGATATCAGGTGCTATGGGAAACTTTGCACATGCACCAATAGAGCTTGAGGAGATAGTCTGTAATGAACTTGATCTAAAACCAGCTCCAGTATCAAATCAAGTTATCCAAAGAGATAGATATGCAAATCTTTTCAATGCACTTGCCCTATTGGCATCAAGTTGTGAAAAGATAGCAGTTGCGATAAGACACTATCAAAGAACTGAAGTTTATGAGGCAGAGGAGTTTTTTTCCAAAGGTCAAAAAGGAAGCTCAGCTATGCCACATAAGAGAAATCCAGTATTAACTGAGAATGTAACAGGACTTTGTAGGGTTATAAGAAGCTATGCACAACCTGCTATGGAAAATGTAGCACTTTGGCATGAGAGAGATATCAGCCACTCTTCAGTAGAGAGGTTTATACTTCCAGATGGGTTTATAACTACTGATTTTATGCTAAATAGATTAAAAAGTGTAGTTGAAAAATTAGTTGTCTATCCAGAAAATATGATGAAAAATCTAAATTTAACTGGTGGACTTGTATTTTCTCAAAGAGTATTATTAGAATTGCCACTAAAGGGTGTTTCACGTGAAAATTCTTATAAAATTGTTCAAAGAAATGCTATGAAGGTATGGGCCGATCTTCAACAGGGAAAATCAGCTCTTAATGAAAAAGGGGAGAGTTTATATTTGGAGTATCTCTTAAAAGACAAGGAACTTAGAGAAAAAATGAGCGAAGAAGAGATACGAGAGTGTTTTAATTATGACTACTATACAAAAAATGTAGATAATGTATTTAAAAGGGTTTTTTCAGATGACAAGTAAGATGATAACAGTAGTAAAAAGAAATGGAAGAATTGAGCCTCTTGATATTACAAAGATACAAAAATATACAGGTGAGGCTGTAGAAGGACTACAACATGTAAGTCAAAGTGAGCTTGAACTTGATGCTCATATACAATTTAGAGATAAGATCACAACTGAAGAGATTCAACAAACCCTTATAAAAACTGCAGTTGACAAGATCGATGTAGATAGACCTGATTGGACTTATGTAGCAGCAAGACTCTTTTTATATGATCTTTATCATAAAGTGAGTAAATTTACAGGATATATCTCACTTGAGGAGTATTTTAAAAGAGGAGAAGAGCAGGGTAGGATTGTTAAGGGATTAAGGCAAAAATATGATCTTGATGATCTAAATGCATATATAAAACCAGATAGAGATATGCAGTTTACATACTTGGGAGTAAGAACTCTTTATGATAGATATCTACTTAAAGATAAACAGAACAACCCTATAGAACTTCCTCAGCATATGTTTATGGCAATTGCAATGTTTTTAGCTCAAAATGAGTTTAACAGGCAGGATTGGGCGAAGAGATTTTATGATCTTATCTCAAAGTTTGAGGTAATGCTTGCAACACCAACACTTTCAAATGCAAGAACACCAAGACATCAACTAAGCTCTTGTTATATTGGTTCAACACCGGACAATATAGAGGGTATATTTGATGGTTATAAAGAGATGGCACTTCTTTCAAAATTTGGTGGAGGTATCGGCTGGGATTGGAGTAGAGTTAGGGGTATCGGAAGCTCAATAGATGGTCATAAAAATGCAGCTGGAGGTATAGTTCCATTTTTAAAAATAACAAATGATATTGCCATAGCAGTAGATCAGCTAGGAACTAGAAAAGGTGCAATTGCTGTATATCTTGAACCATGGCATATAGATATCGTTGACTTTTTGGATCTAAAGAAAAATTCAGGTGAAGAGAGAAGAAGAACTCATGATCTATTTCCAGCACTTTGGATAAATGATCTATTTATGAAAAGGGTTGCAGAGAATGGAACGTGGACGCTATTTGATCCTCTTGATACTCCAGACCTTACTGAAATTTATGGTGAAGAGTTTGAAAAAAGGTATATCGCTTATGAACAAAATGAAGATATAACAAAAGAGGTAGTTTCTGCAAAAGATCTTTGGAAAAAGGTTTTACTGAGCTATTTTGAAACTGGAAACCCATTTTTGTGTTTTAAAGACAATGCCAACAGAGCAAATCCAAATTCTCATGATGGCATCATAAGAAGCTCAAATCTTTGCACAGAGATATTTCAAAATACAGAACCAAACTATTACAAAATAAAGGTAGTATTTGTTGATGGGACAACTAAGCTTTTTGATGAAGAGGAAGATGTCGTTGTTGATGGTGGTATAGTGAAAAAGGCAAAGAAGATAACAGCACTAGATAGTATTGATGGAAAAGATATTTTTATTGTAGATAAAGAGAAAGTTGATGGAAAGACAGCAGTATGTAACCTAGCTTCTGTAAATCTCTCTAAGATAAATACTCATGAAGATATAGAGAGGATTATGCCAATAGCAATAAGGATGCTTGATAATGTTATCGATCTAAACTTCTATCCACTAGCAAAAGTAAAAGATACAAACTTGACTACGAGGGCTATTGGACTTGGTGTCATGGGTGAAGCTCAGATGTTAGCAGAAAGCAAAATAGAGTGGGGTAGCCATGAACATTTTCATAAGATAGATGAGATCATGGAGGCAGTAAGTTATAATGCAATCAAAGCATCATCAAATCTTGCGATAGAAAAAGGCTCTTATGAGAAGTTTGAGGGATCTAATTGGAGTAAAGGTATATTTCCAATTGATAAGGCAACAGATGAAGCTAAAAAATTAGTTGATCGTGGAGGACTATTTGGTTATCACTACGATTGGGATAGCCTAAGAGAGAAAGTTAAAAATGATGGCATGAGAAATGGCTATCTAATGGCTATTGCACCAACTAGTTCTATATCTATACTTGTTGGAACTACACAAGCTATAGAGCCTGTATATAAAAGAAAATGGTTTGAAGAAAATCTAAGTGGACTTATACCTGTAGTTGCTCCAAAAATAGATGTAGAAAATTGGCAATATTATATACCTGCATATGATCTTGATCAAAATCTATTGGTAAAGGCAGCTGCTATCAGACAAAAATGGATAGATCAAGGGCAAAGTCTAAATATATTTATGACTTTAGATAAGGCGAGTGGTAAGGCATTAAATGAGATCTATATGAATGCATGGAGACTAGGTGTAAAATCAACTTACTATTTAAGAAGTCAATCACCTGAAGAGAAGAGTGATGTTGCAGATAGAAGTTTCGAATGTCTTAGTTGTCAATAAAATTAATTTAATCCTTTGTCCTTATCTTAAAATAATTTAAGGTAAAATTATGTTAAATTATATAAGGAGAAGATAGATGGGAGTAAAAGGTCTCACACTTCTTGGTCTGATTACAAGCTCTTTGCTTGTATATGTTTGTATAAACTCCAATAAAGATAGACTTTATAAAAAGATATTAGCTAAAAAAAGTGATCTAAATATAACAAAAAAAGTTGCTAAAAATGAGAAAAAGATTTTAGCAACGGCTCCTTTAGTTTCAGAAAAAAATATATCAAAAGAGATTGAACAAAAGAGTGTTATTCCAACAATCAATCCATATTTTAGATATACAAATAGATCTTTAGATGTAAATCTGTCAAAAAATCAAAAAGAAACATTGACTAAAGAAATAGATAAGATAGCTGTTTTAGATGATAATTTGAGCAAAAGTATCTCTTTTGATGAAAAGATAAAAGAGTTTGATGATATGACTGATCTAGAAGAACTTATATTACTTTCAAAAAAGGATAAAGTGAAAGACTTTGCTTTATCTTTAGTAGGGACAAAAATAAGCATAAGTGGAGAAGTAGATAACGATTCAAAGCTAAAAGAGTTTGATGATATCTTACAAAAATTAGAAAATAAAAAATATGATATTGAAAATAACCTAATGGTAACAGAGATAAAAAAAGAAAAAAAGATAGAACCAACTAAAATAGTTAAAGAGCAAAAAGAAGAGAAAACTCCTACCATAGATGATAGTAAAGAAAATAAAAAAATTGTAATAGAAGAAGTTATAGAGAATAAAGCTCAATCACAAAATGCAATAAATAATGATGCTAAAAAAGTACTTGAGAAAAAGAAAATTGTGCCAGAGCAAAAAGAAGAGAAAAAAACTATTAAACCAATAAAGAAAAAAGAGATTAAACATAAAGTAAAAAAAAGAAAAAAAGTTATCAAACAAAGCAGAGTTGTAAAAGATGTAAAAGCAAATGATCTATTTGTTGTAACAGATAAGATAGATAAATATGAAGCAAGTGATAGGATAAATAATCTTTTGCTTTCAGAGCCATTAGATTTTGACTTAAATGGTGGTATCTTAACTCATGAGAATAAATTGACTTTAAAAAAGATAGCATCAATAATAAAAGATACCCAAGACAATATAAGAGTTGTAATAAATGTTTATACACAAAAAAATGACGAGACAACTTACAATAAAGTTTTAAGTCAGAAAATAGCAAATAAAATAAAAAATTATCTTATTCAAAATGGAATAAAAAGTTCTAAGATAGAGGCAAATGGTAAAGGCTTTATCAATCCTATTGCCGATCCATATGATAGTGTAAATAATAGAGTAGAAATAGAAATAATATAAAGGAGAGAGTATGAGTATGCAAGAATTGATATCAAATATGCTGTTTTGTCTTTTAGCAGCACTTCTTGTTGGGTTTTTATTTGGATGGCTGATAACTAGAGCATCAGCAAAAAAGAGACATAGAAGAGAGACAGATGAACTAAATGAAGAGATTGTTAAACATCAGAATAGATTAGATCTTTTAAGTAACAATTTTGAAAAACAAAAAAATATAAGCAGTGAGCTAAATGCAAAACTGAGGAGTAAAGAGGATGAGACAAACTCACTCAATGAAAACTTCTTAAGATATAAAAATGAAATGGAGCAACTAAAGCAAGAGCTAGAGAAAAAAGAGAAAAAAGCTGTTGAAATAGAAAATCTAATACCAAATTATGAATCTAAAATATCAGAATTATCAAAGCTTCATGATCAAAAGATAGAAAAAATTGCAGAACTTGAGAGCGACTATAATTCACTTAGAAATGAGATAGGAAAATTTCAAAAAGAGCAAGATGATAAAACTCTTGAGTTAAAAAAATTAAATGAACTAAAATCGGCACATGAAGAGAAGATAAAAGAGTATGAACAACAGATAAATGAAAAAAGTAGAGGAGTATCACTTTTTGAAAATAGAGTAAAAGAGCAAGAGGAGTTATTAAATAAAAAAGATAATTATCTTCAAGAACTTGAAGCAGAGAGATCTAAACTTATAAATATGGTAAAAGAAAAAGATGCTAAATTATCAACTATAAATAGACAAATAGATGAAAACAGTAAGGACATGAGTGGTAAGAGTGCCCAAATAGAGAGTAGCTATCAAAAAGAGATAGAAAATCTAAAAAAGAACCTTTATCAAAAAGACAATGAGTTAGTATCTTATAAACAAAAAATATTAGAAATTGAGAAAGAGCTTCAAGAAACTATAAGCAATAAAGATAGAGAAATAGGAAATATCAAAAGAGATACTATTAATGGAAGTATCAATGTTGGTGAAGAAAAAACAAAAAAAGGATTTAGTTTTTTTAAAGCCGCAAAAGATGCTATATCAAAGATAACAAACGAGGGTGAACAGATCGAAAAAAAAGGTGAAGATATAATAGACGAGTATAAAAATAAGAGGGGGTAAGGATACAACCCCACCACCTTTAAAATTTACCAATTAAATTGATAAACCATCCTTTTGCTTTATAGTCATTTATATGTGTTAGATCATCTGAAAAATCAGTAAAGTTATATCCTACACCAAGTTTAACATGATCTCCAACATGACGATATATTCCTGTTAAAAATCCAGATTTGACTCCGTCATCTTCTAATTTTAGAGCATGTCCTTCAAGTAGAGCATCCCATTTTTTGATAAGATGATAGTTAAATCGAATTGCACCTAAAGAGAGGTTGCTTTTATACCAATCTCCTTGGTCTCTGTCTGCTCTTATACTATATCTTTTAAAACCTATTTTAGAGCCTATTGTCCATTTTGAAGAGAGTTGATAACTCATTTCGGTGCTTAGTATATGAGATTTCTCATCAGGAGTTAGTTTCTCTTGATCTAATGAAGATAGATCATAAAGATAGGTATATTTTCCTATCAAGTTAAAACGAGAATTATCTACTGGTCTATAAGCAAAGCCAACACCAGCTTCCGTAAATGTTGCCTCTTTAGTATTGCTTAACTCATCTTTAGTTTGTGAGTGATTTAGTTTTGCAAGAAGCGTCCATGCTGGATTTAATTTGTAGCTAACTCTATTTGTTGTTAGATATTGTCTCTCATCTACATGAGATCCTCTATCTTTTCTATACTCTAATTTTGTGCTTGCATTTATACCTTTGTTGCCATAGTGTAGTGAAGCTGATAAGGCATCTCTATCTCTTTGGTTTTTATCATCATAGTTTGTTTATTGTAAGTGATATTTGCAAGAAGGTATTTGCTAAAGGCATAATCAATCCCAAAGCTATTACCAACACCAGCCATCTTATCACTGTGGCTAAATTGATGCTCTGAAAAAACAGATAAAGCATCAGTAATTTTAGACTTTTGACCAAGAGTTAGGATATTTCTTTTACCCTCTGTTGAGTCTGTTGATAATATATAGTTAGTATAAACACTATAATTTTCACTGATACCATAATCTCCACCAATAGATATAGAATCCCCTCTATCACCCGTACTTGCCTCTGCATTTAGGGTAAGTTTACTAAATGATGCATCAGCACCTAGAGTATAGAGATTGTTATCAAGATAATCTCCTTTTTTGCTAAGTGTATTTTGTGCTGCTACATAGAGATTAAAATATGAGTTTAGAGCATATCCAAGTTTAGCTCCAAGTAGTGTTCCCTCACCATTTACTTTGTTATCTCTTTTTTGTTTTATATATCTTGTCTCAAGACCCAAAGTCAATTTTTCATAAGTTGCATCACCCTCTATACTTGCAACACTCTCTTTTTGCTTATCTTGTTCTAAAACAGTTGATCTGGCTCTCATCTTTATAAAATCAGACAAACTTGACTCTGCCTCAACTCCATAGTCATGAACTTTTTGACTTTTGCCCAATCTTGCATTTGAAAAACCTGACTCTCTATTTTTATACCAAAATGATGCAGTGCTGTCATGTTTTACATTTTTAAAATCAGAAAGTGAAACTTTAGCCTCTATACCATAGGCATTTCCACTGCTATCTGAGTTGTTGTTTTCGATATTTTCAAAATGTAGTCCTCCATCAATGGATCTAAAGTTTGCTCCATCTGATTGGATAGCATCTGAAGTGGCAAACTCTGCTTTGATATAACTTTTTTTGCCACCTCTTAGTGTAAGATCTACACCTTTCACCTCATAATCACCATCGCTTCTACCCTCATGACCATAAGTTGCACCAACCGCGAGATAATCACCCAACCACTGTTTAGCTCTTGCTCCGTATGTTGCTTGATTTGCTTTAAAATTATCAGGTAGATATTCATAATCTACTTTTAGATAGACACGATTTCCATCTAATGGTGTATCTTTGATGATAGAAGGACCTGACATTTTTGATCTTGGAGTTAGAGGTCTTGTTAGTATGATTCTTCCTTGAATCTCATCTATCTCATAATCTTGACCTCTTTTAAGCTCTATCTTTTGAGCTACACGAAGAGAGTTTCTCTCTTGAACCTCTATCCAAACCTTTTCACTACCTTGTAGGATATCTTTATGTTTTAGATAATAAAGGCTTCCTCCAGTTCCTTCAAATTCATTGTGTGCATAGGCACTTTGTGCTTCAGATGCAAATACCACTACATCTCTTTTATTATCACCAAATTTGGTAATACCCATAGAGGAGTGTTGAAATTTTGCACCATAAAGCGATCTGTTTACATTGGCAAACTCATTTCCTGTGATACCTGTGTTGAAATTTCCCCAAAGAGCTTTTGATTTATCCCAATCGGCTCTTAAATAAAACTTACCTTGAGAATCAGTATCTAAATAGCTTTTTGAGTCATCTCCATACAGATAGTAGTATTGATCTGGATCTAAGTTTCTAAACATAGTTCTTGGATCTTTTTTTTGTATATTTTTAAACATATCTTTGATATCTGACTCTTGTGTATCTAATTGGGCAGTTATAAGGTATTTGCCTTTTACTTTACCTTTTAGATAAAAAGCCAATCTTCCATCAACAAATATATCTTCATTAAAATGATCATCTGACTCTAATGGTTTGATATTTCCACTGACATTATACTTTCCTGCTGTAAAATCAGCCAATCCAACAAAGAATATATGATTTTCTTTTACATCTATATATAGATCTTTATTATTAACTCTTCCCTCTTTTGACATGATCGATATAGGAACATTATATTTTCCTGCTTTTTTAATCTTTTCATAAACAAATTTTCCACTGTTATCTACTCTTACCTCCTGACCTGCTATCTTTAAAAGAGCTTGATTGCTTAGGTTGTTTCCATATATACGAACACGAGAACCTTGTATTGGGATAGTATGTGTTTTTATACTACTTTTTCCAAAAATCTCACCAGCTATATCTCTAAATCCTTTTGGTTTTTTGCCTTTTTTTACAAATAGTTTTTTACTTATAGTTTCATCAT
>Ga0256841_1003562_pt1 | contig 11579 bp, 5 predicted proteins | sample 356308metaG_FD_185971 | JGI IMG/M metagenome (GOLD analysis project Ga0256841, IMG submission 185971) | Hydrothermal vent microbial communities from Mid Atlantic Ridge, Atlantic Ocean - 356-308 | ecosystem: Environmental > Aquatic > Marine > Hydrothermal vents | place: Atlantic Ocean: Mid...
TATGCCAATCCTATTATCCTGACATCAAATTCTTTCGACTCCCTAATACCTCTGATTACCGGAACTCCCGGTCCCGGATTGTCGGTATTATTAAGCCCTGTTACCGCAACGGTTATTTTCCTCTTTTTCATAATCAGGCTTCGGCTTCTATTAAATTGAATTTCTTTAACATATTGATAAAATCGTAGTAATTGTTTTCAAATGTGCTTTTATCAATTTCATATCTCTGTATAATGAAATCGGTTATCTCCTGTTGGTCATTTCCCTCTTTCAGAAGTGTGAGTATCTCAACACCAATCGGATTCAGGGAGTAAGATTCACCGGTTGTGGGATCGAAAACAAAACCCGAATCACTTATAGCAATATCCTTTTTTATATTCATAATAGTAATGATTATTTTTATATCAATGATTTTCGGCAAAAGTATAGGTAATAATATTTATATATGTTATAAAATTTGGTATAAATGTTATATTTTTCTACCTTTGGAGTCTGAAAAATCTTTTAACCGATATATAAAATGAAAGAGGCATTATTTTACAAAAGACTGTATGGTGAGGATGTTAAATGTACACTGTGTCCGCACGATTGTGTTATAAAAGAGGGCAGGAGAGGCATTTGCAGAGTAAGGAAAAATGAAGGCGGCAAGTTGATCTCCGAGAATTACGGTAAGATTTGCTCCACCCATTTCGACCCGATTGAAAAAAAACCGTTGTATCACTATTTTCCGGGAAAGATAATTTTTTCGGTTGGAAGCCTGGGATGTAATTTGCATTGTAAGTTTTGTCAGAACTGGGAAATATCCCAAACCGGGGTTAAAGATTATATTCCGCTGCCCGATTCTTTCCCTGATAAAATCGTTGGTATGGCACTGCAGCGTAAGGATAATTTCGGAATTGCATACACATATAACGAACCTATTGTGTGGTATGAGTTTATGCTTGATACAGCCAAACTTGCACAAAAAAAAGGACTTAAAAATGTTATGGTTACAAACGGATTCATCAATCCGGAACCGTTAAAAGAATTGTTGCCGTTTATTGATGCTTTTAGTGTTGATTTAAAAGCATTTACGGATGAATTTTATAAAAACTATACTCTTTCGAGGATTAATCCTGTTCTTGAAAGCATAAAAATTATTAAAGATGCGGGAAAGCATATTGAGCTGACCAATCTGGTAATAACGGAGACCAATGATGATGCGCGTGAGTTTATGAGAATGACCGACTGGATTGCCGGAGAGATTGGAGATGACACTGTGCTTCATATTTCACGCTATTTTCCGATGTATAAAATGAATAAGCCTGCTACGGATGTGTCAAAACTGATGAATTTGTATGAGATAGCAAAGCAAAGACTGAAATTTGTTTTTGTGGGAAATGTGAGGACAGGGGAGGGGCAGGATACGGTTTGCCCCAATTGCGGCAAAACGGTTATTTCCAGAATGGGTTATTCTACGGAAGTAACCGGTCTTGACCGGAAAGGCAGATGTGCAGGTTGCGGTGAGAAAATTTTGGGTGATGATTGTTTTTGATGTTTTCGGGAAAACTATTGCCTTGAAAAAATTGGTTATACTTTGATTTTGAGCATAATATTTTGTTTGTACTATTTAAATAAATTTTGCTGTTTGAAAAATTAGTATTATTTTTGCTCACAACCAAAAAGCCAATTTATCTTAGGTAAGGATGTTCAAAGAAGTAGATTCAAATGATATTGTATTGAGTATCAAGGCGAAGCAGCTTGATGCGATCTATCGGATTTCACGGGAATTCAACGAGGTGACAGACCTTGGAGTCTTCCTCAAGTCTGTGGTGGATCTTATGCCGGCTGCATTTTTAAAGCCTGAAAGTACATCCGCAATAATTATTTATAGCGGCCGGGAGTTTAAATCAGGTAATTTTTTTCATTCCGGACATAAAATTTCAACAAAAAAAATAAGTGGGAGAAATGAAACTGTTGAAATAGTTGTCTTTTTCAGGAATAAGGAGTTGTTAAACAAGAGTAACATTAACTCTCTTGGAAGCAACTTTATTAATTTGATGGCCGGAAGAGTATCATCCCACCTTGATAAGGCCTATGCCATAAATAAATTTGATCAGAATAATAAACTGTTAAATACTTTGCTTGAGACCATTCCAAACCCCCTGTTTCATCTGGATAAAAGGGGCAGGATACAAAGTTGTAATAAAGCGTTTGAGGATTTTTTCAATATTAAAAAGGAGGAAGTTATAGATAAGACGGCATTTGATCTTATACCTGAGCAGATAGCAAATAAAATTCAAAAGATAAATGTTGAGATTTTAAAGTCTTTGAAACCTAAGGAGTTTGAGTTAAAAATACCACAAAATGATGCAGCTCCAAAGGATGTAATTGTCTATAAGGCTCCTTTTAACATTGATAATGGAGGAGAAACAGGAATTTTAGGTTTGATAGTTGATCTTACGGAACGCAGGAAAGCAGAGCGTTTTGAAAAGATCCAATATGCATTTGAGAAGACCCTGGCAATGGAAAAAGGTGTGCAGGAAACAGTTGACAGTATCCTTGAAAGTATTTTGGAACTGGATTATGCCGATAGTGCAGGGATATATTTAGCAACAAATGATAAGGACTTAATATTGCATTCATACACCGGTCTTTCGGATGATTTTGCCAATCATGTTAGAATATACCATAGAGATACACAATATGCAAAACAGATTTTTAAAAAGCAATCTCTATTCAGGTCATATGAAGATGGTTTTAGCGAGGTGATGGATGAAATACGCAGAAACGAAGGTATTAAATCAATTGGTGTAGTTCCGTTGATTCATAAGAATGATGTTATCGGATGTCTGAATGTAGCTTCAAAAAAGTACAGGATAATTTCAGAAACCGACAAAAATAACATTAAACTCCTGGCACCGCGTATTGCAAATATGATATTGTATATTAATGCCCAGGCTGAGTTGAAGGCTGCAAAAATGCAGTTGGAAGAAAGGGTGAAAGAAAGAACAGCTCAATTGAAATCAAGTGCTAAGGAAATAAGGGATATAAACGAAAATCTTGAAAAAAGGATTTCGGAAGCTGTGGATGAAAAGACGAAACAGGCAAGTCTTATATTGCAGAAGTCAAAACTCGAATCCCTTGGAGAGCTTACAGCCGGGATTGCGCACGAAATAAACCAGCCGTTGGGAATTATGGCTCTTTCGCTTGAGAATCTTCAGCTTAAATTTATGAATGGAGCAGCTACTGAAAAATATATTAGTGAGAAATTTGATTTTATCTTCGAGAATGTTTTTAGGATCAGGAAGATAATTGACCACATACGTATTTTTTCAAGAGACTCCGGCTCAACCACCCCGGATAAGCTGAATATCAATGAAGTGGTTCGTAATTGTCTTAATCTTATTGGTACCCAATATAAGAATCACAATATCGAAATTGTACTTTCACTGGATGATGATATAAATATCAGTGTTGGAAACTTAAACTCTTTTGAGCAGGTAGTATTGAATTTATTATCGAATGCCAGGCATGCAGTTGATGAAAAAGAAGCAAACCTTTTCGACTCTGCTTACCGGAAGATAATAACTATAAAAACATTGAACAAAAACAATAAAGTTTTACTGATTGTTGAAGACAACGGAACCGGGATACCCCGGGAGAATATGAGCAGAATATTCGATCCTTTTTTTACTACCAAACCTGAAGGTGTCGGAACAGGTCTTGGCCTTTCCATTGTTTTTGGAATAGTGAACGATATGAAAGGCGATATGTTTATAGAAAGTGAAGTGGATAAATTTACAAGAATCAGAATAGAACTGCCCGCATATTAATGACTGACAAGTAATAAAATGAAAAGACAATCGGTTTTAATACTTGATGACGAGGAGGGATTCAGAAATGAATTGAAAGAGTATCTGGATGATAAGGTCTTTAAGATTTATACCGCCGGATTACCCTCGCAAGCGTTTAAAATACTTGAACGTAATAATATTGATATTGCTATTTTGGATATCAGACTGCCTGAAATGGACGGATTGTCGGTTTTGCAGAAAATAAAACAAAAGTATCCTGACATTGAGACGATTATGATGACAGGATTTGGAGAAATGGATTATGCCATTAATGCCCTTCGTCTTGGAGCTTCCGACTTTTTTAATAAACCGTTCAAACTTTCCGAAATAGGTAATGCCGTTAGCAGGGTCTCAAAATACCTGAGAGTCAGCAAAGAAATAAAAAGCCACAACGGAGTTAATGGTAAGGATATAAAAATTGTAGGTGACAGTAAGGCTATAAATGATATAATAGAGTTGATTTCGAAAGTTGCTCAATCGGATGATGCCACTGTGCTTATTAGCGGGGAAAGTGGTACGGGCAAAGAGCTGGTTGCCAGAGCTATTCATAAGCTTAGCAACCGGAAGAATAACAGGTTTATAGCGGTCAACAGCTCCTCAATTCCTGAAGAGCTTTTTGAGAATGAATTTTTTGGTCATAAGAAGGGCTCGTACACCGATGCAAAAGATGACCAAATAGGTCTGTTCAGGGCAGCACATAAAGGCACCCTTTTTCTTGATGAGATTGGAGATATGAAATATGATCTTCAATCCAAATTCCTTCGTGTTATTGAAGATAAAAAGGTTTCGGAGTTGGGAACGCATAAAGAATTTCCTGTTGATGTTCGGGTTATTGCAGCCACAAACCATGATCTTAAAAGAATGGTGAAAGACAAGCTGTTTCGTGCCGACCTCTATCACAGGCTTAACATTTTTTCGATCCATATTCCGCCGTTACGCGAAAGAATGGACGATGTACCACTATTGGTTGAACATTTTATCAATGAGATTTCAAAAAAGGCCGGCAAAAACATAACGAAGATAGACTCAAAAGTATTTGACAAGTTGAAAAACTATGACTATCCCGGCAATGTGCGCGAATTAAAAAATATGATCGAAAGAGCCGTCATTTTGAGCGATAATGAAATTTTGGAAGAGGATTGCTTCACATCCTTTGCATTTCTTTGGGAGAAAGAAAAAAGAACGGACGAGTTTAAAGATGAAATTCTTGACCTTGCCGAAATCGAAAAAGCCCATATCAAAAAGGTACTGAAAATGGTTAAATTCAACAAGAGTAAGGCAGCTAAACTCCTTAATATTTCCAGGCAGGCCCTTGATAGGAAAATTAATAAGTATAACATAATGTAACTCACCCCCGGCCCCTCTCTTCGCGAAGAGAGGGGAGTAACGGCAGTAGGAAGATTAAAAGTTTTTTTCAATAAAATCCTAAAGAGCTGATGATGAAAATCACACAGCCCAAAAACGGGCAACTGCCCGTTTTTGGGCAATAAATAGTTTTAACATAAAATTTTCATCCCCTAATTAGAGAAAATAAGGATTTATAATTGATAAAACTATTTTTCAGTAATTCACTACCAAATTCTTTCAATTCTATCCTTGCCCGAAAACGGGCTTTTTCTGAAAACAGCTTCTTTTATTATTTGTTGATATGCAGCTTTTTACAGTATGGCATAACCTTTGGCTACGGACAGGTTCTAAAAGCCGGATTAGTATTAACGCAATTTATAAGGATTCACCTTTTATGAATATTTTATTACAGACAAGAGAGAAAGAAACCTTTGAAGAGGTAAAAGAATTCACTGAGAGCGAAAGTTCAAAAGTCTTCCATTCCGATTCAGCCGACAAGTCAATTGCATTGTTGAGCAATTTCTTTTTTGATGTGGCTGTAATACGTATCAAAACATTTAACGATTTTACGATTTTAAAATTTTTGAACGAATCTTACCCGCACGTAAGAGTAATTGTTCTTGCCGAAAAGAGGTTTAAAGACCTGATAACCCTTTTCAGCACAACAAACTACTCCGTTGTGAGTGAGCCGTTCCGGCTATCTGAACTTAACATGAGAATAGCTGAAAAAAGACAGAATGAAGCATAAATGAAACTTTGAAAATATATTAAAATAAAATTTAATTAAAACTTAATATTATGAAAAAATTTACTTTGTTACTTGCGTTTTTGGCATTTATTGCTTTTAACGTATCAGGTCAGGAGAGTGTGAATTTTACACCTGCACTTGACGGTTCCGGAAATATTAATCTTTGTTCAGGCGGCAACTATGTTGTCTCCATTGACAATTCAACCTCCGGTCACACATACAATCTTGTTCAGGCCGGAGTTAAGGCTGTCATCCAGACACTACCCGGAAATGGCGGCACCATAACTTTTAATCCTGTTTATCCGGGTTCGGGAACGATATCTTATTCAGTAGGTGATGCTAGCGATTTTTCACCCTGGATTAATTTTAAGACTGTGGTCGTTCCTGATCCCACGGCACCTACATTGACCATGTCAACTTCTTCACCGGTTTGTGAAGGAACAAACGTGTCGGCAACATTAAACCAATCCGGCAGCGGAGGAGTTAACTGCTCCGACAGGTATGAATACAGTACTGACGGTGGCTCAACCTGGTCAGCATATACTCTTGGTACAAATATATCCACAACAGGATACTCGTCAGTACAAATAAAGGCAATACGTGATAACAGTTCGTGTAATGCTTGCAACTGTTATGCTGAAAATGTATATTCGTGGACAGTGACTACCGCACCTGTACCGACCTTTGCCAGTGGTTCCGGCTCTGTATGCGAGTTATCATCAACCAACTATACAACTCAAAGCGGACAGGCAGGATACCAATGGTCGGCATCCGGCGGCTCCATTACAGCAGGAGGAGGATTGAATGATAATTATGCAACTATAACCTGGAATGCTGCAGGTCAAGGACAAGTTAGCGTTAGTTACAGCAATCCTACAACGGGCTGTTCAGCAATTAATCCTGCTGTTTTTCCGGTGACGATAAATGCACTTCCAACAATTTCACTGACCGGGCCGCAATCTGTTTGTGTAGGGAAAGATGTACAGTTTACTACGGACCCTGGTATGTCGAATTACGTTTGGAATACTGACGGCACGATTGTTTCAGGCGGAACATCTTCGGATAACACGATAACAGTTTCCTGGGCAACAAGCGGCACAGGTAATGTTTCTGTTAATTATGATAATGCAAACGGTTGTCAGGCTCAAAGTCCGGCCGGTGCCATTATCACTGTTGATCCCGCTCCTGTAGTCCAGGCTGATGTGACAGACCCGGACGGCAACATAACAACAATGTCATCAGGTAATAATTATACAATGACAATTTGTTCCGGTGAGCCTGTCACAACAGGTGATGCCACTTCAACATCACTTGACCCTGCTGCTTGCGGACCATTATGGGTTGAAGTTGACATTGTAAGCACTTTGCCCAATATTCCATCATCTACTCAGAATACACCGGTTGGACCTGATTCGGGTTCAATAACCATTACTCCAGAGAATCATACCGGTTCAAACAAAACATTGACATTCACATCAACTCCTTATTATGATGCCGACGGTTCAGGTACGTTAAATACCGGGGATGTATCAGGTGCTCCTGTAGTATTTGTATTAACAGTAGAGCCGACACCTGTTGTTCAGGCAGATGTAACGGATCCCGATGGTAATGTTACAACTATGTCATCAGGAAATAACTATGCTATGACAATATGTTCGGGAGAAGCGGTAACAACAGGTGATGCCACATCCTCATCAGCCGACCCCGGCTCCTGCGGAGATCTCTGGGTTGAAGTGACTTCCACAACAGACATATCAACCCTGCCGCCAACAAGTACACAAAATGCGGCTGTAGCGTGGGCAACTCCTCCTACGACAATCACACCCGAAAATCACGACGGGGTTGCAAAAGATATCACATTCGTTTCAACACCATATTATGATGTTGACGACTCACACTCTTTAACCGCAGGCGATGTTACAGGTGAACCCGTAACATTTGTGCTTACCGTTCAGCCGACACCTGTTGTTCAGGCAGATGTAACGGATCCAGACGGTAATGTTACTACCATGTCATCAGGAAATAACTATGCTATGACAATATGTTCGGGAGAAGCGGTAACAACAGGTGATGCCACATCCTCATCAGCCGACCCCGGCTCCTGCGGAGATCTCTGGGTTGAAGTGACCTCCACAACAGACATATCAACCCTGCCGCCAACAAGTACACAAAATGCGGCTGTAGCTTGGGCAACTCCTCCTACGACAATCACACCCGAAAACCACGACGGAGTTGCAAAAGATATCACTTTCGTTTCAACACCCTATTATGATGTTGACGACTCACACACTTTAACTACAGGTGATGTTACAGGTGAAACAGTAACTTTTGTACTTACTGTTAATCCTGAGCTTGTTCCCACACTTACAGGCCCGACATCAATCTGTGCCAACTCAACACAAACTTATACGACTGATACGGGTATGAGTAACTATTCGTGGAGTATTACCGGTGGCTCCGGCAGTTCAACCTCAAATACAATTAATGTAACTTGGGATAACACGCCCGGCGGCAACCATTCGGTAACCGTAAGCTACAAAGACGGTAACGGTTGTACGGAAACTACAACACTTGACGTTACCGTTGAGGGCTTAGTCCAAAATGTAACCACAGGCACATATTATTGTATGATTCAGGATGCTATTGATGCTGCTACAGCCGGTGACGAAATAAAATTGCTTGCTGATATCACGGAGGACATTGTTACAATTGATAGAAGCCTTACACTTGACGGCGACGGTCATACATTAACATCCACATCATCCACATATGGAATTCACGTACCAGGAGTTACTAATGTAACCATTAAAAACATAACGGTTGACAACCCGGAAACATACGGATTCCAAGTTAGTCCCGGAAGTGATTATTTAACATTAACCAATGTTACGGCACAAAACTGCGGTACACAATTCAATGGTTCTCCCTTTGCTTCGGGATTCGGTATTAACTGTTCCGATCATTTGACTCTCACCGATGTTTATTCTTACGATAATGAGGGCAACGGGCTTGTACTTGACGGTTGTAATGATGTTACGATAACCAATGTTACGACCTCAGGAAACTCATTTGGTACCTTTGGCGCAGGAATTGAAATTTCAGGTTCCGGCGCATGGTGTACGCCGGGTAGTTCAACAGGTGTAAATATTCAGGGAAATATTGATATTTCGGAAAATCCCGAGATTTATGAAACTGGTAATGTTAGTAACGTTACTCTTCCTACCAGCTACACACACTTTGTTGGAAACCTGTTGCCACAAGGGAAGTCATATTTTCATTCTTTGAATGATGCTTTAACGGCAGTTGCAGCTTTATTCAATAGTAATCCGGGTGTGCAGCCTGTCACCTATGTTGAGGAGATAGCATCCGGCGATCTTTATGTTGCTTCTGCCACTCAAACAGGTATCAATATGTCAATTCAGGCAGCTTCCACGGCAGCAACTGACGGAGTAACGATAAACGTTTATGCAGGCCACTTTGAGGAACAAGTTGAAGTCAAACATAAGGCAGTTACCATAACCGGTGCAGGAGATGACCAAACCTTTATTGAGTCACCTGTAAATATGGATGTCTCTTTCCACACAAGTTATGATGCCTACAGTATTGTAACTGCAATAGATACTGCAGATATGACCATAAAAAATCTTACTGTTGACGGGTTAGGAAGGGGGAATGCCAATTACAAGATGATGGGAATCGCTTATAGAAACTCCGGTGGAGAAGTAAACGGCTGTAAAATAGTTAATATTGAAAATACACCGTTTAGTGGAGCGCAACATGGTATCGCTGTTTATGCCTACAATAGTGATGATATTTCTCGCTCATTAAAAGTGCTAAACAACTATATTGACCATTTTCAAAAAAATGCAATGGCAATAAATAGCACCCCTGCATTACTTACTGTAAATATTTCCGGAAATACCGTTGTCGGGCATGGTGCTACAGATATTACGGCACAGAACGGAATCCAGACATATTTGAATGTAACAGGAAATATTACAAATAATAATATTTCAAAAATAGCTTACGATAATACTAATTCCGCCACAAAATGGGCTGCTTGTTCGATGTTGTTAATGTATAGTCCTGATATTGAAATAAATGGAAATACAATAAGTGAAGCGCATGTTGGAATATACAACTACAATACTCCTGCAAGTATTCATGACAATAATCTTGCAATTGAGAAAATAGGCGTTTATGCGTATGGAATATTGGCAACCGACCCACCAAAAGCAGTTCCAAGTCCGTATGAAAGCAATATAAATCCGCCTGATAATGGAAAATCCGGAAAAGGAACAATGACTGTAACTGTAGATGACAACACAATTATGTTCTCGGGTCCGGTTAATACCAATACGTACGGTATTGATGCAGAAGCCGGATGGTACACGGAAAATATGAGCTTTTCAGCTTCGGGTAATGATGTTTCGGGATTTGATGTAGGTGCTTCAATATTTATGTGTGAAACAGGTTGTGATGTTGGAGTTTTTACGGATGTGACATTCACTAATAATAAATTCCACGGGAATTCATACGGAATGTATTCCAATGTTAATTATCTTGCTGTGAATGCAATCCATAACTGGTGGGGAGATGCAAGCGGACCTTATAATGATCCGTACAACACCTGTGGTACGGGCGATACAATTGCAGGAGATATCACTTTTAACCCTTGGTGGGTTGATGAAGGTATGACGACAGAAAACGGAGTGCTTCCTGTTTATAACGTTACACAAGATGAATATTTTTGCACCATCCAGGATGCTGTTGATGATGCAACGGCAGGTGATGTGATTGAAGTGGCAGCAGGTACTTATACTGAAAATGTAACAATTGATAAAAGCTTACAATTACGGGGAGCGCAATACAATAACGATCCTCGTGGTGATGCCTGGACATCCGGTATTTCTACTATTGATGCCGATGGTGGTAATTATGGTATTTATATAACAGCAGCCGATGTAACTGTTAACGGATTTAAAGTAATTAATGCTGCAGGTAGTAATGTTAATTCAAATGGAGGTATTGGTGTAGTTGGTGCAAGCGAACTTGAAGACATTAATATTAGTTATAACTGGCTTGATAACAACTCGGCAAATGGTATATTTGTGAGTAATGTAACTGCCCCGGTTGTTGAATACAATTACTGCTCAAATAATGGTGACGGAACAGATAATGTTGCGGGTATCTCTTTCTATACTTCCGGTACACAAACAATCACTGATGGATCTGTTTCATATAATGAATGCTACAATAATCAAAGCTATGGTATCTATATTGCTTCCGCAGATAATGTTGCAAGTTCAATTGCAGGTCTCATGGTTAGTAATAATGAGATTCATAATAGTACTAAATACGGACTTCAATTGCTTAGTCATAATTTCCAGGATGCAGTTACAGGACTTGTAGTATCAGGGAATGAAATTTATGATAACCAGCGCAATGGATTGAAGATGGTTAGTGTTAGTTCGTGTAATATTAATATGAATGCTATTTATAGTAATGGTGCTGGTGGTACCTCGGATAAATACAAGTATGGTGTAATGATGGAAAGTTATACCGGTAAAACTGCAACAGGTAATAGTTTTACTAAAAATAGTATTCATAATAACACGTTGGGAGGAGTAATCCTTCGGAATACCGGT
>Ga0256841_1003563_pt1 | contig 11578 bp, 6 predicted proteins | sample 356308metaG_FD_185971 | JGI IMG/M metagenome (GOLD analysis project Ga0256841, IMG submission 185971) | Hydrothermal vent microbial communities from Mid Atlantic Ridge, Atlantic Ocean - 356-308 | ecosystem: Environmental > Aquatic > Marine > Hydrothermal vents | place: Atlantic Ocean: Mid...
GATCTTCCGGTATTTGAAAGCCTGGGGATTGTCGAAGGAGCCCTGAAAAGAGATCACGAGCGTGTCGCCGACGCCATAGGGGGGCAGGCGAAAATCGGGAAGGCTGATGTCCACGCGCGCGAGACTGAGGTCGAGTCCGTTGAGCAGGTCGGAGATTTCGAGCGCGCCGCTCTTCAGCGTCACGTAGTCCGCATCGGAGGTGAACCGGACGTCGTCCACGTCGAGGTCGAATATCCCGTCGGTGTTGAACGTCTCGGCGTCGGGGGTGAAGCTCAGCCGATCGATTTCCACGAAGCCGTCGAAGCTGAAGGCAAGGCCCTGGTCGGCTTTGAGCGTGACCGTCTGGTCGGCGCCCTCGCTCGAAGCTCGCGCCGAGATTGCCACGCGCGTTCCGATGCCGACGTTGCTCAGATCCACCGGGAAGTCGGCCGAAGCGCCGGGGGGGATCTCCGGTCCGCTGGTGGAGAGGACCGTCGAGCCGGCGGGAAAGCGGTCTACGGCGTCCACGTTCGTGATATCGAGCGCCTCGATCCGGACCATGATCGGCAGCGTGTTCGTCACGGTGATGGTGGCTTCTCCTTCGCGCGTGACCATGCCGCTGAATTCGACGTCTTCGGCGCTGATCGTGAGCTCGTTCTGCGAGAAGTCGATGTCGGACTGCGCGGGCATGTTAGTCACGACCGTCTCGCCGTACCGGAGGGGTTCCAGGTTCGTTTTCACCCGAACCGCGCCGGGGTTGGACAGCAACGGCGTCACGTCGCCGTCGGCGCCGACGTCGAGACGATACGTGAGATCTTCGGTGGAGAGCTGTTGTCCGGCGACGCTGACGCGGGTCGTGGCGCGCGCGCCGGGCGCCACGAAGCCAAAGGCGCCGCTCCCGATCTCGACGCCATTCTGAAGCAGCGTGATGGTTGCCGGATCTGCCGGGTTCGTCGCCGAGGTGAGCGTTTCGGTGGCGAGGTCGTTGATGAGTTCGAGGGTGAAAGCGTTCACGCCCTCGGTCTCGTCGGTGAAGCGCACGGCAGAGAGGCTGAGGTCGTTGAGCGTGACGAGGTTGACCTTGGGCGGGACGAGGAAGTTCGGGATGGTGAGGTTCGTTTCGCCGCTGACGGGGTCGGGCAGGACGGGCAACTCGGTGAAAAGCTCGGGCGGCAACGGGGCATCGTTCGGATCGAGCGTGAACACGTCGAGTTGCGTTTCAAACGATGCGCTGAAGCTCTGCCGGGCCAACTCGCCGATGGACACGGTCACCGCCACCGGCGTCATGTCGAAGCCGGGGATCACGTCGTCGAGGGCGCCGATCTCGAAGTCGTCGAGGTTCTGAATGATGAAGATGGTCTGGTCGGCGTCATTGACCGTGAAGAGCGCGTCGAAGGTCGCGTCGGTCGTGTCGATGAGCGCCTCATGCCCGGTCTCACTCGGGCCCATCAGGACGAACGTCTTGTCGAAGATGAGCGGCGCCCGTACGCTGGTTGAGAACGAAAAATCGGGGCCGGTGGTCGGGACGTCGCAGGCGCTCAGGAGCACGAAAAGACCTGAGATCCAGACGGAAAGGGTGCGGCGGGGAAACGAACCCAGCATTAGAGATACCTCTTATGGAACGAATGCTACTTAAGGTCACGTGAGCGGGCAAGATGGTTTGCCGCGCTGCTCAGTCGTATCCATCCCGGCGGCGAAGCCTTCAGGGACGGTGAAAACAGGGTGCGCTCGTGGATTATATAGATGGTATACGTGCGAGGGGGATGAGGCTCATATCGTCCATGAGCACGAAGAGTTAAGCTTTCCCTGATACGAGCCGGCTTTATCACCGACATGCGTAAAAAGAAGAGTCAAGCGAAAGTCTGATGTCGGAAGGGATGTCGGGACAAAAAATCTTCAGGAAAAAACACCGACATGCTCTACGGAAATGATAGTGCATTCGCTAAAATAATCGCTGAGGAGGTCAGAGATTGTATGATTAGGAATTAAGATGCACTGTCAATGACTCATACAAATATGTAATATTGGGTGCAATGTCAAGTGCGGGTTATAGTTTGTGGGACATAAGGTGAAAATATTCTGCATTCGGGTCATGCGAGACTTCAGAAATCGTCTTTGTCGGCTCCAGATGGAACTTTGTCACGGGAGCCGAAGGTGATAGCGTGCAATCTGTGGTGCGCCATGGTTATCTTGTTTCGAAAAGCCGCCTCTCGGTTTGTCTTGCCGGGGGATGCTTCTTGCCGTGTGTGCGCCTTGCTCATCTTTATCCCACAGGGGTCAACGACATGACTCTCGGCGACATCATGACCCGACATCTGATGATGGTCCGCATGGACGATCCGCTCCGGGTCGTTCAATTTAAGCTGGATAAGGGGGGGATCCACCATTTGCTCGTCATGGATGGTGCGACGCTGGTCGGGATCATCTCGGATCGCGACCTTCTCCGCGCCGTGAGCCCCTACGTGGACACGCTCTCCGAACGGGAGCGGGATCGCCGAACCCTCGAAAAACGCGCGCATCGAATCATGAGCCGACACCTGATTACGGCGCACCGGGACATGCTCATCGATGAGGCCGCATTGCTGATGCTGGAAAAAGACATCTCCTGCCTGCCCATTCTCGACGAGGAGGGGGGGCTTGAAGGGATCGTGACGTGGCGGGATTTGCTCCGTTACTACGCATCGAACCCCTGACGTCTCGGCGTCGTCGTCAGGAGGAGGGATCCCGGGAAGGGAACGCTTTTCCGAGGAACGCATCCGTCGCGAGCATACACCCGGCGTCCAGAAATGGTGACAATCGAGCCCGGAAACAGGAGGATCGTCCGCATGGTGTGGCGCGGTTCGTTTTTTGCTAATTTGGCCCGCGTCACCGAGGCGGCGGGGTCCGGGAGGGATAAGGTCTCCGTCGCGCGTTCAAACAGGAAGACGATGCGATTGAAGGTGCTCACGCTGGGAGGAGTGTTGATCGGCGCGCTGGCGTTGACGCCGGGGCATCGTGCGGCGGCGCAGGAGACGGTTTCGGGCGTCGTTTTGCAACTGGAGCACGCCCTCGCGAGCGGGGATGTGGATGCGCTCCTGGATCACGCTTCGGAGCGTATCGGCATCACCCTCTTCGAAGCCAATCGTTATTATAGCCGAGGGCAGGCCCGCTACGTGCTCAAGACCTTTTTCGCGGAGCATCCGCCTCGCCGATTCGTGCTTCGGAATTATTATAAAACGCAGGGCGGGTGGTTCGCCGAAGGTGATTTCTGGTACGAACGCGGCGAGAGGCCGCTTCGCGTCTACCTCCGGCTCCGATGGTGGCGGGATCGCTGGGAGCTGCGGGAGCTTCTGGTCGAGCAGCAGCCCCGTGAATGAGACCGCCCCCGCTTTCGCCTTCCATCGTCCCACCACCGTTTTCATGACGTGCGCTTCATTGTTGCGCCGACGCGTATGATCTCCAGTTTCAAGGAAAGGGTGGTCAGAGAAGGGCCGGTTCGGGCATATGCCGGTGTGGCGGTGTTTCTCGGGGCGATGTTGCTGATCACGTGGGGCGCGCGGACGTGGCAGCTTGCGCGGGTGTCGGCTTCGGTGGAACGGCGGCAGGCGGCGGCGATGCAATTGGCGCTCTCGCAGGTGGAGCGGGATTTTGCCGAGATGCAGGGGCAACTGTTGTCGGTCGCGCACGCGGTGGCCGAGGCGCCCGAAGTGCTGCGGAACCTGCGGGAATACCGGGGTGGAGACGGCTTTGTCGCCACGGAGGCGCTCGTCCGGTACATGGCGGGCCTCGAAAAGCCCCCCCGCATCGGGATGGAACTCTACGATCCGACGCCGCGCCTCATCGCGTGGAACGGGTTCAGCATGCCCCCGGACGCCGCGCCGAGCGCGCCCCGCTTCCTGGAAGAGGTGCAGACGGCCATCGTCCACGACGGGGACAAACGGGTGGCGCTGGCCGTCTGGTGGCCGGTGCGGGAGGGCGCCCGGGTGCTCGGGGCCGTGCGGGTGATGCGCCTGCTCTACTTCGACGCACCCGTACGCAACCGGTACCTGCGCGACTACAGCCTCGACGAGGTGTGGACGCGCATGACCCATCTCCCCATCCACGTCGATTTTGACGAGGTGTCGGCGGAACCCCGGCGTCCGGGGACCACGCGTTTGCTTCAGGGGACCGACGGCAGTTCGCTCGCGCGGGTCTACGTGGAGCCGCCTGCTCCGGAAGACATCATCGCGGCCGAGCGCACCCGTTTCGAGGACGTGATGGCGCTCTGGGCAACCCTCCTCGGGTGCTGGCTCATGGCCGGTCTGTGGCGGGGGCTTCGGAAGGGTATGCAGTCGATAAATGATCAGGCGGCCCTCGGCCCGATGTCGGGCCGTTTTGCTCTGGCGGCGGCGGCATGGGTAGGGCTGCGCTTCGCCCTCCTCGCGCTGAACGTTCCTGCACGGTGGCAGACGGGGAAGGCTCCCTTCGCGCCCCTGTTCGACCCCCAGCATCTCGCTTCTACGTTCGGCGGCGGGCTGATGCGTTCCACGGGCGACCTGTTCCTTACGGCGCTCTTTGCGGTCTGCTTCGCGGCGGCGTTCCTGCACCTGTCGATGCGCGTGCCCGCCGGCGCGCTCACCCGCCGGAAACTCCGGGATCGCGTCTTTCGACGCAGGATGGAGCGCAGTTCGACGGCGCGGCTCTTCCTCGTGACGGCCATGACCACGCTGCTCATCGTCGGGTTGGCGACGTTGCTGGGGCTCATCACGAAACGGGCGATCCTCGACAGCACCCTCAATTACTTCGCACGCACGGGGCTCTGGCCGGAAAACCTCGTGTTGCTCGTGTACGGCGCGCTCTTGCTGATGACGTTGGCGGTGGCCCTCCTCGCGGTCGGGCTGGTGAGGCTGGCGCTGGGGTTGTTGCGCCGGGGAGGTCCCATCGCCGGTTCGGTGCGTGTGTGGGGGATGGCGGCTGCGTTCGGGGTCGTGTTGCCGGTGGGGGCCGTGTATCTGATCTCCGGGGCGGAGCGCCTCGCGCCATGGGTCGTCACGCTGGTTTTCCTCGCGATGGGGGGAGGGGGGGCGGCCTTCGTCACGTTCCGGAAGGCGCCTCTGCCGGGTTTGCTGACGCTGCGGAGCGTGCTCTTCCAGGCGTTTGTGCTCGCAGTGTTGCTTTACCCGCTCGTCTACGACGGGCTCGATGCGCAACGCCGGCTCTGGATGCGCGACGCAGCGGAGACGTTTGAGGAGGGGGATGACCCGCGTGTACGTTTCGCCATCGAGGAGGTGCTTCGGAAAGCCGACTCCTCCGATCTGGCGGAAGCGCTGGCGGCGGAAAGGGGGGACGACGGCCGACTCGACTCCCTCGCGCGCGCCCTGTTGCAAGGCTCCCTGCTCACTTCGCTCGGCGGCTACGAGGTGGGCCTGACCCTCTTCGATCGGGACCGGACGCCCCGGGGACGCTTCATCATCTCACAGCAGCGTTTCAGCCGCGCCACGCTCGACGAGATCGACGCGGAGGAGTTCGCCTTGCTTCGTGAGATGGTTGCCGACAGCAGCGCGAACGGACCCTTCATCGAGCGCGTGACGGGGCGGCGGCGGCGGGATCGTTTCCAGTACATCGGCTTTGCTCCGGTGTCGGCGCAGGGCGACTCGGCGGCGGGATGGCTTTTCGTGCGAGCGGAGCCGCAGCCGCAGTTTCGGGAAGAGCACACCCCTTTCCCGCAGGTGCTTTTGCCGGAGGGCTATTACGGCAACGAATACGCCGACCTGGCGCTTGCCGAGTTTCGCAACGGCGTGCTTGTGCGCAGCCTCGGGCGCATCTTCGGCCGGTACCGGCTTCCGGAAGAGGTGATCCGTGAACTGGGCACGCAACCGGTCCTCTGGCGGCAGGAGACCGTGCGCGAACAGCGGTTCCTGACGTACTACGTCCGGATCTCGGACGAGGAGACGGTTTCCCCGGGCGGCGGCCCTCCCGGCGTGCGCACGACCGTCGTGGCGGTGCGCACGGCCTCCATCAATACTTTCGACCATCTGTACTATCTCCTCCGCCTGACCGTCGCGGGACTCTTTCTGGCCCTTCCGGGGTACCTCTTCGGTCTCTACTGGCGCCGACGGACAGGGCTCCTGCCCGCCCCCCGCGTCCATTTCCGAGACAAGGTGCTCAATGCATTCTTTGCCGTCGGCATCATCACCGCTGCGGCGATGGGCTTCGCGGGGCTGCAGGTCGTCACCGGCGAGAACGAACGCGCCGTTCAGAGCTGGTTGCAGCAGCACCTGGAACGGGTCGAAGAGACGCTGGCGCGGCAGGCGCGCGGGGATGAACTGCCATATCGCGTCCTCGCCCGCACCCACGTCGATTCGCTCGCCCTGCTGGTGGGGCTCGATCTGAACATCTATCAGGACGCGCGCCTGGTGGCGACGAGCCGGCCGCAACTCATCCACGATCGACTCCTCGACCGCCGTCTTCCCATCTCAGCCTATCAGGACCTCTATTTCGACGGATTCCGCTTCTCTTTCACCGAAGAAGAGGTGGGGAGCTTTACCTTCACCGCCGGCTTTCGCGCGCTTGCGGACGAGCGGGGAGCGCCCCGCTACGTGATCTCGGTGCCGACGCTTCCCGAACAGGAGCGCCTGGAGGAGGAGCGGGCGCGGACGGTGGCCTATCTCTTCGGAGCGCTGCTGTTGCTCGTGCTCGTGGTCGTGCTCACGGCCGGGCTGCTGGCGAACGCGCTGGCGCGGCCCATCGCGCGGCTCAGGGAAGGGCTGGAGGCTGTCGCGCAGGGCCGGTTCGAACGCATTCGCCCCATCGGCTCCCGCGACGAGATCGGCGAGCTGGTCGAGACGTTCAACGCGATGCAGGAACAGCTGGCCGAGAGCCGCCGCAAGCTGGCGCAACAGGAACGGCAACTGGCCTGGAGCGAGATGGCGCGGCAGGTGGCCCATGAGATCAAAAACCCCCTCACCCCCATGAAACTCTCCGTCCAACATCTGCTCCGGGCCTATGACGACCTGCTCGCAAAGGACTCCGATCCGGAAAAGCTGAAGCGCTTCCGGGGCATCTTCGAACGCATCACCGGCACGCTCTTCGAACAGGTCAACGCACTCAAACGCATCGCCGACGAGTTCTCCACCTTCGCCCGTATGCCGACGCGCATGATGGAACCGCTCGACCTCAACGCCGTCATTCGGGAGGCCGTGGCGCTCATGCAGGAGGAGGCCGACCTCGAGATCGTGCTCGACCTGCATCCGGCTCCGCTCGTGCTGGAGGCCGACCGCGAAGAGCTGCGCCGCATCTTCATCAACCTCATCAAAAATGCGATCCAGGCCATCCCGCCCGGCGCTCCACGCCACCTCGAAATCGCGACGGAGAAGCAGCTCGAGAACGGACGCGCTTATGCGTACAGCACCGTGACCGACACCGGCGTCGGCATCCCGGCCGAATTGCACAGCCGGATCTTCGAACCGAACTTCTCGACGAAAACGAGCGGCACGGGGCTCGGCCTGGCCATCGTGAAGAAGAGCGTCGAGGCGCTCAACGGTGAAATCGGCTTCGAAACGGAGGTGGGGGTCGGAACTACGTTCTGGATCCGTCTCCCGCTCAAGGATTAGGGCGCAAACGGGATGCGCCGGACCTTTCCGGCATCTTCCCCGGGAAAGGAATCATCGTGGGGGCATGCGAAGGTTTGAATGGGGAGGGTCGCCAGCCTATCTTCCGGCTCGAACAGCATCGTATCACCCGTACGGGCAGGCGCACGCCGCCGGAGCCCGGGTCAAGCCGGAATCGGATGAAGGTTGTCGTCGTCGGAGCAGGCGAAGTGGGATTTGACGTGGCGCGGCTCCTGGAAATGGGGCAGCACGACGTGGTGGTCGTCGACGTCGACGCCGAGGCGCTCGAACACGTGCGGGAGCGGCTGGACGTGATGACGATCCAGGGCAACGGCACCTCGGCGACGGTGCTGAGCGAAGCCGGCATCCGCGAAGCCGACCTGCTGATCGCCGTCACGACCATCGACGAGGTGAACATCATCGCCTGCATGATGGCCGACCGCCTGGGGGTGGGGACGACCGTGGCGCGCATCCGCTCGGAGGAGCTCAAAGGAGAAGAGACGGTGCTCTCGGCACAGGATCTCGGCATCGACGTGGTCATTCACCCCGAGGAGAGCGCCGCGGCCGAAGTGGCGCGCCTCATCCGTCGCGCCGGCGCCACGGACATGCTCACCTTCGCCGACGGGCGGCTCCACCTCGTCGGCATCCGCCTCGACGCCGACGCGCCCGTGATCGGGATGTCCATGCAGGAGTTGGCCGCCCGCGCGCCGCACGTCCGGTTCCGCATCATGGCCGTCGTGCGCGGCATCCGCACCATCCTGCCGGGCGGCCGAGAGGTGCTTCGCAAAAACGATCAGGTCTTCGTGCTCTCGCTGCCGAAGTATCTGCCGCCGATCATCAAGATGATGGGGAAGAGCGAGCGCCGGCTGGAGGACATCATGATCCTCGGCGGAACCAAGGTCGGGGCAAAGGTGGCGCAGCTCTTGAGCGGGGTCAAAGGCTTGCGCGTGAAACTCATCGAGCCGGGCCGCGAACGCGCCGAGCGTCTGGCCGAGGCCCTCCCGAACTGCCTCGTGCTCCACGGCAACGCCACCGACATCGACCTCCTCGTGACCGAAGGGCTGAGCGACATGGACGCCTTCGTGGCCGTGACCGAGGACGAAGAGTCCAACCTCGTCACGTGCCTGCTGGCGAAGCACCTGCGCGTGAAGAAGACGGTGGCGTTGCTTTCAAAGGCCGCCTACATCCCCATCAGCCAGTCCATCGGCCTCGATGCCGCGGTGAGCGTCAAGCTGGCCGTCTCGCGCGAGATCATGCGTTTCCTTCGGGGCAAGCACGTGCTCAGCGTGGCGACCGTGCACGGCATGGACGCCGAGATCCTGGAGATGGAAGCCGACCCCGGCTCGCCGATCACACGGGCGCCGCTCAAGGATCTGACGCTGCCGCGCGGCCTCCTGATCGGCGCGGTCACGGCCGGTCGGCATCTGGAAATCGCCACCGGCACGACGAAGATCGAGCCGGGAGAACGCGCCTTCGTGTTCGTGCTTCCGGACGTCGTGGACAAGGTCGAGAAGCTGTTTTCGAGATGAGGGGGAGCCTTTCCGCCCCTCCAGACTGTCCCGCGTGGCCGGACGCCGCACAGACTCCCGGGTTTTTTCGCTATGAAAGTCGTCAACGTCAAGGCGGTCCTGAGCACCCTCGGCGCGTTGCTCTTTTTTCTCGGCATCGCGCTCCTGCTTCCGATGGCGGTGGGGTTGTTCTATGGAGAGGAGGCCTGGTGGAGCTTCGGCCTGACGGCGCTGATCAGCCTCACGGTCGGCGCGCTGGGCCGGCGTTCCATGAAGAGCGAGGCCGAGGACCTGCGCGTGCGGGAAGGGTTCGCCATCGTGGCGCTGGCGTGGTTCGTGCTGGCGCTCGTGGGCGCGTTGCCGTTCGTCTTCGGCGGCGTCCTCGACTCGTATTCCGATGCCTTCTTCGAGACCATCAGCGGCTTCACGACGACGGGGGCGACGATCCTGGGGGGCGGCCATACGCCGGAGATCGAGGCGCTGCCGAACGCGTTTCTCTTCTGGCGCAGCCTCGCGCACTGGCTCGGCGGCATGGGCATCATCGTGCTCACGCTCGCCATCCTGCCCATCCTCGGCGTCGGGGGGATGCAGCTCTATAAGGCCGAGGTCCCCGGACCGTCGGCCGACAAGCTGACCCCGCGCGTGCGGGAGACGGCCCGCCGCCTCTGGCTCATCTACGTCGGCATCACCGTGGTGGAGGTGCTCCTGCTCCTGCCCGCCATGAGCTTCTTCGACGCCGTCAACCACGCCTTCGCCACCATGGCCACGGGCGGCTTCTCGACGGAAAACGGCTCCGTGGGTCAGTACGGCTCCGCCTACGTCGACTGGGTCGTCACGGTCTTTATGATCTTCGCCGGGATGAACTTCGCGCTCCACTACCGGCTCCTTCGCGGCGAGGCGATCACCGTCATCCGGGACACCGAACTTCAGGTCTATCTGGGCATCATTCTGGCGGCGACGGCGGTCATCACGCTGAGCCTGTGGGAACCCACGATGGCGCTTCTTCCGAACGAAGACCCGGCCTCGGCGGGCTTCGAAGGGTTTACCTCCTTCGGAGAAGCCCTGCGGTTTGCGGCGTTTCAGGCCTCTTCCATCATCACCACCACCGGCTTTGCCACGGCAGACTACGAGATCTGGCCGCCGCTGGCCGTGGGCGTGCTCTTCGCGCTCTTCTTCGTGGGCGGCATGGCCGGCTCCACCGGCGGCGGCGTGAAGGTGGTGCGGCACGTGCTCCTCTTCAAAAACTCCTTCAAGGAAGTCAAGCAACTCATTCACCCGCAGGCCATCATGCCGGTGCGCCTCGGGGAACGCGTCGTGCCTCAGGGCGTGATGCGCAACGTGCTCTCGTTTATGGTGCTCTATTTCGGCCTCGTCGTCTTCGGCACGCTGGTGATGGGGTTGCTGGGCATGGATCTGCTCAGCGCCTTCGGCGCGACGATCTCGTGCATCGGCAACATCGGACCGGCCTTCGGCGCCTTCGGACCCGCCGAGAACTACGCCCATGTGCCCGCGCTCGGGAAGTGGGTGCTTTCGGTGCTCATGATCGCGGGACGGCTCGAGATCTTCACGGTGCTCATCCTTTTCGTGCCCGCCTTCTGGCGGCGGTGAGGCGGCGGGACACGCGTGCGCGATGCCTCGTCTCTCCTGGCGCCCGTAGGAACCCGAGCCCCTGGAAAACGGGCCTTCCCGACCGCCGAAAGGGGCGTCTCGAGGGGCTTGCGCGCCGGAAAAGAAGCATATCTTGTCGGTGCGCACCGCGACGGAACGGGCAAGCGTTCCTCCTTCCCCCGTTCCGAAAGCATCCCCGGGCATCCTCTCTAAATGCATAAAAATCAAAGAGAGGGTTTAAGGGGATGAAAAATTGTCGAAACCAGATACAGCGACCGTTCCAACGTCGGGTTCGGCAATGGACCCCCGCGTGAGGCCTCATCGGCTCGGAAGAGAACAGATGAAGGATGGGCCCTCTTCGCAACGCCGGAGCGTTCGCTGCGACAGGCAAAGTTTATTCAGAGGTTGGAGCCATGAAACGCCATGCCATCATATGGATCGTGATGTCTTTTGTGTTGAGTGCATGCGCCGCGACCGACGTTGTTCGCACCTATGAACGCGACGATCTCGTCTCCGTGCAACACAACGACGCCAACAGTTATACCCTGCTCACCTACCTCGATGCGCTCGGACAGACCCGCCAGGTGCTTCGGCGGCACGGCGTCTGTGAGATCATCGTCACCTATTCGCTCACCGGAGAGATTCTGCTCAAAGAGCGGGGCCGGGGCGAACGCGTCATCGGAGCGGTCGAGGCGAGCCGGATCACCCGTCATATCAACGCCGCGCTCGGCATCCCCGATGAACCCGAACCGGTCCAACGAGAGCGATTAACCAGTATATGAGCCATGAAAGCCCGAGAATACCTGGAAAAACATCTCCGCTGGATCTCGAACGACAGCATCGGCTGGGAGCGGCTCGCCTTTACGGAGGTCACCGTTTTCGAGCCGGTGTCGCTCGTTGATGCCGCCGTCGATA
>Ga0256841_1003564_pt1 | contig 11576 bp, 9 predicted proteins | sample 356308metaG_FD_185971 | JGI IMG/M metagenome (GOLD analysis project Ga0256841, IMG submission 185971) | Hydrothermal vent microbial communities from Mid Atlantic Ridge, Atlantic Ocean - 356-308 | ecosystem: Environmental > Aquatic > Marine > Hydrothermal vents | place: Atlantic Ocean: Mid...
GGGTCTTGCCCAGCACCTGGCCAAGCTCATCGGAAGGAAAGGAGACCTCTTCCTCGCCGTTGCGCCGCCGTATGAACGGATGCACCATGTCGCCCTGGATCGGGCCGGGCCGGATGATCGCGACCTCGATCACCAGATCGTAGAAGCTGCGCGGCCGCATGCGCGGCAGGAAATTCATCTGCGCGCGGCTTTCGACCTGAAAGACGCCGACGCTGTCGGCCTTGCACAGCATGTCGTAAACGGCCGGGTCTTCGGGTGGAAGCGTGGCCAGCGTGTAGCCGGTCTGGTGATGCTGTTCGATCAGATCGAACGCCTTGCGGATGCAGGTCAGCATGCCCAGGCTCAGCACGTCCACCTTGAGGATGCCCAGCGTGTCGATATCGTCCTTGTCCCAGCAGATGACCGTGCGGTCCTCCATTGTGGCGTTTTCGATCGGCACCAGTTCATCGAGCCGCCCTTCGGTAATGATGAAGCCGCCGACGTGCTGTGACAGGTGGCGGGGAAAGCCCTGGATTTCCCGGACCAGGGCAAGGGTTTGCGCCAGGCGGCGGTCGGTGGGGTCCAGCCCGATCTCGCGCAGGCGCCTTGCATCGATTTTGCCCGAGGAAAAGAACCCCCAGAGCTGCGACGAAAGCGCCGAGAGCGTGTCGTCGGACAGGCCCATGGCGCGGCCGACCTCGCGGATGGCGCGTTTGCCGCGGTAATGGATGACGGTGGCGCAAAGCCCGGCGCGGTGGCGACCGTATTTTTCATAGATGTGCTGGATCACCTCTTCGCGGCGCTCGTGTTCGAAATCCACGTCGATATCGGGGGGTTCGTCGCGGGCTTCGGAGACGAAACGTTCGAACACCATCGAGCCGATCTCGGGCGAGACGCTGGTGATGCCCAGCGCGTAGCAGGTCACCGAATTGGCCGCCGAGCCGCGGCCCTGGCACAGGATGGCGCGTTCGCGGGCAAAGGCAACGATGTCGTGCACGGTCAGGAAATAGGGTTCGTATTTCAGCCTGGCGATCAGGGCCAGTTCGTGGGCCAGCATGTCTTTCACCCGCTGCGGAGCGCCCGCCGGGTAGCGCCGGCGCAGGCCCTCGTGAGCGAGGCGTGACAGGCGCTCGGCGGGGGTTTCGCCACCGGCGATCTCGGCGGGGTATTCGTAGCGTAATTCGTCCAGCGAAAAGGTGCAGCGCGCGGCAATGTCGCCAGAGCGGTGCACGGCGTTCTCGAAGCCGGCGAACAGGCGCAGCATTTCGGCTTCGCTGCGCAGGCGCTGCTCGGCATTGGCAAGCGCGGCGCGGCCAAGATCGTCAACCCGTGTGCCGGTGCGAATGGCCGTCAGCACGTCGGCAAGGCGGCGGCGGCGGGCGTTGTGCATGCGCGGGGCGGCGGCGGCGACGGTGGGGATGGACAACCCCTGGGCGAGGGCGGTGAGGCGGGCAAGGCGCGCCCGATCCTGCCCGTCGTACCGCGGGGCGAGCAGGAGCGAGACCTGCCCGGCAAAGCGGCGCGCCAGGCGCCGTGCCTGTGGCCTCCAGGCGCCCGCGCCGCGCGGCGAGGGGTCTGCCTGTGGGTGCAGCAGCATTTCCAGCCCGTCACCCCAGGCAAGCAGGTCGTCCAGATGCAACCGGCATTGCCCCTTTCCGGTCCGCAACCGCCCCAGCGAGATCAGCCGGCACAACCGCCCCCAGGCGGCGCGGTCGCGCGGCAGGGCGGTGAGGGTGAAGCCGTCGGCGAGAACCAGGCGGGCGGCGGGGACAAGCCGCGGGATATTGGTGATGTCGGCCGAGGGCGGAGCCGGGATTCGAGCGGGGCGTGGCGGGCCAGGGGGGCGGAGGGTTTCGCGCAGCCGGACCTGCCGGGCGATCTCTCGTGTTTCGGCATGGGCGCGCACGATCCCGGCGACCGAGTTTTCGTCGGAGATGGCAAGCGCCGGCAGCCCCATGAGGGCGGCGAGGCGGATGTATTCCTCGGGGTGGGAGGCCCCGGTGAGGAAGGAAAAACCGGAGGTTGCGCAAAGTTCCGCAAACATCAGCCTGCCCTTTGGCGAAGGGAGGAGGCGGTTGGCGGAGCGGATCTGCGGTGGCGGCGTCTTGTCATGGCGTCGCTCAGAATATTCATGTTTTGTTCTTTTTGCGAGTCCTTCCTGTCGGCCAGGGAGTGGAGATGTCGGTGAAGGGGGCTGTCCGCCCCCTCGGCCCGCGAACGGGCCTTCACCCCCCAGGATATTTCGGCAAAGAAGATTTCAGTTGCGCAGCAGCGGGGCGAAGTGCGTCAGGACCTTCGTGTAGACATCGCGCTTGAAGGGCACGATGCGCCGGATCAGTTCGTCCGGGGCGATCCATTGCCACCGGGAAAACTCCGGGTGGTCGGTCTCGATATCGATCTGATCGTCCCTGCCGAGATAGCGCAACAGGAACCATCTCTGTTTCTGTCCCCGGAAGCGGCCCTGCCAGATTTTCGGGACCAGATCGGGGGGCAAGTCGTAGGTCAGCCAGTCCGGCATTTCCGCTTCGATCGAAATCAGGCTTTCGGGGATGCCGGTTTCTTCGCGCAGTTCGCGCAGCGCCGCGGTGCGCGGGTCTTCGCCGGCGTCAATGCCACCCTGGGGCATCTGAAGCGCATCGGCGCTGCTGTCGAGCCGCTGGGCCGCGAACACGAGGCCGCGCGGATTGGCCAGCACCATCCCCACGTTGGGACGGTAAGGCAGGAAGGCGATTTCAGCAGGTGTCATGGCATTTCCGGGCCGCCAGGTTTTGCGGCGGCCGGAACCGGCCCGGCCGCCGCACGGTGAGGGATCGGGCCCGGCCTTACCGGGCTGTGGAGATCACGGCCAGCCCCTTGAGCACGTCAATGGCATAGGCAAGCTGAAAATCCTCCTTGCGCAGCTTGGCTTCCTCTTCGGCCAGGGCGCGTTCCTTTTCGATCTTGGCGCGCTCGTCATCGGTCAGGCTGTCGTTGGAGAGCCGTCCGCGCAGGTCGGCTTCAGAGCGGGTGCGCGGTTTGCGCGGTTTGCCGGTGTCCTGCGCATCGGCAGTCTGGTCGCGCGCGGGTTGCTCGACCACGATATCCGGCGAAACCCCGAGCGCCTGGATCGAGCGGCCAGACGGCGTATAGTAGCGCGCCGTGGTCAGGCGCATCGCCCCGCCGTTGCGCAGCGGCATCACCGTCTGCACGGACCCCTTGCCGAAACTCTTGGTGCCGACGACGATGGCGCGATGGTGATCCTGCAGCGCGCCGGCGACGATTTCCGAAGCGGATGCCGAGCCGCCGTTGATCAGCACCACGATGGGTTTGCCTTCGGCCAGATCACCCTTGGTGGCGTTGTAGCGTTGGCCATCCTGCGGGTTGCGCCCGCGAGTGGAAACGATTTCGCCTTCGTCCAGGAAGGCGTCCGAGACCTTGATTGCCTGGGTCAGCAGCCCGCCGGGATTGTTGCGCAGGTCAAGCACGAAGCCATCCACGTTGTCGATGCCGCCCAGTTCCTTGACCGATTTGGTCAGCCCGTCCAGGAGGTTCGGGTAGGTCTGATCATTGAAGGTCGAAACCCGCATGACCACCGTATGGCCCACCGCCCGGGTGCGCACGGCGGTCAGCTTGATCGTGTCGCGGATGATCGAGACATCGAACGGTTCATCGACGCCGTCGCGCACGACCGTGATGACGATTTCCGAGCCAACCGGCCCTTTCATCTTTGCGACGGCTTGATCCAGCGTCAGGCCCAGCAGGCTTTCGCCATTGACCTGGGTGATGAAATCGCCGGCCTGGATGCCGGCGTTGTCGGCGGGGGTTCCGTCCATCGGGGTGACCACCTTGACCCAGCCGTCTTCCTGCGTGACCTCGATGCCGAGGCCGCCGAACTCGCCGCGCGTCTTTTCGCGCATATCGGCCGCGCCCTGCGCCGAGAGGTAGCTGGAATGCGGATCGAGCGAGCTCAGCATTCCGTTTATCGCCGCCTCTATAAGGGCCGATTCGTCGACCGGCTCGACATATTGCGAGCGGATGCGCTCGAAAACGTCGCCGAACAGGTCAAGGTCTTCGTAGACCGTGGGGGCCTTCTGGCCGTCTTGCGCGAGCAACGGCCCCGCGATCTGCGTGGTCAGGACCACGCCGGCCAATGTGCCGCCAATGGCAGCCATCACGAACTTCTTCATCGCAATTCAATCCTTTGTCAGGGCGAACCATTTGGCCGGGTCAACCGGCGAGTCTCCGCGTTTCAGTTCTATATAAAGCGTTTCCGAGCGCTCTGAACCAGCCCCCTTGACGGCATTTTGAAAAAATCCGTCGGGATCGGGGCTTGCCCCGCCCATCAGCCCGAGGGGGGCGCCGGCGGGAAGAACCTGCCCGACCTGGCCGAAAGCCTGATCCATGCCGCCGAGAATCAGAAGCGTGCCGGGCTCCGGCTCCAGGATCACCACCTGCCCGAAATCCAGCAGCGGTCCGCGATAGCGCACGGTTGCAGGCCACACGTTGGTGACCAGCGCCAGCGGGCGCGTCGCCACGAGTATCCCGGGACGCCGGACGCCGGCGGCATCCGGTTCGTTGAAGCCGCGCAGCAGCGTGCCCTGAACCGGCATCGGCAGCTGGCCCCTTGCGGCCGCGAAGTCGCGCACCGGGTCGGGCACCGGGCCTTTCAGTTCGATCCCCGAAAGGCCCGTGGCAAACCCTTCAAGCGTTTCGGCCCCGTCCACCAGCCGCTGCAAGCGCGCCGGATCGGCCAGGTAGCGCTGGGGCAGCTCGGTCCGGTTCGAGATTGCCTGACTGAGTCCGGTTCGCGCCGCCTGTGCATCCTCCAGCCCCTGGCGCAGGGTCTTCGCGGCGGCCTGCTGCAGGCTGCGCAGCGTCGTGATTTCTTCCAGGCGGCGGCGCAACGCCTCTGCGCGCCGGTGGATTTCCGGGGTGATGTCGGCAACGATCATTCCCGAGCGCACCGTGCCCAGTGGCCCGGACGGATGCAGCAGGCCGAGCGGGCCGGACGAAGACTGTATCGACATCAGCACCCCGAGAAAGCGCGACAGCTTTTCGCTTTCCCGGTCGAACTCGTGCCGGATGGCCGCCTCGCGCAGCGCGGCCTGACGCACCCCTTCGCGCAGGGCATCCAGCCCGTCTTCGAAAGCCTGGATGGTCTGGCTCAGCGCCGCAACCCGGTCGCTGGCCCGCGATGCTTCGTTCAGGGCGACATGCGCCTGGTTCAGCTTGTCGATGGCCCGGCGCGCAAGTGCGGACGGGTCGTTTTCGGCCCATGCCGGCTGCACGGCCGGGACAGCGGCCGCGAATAGCGCGAAAGCGACGCACAGGACAAGGGCCTGCCGCTTCATTTCTCCAGAAGGCTTTTGCCGGTCATTTCGGGGGGGGCGGAAAGGTGCATCAGTTCAAGCACGGTGGGCGCCAGATCGGCGAGCCGGCCGCCATCCCGAAGCCGCGTGCCCTCTGGTGCGCCGCACACGATTACCGGCACGGGGTTGGTGGTGTGGGCGGTGTGCGGCCCACCCGTTTCCGGGTCGATCATGGTTTCGCAATTGCCGTGGTCGGCGGTCACGACGATCGCCCCGCCGGCCCTGTCCAGGGCCTCCAGCGCTTCGCCCAGGCCCCGATCGACGGCTTCGACGGCCCGGATCGCCGCCTGCAGGTTGCCGGTATGGCCCACCATGTCGGGGTTGGCGTAGTTGACCACGATCAGATCGTAGCCGGCGCCGATCGCCTCGACCAGGCGCCGGGTGACCTCGGGCGCGGACATTTCCGGTTTCAGATCATAGGTCGCGACGTCGGGCGAGGGGGGCATGAAACGGTCCTCTCCCTTTTCCGGCGGCTCGACCCCGCCATTCAGAAAGAAGGTCACATGCGGATATTTTTCGGTTTCGGCGATGCGAAACTGGCGCAGCCCGTGTGCGGCCACCCAGTGACCGAGGGTGTTGACGATGTGCTGTTTCGGATAGCATGTGGTCATGTAGGTGCTGTGCTGCTCGGAGTAGTCCACCATGCCCAGCAGGCCCGCCAGCTTCGGTCTGCGTCCGGGATCGAAGGCGTCGAAGCCCTTCTGGCCGATGGCGGACAGGATCTCGCGCGCCCGGTCGGCCCGGAAATTGGTGCAGAAAAAACCGTCTCCGTCCCGGATGCCGCTATAGCCGCCGATCACCGCCGGGACCAGGAATTCATCGGTGATGCCCTTGTCGTAACCCGCCTTCACGGCGTCAATGGCGGTGTCGAACGCCGCGCCCCTGCCGTGGACAATCGCCTCGTAGGCGCGGGCGACCCGGTCCCACCGCTTGTCGCGGTCCATGGCATGGTAGCGGCCCGAAACGGTGGCAATGCGCGCGCCTTCCGGCAGGCTCGCTTGCAGCGCGTTGACGAAACCGTCGGCCGTTTTCGGCCCCACGTCGCGCCCGTCGGTCACCACATGGACCGCCACCGGAACGCCGGCGTCGTCGATCGCCCGGATCGCGGCGCGGATATGGTCGATGTGCCCATGCACGCCGCCGTCGGACAACAGCCCCATCACATGGGCCGTTCCGCCGGTCCTTTTCAGAGCGGCGATGAAATCGACAAGCGCCGGGTTGCGGAAAAACGACCCGTCTTCGATGGCCAGGTCGATGGCGCCAAGGTCCATGGCCACCACGCGACCCGCCCCGATATTGGTGTGCCCGACTTCGGAATTTCCCATCTGTCCCCGCGGCAGGCCGACATCGGGCCCGTAGGTGATCAGCGTGGAATGCGGGCATGTGGCCATCAGCCGGTCGAAAGCGGGGGTGTCGGCAAGTGCCGGGGCGTTGGCGGCAGGATCGTCGCGCAGCCCCCAGCCGTCGAGAATGCACAGGACGACGGGTTTCGGAGTGCTCATTGGGTCGGTGCCTCGTGGTCTTGTTGCCACTTTCTATAGCGGCTGTCGGGCCGGGGAAACCGCAAAATCGTCATCGGTGCCGGTCCGCGCGGGCCGGATCGGCGGGCGCGTTCCGGCCGCGGTCTCAGGGGGGCTGGCGCAGTGTCAGGCGCGGCGTCGGGTGCGGCGTCGGGCGCAGTGTCAGGTGCGGTGGTAGGGCAGCCCGGCCAGGATCGTTGCGCTGCGGTAAAGCTGTTCGCTCAGCATCACCCGCGCCAGCATGTGCGGCCAGACCATCGGGCCAAGCGAAAGATGGCGATGCGCGCGCTGTCGCAGCCGCCGGTCCAGGCCGTCCGCCCCCCCGATCAGAAAGGCCAGATGCCCGACGCCCTGATCGCGCAAATCGGCCAGCATCCGCGCGAGTTCGGGCGATGACAGTGCCTTGCCCCGCTCGTCCAGCGCGCAGACGGTGGCGCCGGCGGGGATCGTGCGTTCGATCAGCCTCGCCTCTTCGGCCACACCGCCGCCCTTGCGCGCTTCGACTTCCGAGACGTCGGCCGGGCCCAGGCCCAGAGTCCGTCCGGTGCGCGCAAATCTTGCAAGATAGTCGTCGGTCAGGTCGCGCTCGGGTCCGGCCCGCAGCCGTCCGATTGCACAGATACGAACCCGCATCAGACGGAACTGGTCGCCGTCCTGGGGGACATCCACATTTTTTCCAGCTGGTAGAACGCGCGCACCTCCGGGCGGAAGATGTGCACGATGACATCGCCGGCGTCGATCAGAACCCAGTCGCCCTGGTCCTTGCCTTCGATCCTCGACACGATCCCCGCTTCGTGCTTCAGCCGGTCGGCAAGCTTTTCGGCGATTGCCGTGACCTGACGCGCGGACCGGCCCGAGCCGATCACCATGAAGTCCGCCATTTCCGATTTGCCCGAAAGGCTGATCGAAATCACGTCTTCGGCCTTGTCGCTGTCAAGGGAAGAAAGAACGAGATCAAGCAGACGCCTGCCTGAACTCGGATTTCGGGCGCCACCGCTCATGCTCGCGCCCGGAGCAGCCTGTTCCTGGGCCGCGTTGTTCGGGTGAGACAGATCATTTCCTCCATTTCGGCGCGCCGTCGTGTCCCCGGCGCCGGGATGAGGAAAAAATAGCACTGCGGCCGATGAATCTCAACGTTTTGGGGGGCAGATTCTTTTCACGATGCCTTGTCATGGCCTGCGACGCACGATGCGCGCTGTCGCAGGCGGCCCCGACCCCGGCGAACGGCACGCGCTTCCGCTTGCGGCCTGGCGGCGCGCGACAGGCCATTGACCTTGATGCCGCCACGACTTTTGGCTAGGTGACAGATGATGACACGAGTCTTCGACATGGACGATCGCGCGCGCCTGCCCTGGAGGTTCCATGGCGGGTGCGTATCGGCGACATGCGCCTGGCGCTGAACGGGCGTCCCGTCTCTGGCGGCCCCGACCGCTCAACCATGCCCCGCACAGGAAAGTAATTCCCGATGACAGACCCGAAAACCCTCTATGACAAGATCTGGGATGCCCACCTGGTATCCGAAGACGACGACGGCACCGCGCTGCTTTATATCGACCGCCACCTGGTGCACGAGGTGACCAGCCCGCAGGCCTTCGAGGGGCTGCGCATGGCCGGGCGCAAGGTGCGCGCGCCGGAAAAGACCATCGCCGTGCCGGACCATAACGTGCCCACCACGCTGGACCGCGAAAAGGGCATCGAGAACGAGGAAAGCCGCATCCAGGTGGAGGCGCTTGACAAGAACGCCCGCGAATTCGGCATCCACTACTATCCGGTCAACGATGTGCGCCAGGGCATCGTGCATATCGTCGGGCCGGAACAGGGCTGGACCCTGCCGGGGATGACGGTGGTCTGCGGCGACAGCCACACCGCAACCCACGGGGCATTCGGGGCGCTGGCGCACGGGATCGGCACCTCGGAGGTCGAACATGTGCTGGCGACCCAGACGCTGATCCAGAAGAAATCGAAGAACATGAAGGTGGAAATCACCGGGCGTCTGCAGCCCGGCGTCACCGCCAAGGACCTCACGCTGGCGGTGATCGGCGCCACCGGCACGGCAGGGGGCACCGGCCATGTGATCGAGTATTGCGGCGAAGCCATCCGCGGCCTGTCGATGGAAGGCCGCATGACGGTCTGCAACATGGCGATCGAGGGCGGCGCGCGGGCCGGGCTGATCGCGCCCGACGACACCACCTTCGAATATGTCAGGGGCCGCCCGCACGCCCCCAGGGGCGCGCAATGGGAGGCGGCGCTGGCCTGGTGGAAGACGCTCTACACCGACGAGGGCGCGCATTTCGACAAGGTGGTGACGCTGAAGGGCGAAGACATCGCCCCGGTGGTGACCTGGGGGACCAGCCCCGAGGACGTGCTGCCGATCACCGCCAGCGTGCCGGCGCCCGAGGATTTCGAAGGCGGCAAGGTTGACGCCGTGCGCCGCGCGCTGGACTACATGGGCCTTACGCCGGGCATGAAGCTGACCGACATCGCCGTGGACACGGTGTTCATCGGGTCCTGCACCAACGGGCGCATCGAGGACCTGCGCGCGGTCGCCGAGATCGTCCGGGGCAGGAAGATCAAGGAGGGGATGCGGGCGATGATCGTGCCCGGCTCCGGGCTGGTGCGCGCGCAGGCCGAGGAAGAGGGGCTGGCGGCGATCTTCGAAGAGGCCGGGTTCGAATGGCGCCTGGCGGGCTGTTCCATGTGCCTGGCGATGAACCCCGACCAGCTGGCGCCGGGCGAACGCTGCGCGGCCACCTCGAACCGAAATTTCGAGGGCCGCCAGGGCAAGGGCGGGCGCACCCATCTGGTCAGCCCGCAGATGGCGGCGGCAGCGGCGCTGACCGGGCGGCTGACCGACGTGCGCGACCTGCTGTGAGCCTGCTGCGGGACTGCCGTGAGACTGCCGTGAGAGAAGAGCCGGCGACGCCTTCAGCCCGCCGGGACTGACGCCAAAATGGCCGGCGCGCTGGCCGGACAGGAGAAGACAGATGGAAAAGTTCGACAAATTGACCGGCGTTGCCGCTCCGATGCCGCTGGTGAACATCGACACCGACATGATCATCCCGAAGCAGTTCCTGAAGACCATCAAGCGGTCCGGGCTGGGGGTGCATCTGTTCGACGAGATGCGCTATCTGGACGACGGGTCGCCGAACCCGGATTTCGTGCTGAACAAGCCGGCATATCGCGACGCCCGGATTCTGGTGGCGGGCGACAATTTCGGCTGCGGGTCTTCGCGCGAACACGCGCCCTGGGCCTTGCTCGACTTCGGCATCCGGTGCGTCATCTCGACGAGCTTTGCCGACATCTTCTACAACAACTGTTTCAAGAACGGGATTTTGCCGATCGTTCTGCCGCGCGAGGATGTGGACAAGCTCATGGACGATGCCCGGCGCGGGGCAAACGCGGTCATCACCGTTGATCTGGAGAGGCAGGAGATCCACGGGCCGGACGGGGGCACGCTGCATTTTGATCTGGACCCGTTCAAGAAGCATTGCCTGCTGAACGGGCTGGACGACATTTCGCTGACCCTGGAAAAGGCGAAAGCGATCGACGACTTCGAGCAGAAGGCCACGCGCGCGCGCCCTTGGGTCTGAAACGGCGTGAAACGCAATATCTGGGGTCAGCCACCGCGGCTGACCCTTTTTGTTTACCAAAATGATGCAAAGGCGCACCAGTTTCTCCACGATTTGGCCGCAAATTTTTTATTAATCTTGCCCGATACTTGCTGGATGGAACGAAAGAAGGCAGAAATTGGGCAAGAATGTGGCAGCCTGCCTTGATTGGTGGGAAAACAGTTCAACAAGGGCGCGGCAAGGCACCGCGTTCGACCATTTTGAGGGATTGGAGCAGTGATATCCCGACTCTCGGGTGCGTTGATCCGCGCGATGCTGGTGGTTTTGCTGATTGCAACGCCATCGCTGCTGTTGCCCGGCGTCAGTCCGGACGCCAAGCAGATCGTCGCCCTCGTGGCGATCTTCGGCGCGGCGCTGACCATCTTCGAATATGCCTCGGCCTATCCGGGCCTGGTCGAATTCCGCGACGCCCCGCCGTTCAACCGCATCCGCTTCGTTTCGCTCTTTGTCACGGTGCTGCTGCTGACCCTGGTCAGCCGCGGCAATGCCGACGCAACCACGCTGACCCGGTTCGTGCAGGCCGTGGGCACGCTGATCGGCATTGCCATCGATTTCCCCTACAGCCCGGTGCGCCTTGTGGTGCTGATGCTGCCGCAGGACGTCAGCCCCGAGCATATCATCCTGGTGCGGACCGCTGCCGGGCTGGCCTATCTGATCTCGCTTCTCACCCTGGCGGTGTTTCTGATCGTTCTGAGGCTGAAGAACTGGCCGCGCTCGAACGGGACGTTCAATGTCTGGATCAACCTGCCGACCTTCGACCCGACCGCCGGCAAGGACGTGGTGCAGCGCCTTGAGCGCGACGCGCGCTTTAACGTTGTGTTAGGGTTCTGGCTGCCATTCTTGACGCCGATTGCGGTCAAGGGGGCGGCGTCTCTTTTCGGCTCGGTAACCCTTGAAGATCCGCAGACCCTGATCTGGACGGTTTCGGCATGGGCGTTCCTACCGGCAAGCTTGTTCATGCGCGGCATTGCCCTGGGCAAGGTGGCCCGGATGATCGCGGAAAAGCGACGCAAGACCTACGCAGAACAGGAACACACCGAAACCGGCACCGTCCCGGCCACCTGAGGGGCGCGGCCCTTCGGCTGATGCTCTTGCGGGCG
>Ga0256841_1003565_pt1 | contig 11573 bp, 11 predicted proteins | sample 356308metaG_FD_185971 | JGI IMG/M metagenome (GOLD analysis project Ga0256841, IMG submission 185971) | Hydrothermal vent microbial communities from Mid Atlantic Ridge, Atlantic Ocean - 356-308 | ecosystem: Environmental > Aquatic > Marine > Hydrothermal vents | place: Atlantic Ocean: Mid...
TCGCAAAAAGAAAAGCCCCGTAAGGGGATTGCAACCGGGCCTGATCGTGATCCTTCCTACCCCCTTGACGTTGGTCGCAAAAAGAAAAGCCCCGTAAGGGGATTGCAACTCTTGCCTCAACCATTCTAATCATGCCTCATCACTCCTTTCGTCGCAAAAAGAAAAGCCCCGTAAGGGGATTGCAACGTGCGTCACTACCGTACGCTTAGGGCCGCCCTTGACATGGCCGTCGCAAAAAGAAAAGCCCCGTAAGGGGATTGCAACCGCGTGCTATCCGCCCCCCATGTTTCTCGCGCAAGCCCAAAAGTCGCAAAAAGAAAAGCCCCGTAAGGGGATTGCAACGCGATGTAGGCTTCGACCATAGTTTTTGCTTCGCGGGCACGTCGCAAAAAGAAAAGCCCCGTAAGGGGATTGCAACTCCATGTTCCGGTCAACGAGCTCCAGCAGTTTCTCCTTCATGTCGCAAAAAGAAAAGCCCCGTAAGGGGATTGCAACGCGTCGTCTCCGAAGATGAGCTCCCCCTTGTCCAGGTCAGGTCGCAAAAAGAAAAGCCCCGTAAGGGGATTGCAACTGAACATCGCATCCCCCTAGGCAATGGCCCTAGGACCGCTACGTCGCAAAAAGAAAAGCCCCGTAAGGGGATTGCAACGTCATGCACTCGCTGCAGTACATCCGCCCATCATACTCATGTCGCAAAAAGAAAAGCCCCGTAAGGGGATTGCAACTGCCCAGTCAATCTGCGTCTTTGTCACGTTCTCACCTCCGGTCGCAAAAAGAAAAGCCCCGTAAGGGGGTTGCAACCTGCGGTCCAGGACCGCGAGCGCGGCGTCAATCATGGCAGAGTCGCAAAAAGAAAAGCCCCGTAAGGGGATGGATTGCCGGGTTTCTTGTTTTCAAGTAGGCGAACCAAGAGCCGTATCTCCGTAGAGGGTTCGCTTTTGTTTAACAGCTCTACGAGGTGGCCCTATCGCTTTAAAACAGTGTCATTGGCTTCCGTCAACGGGACGCACGTGGAAACCAGATAGGAGCACCGGTAGTCCAGTTTCCTTACCGTTGCAGCATGGGTATGGATTCTAACCAGCGCAAGTGCAACCCCGCCACGACGGTTTCAAATGCAAATTTAGAAACCTCTCCCGGCCTGCTCCTACCCAGGCAAAGCTCCGTTCCACACGGATATACACATCGATGTTCAAATATCCCAACGGCAAACGATGGCCTTTGTATATTAGACCTATGGCACCCTCATCTTATGAGGCTGCACTTGTGGGGTTGCTGCATGACATTGGCAAGCTCTACCAGCGGGCTTACGGGCCGCAACCTCCTCCCAACTATGGGGAAGAAGGGCGCACGCACCAGGACTACACCGCCTACTTCGTCCGAAACGTGCTGGGTCTTGGAGGGGAGTTGGCCGAGAGCGCCCGGCGCCACCACCTTGCCCGCGGAACGCCCGAGCGGCTGCGCCCCCGACCCGATCGTCCCCTCGACTGGATCGTGTATCATGCCGATAACTACGCTAGCCGGGAGCGGGCCAGCAGCGATGATCACGACACCCACGAGGCGGTGGAGCGAACCCCGCTAACGAGTATCTTCTCCCAAGTTCGGGTGCAAGGAGTGGAGGCCGAGGGATGGGTCTACCCCTTTTTGCCCGGAGGGGAGCCGGGTTTTGGCCCTGCCAGGGCCTTCCCGGTTGACCCTTCAAAGGCCAACGTGCGACCCGAGGCCTATCTCCGTTTGACCGAGCACCTCGAGGCCGGCGTCGAGAAGCTCGCTAAGGATGGGGGGCAAGACGCGCTCGTCGCCAATCTCAATATGCTTTTCCTTGACGCCCTCTGGTCGGTGCCGGCCGACACCCGGGGCGATCCGGGAATCTCGCTCTACGATCACCTAAGGCTCACCGCCGCCTTCGCCGCCGCTCTTTGGAGCTACCATCAGCGCGGCGACCTGGATGTTTCCGCGATCCGCGACGAAAGGCCCGATAAGTTTCTGCTGGCGGGCGGCGACCTTTCGGGGATCCAGGGGCATATCTACCGGATCAAGGAGGCCCAGGGTCAAGGGGGCATTGCCAAGCGGCTCCGGGCCCGGAGCCTCGAGGTCAGCCTGGCCGCAGAGGCGATGGCGCTTGGGTTGCTCGATCGTCTAGGGTTGCCCCCGCTCCAGCGCGTCATGAGTGCGGGGGGCAAGTTTTACCTGCTGCTCCCCAACGCGCCGGAGGCGAAGGAGGCCTTGAGGGAGCACCGTGAGCGCTGGGAGGCCTGGGCTATCGGCCAGGGTGCGAGCCTAGTACCGGTGCTCGACGCCGTGGCCTTCAGCCCCAAGGATCTACAGGAAGAGGGGTTTTCGGCGATTTTCAATAAGTTGGCGGCGGCCATGGCGAGGGCCAAGTTCCGACCCCTGGCCAGCCAGGTGGCCCGCTTCGAGGACCCCTTTGTGGACAGCGGGGGACGGGGGTCGAGGCCCTGCGCGGTTTGCGGCGTGCGTCCGGCCCAAGCCGACGAGCCTGGATCGACCTGCGTTGAGTGCGCCCGCGACCGCCAGGTAGGGGCCCTCCTGCCCCGGGCGACCTCGCTGTCCGCCACCACCCGGCCGGAGGAACCGTACTACCGTTTCCCCGAGCTTTCGTTCGACCTTGACTCGCGGGGGTACGGCCTCCGGGGTTGGGCCGACTTCACCCCCGCGCCCTACCCTTGGGAACTCCGTCCCCTTTTAGGTCACCTGCCCACCGTGGCCGATGCACTGGCCTATCGGGCGTGGGACCTTGACGGGTACCGGTCTTTTCTCGAGACTAGCGGCCTCGCCTCCGACAGGGATGGGGCTTTGAGCAAAGAGAAGCCCCTCACTTTTGGCGAGCTCGCCCATCTTTCCGACGGGGCTTCCTACCTGGGGGCGCTGATGCTCGACGCCGACCGGATGGGTGAGGCGTTCGCGGGGGGGTTCGATCACCTGAGCGAGGCGCAGAGCCCCGGCCGGCTGGCGGCCCTCTCCCGGGCGGTGGAGACCTTCTTTACCCTCGAGGTCGCGGGGCTGGTAAAGGACGCCGGGCGCTACCGGGATCTCCTCGGATGGGAGGAGCTGGAGGCCAGGCAAAAATCCCGGCGTTACCGCCTGGTCTACACCGTCTACTCCGGCGGCGACGACCTCTTCCTGATCGGCCCCTGGGACGTGCTGCTCGATTTCGCCCGCGACCTGAACGCGCTCTACCGCCGTTACACCCAGCACCCGGCGTTCACCCTATCGGGGGGCTTTGCGCTACTCAGGCCCACGACTCCGGTGCCGATGATCTACGAAGCGGTACGCCGGGCGGAGGAGCGGGCCAAGGAACGGGGCAAGGACCCCGCCAGCCCCACCCGGGGCAAGGGCCATCTGGCCCTCTTTGGGGAGGTGGTGGCCTGGGAGGACCTCGAGGCCCTCGCCGGCTGGGCCGGTTGGCTACGGGATGAGCTCCGGGCGGGCCGTTTCCCAAGTGCCCTCGGTTACCGCCTGCTGGGCCTTTTCCGACGGTACGCCGCCGAGGAGGACCCGGCTCGGAAAATGTTTTATAAGCCTCAGCTGGCCTACGCGCTTCGCAATTACGCCGACGAAGAGAAGTTTCCCGGCTACCGCGAACGGCTTGCCCTGCTGCTGGATCACGCCCGACCGGAGTGGGCGCACCTGTCGGTCTGGGTGGAGTGGGGGCTCTACGGTGCGCGAGGGGGAAAGGATGATTCGGTTTTATAGGGACGAGGAAAAACTGTACATGGTGCCCGACCTTTTTGACGCAGAAGCGCGACGTATGGCAGAGAAAATTAAAAATGTCACGTCTAGCCAGTTCCGAAACTACTTTCAAGAACTGCGCGCACTTGAAGCACGTTACCGCGCGGATCTGCGGCAGGATCCGGTCAGCGCTTGGCTTCGGCTCGAGCCTCAGCTCCGCCTTTTTAAGGCTAAGCTCTCCTACGGCGCACGTGGAGATGGCCCACTTGCGAAGGCTCAAGAATTTAGGAGCTTCTTAGAAGATGTGATTGACTCGATCTCGGACGGGAAGGACTTTGAAGCTGCCCTCCTCTACGTGGAGGCCGTGCTCGCGTATTACTACGCTGAGGAGGAAAAGCGCAAAGAGGAGAGGCGCAGGCAGTCCAGGGCGGCACATAGGAGGGATCGGCGATGAAACTCCTTGGTTACAAGGTGCTTCGCGGTAGGATCGTTCTGAAAAGTGGCCTCCGCATTGGGGTGAGCAAGGACATGATGGCCATCGGGGACGTAGACAACCCGGTGATCCGAAACCCCCTTTCGGGCGAGCCCTACATCCCGGGGTCTTCGCTCAAAGGGAAGATGCGCTACCTGCTCGAGTGGCACCGGGGCGGGGACTACATCACCAAGTCTGACGAGCACCACATTTACGTTTCCCAAGACCCCAAGGACCCGGTTAACCGCATCTTCGGGGTGGCCCCCGGTAACCGTGCCAAGGACCAGGAAGTGGCCAAGGAACGAGGTCCCACCCGCCTGCTCGTGCGCGACGCCAACCTCACCCCCAAGTCCAGGCAGGAGCTCTTCGAGCGTACGGCGGCCAAGGGTAGCCACTACACCGAGGTCAAGCAGGAGGTGTTCATCCCGCGCATCGGGGGCAACGCCAGGCCCCGTACTTCCGAGCGGGTGCCCGCTGGCGCCGAGTTCGATTTCGAGATGGTCTACCGGGTCTTCGACCTGGGGGACGAGGGTAAGACCGATCACGCCTATTTTCAGCACGTACTCACCGCCTTGCGCCTCGTCGAGCTCGATGGGCTCGGCGGCTACATCAGTCGAGGGTACGGTCAGGTGGCGTTCAGGGTAAAAAGCAAGGAGGGCGAAGTCGAGCTCGCGAACCTGCAGCCCGAGGACGTGCCCTTCGTGGCCCTAACCGCGCGATGAAGGCAAGGGCGTACTTCCTCCGTTTCAAGTCCCCCGTCACCCGGATGCCCCGGGCGCCGGCGCTTTTCGGCCAGCTGGTTTGGGCCGAGCGCTGGTTTTTGGGGGCCTCCGGCGTCCGGCGCCTCCTCGAGGCCTTCACGGAGGGGTCACCCCCCTTTCTATTAAGCTCCGCCTTTCCGGTGGCCCAAAGGGGACCGGAGCGCCTGCCGCTACTGCCCTGCCCGAAGCTTCCGCCCGTTTTGGTGAAGGACTCGCGAAAGCGGAAGGCCCTTAAGCGGGCTCGCTACCTAACCTTTGAACTCTTCCAGCAGGTCGCGGAGGGAGGCGAGAAAAGGCTGGCGGGGCTCCTCGAGGACGACGCTCAGACCCTGGTGGAAGGTGCCCTGGTTCCGCGTGGCTCGCGGCTTCGAATGGTTTCCGAGGCGCGTACCCGCGTGGGCATCGATCGCGTCGCCGGGACCCACGCCCCCGGGGTGCTCTTTTCCGAAACCGCCCTCCGGCTGGAGGAAGCGGTGGTCTACGCGACCTTTGCCCCGGGCGAATACGGCCCAGAGTGGTTTGAAGCCCGGCTCCATGAGGTCGGCCGCCAGGGCTTCGGGGGCAAGAAGAGCATCGGCTACGGCGCTTTTGAGGTTGAGGACGGTGGAGAGCTCGAGCTCCCCGAGGCCTCTGGGGCCACTGCGTACACCCTGCTCGCCCCGGTGCTGCCGCCGGACGGGGAGGGCTGGTACGCCATCGAGCCCTACTGGGGGCGGCTTGGCGAGCACTACGCCCTCGCCCAAAACCCCTTCAAGCGCGTCCACTACCGGGCGGTAGAGGGGAGCACCTTCAAAACGCCGCCTGCTGGCGTACTGCTCGAGGTCACCCCGGAACCCCCGCCGGAAGAAGGGGTGCAGATCTACGAGTACCTCTATCCCTTTGCCCTGGGGGTGCGCGCATGAGGGGCATGCAGACCTTTTTCCTCGAGCTCGAGCTCAAGAGTCCGGTGCACGTGGGCATGGGGGCCGACCACAACTGGCCGGCCTACGCCTACCTGCCCGACCGGGAGCGGGGGGAGGTCGTCCTCCTCGATCCCGCCCGGTTGGTTGCGGCGCTGGAGGAGGACCGGCGGGAGGCGTTCCTTTCTGCGGTCGCGGAGGGGCCAGCCCGGGCCCAGCGCCTCCTCCGGGGCTGGTACCGGGAGGGCCTGCCCCTGCCCGAGCTCGGCCGTCTCCCCGCCAGTCCTGCCTTCCTAAAGGCAGTCGAAGAGGCCTCGGATCAGGCCGAGCTCGAGTTCCGCCCCCTGCCCCGAAGCCTCAAGGGTCCGTACCTGCCCGGCTCCAGCGTGAAAGGCGCCCTGCGCACCGCCTGGATTTACGCGAAGCTGGAGCCGCGCCTTGGAGAGAACGACCTGTTCTACGATCGCCGCGACGGCTGGCAGCCGCGCCCCAAACGCGGCGAGGACGGGATGATCCGGGCAGGCGCCGGTGGCTTGCGCAGCGCCCAGCAGCTCGAGGCTTTCGCCCTGGGCTACCTGGGAAGGCGCGGCCCTGATATGCACAGGGACCCCCTTCGGGCGGTACGGCTGGGCGACGGACCTGAGCTTTCCGGGACTCGTCTTGAGCGCGTCGGGGTAGTGCACCCCAAGGACCGCCTGCGGGACGTTTCTATCCTGTCCGAGGTTATCCCCGAAGGAACACGGATACGCCTTTCCTTCCGCTACCACCGGGCCCTTTACGAGGAGGGTGTGGTGGCCGGCGCGGTGGATCCCATTGAGCTAGCCGACGTGGCTTTCAGCTTCTATTCCGGGGTGGTGGAAGAGGACCTCGGCTACGCCGACCAAAACGGCTGGGTACGGGCAGTCGGTTTCTACCGTGAGTTTCTAAAGGAAATCCAAGACCGCGACGACGCGTTCCCACTCCGGCTCGGCTTCGGGTCGGGCAAGCTCGCGAACACCCTGCTCTTCCTCCTTAACGAACCCTCGCCCCTGACCCGTAAGGCGGCGGGGAGCGCGGAACCCCGCCATGGTATGCCCCTGGGCTGGGTGCTGGCCCGGCTGATCGGGACCGGACGATGATCCTCGCCGCCCTGGTGCTTTCCCTTGAGGCCACATCGAGGCCCGAACCCGCCCAGGTCCAGGGTTGGTTCTACCGCTCGCTGCGGGAGGTGGACCCTGCTCTCCACGACCATCCGGCGCCACCCCCCTTCGCCCTGGCGGTGGGCGGCCGCGCGGGCGGTTACTGGCTCCGAGTCACCCTGTTGAGCGAGGCCTTGTACGCTGGCTTCTCCCCTCGCCTCTACCCACTGGCCGGGGGGCGGTTGCGATTTGGAGCGCAGGAAGTGCGGGTTAGGGCCGTGCTCCACGATGGCCACCCATGGGCCGGGCTCACCACCTACCCCCGGCTTTTCCAGGGGCAGGTGGAAAATGACTACCCGCTTCGCTTCGTGTCCCCCACCTTCTTTAAACGAAAGGGTAATCACTACCCGCTGCCCGAACCCAAGCTGGTCTTCCGCTCCCTGTACGAGCGTTTCAAGGCTTACGCACCGATAAAGCCACCGGAAGAGCTGCCCGAACTCTTCGAGCGCATTACGTTTCGTAAGGCCAACCTTCGAACCCGCCCCGTGGAGCACGATAGCCGCGGCGTGGGGATCGTTGGGGAGGCGGCCTACCACCTGCCAAGAGCGGACGAGGACGAAGCCCGCTGGCTAACGGCGCTGTGGCGATTTGCCTTTTTTGCAGGCGTGGGCGCGAAAACAACACTGGGATTTGGCCAAGTCAAGCCCTACCTTTCCAAACCCAAGTCTCGTGTCGACAAGGAGGATGCCAATGGATCAGGAGGGGAACAAGACAGCTGATGTTGTGCTCATCGCCAGCGTGGGCCGCACCCAGGAACCACTCGAAGCCAGCCTGGCCGAGCACACTCCAAACGCGGCAATACTGATCGCTAGCGAAGATACCATGGGCACGGCCGCGCAGCTACGGGAAAGCTACCCAGAGGTTTCTTTTAGAACGCTCCTGCTCAACGACCCCGAAAACCTTACCGAATCGTTCCGCCTGGCCCGAAAAGCCCTGTCCATGGCCAAGAAGTTAGAAGCAAAGGCCATCGTGGCGGACATCACGGGCGGCACCAAACCCATGACCGCAGGTCTGGTACTCGCACTTTCGGGCCTTGGCGTCGTCTTTTCCTACGTGGGCGGCACCCGGCGCGACCCAGCCACGGGGCGCGTGCTCAGCGGCAGCGAACGCGCCCGTGTACTCGAAGATCCCACGGTACGCTTCCACGAAGCCGAATGGAAGGCTTTTCGACAATCCTGGAACGCCTGGCGCATGGATGCGGCCGCCGAGGTGTTAGGTCGGCTCCTGGAAAACAACCCGGCGCTCAGCCCTTCAGAGCAGAAGTTCTTCCGGCACTTGCAGGGGGTAACCCTAGGAATGGCCTCCTGGGACCGGTTCCACCACACCGAGGCGCTGATGAGCATCGAGGGCAACCTTCCTGTCGCGCTCGCCATCGCCGAGGCGTGGCACCACGGCAACAAGGTTCGGGTGTTGAAGGCCATCGAAGCCGAACTGCCCCGGCTCAAGCGCCTCGTAAAAAAAGAAGGTCGGCCGACGATGGAGCTCCTCGCCGACCTTCTTGCCAACGCCGACCGGCGGTCGGAGCTGGGGCAGTACGACGACGCACTCGCCCGCCTGTATCGGGCCCTTGAATTAGCCGCCGAAGCTGACTTGTACCACAGAACAGGTATTGTGTTGCGCGATCCACAAACATGGCCGAAAAGCCTCGTGCCTCTCTTGCGCGAGCGCACCGAAAGGCTGCTCGGCTTGCAAAGCGCACTTGATCTAATCTTCGACCTCGACGTGCAGCTCGGAAATCAGGGCACCCTGGCACAACGGCTACGCGCAGAGAAAGAACAGCTAGGCAGCACCCTGCAGAAACGCCACCGCAGCATATTGGCCCACGGCACCGAGCCCGTGTCTGAAGAGGACTACCGAAGCTTCCGCGCCCTCTTCAGAGCGTACGACCTTGCCCCCGCTGCTCCGTGGCCTAGGTGGTGATTCGGATGCCCCCTAAAAACCCCAAAGCCCTGATCGGTTTCCTGGGAACGAGCAACTACGAGCCGCTGCACTACCTTTTGAACGGCCAAACGACACCGAAGAGCCGCTTGGCCTCGCGGGCGCTCATGAAGTTTTTCCCGGACTACGAGGTTGTTATCGTAGCCACAAAGGAAGCCAGAAAGCAAAACTGGGCGGTCGTTCTCGAGGAGTTCGAGTATGAGCCCGAACTGCTGCTCATTCCAACAGGTGGAAGCGAAAAAGAAATATGGCGCATTTTAAAAGTGCTTACCGAGCAATTCTCCAGCTACCAGCACTTGGTCTTGGATATCACGCACGGGTTCAGGGCGCAACCTTTGCTGGCTTTTTCTGCGGCACAGCTGTTGTACACGCTGCACCACGTAAGGATCGACGGCATATTTTACGCGGCGAGAAGAATGCAGGAATCCAGCGATTCCGCTCCCATCTTTGACCTGGCACCCCTCCTCGACATGGTTCGCTGGTCTGAAGCCCTGTCTTCCCTGAAGAAGCACGGCTTCGCGGAAGGTGTAGCGGATCTGCTTAACGCGGCCTCCAAAAAGGCATGGTCAGGAAACGAGGAGGTGCGTCCTCGAAAACTGCAAACCCTCGGTGCGGCGGTAACCGGCCTTAGCACCGCGCTTGCTCTAAACCGACCCGAGGAAGCAGCGGAGCACGTGTTAAAGTTGCGAAGTATCCTCCCCGACGCCACGCGGGAACTTAGGTCTCAGGCCCCGCTTGCTCCCGTTGCGCCTCTGTTTCAAGAGTCGCTCAAACGGCTTTCGATGCTCGTCCCACGCCGCTCGCGCAACCCCTTTGGTCGTCCCTCCAGAGCTACGCTATCCAGCCTAGCTGCCATGATCCGTCACGACCTGGGGATAGGCGCATACGCACAGGCGATCACACTCAGCCGCGAAGCACTGGTGACGCGCCTATGCATGGAACACAACCTGGACATCTTTGACGACGACGCGCGACGTGCAATGGAAGGCCAGCTCAATGCGTGGTTGCATCTGAAACGCGCCGGATCCAAACTTCGCCCCAAAGAACAGTCGTACGTCGCGTTATGGGGTCGCGTTGTAAACATAAGAAACGACATCAACCACGCCGGCTTCAAAAAGCAAGCTTCCTCCGGAAACAGTCTGGCTCAGCGCGTGGCCAAGTTGGCCAACGAAGTCGCCGATTGGCTTGAGCATTAATACCTGATCATGCCCACGCTGCACCTTTCGCACCAGGGCGGAAAACTGCGCCTGCGCACAGGGCGGCTGGTGTTGACCGACCCAGACGGGACAGTCCTTCACGACGTACCGGCGCGTAAGGTACGGCGCGTGGTGGTGCATGGGAAGGTAGCCCTTACGACACCTGCGCTGGTGTTCCTGCTTAAGAATGGGGCGTCTATACATTTCGTCAGCCTTCAAGGCGAGCGCTACGGCGTGGCCAGCAGCACCGGCTTACCCGACCCGCAGCGGTTCGTGCGCCAGCTTACGCTGCCCGCAGATGAGCAGCTGGCGCTGGCCAAAGCTATCCTGTCGGCCAAGGTACGGTCGCAACGGGAATACTTACGACGCAGCGGGGTTTACCAAAAATACGATGCGTTGTCGGGCTTCTTAAACAAAATGGGGGACGCCCGCAACTTAGACGAACTGCGCGGTTTCGAAGGCATGGCCAGCAGAGCGTACTTCGGGGGAATCGCGGGTCTCCTTCACGAAGTGGGATTTTACGGTCGCCGCCGCCGGCCGCCCACCGACCCGGTCAATGCTGCCCTTTCCTATGCCTACGCCGTTTTGCTTTCGCTGTCCATATCGGCCATCCTCGTAGCGGAAGCGCACCCCGAGATTGGCATTTTTCACGCTACCGGCCGCAGAAGGCCCGCTCTTGCGCTGGACTTGATGGAAGAGTTTCGTGTGCCGGTAGTTGACGCACCTATTATTAGGGCATTCAAACGAGGCTGGTTGGGGCGCGACGATACACGAACCGACGGACGGGCGGTATTGCTGAATACTCAGGGTAAGAAAAAAGTTATCGAGGGCCTGGAGCGGCGCCTTTCTGCGCAGCCCGCCAATGCCGATTCCGATTACCGAAGCCTGGTGTTCAAACAAGCCGAGCGTTTAGCATCGGCCATCGTGCACGGCAAGCCATACAAGGCGTTTGTGATGCCGCGGGGGTGATCCATGACGGAAAACCAACTGTATGTGGTTTCGTACGACATTCCAGATGACCGCAGACGAATCAAAGTGGCTAACTTGCTAAAGAGCTACGGCGAGCGCGTTCAATATTCGGTGTTTGAGTGCTGGCTGAACCGCACCGAGCTGACGGCGCTGGAAAAAGCGCTTAAGCAACGGATTGAGGCAGATACGGACAGCGTGCGGCTATACCGGAGCCGCAAAGAACATGTGGTTATTCTAGGCATAGGCACGATCACGAAAAACCCAGACGTCTGGGTCGCATGATTGAACCGATTCGCGGACAACACCCAACCGGATATTAGATGCTAGAATGCGGTCAACGGGCCTCACGAAGGGCCGGTTTGGACCTTGACAATCGGGTTTTTCGAGGGTTCAGGGGCGCCGCAAGCGTCAAGTCTAATATCCACCCCGATGCTTATCGCATATTTCGCATTTTTGACCTCGAAAAACGG
>Ga0256841_1003566_pt1 | contig 11573 bp, 12 predicted proteins | sample 356308metaG_FD_185971 | JGI IMG/M metagenome (GOLD analysis project Ga0256841, IMG submission 185971) | Hydrothermal vent microbial communities from Mid Atlantic Ridge, Atlantic Ocean - 356-308 | ecosystem: Environmental > Aquatic > Marine > Hydrothermal vents | place: Atlantic Ocean: Mid...
TCTATTTCGGGATTAGGGTCCTGCTGTATCAGAAGTTATCGTTACTATGTTCATCAGACACTGCAATGCCCTCGAAAAGAAGATCATGGAATTCGAACGCAGCCAGATGATAAGCCGTTTAAAGAGCTCTTTAAAAGATGAAATGCTATAGTGAACGATATGCGGGAAACAGATGAAAAGATCATGGGATGCATTAAGCCTGCATCGGATTGATCCGAACACCAACACAAAGCAAACAGATGGCACGTATCGACCAAAAAATCTTTTATCATAACAATTACGATACCTATGGCATTTCTGCCCAGGGGGTTGCGTGGGACAGTACACATACTCAGAATAAGCGTTTTGGGGTGATCGCTTCGTGTCTGGGGGATGTGCGCGGAGAGAGTGTGGTAGATGCAGGGTGCGGATTTGGAGATCTTTATCTCTATCTCAAAGCGCAGGGCAATCTGCCCAAGCATTATATGGGGTTGGATCTGTGTGCGCCGATGGTCGCAGAGGCAAAGGTGCGGACGGGGTGCACGATAGAGCAGAAAGACATTTTGCGCCAGAGACTGCCTGCCGCGGACTGGTATGTGGCAAGCGGATCGATGAACCTGCTTACGCGAATGGAAACACAGCTTTTTATACAACGCTGCTTTGCCCGGAGCCAGAAGGGCTTTGTCTTCAATCTGCTCGAGGGCCGGGAGCGGGAGGGGAAATTCAGCTACTGGAAACCGTATGAGATCCTGACACTTTGCCGTACCCTGACACCAAATGTGCAGATCAAAGAGGGGTACATGGAGGGGGATATGACGGTAGTCATGCGGGGGTAGTTATATCCCCAGTTCTTCCATGCATGCCACACAGTAGCGGGACTCCGGAGCCAGCCTGAGTCTGGCAGGAGGGATGGGTTCTTCGCACTCTTCACAAATGCCGTACTCCGGCGTGTCTATGCGTGTGAGTGTGTGGCGGAGACGATTGAGCCTTTTGCGGGCTTCGTCAAAACGGTGGAAGATGATGGTTTGCTGCTGCTGACGATCCTGGTGGGAGACATTCTCCGGCAGGCAGTTTTTGTCTACGGGTTTAAGCTGGGCAGAAAGTATGGCGACCTCTTCTTCAAGCGTGCGGATCTCTTCTTTGATGTGCTGTTTGAGTTGGGATTTGTCTGTGGTATTCATGGTATTATTTTAGTGATGTTTGGCTAAAAAAGTATTGAACTGATTGGCAAAGGCATGGGCATCTTTGGCAGTGAAGGCTTTGGGGCCTTTGGTCATCTCTCCGCTTTCTCGGATACTCTCCATGAGGTTGCGCATGGCGAGGTACTGTTTGATGTTGTCCACACTGTAAAGCTCACCCCTGTGGTCGATGGCATGGGCATGTTTGGAAATGATGCGGTCAGCGAGGGGAATGTCGGCAGTAATGACAAGATCACCCGCTTCGCAGAGTTCGACAATACGGTGGTCGGCTTCATCCGCACCCTGATCGACGATAATGTACTCGATGTGTGGGGATTTGCCGATGGTGATCTTTTTGTTGGCAACGACTTTTGTCAGCAGGGAGAGTCTTTCTATGCTTCGGAGTACGATGGGTTTGAGCAGGTTGGGAAAGGCATCGCCGTCGATGTAGAGTGTCATCGCACGATCTCTTTGACCCGTCCCACTTCACCGCTCATGAGGCGTACTTTGATGCCGTGGGGATGGGTAGGGGAGTTGGTAAGGATCTTCTGTACTTTGCCGTAGGTGATGTAGCCGGTAGGCTGATCTTCTTTGAGGACGATGCCTACATCCATGCCGTATTTTATCTCGGAGCGTTTCTGTCCTTGTGCCATCTGTATGCTTTGTGTTGGTTTGTGGTATTATAGCAATATCATTATCAAAGGTGACAGATATGCTTATACGAAGCGGCAAAATACAGTTTTTGTTCTGGACGGCTTTCTTTTCTGTGATGCTGTACCTGTGGATCATTGGCGTGGGCTTGCAAACGTTTGTCCTGCCGGATGAAAAACCCCTTGAATTGCCGCAGGATGCCATCATCCTGCTTTTCCTGCTTTACGGCCTTTTGATCATTTCTGTCCTGGCCGGTACGATCGTTGCGGTGATGATCAACAACAAATTCTACAGGAATTTTTTCGGGACCATACTGATCGTATCCTTTGCTACCGTTCTGGCAGCCAAAGGGATGTTCGGGTAAGGAGAAGCCATGATGAAGATCATCGCCCATCGTGGATGGAGTGCAAGGTATCCTGAAAATACGATGCTTGCATTCAAAAAGGCGATCGATGCAGGGGCAGACGGCATAGAGACCGACCTTCGGCTCAGCCATGACGGCAGGATCATGCTCTTTCATGACGATGACCTCAAACGTTTGACCGGACATGCCGGCAGTATTGAGACACTTTCTTTTGAAATACTGAGATCATTCACGATAGGCGAAGAAGAGGCGAAGATCGCTGCACTGGATGAACTGCTTGCCCTTGTAGAGGGCAGGGTGACGCTTATACTGGAGGTCAAATATGTTCCTGCGACCTACCGAAAACTCTGCCAGACCCTTGCGGAAAAAATAGCAGACAAAACAGACTGGGTGGAAGTGTCCTGCTTTGAAGACCGGGTACTGGACTATCTACATGGCCTGGAACCCCGTATCAGACTGCATAAACTCATAGAAAAGGCAACGGTTCTCGAAGATGAAGCGTGGACAGAGTGCTGTGCCTATGTCGGATACCTGGATATCGATGTGGCATTGCGTAGTCTTGCACTTCAAAAAAATTTGTTTGAAAAATACAAAATTATTTTATGGACAGTACAGAAAGAAGACCTGAAGGAGGAAGTACAGGCAGGGCTTTATGGTATCATGGTAGATGATCTCTCCTGAAAGGTTTTTCATGCATGTTGTAAGGGACTATTTTACTGCGGATGACGGTACCAGGATATATTATGAGTCCTATATCCCCAAAACCTATGGAAGATCCGTGGTCATTGTGCATGGCTACAGCGAATATATCGGCAGGTACAAAGAGCTCATCTCTTTTCTTTATGATCACAATATCGCAGTCCATGGCATGGATGCAAGGGGGCACGGTGATTCAGACGGTATCAGGGCACATGTGAACTGTTGGAGCGAATATACTTCCGACCTGCATCGTTTTATTTCAAAAATAAAGAATGAAGTGAAGCCCATTATGTTTGCCCACTCGATGGGGACGATCGTCGCGTCCAATTATCTGATCGAATACGGATGTCAGGATATTTCAGCACTGATATTCAGCGGTACGGCTGTCAAAACCGACAATGCCACTCCCTGGTATATGATCACTTTTGCAAAACTTTTGTCAAAAATTGCACCTACACTTCCCCTCAACCTGAAATTCAATGTCGAGTATTCCTGTTCCGACCCGGAAGTGATCGCGCAGGCGAAAGAAGATCCGAAAATGTTCGGTACTGCAACACCGAGATGGGGTACCGAAATGCTAAAAGCCATCCAGCGAACCAAGTTACATACTGAAATTTATGGCAAACCGCTTTTGATGCTCCATGGAGAGAAGGACAGGATCACTGACTACAAAGCAGCCAAAGCATTTTTTGACAGTATAAAGAGCAGAGAAAAGCAATTCATTTCTTATCCGCACAGTTATCATGAAATTCTTTACGATAAAGACAAAGAAAAAGTATTTGGGGATATTTTATCATTCATCGAAGATCATTGAGTATAAAAAGAAGATAAAAATAATATTTGTATGATTTTGGTTGCGGGAGAAGGATTTGAACCAACGACCTTCGGGTTATGAGCCCGACGAGCTACCAAACTGCTCTATCCCGCGACATTTAAAAGGAGTGAGATTATATCTTGATTTGATTAAAGCAAGATTAAATCTTCATGGATGGGGTAGAGGGATTCGAACCCCCGAATATCGGTACCAAAAACCGAGGCCTTACCGCTTGGCGATACCCCAACCGTCAATAAGCTCTATTGCTTATGTGGACGGCATTATAGCACCAAAATTCTTACTTGTCAAGAGATTTTAATAAAAAAGTCTCATTTTTTTAGAGATACGGAAAAATTATTTTTATTGTATACTTTCCGATGCATTATTTTAAATCCGCACAACCAGTTGAACGTATTATTGAAATCGTGAAGCAACTCTATGCTTTTGAACATTTATATGTAAAAGATCTGGCTGAAAAATATGAGGTTAGTGCTAAAACCATTACACGCCATATGGAAAAGATACAAAAGATCATTCCTTTGCATCGTAAACGCGGTGTGTGGTGGCTTGACAGCAGCCGTATGGTTGAGCATACACGTTTGCCCTCAGCCATGCTTCATGCGTTTGCTTCCAATGCGGGATTGAGTATCGATTGTCTCGATGATTCCTCAGAAAGTATCCCGATGATCTCTTTTGCCATTGCCTATGATGGTATTCCTGTGCCTATAGCAGAAAAGATCATTGAAAGTATCGAGCGAAAATGCCGATGTCGTTTTTCCTATACGAACAACAGGGGAGTATCTTCTGTCAAATCTGTTTCTCCCATCAAACTCTATACTTCAAAAGGGAAGTGGTATCTCATCGCCAAAGACAGTGCCTCATTGCAAATTCGAAGCTACGACTTTTTAAAAATAAAAGATTTTGCATTGCAGACAGATATGCGTTCTAATCTGGATGAGGCTGATATACATGAAGCCCAAAGCAGAGCCGGCATCTGGAGCAGTGCCGATACGCAGCCCTATGAGGTACAGCTTCATGTCTCCGCGTATGCCAGAAGGTATGCTGAAGAGGTGCCTCTGCACAAAAGCCAGTCGCTTCTTTCTCCTCACAGTGATGGTTCTGCCACCTACATCTACGAGATCACACACGATATGGAGCTTATGCCGTCGATCAAAGAGTGGATACCCCATATTCACGTGGAGTCACCAGAGAGATTGAGGCAGATTTTAGCTGAGGATATAAGACGGTATTTGGAGGAAATGGACATATAGGTGTCTTTTGGGTTATGTTATTATTGGTAAAAAGATATTAAAAGACGATTACCATGGAACAACTTACAGACTTAAAAGCCATTCTTCACTCCAAACGAGCCAATATTTACTATCTTGAGTATTGTCGTGTCTTACAAAAAGATGGTCGTGTTCTTTATCTTTCGGATAAAGGTAAAGAATATCAGTACTGGAATATTCCTATTGCCAATACCACCTGTTTGCTTCTTGGTACCGGCACTTCTATTACTCAACCTGCCATGAGAATGTTGGCACAAGCAGGAGTGCTGGTTGGATTTGTAGGGGGCGGCGGTACTCCTTTGCTTATGGCAAATGATATCGAGTGGCTTACACCCCAAAGTGAATATCGACCAACGGAATATGTTCAAGGCTGGATGAGTTTTTGGTTTGATGAGAGTAAACGACTTGAAACTGCTAAGAGATTTCAGTTGGCAAGAATTGGTTATATCCAAAAAACATGGGATAGAGATAGAGAGTTGAAATTGGAAGGGTTTGATGTGGTAGAGTTGGAAAAAGAGTTTTCTATCGTTACTAAACGTATAAAAAATGCATATAATGTTAGAAAACTTTTGCAACTTGAAGCAGATTTGACCAAAAAACTTTATAAATATGCTGCAAAAAAGACGAACCAGCTTGGTTTTGTCAGAGAACATGCTAAAGCAGAAAACGCAAATGGTTTTTTGGATCATGGTAATTATTTGGCGTATGGTTTGGGTGCTGTAATACTGTGGGTTTTAGGGATTCCTCACGGGTTTGCCGTAATGCACGGTAAGAGCAGAAGGGGTGCATTGGTATTTGATGTGGCAGATCTTATTAAGGATGCTATTGTTTTGCCTTGGGCCTTTGTTTGTTCTAAAGAAAAACAGAGTGAAAAAGAGTTTAGAGCCCAATGTTTACAGAGTTTTGTAGAACATAAAGCGTTAGATTTTATGTTTAAAGAAGTCAAAAGAGCTTCTGCCTATTACAGGAACGAGATAGACTTATGATGGTTACATTTGTTTCGCAGTGTGAGAAAAAAGCGCTAAAGAGAACTAGGCGTGTTTTAGATGCTTTTGCCAATAGGATAGGAGATAATACATGGCAAACCATCATTACACAAGAAGGTTTAAATGCTGTGCAAAAGTTATTAAGAAAAACAGCTTCTAAAAATACAGCCGTAAGTTGTCATTGGATACGTTCTCGAAGTAGAAGTGATTTCTTGTGGGTGGTTGGAAATAGAGATGAGTTTGATGAAAATGGAATAGTTGCTGTAAACTATGGTATGACAAAAAGATTTATAGGAGAGAGTGAGATTATGATAGATAAAATTTATGCAAATACAAATGCCCAACGATTAGATCAGCACTTGTTTGCCGTGGGTTATGTGGCAAAATTATTAATAGAAAAATTAGTTCCAAATGAAAGTAATTTAGCAAAAGCTGTTTTTGTAGCAGGGTGTTGGCATGATATTGGAAAAATTGATATTAATTTTCAAGAATGGCTTGGAAAAGAGTTAAAAAAACAGAAAAAACTTAAAATTATCTCAGAAGATGGTGAGCATATAGATAAGCAGACAGGTAAGTTTTCTTGGCAAAAGTATCCAAGACATAATGAATTATCATTGCTTCTATTTGAAATTTTAAGCAATATAGACAAAAATATCGCAGAACAAGTAAAACATGCTATCTATTGGCATCATGCCAAGCCACTAAGAGATCAAAAAAATGAGATAAAGAATCTTGTTGGAATTTTTGATAAAATCTTAGATTTTGAAAAAGACTATAGCACTATTATTAACACATTGAAAGCAGTTTTTGACAGTATTGATTCTCTTAAAGATGAATACGAGGAACTCCAAGAGCATAAATTTGAAATTAGTGTGCCAAGATTTGACACTATTGAAGATAGCATAGAGGGTATTGATTTACCTAAATATAAAAGATATTCAACAAAAGAGAGCATAGATGGATATAAAGGAAATATTGGATTTAATGCTAAAAACTCTCTTACAAGAACCACAATAGTAACAGCCGACAGACTAATCTCATCTTTGAGTGCAAATGAGCTTGATGAGCATATCTCAAATAGAACATTAGAAAGCATAGTTGATAATGTTTTACATAAAGATAGAGGACTTGGTAGTGAAATAAAGAGCTGTTTAGATGGCTTTGAACACAGATATCCACAGAGTGAACGAAATATTGCACAGTCGAAAGCTGCAAATGAACTATGTGATGAAGAAATAATAGTTGGAGTATTAAATGGCCCTGCTGGATGTGGAAAGACAAAGATAGCTTTGGAGTGGGCTTTGAATAGTTCTGCTAAAAAAATTTACTGGGTTTGTCCAAGGGTTCAAGTGTGTGAAGGTATATATAGTGATTTGAGCTCGATAGAGTATCTACCTAATGCTCATATAGAGATTGTAACTGGAGAGATTAAAAAAACTCGTATCAATGGTATAGAACAAGAAACACAAGAAGGAAAAGAATTTTCGGCTGATATTATCATTACTACAATAGATCAGATTGTAAATAGTATAACAACGCATAAAGATATTACTGCTTTTATGGATTTTATGAATGCTCATGTAGTGTTTGATGAGTATCATGAGTATATTACCATGCAAGGATTTAATCTGCTTTTTGCAGAACTTATAGAAGCAAAAAAGATGCAACAACATGATGGTATTTTACCAAATACACTCCTTGTCTCGGCTACTCCAAATCCATTATTTGTAGAAAAGTTATTACGACTTAATAGAGATGATGTTATAGGAATAAAGAGTTTTAATATGTCTAACTATCGTATAGGGTTTTTAGAGTTTGATGATGAAGATGAGAGTAAAAACCCATTAAAAATAAAGCAAAACCAAAAAGATACTTTTGTTATAAGCAATACAGCAATAACAGCCCAACAAAGTTTTATAGAGCATCAAGATAATGAAAACAATATTCTTTTCCATTCAAAATTTACCAAGAGTGATAAAGAGTTTCTTTTTAATGAAATTTATGAAAGTTTCAAAAAAGATGGCAGCAGAAAATATGATATTTTAAGATCTGGTCCAGTAGTGCAAGCTTCTTTAAATATTACATGCAAAAAAATGATAAGTGAAATGAATCATGCTGAGAATTTTTTACAACGATTAGGCAGACTTGATAGGTTTGGCAAAAATAATGAAGTCAATATTTATAGTGTTGCTATAACAAAAGGAGTGATAGAAGGAAAATCAAAAGATAGTAGTTCAAGATTTTTAAACCAACTTGACTCTTTGCAAAGTTCAAAAGTTTGGTATGAATTTTTAGAAAGTAAAGTAGCCAATAGAGATATAACGATCAATGAACTATATGAATTATATGATGATTTTTATGAGTTAGATGGTGCAAAAGAGATGATTGAACAAGACTTAATTTCTTCACTTAAAAAGAGTGTGAACTTGATTGAAGCTAAAATACTAGACCCTAAAAGCTTTCCAAAAAATAGAAAAGATAAAAAAGGAGGCATAAAAATAAAGAAAAATTCACTACGAGGCAATAGCCTTTTTGTACAAATGGCTAAGTGTAAAATAGAAAGTAGAGAAAAAATTGAGATTTTAGATGAGTATGCTTATGAAAATATAGAAAATGCAATAACAATTGAAACTGAGATTATTGAAGGGTATGGAGATTCAAATAAAAATCTTCTTAGTTTTATGGCAAAGAAGCATCACAATATAAAAGATGATGCTAAAAAAGCCTATAAAGACTCTCAGCTAAAAGGTGAAGCAAGAGACCCAAATAAACCAATATATTTGAGCTATACATTGGAGGATTTAGCAAAAGTAAACTCTAAACCCCATGAGTATGCTTTGTATTATGCGATAGGAATAAAACAGCCTATAGGTATAATATCATTACAACAATTAAAAAAGGAGATTACAGATGAGAAGTGACAAGATTACAGGTATTAGAAGTGTAGATTTTAAGATAGTGGCAAAGGGGCATGGAGTTGTAAATTGGAATGGACCCACAACTTTAGTAGGAGATGGTGGCAAAACTGTTGATAACCATACAATGCCAAAGCTAAGAGGATATACAAATCTTACTGGTAGAGAAAAAGATACAGGTTATAAGTATAAAAAAGAAGCAACAGATATAGATTTTACAAAAACACCTTTGTATATTAGCCAAAATTGTATTCGTCACCATTTGTTTCGTGAGCAGTCTTTTGATGTACATTACGCAAATGAAAAAGGTGCAGATGTTAAAAAGATTTTAGCTTCTTTAACAGGTTTAGTAAGAGGATATGTTATACCATCAACTCAATTTAAGAGAACAAGTCCATTACTCTTAGAAGATTTTGTTGATCAGTTGGGTAATGGAAACTTTGAACAGTTTGGGCAATCTGGTGAAAGAGATAGTTCATCATTTTTTTCTAAAACAACATTTGGTGATACGGAATATATTTCTTATGGCTCTATTAGTATAGAACAATTACAGTTTATATCCTTAGACAACAAATTTGATAGAGCTGCTATGAATATAACAACAGAAGAAGGAGAGAATGTTGCTAAACTCATAGAAGAGTATCTTATGAGCATAGATGAACATAATCGTTCTCCAAGGGCTATTTTTCATGAGAATTATGTAAGAAATGGAACAATATTTGAAGAGGGAGAAAATGGAATATTGTTAAATGATGATGCTATAGATATTTTGATAGATGAAACACTTCGCAAACTATCTGAATTGACAATAAGACAAGCTAAGTCATATATGTATGTAGATGAAATTACTGTTGATTATAACGATAGTGCAGAGATGATGCGTATTAAAAATGGTGGAGATACAAAGAGCAAAAGAGAATCTGAGTATGCTGTTTATTTTTATGCAAAAGGTGAATAATGAAAATAGAGATAGAGTATGAGGCTTCATGGCGGAACTCTTTTCTTGATGGTGACAATAATGAAGCCTTACCAAAAAAAGGAAGAAAGTTTATAGGGTCTATAACTGCCTTAAAAAAGAGTGAAAATTATAAAGAGAGAAAGATTACGTATGATACAGTTATGGGTATTTTAAATAGATTGATTGGAGAGCAAAGAAAGTTATATCAAGTTCGAAAAGATAAAGACTATTTTTTTAAAGAGATAGAAAATAAAGTGAGTTTTAGTGACAATATTAAAGCTTTAAATAGAGAGATTGTATATTTAAGAAATATGTCTGGCAATACAGACCAAAATGCTTACACAGGAGCATTAAAAGTAGATGATCCGATGTTAACTTCAGATTATTCAAAAGAGTTTTGGGGTGTTTTGGATTTGAATTTAGAGGAGTTGTTGGATTTTATTTTATATGGAGGAAAAATAACCAAAGAAATAGAACTTGAGCCATTGTCAATATCTAATCGATTTGCAATTATATCTAAGTTAAAAGCTATTGATGAGTCAGAAAAAGTTTTGAAGGTATTAGATGTATTTAAAAACAAGTTTGGAGAGATAAATTATAAAAACAATAAAGATCAAATTGTGCCTTTGAATCTTTATTGTTCTGCTTTATATTTACAGTTGGATAGATTGTCAAATAAATATGATCTGAGTTCAGTTTTAACTAAATCTGGAACAATAACTGGTATATCGAAACGACTATTTACTAAAAAAGATTTTATGAATCGTTTTACAACCGGGGAAAGGAAAAAGATTTTTGGCAATCCTTATCTTAGAAAAGAGAAGATAAAAGGTATAGGGGAGGTAACATCGGTGCTTGAAAAAGCAAGTGGAACTTTAACTATTGAAATTGATATTTCAAGAGAAGAAGCTAAAGTGCTAAAAAAAATGATAGATAACGCAGGTGTATCAAGTTTTTATCTTGGCAAAAAAGGATTGGCATACGTTACAAATATTGATACAAGAGAGGTAAAATCATGACATACTATATAGATATTAGATTAATGCCAAATAAAGAGATACGAGAGAATGTTTTGTTAAACAATATATATGCTTCATTTCATAAGCGGCTTTATGATTTGAAAGCAAATAATATTGGTGTAAGTTTTCCTGAATATCGTTTAAAACTTGGTAGATTATTTCGTGTTCACGGATCAAAAGATTCACTTGAAAAATTACAAGAAAAAGATTGGCTTGGTAAATATGCAAAGTATTGTAAAGTATCCAATATAGAGCAAATACCTAATAATGTTCAATATAGAACAGTTTATAGAGTTCAGCAAAACATGACAGAAGCTAAATTGAGACGACTTATAAAAAGAGGCAATATTTCAGAGGAAGACATAAAAAAATATCGTATCAAAATGTTAAAAGGTGGCTTGGATAATCCATATGTTGAACTAAAAAGTATGTCAAATGGTCAATTTCATAGAAGGTTTATAGCATTTGGAGGTTTACAAAATACTAAAATTAATGGAGAGTTTGATTTTTTTGGTTTGAGTAAAATAGCTACTATTCCTTGGTTTTGAAAAAAGCCCTTTTTTTCTCCATTCTATCAAGAATCCAATTTTCGGGCTTTAGATCTGATTATAAAAATAATGGTATAATCTCGAAAAAAGGTAACAAACTACTGACTGATCGATAATTCCAAGCCTAAAATTGCAGTGAACTGCCGAGTAGGCAGCTTGGAAGTCAAGCAATG
>Ga0256841_1003567_pt1 | contig 11571 bp, 10 predicted proteins | sample 356308metaG_FD_185971 | JGI IMG/M metagenome (GOLD analysis project Ga0256841, IMG submission 185971) | Hydrothermal vent microbial communities from Mid Atlantic Ridge, Atlantic Ocean - 356-308 | ecosystem: Environmental > Aquatic > Marine > Hydrothermal vents | place: Atlantic Ocean: Mid...
TAATAAGGCATTAAATTAATGTAAAATTTATAAATAAAAAATGATATGCAATTTTTTTTGTAATTTTTAATTATCTGATAAAAAAACAAAATAAATTTTGAAATAAGATAAATATTTTTTAACAATAATAATAATAATTAAAAATTTTAGAATTTCAATATATTTATTAAATTATAGGGGTTCAACTTAAAAAAAATAATATGTATTATTTTAAATAATTGATTTTAAATTAGTTACTTAAATATTTTTCACAAATTAAATTTAATTTAAGCAATGATACATTTTGCTTTGATCCTCATATTGAACTGATATTAAATTTACTATTTTATTAGGATCATAAAAAATTCCTATAATTATTTTAAGTCTTGGTTAAAAATAACCAATAAAAAATTTAATGTAAATTTGTAAATATTTTTAGGTCTTTAATAGAATTGTATGGAGTATCAAATTCTCTTTATTTTAGGATTTTTATTACTATCTGCTTTTTTTTCCGGGATGGAAATTGCTTTTGTCAGTGCCAACCGTATCCGTTTGGAATTAGACAAGAAACAGCATGGAATTATTGCCCGAATTTTAACCAAACTTACCAACAGTCCGGCTGATTTTATTACGACCATGTTGGTAGGTAATAATATTGCTTTGGTTGTTTATGGGTTTTTTATGGGTGATTTGATTACGGAAATCATGCAAAAATATTATCCTTTTATACATGGATTTAATGAACTAGTGATTAAAACCATTATTTCAACATTGGTTATTCTTTTTACTGCAGAATTTTTTCCAAAAGTGATTTTTCAATTATATTCAAATAAATTTTTAAAAGTTTTTGCCATACCTGCTTATATCGTTTATTTGATATTCAGGCCGATTACGCGTTTTATTTTGTGGATATCAAATTTTCTTTTGAAATATCTTTTTCATACAACAACTGATGAGGTTCAGCAAGCAGTTTCAAAATTGGATTTGGGAAAATTTATTTCAGAACATTTGAAAAAAAACAGTGAAAACAGTGACTCTTACAATGAATTGAAAATACTGAATAATGCTTTAGATTTTTCGGATGTAAAAGCCAGGGAGATTATGATTCCGCGTATTGAGATTATTGCAATGGACCAAAATACCGATATAGAAGATTTAAAACAAAAATTTATAGAAACCGGTTTGTCAAAAATTATTATTTATGATGATAATATTGATAATATTACCGGTTATGTTCATAGTTTTGATCTTTTCAAAAATCCTAAAAATATCCATTCTATTATTCGCAAAGTTTTGTTTGTTCCTGAGACAATTCCGATACATGATTTACTCAATGAAATGACCCGTAAGAAAAAAAATATTGCTATAGTTTTGGATGAATATGGCGGAACATCCGGCTTGATAACTTTGGAAGATATTATTGAAGAAATTTTTGGTGAAATTGAAGATGAACATGATAAAAATGAACTTTTTGAAAAACAAATTGACAAAAATACTTTTATTCTTTCCGGAAGACATGAGATTGAAGACTTAAATGAGAAATATCATTTGGAAATTCCCGAAAATGAAAGTTATGAGACCTTGAGTGGTTATATTTTGGAACACATTGGTGAAATTCCTCATGAAAATGATGAATTTGATATTGATAATTTTCATATTAAAATTAATAAAACCAGTCCCAATCAAATTTTGAAAGTCGTATTGAAAAAGAAAGAATAATAGTATATGTATTATGATGTATATTGTTCATCCAAACCAAGAAAAATTTGAGATAAAACTTTATCTTTGCAAAACATAAAATTATCAGATGGATTTTTGGTCAAAAGTTGCTCGTATTATTTTAAGAAATCGTTGGATTATTATCTTAATAATTTTGATCAATACGCTTTTTTTGATTTCGCAATGGAAATATGTAGCAATCTCTTATACACAAAAAAGCATTTTGCCGGAGAATCATCCCGATGTCATTCAATATGACAAATTTAAATCCAAATTTCCCAATGACAATTCTACCATTTTAGTCGGTATTCGAGACACTTCTCTTTTTACCGCACAAAAACTCAATGCTTGGAATGATTTATCCAATGAAATTTCTAAATTTAATGAAGTGCAAGGAGTTTTGTCTATAGCTAATCTTAAAATTTTGGAAAAAGACACTTTGCATAAAAAATTCATTTTTAAGCAATTGGTTACACAAAAAATCAAAAATGATCAACAGGCGCTGGCAATAAAAACAAAAATTTTTGATTCGCTTCCATTTTATAAAGGAATTATTTATAACAAAAAAACGGGAGCAGTTCAAACCATTATTTCATTAAGAAAAGACATTGCCAATAGTAAAAAAAGAGCTAAATTTATCACACGGAAGTTATTGCCTTTGTTTGATAAATACCATCAAATATTTCCTAAAATGCATGAATCGGGATTGATTTATGTAAAAACCTTGGATGCCGAAATCATCAAAAAAGAAATTCCTTTATTTATCGGATTGACATTATTGGTTTCAGCCATTATTTTATTTTTCTTTTTTCGCTCGTTTTCACCCATGCTCATTTCTTTGTTTATTGTAAGTATTGCTGTGATGTGGACCTTTGGTTTTATGGGATTGTTTAGATTTCAGATTAGTATTTTGACAGCGATTATTCCACCTCTGGTTATTGTGATTGGTGTTCCAAATGCCATATTTTTGATTAACAAATATCAACAGGAAATCATCCTGCATGGAAATCAAGCCAAATCTTTGCAACGAGTGATCAGCAAAACCGGCAATGCCATTTTAATGACCAATTTGACTACCGCTATTGGTTTTGCTACATTTATTATTGTACAAAATAAACTTTTGCGAGAATTTGGTATCATTGCTTCTTTATCGGTATTTTCTATTTTTATCTTGTCATTATCTATTATACCTATTATATACAGTTTCAAAAAAATACCCAAATCCAAACATTTAGCGCACTTAAACAAAAAATGGACCAATCGTTTTATTAACTGGCTAATTAATACCGTTCGATATAAATATCAATATATATTCGGAATGGTTTTATTGCTGGTGATCATCAGTATGATCGGGGTATATCAGATAAAAATTTCCGGAAGTATTTTGGCAGATTTACCAAAAAACACCAAGTTTTATGAAGATATTAAGTTTTTTGAACAAGAATTTGGTGGAATATTACCCTTGGAAATCATGATTGATACCCAGAGAAAAAAAGGAGTTTTTAAACTTAAAAATCTAAAAAAAGCGGAAGAACTTCAACAAAGTATCGAAGAAATTTCGGAACTTTCAAAACCGGTTTCAGTGGTTAATTTGGTAAAATATATCAAACAGGCATTCTACAATAATGATCCTAAATATTATCAATTACCTTCCAGAAATGAAAGGGCTTTTATTATGAGCTATTTAAAAAAAGGAAAACTCAATAATCATATAATACAATCTTATACGGATTCTTTGCAAAGATATATGCGAATAACTTCTTTTATGAAAGATATCGAAACGGATAAAATGGAAAAAATAGAAGATTATCTTTCGATGAAAACCAACAAATTGTTTCCAAAGGATAAATATGAAGTGATTACCACGGGAAAAGCAAAATTGTTTTTGAAAGGAACCCATTATTTAATTGATAATTTGATCATATCCTTGGGTTTAGCCATTTTGTTGATTTTTGTTTTTATTGCATGGATGTTTCGTTGGTCTATGAAAATGGCTTTGATTTCTATTATCCCTAATTTATTACCATTATTGATTACTGCCGGATTGATGGGTTATTTTGATATCCCTTTGAAACCTTCTACAATTTTGATTTTTAGTATAGCATTTGGTATTTCGGTAGATGACACCATTCATTATTTGGCTAAATTAAGACAAGAATTGAGGCATCATAAGGGGCAAGTGAAACGTTCGGTATATAAAGCATTGCGAGAAACCGGATTGAGTATGTTTTATACTTCCATTGTTTTATTTTTTGGATTTATGGTATTTTTGGGTTCTAGTTACGGCGGCACCAAAGCTTTGGGAGGTTTGATATCTTTTACTTTACTGGTTGCTATGTTTTCTAATTTGTTGCTCCTGCCCGCTTTGGTTATTTTCTTAGATAAATTCTTTAAAAACAAAGAAGATTATCAAGCGCCGGAATTGGTAATTTTTCCTGAAGATGAAACTGAAAAAAATCAAGATTAATGAATGAATTTGAATTATTTTTTAAATTGGGTTGGCAACATATTTTGAGTTTGTCTTCCTGGGATCACCTTTTATTTTTAACAGCTTTGATTGTGGTTTTTGAAATCAAAGAATATAAAAAAATACTTTTGTTGATTTCATTGTTTACCATTGCTCATACCACGAGTTTATTGTTGTCGGCTTATCAAGTGATTAAGGTCAATGAAAATTGGGTAGAAAAATTAATTCTTTACACAATCATTATTACAGCATTTTCAAATCTCATTTTCACCAATAAAAATCTTTTGGATAGGGTGCATTATTATTTTTCCCTATTTTTCGGATTGATACACGGATTGGGTTTTGCAACTGATTTTAAATTGATGGTAACCGGACAAAAAACTATTCTTTTTCCGGTTTTGGAATTTACTTTGGGAATAGAAACAGCCCAGATAAGTTTTGCCATTGTATTTTTGATTTTGGTGATGATTTTAATCAAGATTTTCGGTTGGAATAAAACCAATTTTGTCAAAATAATTTCAGCCATGATTATAGGATATAGCTTAGCACACGTATAGAAAACAAAAGCCCTCGTAAAAAGAGGGCTTTATTTTTATGAAAAAATTTATTTAATCCTTATTTTTTGTCCTACTTTAATATTGTTTCCTCTCAGATGATTGAGTTTTTTTAGTTTTTGTATGGAGACACCATAATTTACATGAATTCTATAAAGCGTTTCTCCGGGTTTTACAATGTGGTATTTGGGTTCGTCTTCGGAATTATTAACGACAGTCTCGGTTTTGTCTTCTTCTTTCTTAACTTCTTCTTTTTTGGCTTTGTCAAAAGGTACTCTGATAACTTCGCCAACATTGATTTTCTGTGATTTATCAAAATTATTGGCTTTTAATAAATCATCTAAATCCAAATTGAATTTTTTGGCAATTGAAAACAAAGTTTCTCCTTCCTTTACGGTATATTTTTCTTTTTCGGGAATTTCCGGTGTTTGATTTTCTTGGCTTTCAATGGGAGGCGTTTCATTGGTAATATTATCAGTAGAAGCAGAAGATGTGTCTTCCGGTTTTTCCACAACATTTGGCTGTATATCTTCTTGATTTTGACTTTGTGTATCTTGATTTTCTTCTTCGGTTAATACCAAAATTTGTCCTTCGTAAATATCAAAATCATTCAAGTTGTTGATTTCCTGAATTTTTTTAACAGGAATATTAAACTTTTTGGAGATGGTAAATAAAGTTTCTCCATCTTTTACTTCATAGATAAATTTTTTGCTTTTTTCTTTATTATTATCTTTACTTTCATCTACTTTAATGCTCATTTGTTTGAGAACATCATTATCCAAATCGTGCAAATGATATTTATTGATTAAATAGATTAATTTATCGGGGTAACTCGGGTCGGTAGCATAACCGGCTTTTTTCAATCCTTTTGCCCAAGCTTCATAATCTGTTTTGGGTAAGCGAAACAAAAAAGCATATCGTCTGCGATTGGCTAAAAATTTGGAGTGATCTACATAAGATTCCTCAGGTTTTTCATATTTTCGGAAACATTCTTGTATTTGGTCGTCATCATGTAAGTATTTTTGTCCTTGCCAATCATCATGGCATTTGATTCCAAAATGGTTATTGGCTTTTATTGCCAATTCGCTTTTACCCGATTGTGATTCTAGAATCCCTTGAGCAATTGTAATACTGGCAGGAATTCCGAATTCTCTCATTTCACGTTGTGCAATAGATTTATATCGGGCAATATATTTCAACATATCAATATCCGCTGAACTATAGTCTGTAGGAATTTCTTTGTTTTTAATTACCTGATTATCTGTTTTTTCTTTAACTTCTTTGGTGGTTTTTTTGGACGATCCACAACTTCCCAAAAGAAAGCTTAAGAGGATTAAAGAAATACTGATTTTTTTCATATCTAAAAAAATATTTAATAATTTACAAAGTTAATAAAAAAATATCATTTAGCTTTTTGATGATTTTATAAAAAAATAATGAGTATTTTTGCAAGCCAATAATTTTGAATAATGAATGCCAATATTTTAGATAGTAAAGGTCAATTTTTACCGATTATGGAAAGTTTTTTGTCTATTCAAGGCGAGGGATTTCATACGGGCTTAGCTTCATATTTTATTAGGATTGGCGGATGTGATGTAGGTTGCCATTGGTGTGATGTAAAAGAAAGTTGGAATCCGGATTTGCATCCTGCTATCGATGTTAAGGAGATAGTAAAAAAAATTCCCAAACATATACAAACTATCGTATTAACAGGTGGAGAGCCGACATTATATCAATTGAATTTTTTGGAAAAATTATTAAAAACTGAAAATAAGCAAATTCATTTGGAAACTTCCGGAACAGGAAAAATTACGGCGGATTTTGATTGGATCTGTCTTTCTCCCAAAAAAAATGAATTGCCTAAAAAAGAATTTTATTCGTTGGCAGATGAGTTGAAAGTGATTATTTTTAATAAAACCGATTTCAAATTTGCTGAAGAACAAGCTCGTTATGTCAGAGCCAAAACACAACTTTATCTGCAACCCGAATGGAGTCAAAGGAAAAAAATGCTTCCATTGATGATTGATTTTATCAAACAACATCCCCAATGGAAAATCTCTTTGCAAACGCATAAGTATTTACAAATTCCTTAATGAATTAAATTATTATAAAATAGTTCAAATGGCTAAAAAAAAATTTATATATTAGCAGAATAAAATTTTATTCAATTGAAATTTTATAAAAAATAATCTTAAAAAACTAAAAATCAAGATTTTAAATATTTTTTTGTATGAAGCCCAAAAAATCACCCAAAGCAAATTTGAATAATTACAGCACTACATTTATGCTTTTAGGTTTGGTTTTGGTTACTTTCCTTACTTGGAGATTAATCGAAATGAAAACTTATGAAAAAGAAATCGGAATTGATAAATTAAATTTACAAGGATCAGATGAAGATGAAACTTTAGAAGTAAATATCGAAGACGTTAAACTTCCGCCGCCACCGGCTCCACAGGCGCCGCCGGAAGAAATCAAAGTTATAGAAGATGAGGAAGATGTTAAAGAAGATGTTATTCAATCTTCGGAAACAGATGATAATGAAGAAATTCAAGAAGTGGAGGATATCCAAACAGAAGAAGTAGAAGAACCCGATGTGGAAGTTGCTTTCCAATTCATCCAAAATCCTCCTATTTATCCCGGTTGTGAAGGAAAAAAAGGAAAAGCACTAAAAGATTGTATGAGTAAAAAAATACAAAAATTTGTCAATAGAAATTTTAATACTTCCATTGCTTCCGATTTGGGACTTTCCGGAGAAAATGTTCGTATTTTAACACAGTTTACTATTGACAAAACCGGAAAAGTTACCAATATTAGAACCCGTTCAAAATATAAAGAATTGGAAAAAGAAGCCAGACGAGTTATTTCAAAGCTCCCAAAAATGAAGCCGGGACAACAAAGAAACAGACCTGTAAAAGTAACTTATACGCTACCTATTATATTTAGAGTGGAAGAAGATTAATAAAAAAATTTTAATAAATAATTTCATGCCGGTTTTTTGCCGGCTTTTTTATTGAAAAAATTTTTTATTGTAGGAAATCAGTATATAAAATGAAAAAAATTGATGTAAATTTGTAAAAAAAAATTCAATGGATATTAGAAAGTATTTAGACAGCACTTACCTTAAGACCCCGGAACAAGCCGGAATTTCAGAGAAAGAAACGGAGGAAAAAGTGAAAGAACTTGTTCAAGAAGCTATTGATAATGGATTTTATTTGGTAATGATACGACCCGAATATGTAAAACTTGCCAGAAAAATGATTGATAAAGCCGGCGCTGATGTCAAAGTAGGAACGGTTATCGGTTTTCCGGAGGGAACCTTAAATTATAAACTTAAGCTTGCCGAAGCGCAGAAGGCAATCAATGATGGAGCAGACGAATTGGATTATGTAGTAAATTATGAGCTTTTTAAAAAAGGAGAAATCAATCAAGTAAAAAAAGAAGTATTTGAGGGCACTTTATTAGGAATCAAAAATGGTAAAGTTGTAAAATGGATTATTGAAGTGGCAGCACTTACGCCTGAACAAATTGCAGGGCTTACACAATTGATTCGCGATGTGGTTATTCAATCCATTGGTTTGGAACACGCAAAAGATGTCTTTGTAAAATCTTCAACAGGATTTTACAAAACTCAAGACGGAAAGCCCAATGGAGCAACTCCTGAAGCCATCCAAATTATGATTGAAAATGCCCAAGTTTTACCAGTAAAAGCTGCAGGCGGTATTAGAAGTTACCAAGATGCATTGAAAATGATAGAATTTGGTGTTCAACGCATTGGGACTTCTTCTGCAAAAGCTATTGCACAAGGTGGAAAATCAAATTCCGAATATTAGTTTATCTTTGGACAATGAAAAAATTTTTAGGTTTAATAGTATTTTTAATTTTTTTGCAAGTAGATGCGCAAAATCCGCTTTTGAAATCGCCAAGAGCTACTATTTCTACTCATATTGAAAATTTAAAACCAAAAAATTATCATCCGGAGATTTCAGCCAAAACTATCTATTCTTTGCCATTGAAACAAGCCATAGATAAAGCTGAAAAGCTAAAATACATCTATAATGGTAAAGGAGTTTTTATTGATTATAATAATATTCCTTCTGATTCGGATTATATTGATAGTTTAAATTTCCCTGTTCCCAAACATGCATACAAACCTTTTCCATTTACCTTGCCACAAGTATATTTGGAAAAATATGGAGCAAACTGGTATTACTCAAAAGCAACCATTGCCCAAATAGATTATTTATATCATCAAATTTATCCTTTGGGAGCCGATTTATTGATCAAACATGTTCCGGAAGAATTTCGTGCTAAATTTTTGGGATTGGAGATTTGGCAATGGTTGGGTCTGATACTTGTTATTCTGATTACTTATTTTCTCCATATTCTTTTTAAGAAAATTTTATTTATTTTATTAAAACTTACCAAGAATTTTATAGTAAAATTTCCAATTGAAAATCTGGATGAACGACTCAAACAATTTTCTCATCCGCTTTCTTACATCTTTGGGATTTATGTGATGGAGTTGACGATTCCTTATCTTTTATTAGAACACAAAATCGGTAATTGGATAATTGCTGCATTGGCTTTTGCCAAAATCATTTTTTGGATATTTGTTTTCTTGAAGTTAGTCGATGTATTGATTACTGTTTATAAAAATAAAGTGGAAAAAACAGATAGTTTATTAGATGATCAGTTATTACCAATTCTAGAAAACACACTCAAAGCAATTGTTATTATTTTTGGTGTTTTCAAAATGTTGATTATCATGGGAGCTGATCCCAAAGCAATTATTGCGGGTTTATCTATTGGAGGTTTGGCAGTGGGTTTGGCAGCACAAGATACCGTTAAGAATTTGATAGGAACTTTGATGATTTTTATTGATAAACCTTTTAAAATTGGAGATTGGATTAAAATGGATTCTATTGAAGGAAGTGTTGAAGAAGTTGGGTTTCGCTCTTCTATTATTCGTGCAGCCGATACATCTATTTATAAAGTACCTAACAGCAAATTATCCGAAGCAGCTATAAACAATTTGGGAAAAAGAGTATACAGACGTTTTACAACTACTTTGGGAATTCGGTATGATACACCACCGGAATTGATTGAAAAATTTGTGGAAGGAATTAAGCAATTGATAGAATTACATCCTACAACCCGAAATTATTCCAATTTTACACCTTACAATACAGCACCTTATAATGTAGAATTTGTTGCATATGGAGACTCTTCACTAAATATTCTTTTGAATGTATATTTTATGACCAAAGATTATGGCGAAGAAATGCACGGGAGACATGTTCTTTTATTGGGAATTTTAGATTTGGCAAACCATTTGGGCGTGGAATTTGCTTTCCCTTCACAAACTTTGTTTATGGAACTTTTTCCGGAGAAAAAACCTGCTTATCCTCAGTATATTGCCGATAATGAAGAAATTAAAAAACGTTTGGAACAAGTTATCAAAGAGTTTAAAGAAAAAATCACCAAATATTGATTAGAAAACAATATCAAAAAATCATGAGTTTTTTCTATGATCCTTTTATGGAATCATTAGAAAAAGTGTTGTATAAACACCGAAGTTTTCTTCTCGACCAAATTCAAGGAGGAGATATTTTGGAAATAGGCGCAGGAACAGGAGTAAATTTTTTACTTTATCCCAAAAATGTCAATATTTATGCTATTGAACCTTCGAAGCCCATGTATAAAAGAGCTTTAAAAAAAATTCCTAGTAATCGGAATATTCATTTATATAATATCGGCATTGAGGATATTATGAATATAACAAATATTCCCAAGCAATTTGATTACATCCTTTCGACTTTGGTGCTTTGCACGATTAAAAATCCTTTTGAAGCGGTACAACAATACAAACAACTTTTGAAATCCAATGGCAAATTATTGGTTTTGGAACATATACATTCCGACGGATTTTACGGAAAGTTTCAGAAAATAATCAATCCTATCTGGAGACCTTTTGCAGATGGGTGTAATCTGACCAGAAGGCAAGATTGGATTTTGAAAGATGCGGGTTTTTTCCCAATTAATGAAAAATATTTTCACGTGGGAACCGATTGGTATCGGGCAATTATGGTTAAAAATATTCAAAATGAAGCGAATTTATAATAAAATATTAAATACCAAAAAAAATGGCAACAAATCATTTGCCATACTTATTGATCCGGATAAAGGTTTTGCACCTGAATTATTCAAAAATATTCCCCCTGATTTAATTTTTGTAGGCGGAAGTTTATTAGAAAGGGATAATATGGAAGAAATGATAGATGAAATAAAAAAATATACAAATGTGCCGGTGATTATTTTTCCGGGAAATTTATTGCAAATTAGTAATCATGCAGATGCCATTTTATTTTTGTCTTTGCTGTCGGGGCGCAATCCCGAATATTTAATCGGACAACATGTGTTGGCAGCGCCTTTATTGGAAAAAACCGCTTTGGAGATTATTTCAACAGGATATATTTTGATAGAAAACGGAAAAACTACAGGTGTAGAATACATCAGTAATACCCGTCCAATTCCACGGGATAAGCCACAAATTGCTTTGGCTACTGCACTTGCGGGACAAATGTTGGGAATGAAAATGATTTATTTGGAGGCTGGCAGTGGTGCATTACAGCCGGTTCCTTTGGAAACTGTTCAGTTGATTTCAGAAAAAATAAAAATCCCTTTGATAGTTGGAGGAGGAATTAAATCACGTAAAGAAGCAAATCTTTATTTTGATGCAGGTGCTGATATAGTGGTTGTAGGAACTGCTTTTGAAGATGGAAGTTTTCAATATTAAGTTTTATAAAGCCGGAAATAAGTATTTAATACAGCTTACTTACTACTTACTCATGC
>Ga0256841_1003568_pt1 | contig 11567 bp, 9 predicted proteins | sample 356308metaG_FD_185971 | JGI IMG/M metagenome (GOLD analysis project Ga0256841, IMG submission 185971) | Hydrothermal vent microbial communities from Mid Atlantic Ridge, Atlantic Ocean - 356-308 | ecosystem: Environmental > Aquatic > Marine > Hydrothermal vents | place: Atlantic Ocean: Mid...
CCGCAGAGAAAGTGCACATCATGTGGTCCGGCGCCATCACCGGGCCCACCTCGGACGCGGGCAAGTACTACGCTCAGGGCATCGAGGACTACTGCAGCTGGGCGAACGACACCGGCTACGTTGCGGGCGTCGAGTTCGTTTGCGAGACGCGCGACGACCAGTACAACAACGCCAACACCCAGCGCAACTTCGAGGAGGCCGTGGACCGGGGCGACCCCGTCTTCCTGGGTTACTCCACCGGCGGCACGCTGCAGCTCAAGCCGCTGGTGCAGGAGGTGGGCCTGCCCTTCATTCCCGCTTCCTACCACATCGGCAACATCGACCCGCCCGACAACGACTACATCTTCCTGCCCATCGCCTCGTATTCCGAGCAGGTGATCGCGGTCCTCGAGTACATCGCCAAGGTGTCGCCGGGCGCGAAGGTGGCCATGGCCATCCACCCCTCGCCCTTCGGCCGCGCGCCGGTCGAGGACGCCAAGAAGGCGGCCAAGGCCCTGGGCATCGAGATCGTCGAGGTGCAGGAGATGGCCAAGGGCCTCGACTACACCGCGACCCTGAAGCGGTTCGAGCAGAAAGGCGTGCAGTACATCGTCTACCAGAACGTCGCCGGGCCGGTGGCCAACATGATCAAGGACGCGAAGCGGCTCGGTCTGGGGATCAAGCACGCCGGCGCGCACTACGCGGGCGGCCCCGACCTGATTCGGCTTGCTGGCGATGCTGCCGAGGGGTTCCTGTGGGTCACGGCCTACTACATGCCCCACGAGCCCGGCGCCGGAGCCAAGTTCGTGGGGAATCTGGGGGCCAAGTACGGCCGCCCCGCCGATACGATCGAGAGCGTGCACTACCCCTCGGGCATGCTGGCCGCGGCCATCGCCATCGAGGCGATCAAGGAGGCCAAAGACGCCGGCAAGAAGATCAGCTCCGAGAGCGTCTACCAGGCCCTGCTGCAGATGAACTGGCCCAACAAGCTGGCCGTGGGCCCGGTGACCTACAGCAAGGACGACCACGTGGGCGTGGACCAGCTCCGGGTGCTCGAGGCCAAGAACGGCACCTTCGTGCCGGTGACCGAGCCCTTCAGCTCCGAGCTCTTCCGCAAGGTGCACTACGGCAAGTAAACCCTGGCAGGGCCGGGCGGCCGCGGCCGCCCGGCCCGCCACCCCCAGGAGGTCCCCGTGAGCACGACCGCAAAGACCGAGCGCAACTGGCTCCTGCGCGTCAACAACATCGAGGTCGTCTACCAGGACATCATCCAGGTGCTCCGCGGGGTTTCGATCAACATCCCCGAAGGCCGCATCACCGCGCTCCTGGGCCCCAACGGCGCGGGGAAGACCACGACGCTGCGCGCCATCTCCGGCCTGCTCGTGCCCGAAGACGGCGCGGTGCGCGACGGCACCATCGTCTACCAGGGCCGCGAGATCCAGAACCTGCCCCCCGAGCAGATCGTCAGACTGGGCATCGTCCAGGTGCCCGAAGGGCGGCACGTCTTCAAGCACCTGACCGTCGAGGAGAACCTGCGCGTGGGCTCGATCACCCGCAGGGACGGCAAGGTGCGCGAAGACCTGGAGCGGATCTACAGCTACTTCCCGCGCCTCGCCGACCTGCGTCACCGCCTCGCCGGCTACACCAGCGGGGGCGAGCAGCAGATGCTCGCCATCGGGCGGGCGCTTCTGGCTGCGCCCAAACTGCTCCTCCTCGACGAGCCCAGCCTGGGCCTGGCACCCCTCCTGGTGCGCGAGATCTTCGACATCGTCGCCCGCATCAACGCCGAGGAGGGCGTGACCGTGCTCGTCGTCGAGCAGAACGCGGCGATCGCCCTGGCCGTCAGCGATTACGCCTACATCATGGAGCAGGGCAAGATCGTGCTCGAAGGCGAGGCCGAGGCGCTATCGGAAAACCCCGACGTCAAGGAGTTCTACCTGGGGACGGCCAAGGCCGGCGGTCGCAAGTCCTTCCGCGACGTCAAGTCCTACAAACGCAGAAAACGCTTCATGTAGCGGAAAAACTTTTCTTGACCCCCCTATACGCGCATGCTACGCTTAGCTAGGAAGCTGCCCCGGCTTCCGCTCTACGGGGCGTAGCGCAGTCCGGAAGCGCGCCTGCTTTGGGGGCAGGATGTCGCAGGTTCAAATCCTGCCGCCCCGACCAGCCTGCGGGAGTAGCTCAGTTGGTAGAGCATCGGCCTTCCAAGCCGAGGGTCGCGGGTTCGAGTCCCGTCTCCCGCTCCAGAAGGGGGCGGCCTAGGCTGCCCCCGCATAGCATGCGCCCGTAGCTCAGGGGACAGAGCAGCCGCCTTCTAAGCGGTAGGTCGGGGGTTCGAATCCTCCCGGGCGCGCCATTATTACCTGGGAAAGTTTGTGACGCTCTTGTGACGCCGGCCTGCCATCCTGGCGTCAGGAGGTGGCCGATGAAGGCTTGGCTCTGGGCGGGTGTGCTGATCGTGCTGCTGGCGGGTTGCGGAGGCGACCGAACCCCGCCGCGGATCGTATCCAGTGAGCCGGCCGCGGGAGCGCAGGGGGTGCGGCTCGACCGGCCGTTCCGCATCGTGTTTTCGGAAGCCCTCGACCCGGACAGCTTCGATACCGCCAACGTCGTCTTTCGTGTCGAAGGGGCGGCTCGGGCGGTCGAGGTCGAACAGGGAGGCGACGACCGGACCATGACGGTGCGTCCGCTCGAACAACCCGACCGCCTTCCGGCCCAAGCGGTGCTCAGCCTGGGGAGCGGCATCCGCGACCGGGCGGGCAACGCGCTGGCGCCCATCGAGATCGACTTCGAGCTGGCCGACTGGGTCCCGCTCGGCGGCGCGATCAGCCACGAAAACACGAGGGACGTGCTCGGTTTTGCGCTCGCAGTTTTCGAGGGCGCACCGTTGGTCGTGTGGACCGAGAAGGACGAGGACGACAACATCACCGCATACGCGGCCCAGTGGAGCGCCGTCGCCGGCGCGTGGACCCTCCTTGGCGACTACGTGGGCCCTACGCTAACGGCGCAGGTTGCCTATCCGGACGTGGCGGTGGCGGAGGGCACGCCCTGGGTGATCTACCAGCGCAGCCGCCTCGGTGGGTTCGAATGCCACGCCGCGCGCTGGGACGGGGCGGCGTGGGAGAGCGGGGACGTGCTGGATCATTACGGCGGTTCCTGGTGTTACGGGCCCAAAATCGCCTGGGGCGACCACCTGTACGGCGCTTGGACGGAGTGGGATAGTGGCAACCAAAAGCAATACGGCGTCTGGAGTTACCTGCAGGCGGGTAGCTGGCAGCCCGGGAGCCCCGACTTCGAAAGCAACGTGGACGTACTTCACCTGTGGGACTTGGCGGCTTCTGCCGCCGGGTCGCTCTGGGTGAGCTACAACAAGGACGGCAAGGGGTACGTGAGCGAGTACGGCGGCGGGGCCTGGACCTTGCTGGGCGGCGGGCCGCTCGACGCCGACGGAAACCCGTCCTCGCAGGCAACCAACGCTCACCTGGCATCGGACGGCAACGGGCGTCTCTGGGCGGCCTGGAGTGAGGGGGGACGGGTGAGGGTAGCCCGCTGGGACGGATCCGCCTGGCGGTACCGTTCCCCTTCAGGGGCTAACGGATTCGAACCGTATCTTGCCGCTGCAGGCGGCGGCCTTTACCTGGCTTGGTACTCCGGCCAGGAGGATGGGGTGCATGTCCTGCGGCTCGAAGGGCCCACCGGGGACTGGCAGGCCGTGGGCGGGACGTACCGCGCGGAAGTCTACCACTCGCCCCGCATCGCCGTGCTCCCCGGAGGCTGGCCGGTGCTGGCCTGGACCGAGAAGACCTCCGCCGGCGACGTTTTCCTGCGCGCGGTGGTCTACAACCACGTGCCCTGAATCGGACGCCTTCGGGAGGGTCAGTAGTAAACCCTCGCGCTCAGGCGGGGCAGCCAGACCGTGCCCGATGCGGCGTCGTGGACCAAGGTGAGGCCGAAGGTGGCGTCCCCTGGGTCGGAAAGGCGGGTGAGGTTCAGCGTCAGCGCGGTCGAGCGCAAGCGGCGACCGTCAGTCTTCAGCTGCGCGAGCGCGTCTGCGGCCCAGGCCTCTCCGTCCGACCAGGCGTAGGCCGCGGCCAGCTGCCAGCGGCCGGAGTAGGCGGCTTCGACGGTGAGCAGGCCGTCCGCCAGGTAGCGGCTCGCTCCCGCACCCCCGCGCCAGGGATCGGTCGTTCGTCCCGTGCGCCAGCCCTCGCCGTACACGATCCAGTCGCCTACGCGGGCCGAGGCCCCCGCGCCCAGCGCGGCCGGCGCGGGGGCGGGGCCGTAGACGGCGGCCAGCTGGTAGTCCACGCCAGCCAACCTGCCGTCCGTGCGGAAGAGGCCGAGGGGGCGGTCCCGAACGCGGCGCAGGGCCAGCCGCAGCCGTGTGAAGGGGTCGGGGTAGAGCTCCAGCCAGCCGCCCCAGAGGCCGGGGGCGTGGTCCGGGCGGGGCGGCGCGAGCCTCAGGACGGGCAGCAGCCGCAGGACGGCCGTGGGCTCGGGGCTGGCCCCGGCCCCCAGGGCGTAGCCCGGCCCCGCGAAGCTGAGCTCGAGCTTCGAGACGCCCGCATCGAAACCCTGGGTCGCCAGGTTCCAGCGCGGGTAGAGCGCCGCCTCCGCGAGCAGGCCGCCCCAGGCTTCCGCGGCCAGCAGCGAGCCGGAGTAGACCGGCTCGAGGGTGAAGACGCCGTGGGCGTACCGTCCTTCGGCGCGGAGTTCGAGGGAGCCGCTCGCCCCTGTCGCCAACGCCAGGGCCAGCAGCCAGGGGAGCAGCGCCGCCGTGCGCACTAGCCGCGTTCCTCCTCGCCGACGATGCGGCCGTCTTCCAAGTGCACGACCCGGCGCACGTGCTCGAGCAGGCGCGGATCGTGGGTCGAGAAGATGAAGGTCACGCCCTTCTCGCGGTTGAGCCGCTTCATGTACTCGATCAACGCCCGACCCGTCTTGGAGTCCAGGTTGGCCGTCGGCTCGTCGGCGAAGATGACGGCGGGTTCCGCGGCCAGCGCCCGCGCGACCGCGACCCGCTGCTGCTGCCCGCCGGAGAGCTGGTTGGGCTTGCGGCCCGCATAGCCCTCCATCTCCAGCTCGGTCAGCGCCGCGCGCGCCCGTTCGGCGCGTTCGCGCGCGGGCAGGCCCCGCAGCTCGAGCACGAAGGCGGCGTTCTCGAGCGCCGTGAGCACGGGGATGAGGTTGTAGGCCTGGAAGACGAACCCCACCTTCCACAGCCGCAGCCGTGCGCGGGCCACCGCGCCCTTGTCGTCCAGGCGCTCCCCGTCCAGCCAGACCTGGCCCTCGGTCGGCAGGTCGAGGCCGCCCAGCAGGTGCAGCAGGGTGCTCTTGCCCGAACCCGAAGGGCCGGCGATTGCCGTGAACTCCCCGGCGCGGGCGCTGAAGTCGACGCCGCGCAGGGCCGAGGTTTCTACGCCGTCGGCCTTGTAGACTTTGTGCAGGTTCCTGGCTTCTACGAGTGCGGACATCCTGAGTCCTCCCTATGCGACATGGCGCATCGCCTCCACGGGCTCGAGCCGTCCCGCCAGCCAGGCCGGCCACAGGGCGCTGGCAATCGCCGTGAGGACGGCGAAGGCGAAGACCTGCAGCACCTGACCCGGGGTGATGCTGGCGTACATGACCACCGGCAGACCGAACTCGGCGTACTGCTGGGCGAGCGTCCCCGGGAGGCTGAACCCCTGCGCCAGCCGCCAGACCGCGAGCCCCCCTAAGGCGCCGCCCACGGCGGCGCCGCTCGTCACCAGCAACAGGCTCTCGAGGACGACGAGGCGCATGATCCGCCAGCGGTCCGCGCCCAGCGCGATGATCACGCCGAACTCGCGGATGCGCTCGACCAGGCCAAGGTAGACGGTGTTGACCACGAGCAGCCCCGCGAGCACGAAGAAGATGACCGCGTAGATGAGCAGCATCGGCCCCATCATGTCGAGGACGGCCGCCAGCGCGGGCTGCGCCTCGCGCCAGGTCAGCACCTCGTAGCCGGGCGGGACGAGGGGTTGCAGCTTGCGCCGCGCCGCCTCCAGGACCCCGGACTGCTCCAGGCTCTTGAGTCCAGGCAGGAAGACGACGATGCGGCTGGCGGCGTCGGGGGCGGCGAGCTCCTGGGCGGCCTGCAGCGTGAGGACCGCGGTGCGGGCCTCCAGGGTGCTTTCAGGCAGGTCGAGGACGGCTCCGACGGTGAACGCCGCGGCCCCGAGGCCGTCGGTACCCGGCGCGAAGGCGTAGACGGGGTCCCCCACGTCGACCTGGAGCGCACCAGCGAGCGCCAACCCCAGCGCCGCGCTCCAGCCGTCGCCGTCCGCCGGAGGCGCGCCCCGAACCCGGTACTTGTCCACCAGCTCCTTCATCAGGTGGCCGTCCGGCTCCAGCCCCATGAGCACCACCCCGCGCGACCGGGTCTCCCCGGCCAGCAGCGCGGGCACCTCGAGCACCGCCTCCACGTCCGCCTCGGGCAGCGCGCGCGCCATGGCGGCCTTGAGCTCGGGAACCCCCCGCACCAGGCTCAGGTCGAACTCGCGTACCGCCTCGGCGTTCTTCACGCGCAGCACCAGGTGTCCGGTGGTGCGGGTGAGGTTTTGGAACATGCCGTTCATCGCGGCGCCGCTGAAGCCGTACATGACGAGCATCAGGGCCACCACCGCGGCCACCGCGCCCGCGGTCACCAGGCTGCGTCCGCGGCCCCGCCCGACGTTCTTCCAGGCCAGGGTCCACATCAGCGTTCGCACCCCCGCTCGAGCGCCGTGGGCGCGAAGCAGCGGTCGGGCACCGCCCCGATCCGCCAGTCCGAGACCTCGAAGACGGTGCGGTACCCCTCCCGGACCCGGTCGATCACGAGGGTGTCGGTCACCAGGTAGCGGCCTTCGGCGATGCGTGCGACCTTGCGCATCACGATCTCCTTCACCGGCTGGCCCCGCTGGTCGAAGTAGACGATCCGGCGCGGTAGCTTGCTGGCGGCTTCGATCTGGAGGACGACCCGGCCCCAGGGGGTCGGGGCCCGCGGCTTGGGCGTGAGCACCAGGACCAGCCGCTCCGAATCCTCGGCGGGCTGGAGGCGCACCTCGTAGTCGTCCTCGAGGTCGCGCCCTGCCAGGTCGGCGTAGCTGACGTCGGAGCCCAGGAAACGGTCGCTCTTGCCGCTGGGAGGCAGGCGCAGCACCCGCCCCAGCCGCGGGTTGTAGATCCAAATGTCCTCGCCGAGCGTCAGGAAGGCCTGGCCGGCTTCGCGCTTGGGTTCGATCACTTGGATCAGCGCCCGACGGTCACCGTCGGTGTAGATGCGCAGCACGTAGCGCTTGCTACGGCCGGGCCGCTCCACGGTCAGGGTGTAGGTGGCCACCATCGCGGGGCCGCGAAGCTGGTTCACCGCTTCGTGCAGCAACGCCTTCGGGTCAGGGGATTGGGCCAGGGCCAGGGCCGTGAGCAGCAGCGCGGACGTGACGATACGGATCGTATTGCGGTTCAGTCCCATCGCAGGGCCTCCGAAGGGTGCAGCCTGCGCGCACGCAGGGCGGGGAAGAGGAAGGCGCTCAAAGCCGAAACCACCACGGTGATGAGGGAGTAGAGCGCATAGACTGGCGAGAGGTGGGTGTAGAACTCCTCGGTCAGGCCCGCCTCGCTCCAGACCTCACCCGAGAGCTGGAAGAAGGGGCCGAGGACGTTGTGGGTGCTGGTGTAGTAGATGAGGGCGTAGCCCAGCAGCAGCCCCAGCGCCCAGCCGACGGCGGTGGCGAAGGCCGCTTCGAGCACGATCATCCATCCCAGCTTGGGGTTGTCCATGCCCAGCGCTAGCACCACGCCGAACTCGCGGGTGCGTTCGAGCACGCTCACGATCAGCGTGCTCGTCACCGCCAGGGCGGCGAAGAGTGCGAGCAGCAGGCCGATGGGCAGCGACAGCTTCTTGCCCGCCTCGACGTCGGTCTTGATCGGGCCGATCAGGTCCCAGACCGGGCGAGCCACCAGGCCCCCGGGCAGCCGCGCGACCACCCGCCGGGCCACCTCCTCCTCGCGCCCCAGCGGGGCGTCCACGGCCAGGTGGGTGGCTCCGGGAAGGCCGGTCAGCCTCCTGGCGTCGTCGAGGTGCAGGTAGACCCCCGAGCGGTCCACGCTCGAGACCCGCGCATGGACCAGCCCCACGACCACCAGACCCAACGACTGCGGCCCCGCCAGGGCCGCGGCGCTCGTCACCAGCCGCTCGCCCAGCCGCACGTCGAGGCGCTCGGCCAGCTTGTACCCCAGCACCATCTCCCCGGGGGCCTCGAGCCAGCGCCCTTCGCTTACCTTGCCGGGCACGCGCGAGACCGCCGGCTCCGCGACCGGATCCACCCCCAGCAGGAACGCCCCCTCCGATACGTAGGGGGAGGTCAGCAGCCCGGCGAACTGCAACCGCGGCGCGTAGCGCGGGGATCCGGCGCGTTCGAGCGCCTTCTCCAGCGGGGCCAGGTCGCGCAGGCCGCTTTCGGGGTCGGGGTCGTCGAACCAGGCCGCCCGAGCGACGGTGACCGGGGCCATGACGTAGCGGGCGTGGGCCTCGAGCACCGAGAGTTTGTAACCGTCGATCATGCTCCAGTAGAAGATCGTCGCCACCGATGCGTAGGCGACCACCGCGGCCAGCAGGTAGGTGCGCTGGCGGTGGCGTCCGATGTTGCGCCAGGCGAGGCGGGCGATCACGCCGAAGCGGGCGCCCTTCACAACGTCTCCTTGCGGGCTTTCCAGCGCCGGGTGAAGGCGGCCAGGAGTTCAAGGTAGAGCGCAAAGGCCTCTTCCATTTCGGCGAGGCGCGCGTCGCGCCGGGGGTGGGGCGCAAGGGCGCTGCGGGCTTCGTTCGCGAATCGAACGAAGCCCTTGCCCACACGCTCTTCCATGGCCAGCATCGCGGTCCAGGGGTCCTCCGCCAGCGCGAAGAAGGCCCGGCGGGTGCCCGGTCGCGCCACGCGCCTGAGGACGCCCATCTGCTCGAGCAGCCGGGTGGCGTGGCTGACCGAGGCCTTGCTCACGCCCAGGTCGCGGGCCAGCTCCTCGAGGGCGACCTCCTCTTCCTCGGCGAGCAGCATCCAGCCCAGCACCCGGCCCGCCATTCGCGGCGTCCCGAAGGCCTCGAACGCCATCCCCATCTGCTCGGCCAGCTGCCGTCGCAGGACCGGTTTGCCGGGTTCCATGCCCTCAGGGTAGTCCCGTTTGGTACGTTTAGTCAAACGTAAACGTGGCTAGTTTTCGCGCGGAAGCGGAGGCACCGCCCTGACCCAGTGCACGTAGGAGAGGTGCGCCAGGTAAGCGAGCGCGACGTCGCTGAGCGGCTGGTCGATCTCCAGGCTCATCAGCGCGTCTCCCCCTTTCTGGGCGCGCCCGGAGACGATGCGCGCAATGTTGACGTCGTCGTCCGCGAGCACCCGGGCCACCCGGGCGATCACCCCCGGCTGGTCGGCGTGGCGGACGAGCAGCGCAGGGCTCTCGCCGCTCAGGTAGGCGTCCAGGCCGTCGACCTTCCAGATCCGCACCACCCCGCCGCCGAGCGAACTTCCGAGGACCACGTGGCGCTCCTTGCCGTTCTCGAGCTCGATGCGCACGGTGTTGGGATGGACGTCCCCCAGCTCGATGGATTCGAAGGAAACCTCCACTCCGACACTCGCGGCGTGCTCGAGCGCGTCCTTGATGCGCGGGTCGTCGGGGGTGAAGCCCAGCACGCCCCCGGCGAGCGCCAGGTGGGTGCCGTGCCCCTTCCCGGTCTTGGCGAAGCTGCCGTGCAGGCCGAAGCGCACCCGCCGAGGCGGCGCGTCCATCAGCCGCCGCGCCAGCCAGGCGAGGCGGGCGGCACCCGCGGTGTGGCTGGACGACGGACCCACCATCACCGGCCCGATCATGTCGAGGAGTCCCATGGTCCCATTCTAGGGCGCCGGCGGCGTGGCACAATGGAGGCATGCGACGCATATGGATCCTAGGATGGTTGCTCGCCGCAGCGCTCGCTCAAGGGCTGGTCCTGCCCGAAACGGCGCAGGCGGGGCGCTCCGTCGAGATCTCCGCCGCGGGGCTCGAGCCCGGGGCCTACCCTATCGAGATCGGCGGGCCCGCGGGCTCGGAGGTGGTCACCCTGGTCACCACCGAGAACGGCGGGCGCATTCGCTGGACGCCGACCGAGCCGGGTCGCTACCGGTTGACCCTCTACGCGCCCGGGGCGAAGTACACCGCCGAACTGGAGGTCGCTCCGCCTCCGCCTCGGGTCGCGCTCGAGCCCGAAGGGTTGCGCATCGGCGAGCACCTGCTGCCGCTGCCACCGGGCGATTGGACCGAGCCCGTCGAAGGCGCCAGGGGGGCCTACCTGGGCCTGCGCGGCGCGCCGCTGGTGCTTTGGGTCGGTTACGAAACGCCGCTAAAGCCCGCCGCTTACTACCCGCCCGGGCGGGTCAAGGAAGTGCACCCGTTGCAGCTTGACGGGGAGGCGGTTGCGGAGGTCGCCGTCGAGCTCGCGGACGGATCCCGGCCCTCCCTGGCTCTGGGCGGGTTGGGAGTCGAGAGCGGGCCGTACGCCGGCCCCATGGAGGCGCTCGAGCCGCTGCGCCGGCTCGACGCCTTCTGGCGCGAGCACGGCGTGCTGGACCGGCTTCCGGCGGACCCGGCGGGGTACCGCCCCTACTGGGCCTACTGGGGCCTCGACCCGGCCCGGCTGACCGCGGAGGACCTCGCGTCCTGGGGGCGCGACCTGCTCCGGCGCGGGCACCGTGTCGAGCTGGCCTGGGGCGAGGAGGCGCGCGCCTGGACCGACCTCTGGCAGCACCAGGCCCTGGCGGGCCGCACCCAGGGGCTGGAGCCTGCGCGCGCGCTCACGCTAGCGCTGCTCGACTACGCGCCGATTCACCCCGGCGCCCGTGCGTTCTTCCTCCAGCAGGCCGACTGGCTGCAGGCGCAGGGGCGCTTCGCCGACGCCCTGCGCCTGCGGGAAGCCGTCAACCAGGCGCGCGCCTTCGCTCCGGTGTTGGAGGCGGCGGGGCTGCGGCGGGCCTTCTACGTGTTGGTGTTGGCCTACCTGGCCCTGGTCGTCGTCCTCTTCGCGCGTTACCTGCCCGCGCAGCGCCGCGACCTGGCCGCCCGGGGCGGCCTGCTGGGAAGCTGGAGCGCCAACCCGTTGCGCCGCATGACCCGGTTGTTGCTGGCCTACGCAAGCTGGGGGGAGCGGTTGCTGGCCGTGCTCCTCTTCGCGGCCTTGCTGGCGGCGGGGTTGCTTTGGGGTGCGGTGACCGGCTTCGAGACGGAGCAATCCAGGGGCCCGTTCGCCCGCGCCACCCTGGCGGACGCCATCTTCTACCTCGAACCGCCAGCGGCGGGCTCGGGAAGCGAGAAGGTGTGGCCGAAGAGCCCCGCACGCGACGCGCTCGCGGCGTACGCATTCGCGGTCGAGGAACGTCTGGGCGGCCGCACCGACGAGGTGGAGGCCAGGTTGAGCCGGGCGCCGGGCTGGCTGGCCTTCGCCGATGCGCTGCGGTACCGCAGATCCGGCGACGAGAAAGCGCTCGAGCGGGCCTACCGCAGCGAGGCCCGCTACACGCCCGTCCTCGAACGTTTGGGCCTCGCCTCCGACGCCTGGACCGACGTAT
>Ga0256841_1003569_pt1 | contig 11567 bp, 10 predicted proteins | sample 356308metaG_FD_185971 | JGI IMG/M metagenome (GOLD analysis project Ga0256841, IMG submission 185971) | Hydrothermal vent microbial communities from Mid Atlantic Ridge, Atlantic Ocean - 356-308 | ecosystem: Environmental > Aquatic > Marine > Hydrothermal vents | place: Atlantic Ocean: Mid...
CATCGGGACCGCCATTTTCAGGCCGGCCAGGTTGAACAGCAACAGCTTCAGCCTGCCCTTCCCTTCATCATCCAGTGCCCCGACGTCGTTTGGCGGCAAGGAGCGGGGCTGCAGCTCCCCTTCGACAGGTGCCTCCTCCTCTCCCGCTGCTCCGGGCGGTACTCTTCCACCCGCCACCACCAGACTGACCACGGAACCCACGGCTGGCTCTTCGGTCCGTTCAGTCTCGTCATATAGTGAATCGAGATAGAGATCCAGCGCCTCTCTCTGCTCGGCCAACAGGAGTGATCCGGTTTCGTTGTTCATGATGCTTGCGCCTTCAATTCAACAACGGTCTGTTCCGGCCGCAACAGGTACTGCAGCAGTTTGCTGTAGGCAATCACCCCGCGGGAACGGGGGCGCAGCATGGAGAGCGGCAGCCCGGCCTTGCTGGCGTCGCGGAAGCCGGTGTCCACCGGGATGGTGGACTCCCAGATATACTCTGGATAACTGTTCCGAAGTGCCGCCCAGGCATCGATGGATGCACGGGTACGGCGATCGTACATGGTAGGAATAATGACCCGTGGCAATGGCTGCTGCCCGTTGCGCTGCACCATCTCCAGTGTCTTCAACATACGCTCCAGCCCCTTTTGGGCCAGAAACTCTGTCTGCACCGGCATCAACAGTTTTTCACAGGCAGCCAGGGCATTGATCATCAGCACCCCCAAAACCGGTGGACAGTCGATCAGAACATAATCGAAGCGCTCCCTGACCTCACGCAACGCCTTTACCATCACCAGCCCCGTTCCCTTGCGCACTCCCAGTTGCCGATCCAGCGTGGCCAGAGCCATCGACGCCGGCATCAATGAAAGATTGGCCACGCGAGTAGTGCGAATCACCGGCTCCGGTTCGATCCGGACGCCATTGGCGACGGCCTGAAAAAAGTTGTAGATGGAGTTGTCCAGCTCGTCCGGTTCGAAACCGAAATAGGAGGAGAGGGAGCCATGGGGGTCCATGTCCACCAGCAGGGTTCTGTGACCCTTTTCAGCCAGCAGTCCTGCGAGCGTGACGGCTGTGGTAGTCTTGCCCACTCCCCCTTTCTGATTGGCTACGGCCCAGATCTTCATGGCTCTGCTCCCTCCTCTTCCGGCACCGCAGTGATGGCCGGCACAGGAACTCTCTTCTCTTTGCTGTTATTTCGGCCAGTCTTGAAAATCTTTAATACCACACGCCGATTCTGGGCACGTCCCTCCACCGTCTCGTTGCTGCTCACGGGATGGTTCTCACCGTAGCCGATTGCGGCGAGCAGTTCCGGATCGATTCCATGCTGTGACAACAGGTGGGCAACAGTGGCTGCCCGGGCAGCCGACAACTCCCAGTTGGAGGGGAAAACCGGCGTACTGATCGGGACATCGTCGGTATATCCCTCCACCTGAACCGGAGCGGAAAACTTGCCCAACACCTCGCCCAGCATGGAGAGCATCACTTTGGCCTCGGGGACCAGTCTGGTACTGCCACTGGGAAACAGGATGCGGTTGTTGATGTCGATCTCCACCCACTCATCGGTCTGACGCAGTGTCACCAGACCCTGTTCGACGAGCGGCTCGATCTGCGCCTCGATGGCCTTGGCCATGGTCTGGATGGCAGAATCACCCGCGGGCTTCAGCACCGTCACCGCCTCGTGCCCGGCGGGACTCCCGGGCTCTCCTATCTGGATTGGTGCCATACTTCGCGGTTCTGTACGAAAGGCCGCCTCGAGGGAACCGGACAACACCTTGTACTTTCCCTCGTTGACCTGGGAAACCGAATACATCACCACAAAGAAGGCGAACAACAAGGTTATGAAGTCGGCATATGAGACCAGCCAACGCTCGTGGTTCTCGTGCTCTTCCTGACGTTTTTTTCTGGGCATATCCTGTTATCCATTGACCCGCACTATTTTTCAGTGCAGGTAGCTCTGTAACCGCGTTTCGATATTGTGGGGATTCTCCCCCTGTGCGATGGAGACGATCCCCTCTGTGATCATCTCCCGTTCCCTGGTGCGGGAGTGCGAGATACTTTTCAGTTTGTTGGCGACGGGAAGCAGTAGCAGGTTGGCCAGCGCCACACCGTAGATGGTGGCCACGAAAGCGACCGCGATTCCGGAACCCAGCTTTCCGGGATCGGAGAGATTTTCCATCACGTGGATCAATCCCATCACGGCACCCAGGATGCCGATGGTGGGAGCATAGCCGCCCATCCCTTCGAACACCTTTGCCGCCTGCAGGTCGCGGTGCTCACGAGCATCGATTTCGGTCTCCAGGATGGAGCGGATCAGCTCCGGTTCGCTGCCATCCACCAGCAGACGCAGCCCCTTGCGTGCAAAGGGGTCCGGCTCACTCTCACCGATCGACTCCAGGCCAAGCAATCCCTCCCTGCGTGAGATAGTGCTCCACCCCACGATCTGGTCGATGGTCTTTTCGGGTTTGAAGGCGGGCGGCCTGAAGACCCATACGACAGAGCGCATCGCACGGGAGAACGTCGCCAGCGGCGTCTGCAACATAGAGGCTCCAAAGGTTCCCCCCATCACAATCAGCGCGGCCGGCCCGTTGACCAGACTTCCTAGATGCCCCCCCTCCAGAGACTGACCCAGCAGAATCGCAGCCAGCGCCAGCAGGATCCCTGTAACGCTCAACGCATCCATGACGTTCAGTGAAACACCCGGGCCAATCCGGGACCGATGGCCGCCAGGTCCAGAATCTCGTCGGTCAGGTTGGCCTTGGCCACAGCGCCGGGCATACCGTAGATCACAGAGCTCGCCTCATCCTGCGCCCAGACGGACGAACCCGCCTGCTTCAACCGGCGTGCCCCCTCTCTTCCATCGGCACCCATCCCGGTCAGGATTAGCGACAACACCTTGTCGCCGTACAACTGCGCCACCGAGCTGAACAGCACATCGGCACTGGGTCTGTAGTTCAGGCTCGGATCTCCCTCTTCGATCCGGACGACATGCCGATTACCATGCCGCGCCACGGTCATCTGCTTCCCTCCCGGGGCCAGCAGCGCGGTACCTGGCTGCAGCGGATCCCCGTCACTGGCGTGTCGGACATTGATGGCACACTGCTGATCGAGCCGCTGCGCAAAGGAGGGGGTAAAGTTGGCTGGCATGTGCTGAACAATCAATAGCGGGACCGGCATGTCGGCCGGCAGCTTTCCCAGCACCTGGGGCAGTGCGGCGGGCCCGCCGGTGGATGCGGCGATGGCGATCAGTCGATAGCGCTGTCTCCCACCGCTGCATACAGCCCTGGGGACAGGGGCGGCAACGGTATCACTTTCTGCCGCTACAGGAGGTATGGGGCGATGGCACCGCAACAGCTTTCCCCTCTCTCCCAGCGCCACGATCCGGGAGCAGAGCTGCCGGGAGAGTTCTTCGGGATTGCTGGTGACCTCGGCGAAACGTTTGGGCATGAAGTCCAGTGCGCCGGCATCGAGGGCATTGAGTGTGGCTCTGGCCCCTTCCGTGGTAAGCATGGAGAATATCAGAATGGCAGTGGGACAAGACGCCATGATCTCGCGTGTTGCCGCAATTCCATCCATCACCGGCATCTCGATATCCATGGTGATGACGTCCGGCCGGAGCCGCTCCGCCTGGGCCACCGCTTCCAGTCCGTTTGCCGCTTCACCAACCACCTCGAGATGGGGATCGCTGTTCAGCATGGCGACGATACGCCGGCGGAAAAATCTGGAATCTTCGACAACCAGTACCCGGATAGCCATCCGCTACTCCTGCATGGCACTATCGAGCATATAGCGGGATCACGCCACCCGCCGCTGCTGGGCATGTCTGCGCAACAGGCTGGGAACATCCAGAATCAGCGAGATCTTGCCGTCGCCGGTAATGGTTGCGCCGGCGATACCAGCCACGTCGTGCAGCAGCGCCCCAAGGGGCTTGATCACCACCTCCTCCTGTCCGATGAGCTGATCCACCACGAACCCTACCTTCTGGGTACCCGCATGCACCACCACGACATGAGCCGAGGTCGGCTCCTCTACACTGACGGCGGTACGGTCGTCGATCAGCCATTTACTCAGGTAGAAGAGGGGCAGTGCGGTATCCCGCACCATCACCACACGCTGGCCATCCACCATGTTGGTATTGCTCAGATCCAGATCGAAGATCTCGCTGACATTGACCAGCGGCAGCGCAAACACCTGCTGTCCCAGCACTACCATAAGCGTGGGAATAATTGCCAGGGTGAGCGGCACCTTGATGGTGAGGCGGGTACCCTCTCCGACCACCGAATCGATTTCGATACTGCCGTTGAGCTGGTTGATGCTGGTCTTGACCACGTCCATTCCCACTCCCCGGCCGGAGACGTCCGAAATCTCGGTCTTGGTGGAAAAACCCGGCATGAAGATAAGATTGAAGCTCTCCTGATCATCCATGCGCGCCGCGCTCGACTCGTCCAGGATCCCCTTCTCGATGGCCTTGGCCCGCAGCTTGGCGGCATCCATACCGGCGCCATCGTCTTCGATGGTGAGGAGGATATGATCCCCTTCCTGTTCGGCGGAGAGCACAACGGTTCCCGCCCGCGGCTTACCGAGTTCCTCCCTTGCATCCGGTGATTCGATACCGTGGTCGACCGCATTGCGCACCAGATGCACCAGCGGATCTGCCAATGCCTCTACCAGGTTCTTGTCAAGGTCGGTATCCTCCCCCTGCAACTCCAGATTGATCTCTTTCTTCATGTTGCGGGCGAGATCGCGTACCACGCGGGGAAACCGTCCAAACACCTTCTTGATCGGCTGCATACGGGTCTTCATCACCGCCGCCTGCAGATCGGCCGTCACCACGTCCAGGTTGCCCACCGCCTTGGCGACCTCCTCGTTGTCGAGTTCGCTCTCCAGATTCACCAGGCGATTGCGTACCAGCACCAGCTCTCCCACCATATTCATGATGCCATCCAGACGCCGGGTATCCACACGGACAGTGGCATCCACCGGCGCGGCCTCCTGCTTCGGTTTCGGCTTTTGTCTGGGTTGCGTTTTGCCGGCAGCCACATCCGAACTGCCTGCGGCACGTGCCGGCCCGTTTTCACCGGCACTCTCTTTCGCTGCAGACCGCTCCTTCTTCGGTACACCCGGGGCACCACCCTTGCCGTGCAACTGGTCGAGCAGGGCGTCGAACTCCTCTTCGGTAATCTCGTCATCCGCCGCCACCGGCTGCTGACCGACGGCCTCAACCGGCGGCCCCTTCTTGCCAGGAGCTCCCCCTTTGCCATGTAGCTGATCCAGCAGGGCGTCGAACTCCTCTTCGGTAATCTCGTCGCCGGCCGGAGCCTGCCCCTCGTCTGCGCCATCCAGCGCATCGAGCATCGCCTCGAACTCCTGCTCGGCGCTGTCCCCCGGAGTGCCCTCCGGGGAGCTCGATGGGGTTGCAGACTCCCTATTGGCGGATACCTCATCCTCACCCGGCTCCTCCGTACCGGTTCCCTCGATCAGCTTCTCCAGCGCCTGCAGCAGCTCGGGACTGGCAGGGGCCGGTTCGATACCGGAGCGTACGCTCTCGAGCATTTCGTTGAGAACATCCACCACCGGCAGGATGACATCCATCAATGCCGCATCCACCTTGCGCTCGCCGGAACGCAGGACGTTGAACACATCCTCGGCCCGGTGGCACACTTCGACCAGCGGGATCAGATTGAGAAAGCCGGCACCTCCCTTGATGGTATGAAAGCCACGGAATACCGCATTGAGCAGTCCGTCATCTTCCGGTTGCTGCTCCAGCTCGACCAGCTGCTCACCCAGTTGCTCCAGGATCTCTCCGGCCTCTACCAGAAAATCCTGCAAGATCTCTTCGTCTGCATCAAATGACATTACATACCACCCTGTAACATTTCAGCTTGGATAAAAGCGCCATGGAACCGGCCCCGGTATCTGTCAACGAGCACGGGATGAACGCCGCCTTCAAAACCCCATGCTGGACAGCAGGTCGTCCACTTCATCCTGCCCCGATACCGTATTCCAGTTGTCGACTCCGGGGACCTTGGGCCCACTTGCTGCAATATCGGGCTCGCTCCTCGTCTTTGCTCCGGCCTCACCCTCTTCCTCTTTCCTCCTGCCGGCTACCCGAATCATCCCCACCAGGCTGCTCTCGACGTTCTCCACCAGTTCGATAACGCGGTGGAGGACCTGCCCGGTCAAGTCCTGGAAATCCTGCGCCAGCAGGATCTCGTTGAGATGCTGTTTGATGGCGACCACATCCCCTTCCCACTCCTGGAGGGAGGAGTTCAACTGCCTGCTGAACTGGCGAAACTCCTCTGCATCCATGTCTCGTTTCAGAAAGCGCTCCCAACTCGCCTTGATCTCAAGCATCCGGCTGTGCAACTGTTCACAGAGGGGAACCGCCTGCTCCACGGCATTGAGAGTAGTGTTGGCTGCCTGGTCGGTAAGCGAGATAACATAGTGCATGCGCTCCCTCGCATCGGAGAAATCCTGCTCTGCCAGATCCGACAACTGGGAATCGAGATTGAAACCGTTCAGCGCAGTGTGCAGATCCCGGGTAAGCTTGCCGATCTCCTGAAGCAGCAGATTGTCATTGTTCTGTACCAGACGATCGAGAACCAGGTTGGCGTTTATCTTGTCTTTTTTCTGGATATTTTCGACCAGGGATTGCGCCAGTAACAAGGTCTCTTCACTCAGAATGTTTTCACTGGTCATCGTTTTTCCTTGTTCTTGTTCTCAGCCGACACGCTCGAATATCTTGTCCAGCTTCTCTTTCAGGGTCTGGGCGGTGAACGGCTTGATGATGTAACCATTCACACCCGCCTTCGCCGCCTCGATGATCTGCTCCCGCTTCTGTTCGGCAGTCACCATCAGCACCGGCATGTGGGCCAGTTTTTCATCCGCCCGCACTGCACGCAACAGATCGATGCCGGTCATACCCGGCATGTTCCAGTCGGTTACCAGGAAATCGAAACTGCCGTTCTGCAACATGGGAAGGGCGGTATTGCCATCATCCGCCTCGCTGGTGTTGTTGAACCCCAGGTCCCGCAGCAGGTTCTTGATGATGCGCCGCATTGTGGAAAAATCATCCACAATCAGAATTTTCATGTTTTTGTCCAAAACAACCTCCCATCCCGCACAATATTGCGGTATAGATCGACTCGGTTCGCAGCCGCAGCCCCTGCCGGCTTTCCAGCCGTGACGGCCGGGGAATCGGTGCCTTTTTCTCTAACGTGTTATACGTGCCTGCAGGCGGATAATCGCCTGGCTGTGAATCTGGCTGATACGCGATTCACTGACTCCCATGACCTGTCCTATCTCCCTGAGGTTCAGCTCCTCGTCATAGTAGAGCGACATCACCATGCGCTCCCGCTCCGGCAGTCCTGCAACAGCCTCGGCCAATGTATTCTTCACATCCTGCTCCTGCATGTTTTCCATGGGACAGGGGGCTTCGTCGGTCAGTGCATCCAGCAGGCTGCCGTCACCATCTTCCGACAGCGTCTCGTCCAGACTCAAAACCTTCTGCCCATTGGCGGATTGCAACAGCTCATAGTACTTCTCCAGAGAAATACCGAGCTCCTCCGCTATCTCTTGGGCGCGGGCATCACGTCCCTCGCGATTTTCAACCGTACGAATCGCCGTTGCCAGCATCTTCGCCTTGCTGTGAACTGAGCGTGGAATCCAGTCGTTTTTTCTTATCTCGTCCAGCATGGCTCCGCGGATACGGATGCTGGCGTAGGTCTTGAAACTGGCGTTACGCCCCCGGTCGTAGTTGCGCGCCGCGTCGAGCAACCCGATCATTCCCGCCTGAACCAGATCGTCCACCTGGACGCTGGGCGGCAACCGGTTGGCGAGATGGTAGGCGATTCTCTTCACCAGGTCGGCATGCTCTTCCAGCAGATCGTCCCGGCAGGTCGCCATGGTTGCCGCACTGTATCCCCCCCTCATATCGCTGCTCCCGTTGCCGTGCGGCTGTGCTGAATCAGCCTTTCGATAAAGAACTCCACATTCCCTCTGCTCTCGGCTACAGGCCATTTATCGGCCTTGGCAGCAAGAACTTTAAACTGTTGGGAAGCGCTGCTTTCGGGATACGCCTCCACCACCGCGGTCTGCTGTCGCACCGCCTTGCGAAGTAGTTTGTCGTAAGGGATGCACCCCATGTAGTCCAGCTCGACGAAGAGGTAACGATCGGTCACGCGCGCCAGATTCTCGTAGAGACGGCGCCCTTCCTGCTTGCTGTGGACCATGTTGGATACCACCCGGAAGCGGCCGATGTCGTGTTCCCGGTAGAGCAGTTTGATCAGCGCATAGGCGTCGGTCATCGAGGCGGGTTCGTCACATATCACCACGATCACCTCCTGTGATGCCTTGGTGAAACTGATCACGCTGTCGGAGATCCCCGCCGCAGTGTCCACCAGCAGCACGTCCAGGCTGTAGCTCAGCTCGCTGAAGGCACGAATCAGTGTGGCATGCTGCGCAGCGTCGAGTTCGGCCATCCCCTTGATGCCGGAGGGGGCCGGTACTATCCGCAAACCGTTCGGGGCGGTGACGATCACCTCCTCTAGGCTGCGCTCTCCCGACAATACGTGGGAGAGGTTGTAGCGCGGACAGATCCCCAGCATGACATCCACGTTTGCCAATCCGAGATCGGCATCCATGAGCATCACCTTTTTGCCCTGGCGGGTCATGGCCATTGCAAGGTTGAGGGAGACATTGGTCTTGCCAACCCCACCCTTGCCTCCGGTAACGGCAATCACCTGGATGGAGCGCCGCCGGGTGAGGCTGCGCAGACCGGCCGCCTGATCGGGGGGCGCCATGTCGGGTTGCCGGTAGGGAATTTCAGATGCCAGCATTTGCACTCATTCCTCCCATAGTCAGTACCATGGTGTTGTCATCGATGGATTGTTCGCTCTCCTGCATAAGCCGGATACCACGCTCCACGAGCTTTTCCGCCCTTGCCGGATGGATATCTTCCGGAACCCGCTGTCCGTCACTGAGATAGGCAACCGGCAGCCGCTGTTTGACCACGACGGAGAGCACTCCCCCAAGGGAGACGCACTCGTCCAGTTTGGTCAGGATGCAACCATCCGGATTGAGATGCTTGAAGGTGTTCACCACCTCATCCAGACCACCGCCCTGAACATTGGCTGCCAGCAGCACATAGCTCCTGATTTGTGGTGCGCCGGTGAGAATCGTCTTGAACTGACCGGCAAGGCGCACGTCCCGCTGCCCCATCCCCGCGGTATCGATAAGCACCAGCCGTTTGTGCTGGAATACCTCCAGTGCCGCGCTCAGCTCCTCCGCATTCTTCACCACCCGCACCGGCACGCCGAGAATGCGGCCGTAGGTACGCAGCTGTTCATAGGCGGCGATGCGGTAACTGTCGGTGGTGATGAGTGCTACTTCCTGGTAGCCATGGCGAAGTGCAAAACGGGCCGCCAGCTTCGCAACCGTGGTGGTCTTGCCAACTCCGGTGGGGCCTACCAACGCGATCACTCCCCCCCTGCTGATAATGTCGTCACCGGTCACCTGCAGCTCGTCGGTAAGCAGGGAGAGGGCCTGTCGCCAGGCGTGTTCGCCATCCTCATAGTCACTGATCCGATCGGCGATGGAGTGGCAGTGTTCACTGTTCAGTCCCAACTCCATCAGACGGCGCAGCAGTTCGACGCGCTGCGGACACCCCCGCCCCATCTCTCCCCATGCAAGACCGGACAGCTGGTTCTCCAGGATACCCCGCAGGTATCGAAGTTCGGAGCGCATCTCGTCGATGGCGGGTTCATCTGCCGCCGGAGGGGGCGACGCCGCCGAGACATTCCCGGGCTCCGATCCCGATCGTGCCCTGGTGCGCTGTTTCCGCGCCCTTTTCCCAGGGGCAGCCGGAAGCTGTTCTATCTTTTCACTCTCGCTGGTCAATACCTGTTCGAACCGCTCCTGAGCTTCCTGCTGTTCCGGTTTTTCCGCCTCGATCCTTCCCCGGGAGGTGTAGGTGAGGAGGGGCTCCGACGGTTCCTGGTCAGCGGGGTTGTCGACGACAGTCAGGGGCTGGCTGGCTGCAAGCTGTTCCAGACCCTGTTCGAAATCCACGGCTGCCACGATCTCGACACCGCCATCCCGGCGCTGGTTGGAGAGGATGACGGCGTCCGGCCCCAGCTCCTCACGCACCATGCGGATGGCCTGACGCATCTCTGTGGCAAAATATCTTTTCAGCTTCATCGACTCATCCCCCCGGCCGTGGCACTCATCCACCAACCGTCGCCACGACTCTTACCTGTTTGTTATCCGGAATTTCGTTGTATGAGAGCACATGCAATCCGGAAATGGTGTGCCTCACGAAGCGGGCCAGCAGCGGGCGCAGCGGTGCAGCCACCAGCAGCACGGCCGGCTCTCCGGCGGCCTCCCGCTCCTGGCTCTTCTCTGCCAGACCGGTGTGCAAACGCTCCGCCAGTCCGGGCTCGAGGGCCACGCCCTCCTCTTCCGAGACCTGTTGCGATTTTTGCAATATCTGTTCCAACCGCGGATCGAGGGTGATAACCGGCAGTTCATCAGCCGCCCCGGCAATGTGCTGGAAGATCAGGCGGCGCAACGCAACCCGTACCAGCCCCGTCAATACGCCGGGATCCTGGTTTTTTGGCGCATATTGCGCCAAGGTTTCGGCGATGGTGCGGATATCCCTAATCGGGATCCCCTCCTCCAGAAGGTTGCGCAGCACCTTGAGTACCACCGCCAGGGAGAGGGTGTTCGGTACCAGCTCCTCGACCAGCTTGGGAGCACTCTGCTTGAGCTTGTCGAGAAGCTGCTGAACCTCTTCATGGCCGAGCAGTTCATGGGCATGGGAGTGCAGCAGTTGGCTGATGTGGGTCGCCACCACGGTATTCACATCCACCACCGTGTAACCCAGCGACTGCGCCTCGTCCCGCTGTTCCGGATCGATCCACACCGCCGGCAGGCCGAAGGAGGGGTCTTCGGTTTCGATCCCATCGATCTCACCATGCACCTGACCGGGGTTGATGGCCAGCTCCTTGTTTACATGGACCTCGGCCTCCCCCAGGGTGACACCCATCAGGGTAATGCGGTAGCCGTGGGGAACCAGATCCAGGTTGTCACGAATGTGCACCGGCGGGATCAGAAATCCCAGATCCTGGGACATCTTCTTGCGCACCCCCTTGATACGCTCCATCAGCTGCCCCCCCTGGCTCCTGTCCACCAGGGGAATCAGACGGTAGCCCACCTCCAGCCCGATGGTGTCCACCGGCGCCACATCGTCCCAATTCAGCTCCCGTGGCTTCTGGATCTCATGCTCCGCCTCGACACCACCCGTCTCCGGCTCTTCCTCCGGCTCTTCCTGCTGGCGCCTGTAGGACCACCACGCCAATCCGCCGGTCAGCGCCGCCAGAGTAAGAAATGCGAGATTGGGCATCCCCGGGATCAATCCCATGATGCCGATGATGGAGGCCGCCACTGCCAGTGCCACCGGGTTGCCGAACAGCTGTTGGGCGATCTGCTCTCCCATGTTCTGGGAGGAGGAGACCCGGGAGACCACGATACCGGCAGCGATAGAGAGCAGCAGTGAAGGGATCTGGGCTACCAGACCGTCACCAATGGTC
>Ga0256841_1003570_pt1 | contig 11562 bp, 7 predicted proteins | sample 356308metaG_FD_185971 | JGI IMG/M metagenome (GOLD analysis project Ga0256841, IMG submission 185971) | Hydrothermal vent microbial communities from Mid Atlantic Ridge, Atlantic Ocean - 356-308 | ecosystem: Environmental > Aquatic > Marine > Hydrothermal vents | place: Atlantic Ocean: Mid...
CGACGCTTTGCGTTTGGTCATGCGCCCGTCCGAAAGGACCCGCTTCCGGTTTGCGAACCGGCGCATCGAACCGTCATCGAATCGTCTCCGGCCGGTCATTTGACGATGAGGTTTCGAAAGAGGCGCAGTATTCGTACCTTCGCACCGCACACCCTGAGTTTGGCCTGATGATTGAAAAGGGACCTGACGCTGAATAAAGCCGGAAACCCCACCACCCTTCCGGCGCATAATTGCTCCCACGGCGTTCTGGAATGAACCATCGTGTTCTTTTTTCAGACGTTCTCCCGGAGCTTATATGTCGGCGCGGGAAACGCTCTTTTCTTCCCCCATCGATGGAGTACGTCGACACCGATCCCCCCGTCGGTGCGGCGGGTCATATACGGATTTCTCCACAGGCGAGACAGCATGTTTGGTAGCTCAGCAGTACGGGCGCCGGTTCCCGACCCTCCACATGGGAGAGCATTGCCGGGACCGGATCAGGAAGGATTCATGACGCGCCTCGCCCGCATCGCGGTGCAGGCATGTGATATGTCGTTGGCGGCGCTCTCGCTCGTGGGCCCCGAAGGTAGGCACCGGATCGTGGCTCTGTGGGGGCGGAAGGGGCTGCTCGGGGCCGAGACCCTGGCTTTCTGCGACGCCGTGCTCCGGAAAGGGGAGCCGATTGCACGGGAGGCGGAGTGTCCCGGCGGTTCGAGAGGGCGGAAAGGGAGGACTTCCGGGCGCTGTTTTGCCGCCGGGATGCCGCTGCGGGAACCGAACGAAGCGGCATGGGGCACGCTGTGCGTCTTCGGCGACGAGGCTCCGGGAGCGTCGCCGAGGGTCCTCGCTGCGCTGGACGACCTGGCGCAGATCGCCGTGGAGCGGCTCCGGGCGCAGGGCGCGCGGATGCAGGCCGAAGCGGCGGCCGCCACGCTCCGGTCCTTCTATGAGAACGTGCTCCACGAACTGCCCATCGCCGTGGAGGTGCTCGATGCCGAAGGACGGTTCGTATGGGCGAACCGGGCCGCCGAAGCCGAGAACGAAACCCGCCTCGACCGGATGATCGGCAAGACGACGGAAGAGCTCGGGCGCGACTTCGAGCGCAACGCCTCGCTGTACCGGCAACGGCACGAGTGGATCATGCAGGTCGTGGCGCGGAAAGAAATCAGCGATCTCGAGGAGACGATGCGGCTCCCCGACGGAACGGTGCGGCATCTGTTTCATGTGGCCGTCCCGGTGCTCGGCGCGGACGGCGCGGTCGATCACGTCATCGGATACCGCGTCGATCAGACGGAGACGAAGGCGTATGAACGCGACCTCGTGGCGGCCATCGATCGGGCGGAAGCGCTCAACCGGCTCAAGTCGGCCCTTCTGACGAACATGAACCACGAGGTGCGCACGCCGCTGACGGCCATCATCGGTTTCGCCGATATCCTGAGCCGGAGCGCCTCGGCCGAGGGGCGTGAGTTCGCCGGGCTGATCCACAAGAACGGACGCCGGCTGATGGATACGCTCAACGCCGTGCTCGATCTGGCCCAGCTCGAGAGCGGAAGCATGGAACTGAGGCCGATGCCCTTCGATCTCGCCGCGCTCATCCGGGAAGTGCTGGCGCTCTACCAGACCGAAGCGGACGCGCGCGGCCTCCACCTCCTCTTCGAGGCGCCCGAGCGCCCCTACATCATCGTCGCCGATTATCTGGCCGTGCATCGCGTCGTCGGCCACCTGGTCTCGAATGCGCTCAAGTTTACCGAGCGAGGCGGCGTGACCGTCCGGGCGGAGATGGACCGTGCGCACGTGGACATCCGTGTGGAGGATACGGGGGTGGGCATCAGCCCCGCCTTCACGCCGCAACTCTTTGAAGCCTTCACGCAGGAATCGAGCGGACTGGACCGGAACTTCAACGGCATGGGCCTGGGGCTGGCCGTCGCCAAGAGCCTTCTGGACATGATGGGCGGCGAGATCTTCGTCGAGAGCGAGAAAGAGGCCGGAAGCATTTTCGTCGTTCGGATCCCGCGTCAGGCCTCCGACCTGATGAGGGGCGACGGGTTGCCGTCACGGCAAAGGGAGGTGCGTCATCTCATGGGCGATCATGAGGGGTAGACGGGGCGGCCGACGGCCCTGAGGCCGCCTGCCCTGAGGCCGCCTGCTTTTCCCGGGCCACGCGCTCGACCTCGGCCCATACCCGCAACGCATTGCCGCCGAGAACCTTCTCGAGGTCCTCCTCCGAGTAGCCGCGCCGGAGAAGCTCTGCGACGAGGTTCGGGTATTCGGAAACATCCTGAAGGCCCTCTGGAAGGGCGAATACGCCGTCGAAGTCGGAGCCGAGGCCCACGTGATCGATGCCGACGAGATCGACGACGTAGTCGATGTGATCGGCCACGTCGGCCACCGAGCCGACGGGATGGGCGCGCCGCTGTTCGGCATAAAAGGCAAAGCCCTCGGGGTCGTCCTCCGAAAGCCCGCGCTTCTCCATCTCTTTCCGGATCTCTTCGCGGATGGCCGCCCCTTCGTCGGTGTACTCGGAGCGGAGGAACGAGGAGCCGAAGTTGATCATGATGACGCCGCCGCGTTCGGCAAGGGTCCTGATGAGGTCGTCGCTCATGTTGCGCTCCCATCCGGGCGTGAAGTGCCGCACGGAAGAGTGCGAGGCGAAGACCGGCGCTTCGGTGACGCGCATCACGTCTTCGAACGCGGCGTCGGAGATGTGCGAGACGTCGACGATGATGCCGAGGCGGTTCATCTCACGGACGACGTCCTCGCCGAAAGGGCTGAGCCCGCCCCACGTGCCGGTGGTGTCGTACGAGGAGTCGGAGATGCGGTTGTCCGTCGCGTGCGTGAGCGTGATGTACCGGATGCCGCGCTCGTAAAAATGGGTGAGGTTGGCGAGGTCGTCCTCGATGCCGGAGCCGTTCTCCATGCCCATCGGCAGCGAGATCAGGCCCTTCTCGTGGTTTCGGCGGACGTCCTCGACGGAGGCGGCGAGGGCAAACTTGTCCGGCGCGCGCGCGACGAGCCCCTCCACCATGTCGATGAGCGAGTCGGCGAGGGCCTTCGAGGCGCCGGGCGTGTCCTGGAGCCGGGCGGGGAGGTAGATCGACATGAACGGGGCGTCGAGGCCGCCGGCTCTGGCGCGGGGATAGTCGAAGTCACCGCCCACGGTGGCTTCCGTGACGTCTTCCTCGTGTTCGCGGAGCCGATAGGGCACGTCGATGTGGCCGTCGACGATGATGTATTCGTGCGCGAGTTCGAAAGCCTTCGCCCGAAGCTCTTCGTCGGGAGCGGGCGCTTTGTCACAACTCATGAGTCCGAGGGGGAGGAGGAAGGGGACGGCGATGAGGATGCGGAGACGAGCCATGGATTCGGGGATGAAGGGTGGGAACGTGCGGCGCCCAAGAATACGAAATGAAACGGAGAACGAGAAGGGCGGGCGGGGTGGAAAACGGCGGCTTGCTCATCGAAGCTCGACGAGGGAGCGGCGGAGGCGGTCGAGATAGGCGGGGGAGCGGCGGAGGCGGCTGCCGTACCACGAAAAAAGCTCGCCGTCGACGAACACGATGGGGACGTCGGGGAGGAAGGCGCGGAGTTCGTCGCGGTGCTGCTCGGCGAAGGGGAACGGCTCGCTCGAAAGGAGCACGACCTCGGGGCGGGCCGCGACGAGCGCCTCGGGCGTCACCTCGGGATACCGCGTCCGGTCGGCGAAGACGTTCGCGAAGCCCGCCCGCCTCATCACGTCGTGGATGAAGGTGTCGCGCCCGGCGCTCATGTACGGTTTGCGCCAGATGAGGTATGCGGCGCGCAGGGGCGCTCGGGCGGCGAGGCCGGCGAAGCCCGCTTCGATCTCGTCGGCGAGCGTATCGGCCCTTTCCGCTCGTCCCGTCATGCGCCCCACGGTGCGGATCATCGCCGTGGCGCCCGGCACGTCCCGCACGTCGGTGACGAAGACGCGCGCGAAGGCGTCGAGCGCCTCCACGTCGGCGCGGGTGTTCTCCTCGAGGTTGGCCAGGACGAGATCCGGCGCGAGCGCCCGCACCCGTTCGAGCTTCACGTGCTTCGTTCCCCCGACGATGCGTTTGCGCGCGTTCCACCCTTCGGGATGCACACAGAACCGGGTCAGGCCGACCACTTCGGCGTCGAGGCCGAGGTCGGCGAGGAGTTCGGTCTGGCTGGGCACGAGCGAGACGATGCGGCGCGGGGGGGCGTCGAGCGAGAGGGTGTGTCCGCGCGCGTCGGTGAAGGGAGGCATGGGGCGGGAAGGACTATTGGCGGTCCGAAACGGTTGTTTTCGAGCGGCGGGCGAGCCTCGAGAGCAGCTTCTCGTGGATGCCGCCGAAGCCTCCGTTGCTCATGATGAGGGCCACGTCGCCGGGGCGGAGGTGGGCGGCGAGCGGCGGCAGCAGGGCGTCGGCGCTCGGATAGACGGCGGCGGAGAGGCCGCGCGCGCCGAGACTGCGAACGAGCCGGTCGATGTCGATGAACTCCTCGGGACGGTCGTTATGGCGGAACGGCGGAGCGCTGAGGAAGACGGCGTCGGCTTCGTCGAAAGCCTGCCGGTAGCCGTCCTCGAAGATTTTTCTCCGGCTGGAGTTCGAGCGCGGTTCGAAGACGGCGGTGAGGCGTCGCTCGGGCCATCGTTCGCGGGCGGCCCGGAGGGTCTCGCGCACGGCCGTGGGGTGATGGGCGAAGTCGTCCACGACGAGCACGCCGTCGGCCTCGCCGCGCACCTCTTGCCGCCGTCGGATGCCCTTGAAGGTCGTGAAAGCTGCCGCGATCGTCTCGGCGGAGAGCCCTTCGTCGAGGGCGACCGCGCAGACGGCGAGGGCGTTGAGGAGGTTGTGGCGTCCGCTCATCGGGAGGAAGATCTCGCCGAGCGCTTGACCGTCGGCGACGAGTGTGAAGCGTTGCCCGTCGGCGCTCGCGCGGACGTCGCGAGCGGTGACGGCGGCGTCGGGGTGGAGGCCGTAGCGCCGGACGCGCGCCTTCGTGTGGGCGGCAAGGGCGCGCACCTCCGGGTCGTCGCCGCAAAGAGCGAGCAGGCCGCGCGCGGGCACGAGCCCGACGAAGGCCCGGAAGGCCTCGCGGTAGTCGTCCCACCCCTCATAAATGTCCGCGTGGTCGAACTCCATCGAGGTGACGATGGCGCTCGTGGGCCGGTAGCGCATGAACTTGGGCCGCTTGTCGAAATACGCGCTGTCGTATTCGTCGCCCTCGACGACGAAGTGCGGCCCGCTCCCGACGGCATAGCTCATGTCGCCGTTGCGCATCACGCCGCCGACGAGGAAGCCCGGGTCGAGCCCCGCCGAGCGAAGCGCGTGCACGAGCATGCTCGTGGTGGTCGTCTTGCCGTGCGTTCCGGCGACGACGAGCGAGCGGCGGTCGCGGATGAAGTACCGGGTGAGCGCTTCGGGAAGTGAGAGCTGAGCGAGGCCGCGGTCGCGGGCATACGCCGCCTCCGGGTGGGTGGGCGTGCATGCGTTCCCGACCACGACGAGGTCCGGCGGAGGATCGAGGTGCGCCGGGTCGAAGCCGTGGTGCACGGGAATGCCGAGTTCGGCGAGCCGGGTGCTCATGGGCGGGTACACGTTGGCGTCCGCACCGCGCACCCGAAACCCGGCCTGCTGAAAGAGTCCCGCCAGCGATCCCATGCCCGTCCCGCAGATCCCGATGAGATACACGTCCTCGAGGGCTTCCGGGACGGGCGCGTCCGGGCGCTCGAAGATCCGGAGGTGCGCGTCAGGCAGGTCGGCGATGTTTTTCATGGAAGGAAGAGCCGGGGAAAGGAAAGCGAGAAGATACGCGTCGGGGCCGGTTCGTCCGGGAGCAGCCTTGCGAAAGTGCGGGGAAGATTACCGGAGCCGAAAGGGCGGAGGCGGCGTTCACAGCTTCCAGTGAAGGGTCGGCTCGGTGGTCGTCGGGGCTGTGTCTTCCTCGGACGTCTGCCCGTTCCCGATGCGCCGGATCTTCATCGAGCGCACCTCGCCTTTCTTCCCGTCGATCTCGAAAACCTTGTACCGGCGGTAGGAGCCGAACGCATCCCAGGGGAGAGGCAGGGAATAGCCGAGGGTGATGCGCCAGACGTGCCCGTCGGCGTCATACTCGGTCTCTTCGGGCAGGACGTTCGTGAAGGGCTGGTCGTGGTACAGATCGGAGAAATAGGCTTCGGCGATACGCACGGCCTCTTTGACGTCGATCATGGCGCGGGAGGATAGAAAAAGGGGCTTCACGGGTATGAAGCCCCCGGGGTCGGAAGGGTTCCGAAAGCGCCGGCAAATCCCTGCGTCACGGCTGTTCGGTTGGTTCGGCTACTTCCGCTCCGGCGCCGTTGCCGTGCTCCTCGTGCGGGATGGCCGCGCGCGTCTCCGCGATGGGCGTCTCCGCGATGGGCGTCTCCGCGATGGGCGTCTCCGCGAACCCGTCGCCGACGGTCGTCGGGGCGGCGTCGTCCGGCGCAGGGGCGGCTTTGAAGAGGGCGGTCAGCCGAAGGGCCAGCGAGTCGAAGGACGAGTACATGACCGGCACGATCACGAGCGTGAGGAACGTGGCAAAGGTCAGCCCGCTGATGATGGCCGTCCCCATCGGGCCCCAGAACTGCGTGTTCTCGGATCCGAACTGGAAGTCGGGGTCGAGCCGGGTGAGCAGCCCGACGAAGTCCACGTTGATGCCGAAGGTGAGCGGGATCAGGCCGATCACGGTGGTGAGAGCCGTCAGCACGACCGGGCGCAGGCGCGTCGCCCCGGCCTCGATGATGGCGTCGTGCTTGTCCATGCCCCGGGCGCGAAGCTGCATCGTGTAGTCCACGAGCACGATGCTGTTGTTGACCACGATGCCGGCGAGGCTGATTACGCCGATGAAGGTCATCAGCCCGAAGGGCGTCCGCGTCAGGATCAGGCCGAGGATCACGCCGATGAGGCTGAAGCCGGTGGCGACCATGATGATGAACGGCGAGCTGACGTGATTGAACTGCGCCACCATGATCATGAAGACGAGCGCGACGCCGACCAGGAGCACCACCGTGAGGAAGCCGAAACTCTCCTGTTGCTCCTCGTTCTCACCGGTGTACTTCACCGAATAGCCGAGTGGAAGCGACTCCACGTAGGGGGCAAGGAACGTCCGCACTTCGCCCAGCACGGCCTGTCCGTTGTACCCCGGCGCGACGTTGCCCGTGACGGTGGCCACGCGCGAGAGATCGAGGCGGGTGATCGAGCCGAGACCGCCGGAGAGTTCGAGGTCCGCGATGGCGACGAGCGGGATCTGACGCCCGTCCTTGAGCACGGTCAGGTTTTTCAGGCTTTCGAGGTTCGCCCGGTCCTCCTCCCGCAGCCGGACGACGATGTCGTATTCATCCTCGCCGGTGCGGTATTTCCCGGCGTCGATGCCGTTGATGGCGGCGCGCACGGTGCCGGCGACGAGGCTGGTGTTCAGCCCGAAGCGGGCGGTGCGCTCCCGGTTGATCCGGACCTTGAGCTCGGGACGGCCCGTGTTCAGGTTGTCCGTCACGTCCACGAGGCCCGGAATGCGCCCCGTCTCCGAGGCTTCGACGAGCCGTTGCCGGATCTCCTTCGTGATCCGAACGATTTCGTCGAAGTTCTCCCCGGAGACCTCGATGTTCACCGGCGCGCCCGTGGGCGGCCCCTGCTGGTCCTTGTCGAACTCGATGGTCGCGCCGGGGATGCCCTGAAGCTGCTCCCGCAGCTTGGTGAGCGTCCTCTGGCTCGACTCGGCCCGGTCCGCATAATCGACGATGTTGAGCGTCACGCGGGATTTTTCGGGGCTGGGCGCCCCGCCGCCGAAGCGCGCATCGCCGCCCACGCCCACGTTGACGAGCATGTTCTTGATGTTCGCCTTCACCTCCGGGTTCCGGTCGAGCAACTCGTTGATGCGATCCTGCACCGTCTGTGCGATCTCGTTCGACGCCTCGATGTTCATCCCGAGCGGGCCTTCCGCCGTGACCATGATCTGACGCGGGTCGGTCTCGGGGAAGAACACGACGCCGGTGGGCTCCATGGCGTACATGACGAGGATCGAGACGAGCATGCCGAGCGTGCCGGTGAGCAGGCGCGCGCGGTTGTCGGTGAGGATCAGGTGCGTGCGCCGCTTCCGGTTCGTGAGCGCGCCGATCAGGCCGACCCCGACGATCGTCGCGGGCAACGCCATGAGCTCGATCACCGTGCCCGGGCTCACCTCGCGAGCGCCGAGCGACATCAGGCCGAGCACGACGAGCGCGAGCGCGCCGAAGCCCAGGCCGCCCTTCACGCTTGCCTTGCCGCCGAGGTAGATGCTCTCCAGCGTGTGGAGGACGATTCCCAGCAGACCGACCACGGCCAGCACGCCGCCCGGAAAAAGGAGGATCCCCCCCGCTTTCGGAGCCACGGAACCGACGATGCTTCCAAGCAGCAGGAGGGTCAGCCCGCCGGTGAAGGAACCGAGCGCGAACGTGTTCCGAAGCATCGCGCGGGGAACCGAATAGTCGCGCCGGAGCATCCAGTCGAGGAGGCGTCGGTACCGGGCGATGAGGTTCGGGAGGCCGCTCCGCACGAAGCGGTCGCCGAGAGGCTTGAAGGCGCGGACGTGGAGCAGGTACAGGAGCGGGATCGCCGTGGCGAGCACGAGGAGCGTGCGCCAGTTCGCAAAGCCGAGCACCATCGCCAGGAGCACGACCACGACGGCCGAGGCGAGCTTCGCCGCGCGCTTCATCGGGGGGCGCTCCTCGCCTTCGAGCTTTACGAAATACCCCGTAATGACCGGGTTGATCACGATGGCGACGAAGAGCGAACACGTCAGCGTCACGATGAGCGTGAGCGGCATGTACGACATGAACTCGCCGATGATGCCGGGCCAGAAGAGCATCGGCACGAAGACCGCCACCGTGGTGGCCGTCGAAGCGACCACCGCCCCGCCGACCTCCGCCGTGGCGAGCCGGGCCGCCTCGAAGCGTCCGTGCCCCTCCTCGCGGTACCGGTAAATGTTCTCCACGATCACGATGGCATTGTCCACGAGCATGCCGAGCGCGATGATGAGGCTGAAGAGAATGATGAAGTTCAGCGTGTAGCCGAGCGTCTGAAGCACGATGAACGAGATGAACATCGAGAGGGGAACGGCGATGCCCACCAGCGTCGCATTGCGCACGCCGAGAAAGAAAAGCAGTACGGCGATGACGAAGATGAGGCCGCTGATGATGTTGTTCTCGAGGTCCTTGATGAGCTCCTCGACGAATTCGCTCATGTCGCCCGTGATGACCACCTGCGTGCCGTTCGGCATCGGGAAGGCCTCGAGTTTTTCGTGGACGGCGTCGACCGTCTCGAGGATGTTGTCGCCGGAGCGTTTCTTGACGTTGAGGCTGATGACCTGCACCGAGCGGGTCATCTCATCGGGCAACGCGTAGAGGTTGTCTTCCGCGTCTTCCCGGTGGAACTCCTGAAGCCGGGCGAAAGACGTTCGGTCTTTAAAGCCGAAGAGCACCCTGGCCAGGTCGCGGACATAGATGGGCGCCTCTTCCGGCGTCTTGACGACGAGGTCGTTGATCTCCGAAGGCTCCTCGAACTCCCCGTCGACGCGGATGAGATAGTTGAGCCGGTCCACGTCGATGGAGCCGCCGGGAATATTCGTGTTCTCGTTCCGGATCGTTTTGATCAGGTCGTCGAACGTGAGGTTATAGCCCTGAAGCGCGTTCAGGTCCACGTTCACCTGCACCTCGCGGTCGAGCCCGCCGACGACGTCCACTTCGAGCACGCTCGGAATGGATTCGAGCTCATCCTCCAGGTCCTCGGCCACCTCCTTGAGGCGGGCGAGCGAATAGTTCGCGCCGAGGTTGATCGTCATGATGGGAAATTCCGAGACGTCGATCTCGTTGACCATCGGCTCCTCGGCGTCTTCGGGAAGGTCGGCCTTGGCGAGGTCCACCTTGTCCCGCACCTTCTGAAAAGCGTCGTCCATCGAGACGTCCGGATCGAACTCAATGATGACCGTGGAGATGCCCTCGGTGGAGGTCGAGCGGATCTCTTTGATGCCGTTGACGCTCTGCACTTCGAGCTCGATGGGCTGCGTGACGAGCGACTCGATGTCGTCCGGACTCGCGCCCGGATAGAGGGTCGTCACGACGATGTTCGGGATCTCGATGGAGGGCCGGGCCTCCTTCGGGATGGTGACGTAACTGTAGAGCCCGCCGATGACCAGAATCACCGTCAGCACCATGACGCTGGTGCGGTACTTGATGGCGAGGTTCGTGATTTTCATGCGATGGGGCCTTCGGTCAAAAGGTTCGAGAAAAGAACTCCTGTCAGTCGGTCGCAACCTGAAGGGAGGAATCGACGATTTCCACGACGTCGCCGTCGGTCACCTTCGATTGCCCGACGACGATGACCTCGTCCCCGGGGTTGAGCCCCTCCGCAATGACGGTGCGCCTGCCGTAGGAGGGCCCGAGCGCGACGGACCGCCGCCGGGCGACGGGCCCCTCCGGGGTGTGCTCGACGACGAAGAGGGTCGTGCCGTTTTCGTCGAGGAGGACGGCCGTCTGCGGCACGACGAGCCGGTCTTCGAGGCGCGCCCGCGTCACGTACACCTCGGCGATCATCTCCGGCTTGAGGGTCCCGTCCGCATTGTCGAGGAGGACCTCGATGGGGAAGGTGCGGTTGCTCGGGTTGATGACGTTCCCGACGAACGAGACGCGGGCCGACCGCCGGGGGATGCCGTAGGCGTTGAAGCCGATCTCGACCGAAGCCCCCTTCCGGATGTCGAGGGCGTATCGCTCGGGCACGCCGGCGGTCACTTTCACCTTCTTCGCATTGACCACCCGGGCCACGGGGGCGCCCGGCATCACCTGCTCGCCGACCTCGACGAGGTGCGCCTCCACGATGCCGGCGAAGGGCGCCGTGATGCGGGTGTATCCGAGCTGTTGCTCGGCCTGCGCCAGCGCGGCCCTGGCCTGGTTCAACTGCGCCTCGGCCTGGTGCTTCTGGGTGCGGATGTTTTCGAATTCGAGCGCGCTGATGATGGAATCGCGGTAGAGGGGTTCCTGACGACGGTAGGTGTCCTCGGCGAAGGCGAACTGCGCCTGCGCCGTCTCGACGAGCGCGCGGGCCTGTTCTACGGCGGCGCGGGCCAGGCTCGGATCGAGGCGGGCGACGGTCTGTCCCTTGACGACGCTCTCTCCGAGGGGCGCGAGCGCACGCACGGTGCCCGACGTCTGGGCCGAGAGGGTGGCGTCGTCCGACGTCTCGACCGCCCCGGTGATCTCAACCACGTCCACGAACGTAGTCGGCTCGACGACGATCGTCTCCACACGCACGGTGCGATGGGATGAAGGGGGGGCGGCAGGCTCTTTCGGCGGAGCCTCGGCGTTGTCGCTGCCGGCGCATCCGGCCAGGGCGAGCGCGAAGATCAGAACGGCTGCAGGGACGAACGGGCGAAATCTATGTTGCATCGGATGGCTCATACGGGTAGGAGACTCGGGCGCCGGAAGGACGCCGAAAATGGGCAGGCGGGATTGGACGCGCGGGTGGTTCATGTCCGGGGCTCAGTTGCTCGTGAGTTGCACGTTGCCCGAAGCGGGCGTCGGCACGCCGACGGCGGCTTCGAAGGCGCTGCGGG
>Ga0256841_1003571_pt1 | contig 11562 bp, 10 predicted proteins | sample 356308metaG_FD_185971 | JGI IMG/M metagenome (GOLD analysis project Ga0256841, IMG submission 185971) | Hydrothermal vent microbial communities from Mid Atlantic Ridge, Atlantic Ocean - 356-308 | ecosystem: Environmental > Aquatic > Marine > Hydrothermal vents | place: Atlantic Ocean: Mid...
GGTTACCGCCGATCCGGACCTGGCGCGTCGGTGCCGCATGCTGCGCAATCACGGCCGTTCCACACACCATGAACACCTGATCCCGGGGTTCAACTTCCGAATGGACGAGTTTCAGGCGGCCTTTTTACGCACGAAACTCCGCCATGTCGATCACTGGATCGCCCGGCGTAATCACATCGTGCACACTTACCGGGAGACGACCGTACACCATCCGGCACTGCGATGGATCCCCCCCGTTCCCGAATCGGAACCCGCCTGGCATCTGGCCGTTGTGCGTTCTCAACACCGGGATCGACTGCGCGTGTGGCTGCGTGACCGGGGAATTGACAGTGGCATATACTATGATCGACCGGCGCCCCTGCAGCCGGCGTTGCGCTGCCTTGCAATCCGTCCGGAAGACATCCCGATCGCCGTGCAGTGGTCCCGCGAAGTCCTTGCCGTACCGCTGTTCCCGGAAATGACGGACGACGAGGTCGCCACCGTCGCCCATGCACTGTCCACATTTCCCGACGCATGACGTCCGCCCCCGACGAGGTTCCCGGATGCGACCACAGGATACCGAACGCACAGAATGGTGGGTCCGGAGACTGGTAACGTTCATGCAGGAAGGGATGGACCCCGGACTGATCGCGGCCGTTCTGTTCTATCACTGGCTGGAAACCCTTTACATGGATGATCTGATCGATCGGGAACTCGATCCGGACGCGATTCAGTCCCTGGCCGACCGGCTATATGCGGCGCTCACCCGATCGTCGAACGTGCGTGTGGCGCCGATCCGCACATCGGAACCGTCCGCACCCCCCGTACCCGCGGTGTCCGATGACCGATGGACAGCCGGGCAACAGACACTCGGCGAGCACATTCGCCGGATGTTCCCGCGCCGTATTCTGCATCAGCGGGATATCCGCCGGTTTACGATGCGTCTCAGCGACGAACTGGACAATACGATGGTGGAAGTCGCCCAGTGGGACGGTCATCTACATCGCTGGCGACCGATCGTATTCGCCCTGTGGTGGTGGCTGAAAACGTGCCTGACACTCCCCGGAACGTCCCCGGAACCCGTACCGTGGGCTCGCTGTCTCGCGCTGGAACACACAGCACGGCATCTCGTGATCATATGGCTCCAGAAAGACACCCCCTCCGAAGATCCGGCCCCCGGGACCTGACGGCCCGGTGTCGACCACCGCATCCATTGATCCGGTGCATTCCCTGTCCCATTGCCTGTCCCGTTCCCCGGTGGATTTGCATCCCCCCGCTGGAAGGTGTAGATTAAAGTGCAATGTGTGGCCCTATCGTCTAGCCAGGTCCAGGACGGGGGATTCTCAGTCCTCAAACCCGGGTTCAAATCCCGGTAGGGCCACCAGGTGAGCAAACGTGCGTTTTTCGATCGCCAGTGTTCGCATATCGGCATGGTGGATCGGTGTCCTGACCACAGGCTGGATATGTCTTCTGCCCCATCCCGTACGGTCATCCCCGCGGATTGAACGGCCGTTCACCATTGATGTCGCCGACATGCAGTTCGTATTACCCATCAGCATTCACCGTCCGGCCCGCCTGCAGATTCACATCGAATGGTATACCGTATACCCGCTCCGGGCCGTCCTGATCCCGCCGCGGATGCGCCAGCCTATCCGCCGGGCGTTTGCACGTGCCCCGATCGATTGGGAAGTCACCACGGATGAAGTCCCCGTGTACCGCGGGTTCTGGAAACTGATCCTGCGCAGTCCCCGGCCGGACTATTCCTACCGGGGAGAGGTCATCATCTTCATTGACTATACGTATACACCAGAACAGCAGGAGATCTTGTCGGAACCCGAACGTGCGGAACCACTCCCCGCCGCACCCAAATGGGGTCTAATGCTGATCGAGATCGTCCCCGATCTGTCGGAACAGACGTTCCGATTCCGAACGGTCGCCCGTTTCCCCAGAGACGCCGATTCCGAACAGATCCGGTCTGTCCGCCTGCAGATGCTGTACGCACCTGCCGACCGCCCGCAAAAAGGAATCCAATTGCGCGCTCCTGAATATCAGGACCACACGGTGATATGGGTTTCTGATCCTGTACGGCTCCGTCTGGGCGACGTATGCATCGATGTACGTCTGCAGAGCACCCATCCGTTTCCTGATACCTGGCGTTCGGAACTGTCGCGGTGTTTTCGTGTCCAATGTCGCCCGAAGGTTCGTGTGCAGGAAACGGAACTCCCGGAACCGTTGCGCACATTCGGGATCACGTCCGTTCAATGGGTCGTTGAGGACCGTCAGGACCGCGCACGACTCCGGGTTCGATGGCGTTTCCGGAACGGAACGGTATCCGTACCGCAGGAAATGGACGTGCAGGGACCCGACGGATGGACAGCATCGATACAACTGACGGGCACGGCGGGCACCTGGGAACAGACCGATCTGCCGCTCTATCTCGGTACGACCTGTCTGGAATGGACCCTCCCTGAAAGGACTCCGATATCAACCTGTTTCCGGGTGGACTGTCCGGGCGTCTTACGGATCGAACCCATCTTCCCATAAAACGTCCGCACGCGCACATGCCCGTCTTCCGTGAGATGTATCTCGATCATCCCCGCTGTATGGGTACACAGTACCCTTGCCCCCTGCCGTTGCAGACGCGCCAGGACGTCCGGATGGGGCACACCGTAGCGATTCCGCCACCCGGCGGAACACACTGCCCACCGGGGCCGCACCTGTGCAACGAACGCGGGGATTGAGGACGTGCGGCTTCCGTGATGTCCGAGTTTCAGCACGTCCGCCCGCAGGGCATCGTCGTATTCGGCAGCCAGGCGCTGTTCCGTACGACGCTCAATGTCACCGGTCAGCAGAATGCGGTGACCGGCATACGTGATCGCGAGCACCACGGAACCCTCGTTGATATTCGTTTGCGGATCATCGATCCGGGGATTCAGCACCCGCCAGTGCACCGGTCCCGTGGACCATGCCATCCCCTCATGGACGGCGACAGTTCGAACTTTCGGCCAGATGGGACTCTCGCGCAGCCACTTGGGGATCCACGTCCCGCGCGGGTAGTACAACCGCCGGACGCGGTAGGTTTCCATCACCGCACGCAACCCGATGTAGTGATCCGGATGCGGATGGGTCATGACCACGGCATCCACACGGTTCACGCCGATCGCCCGTAACGCCGGAACGACGACATATGTGCCGATGTCCCACTGCGATCCGGTGATCCCACCACCGTCGACGAGAACTGTCGCCCCGGCGGACCGTACCAGGATGGCTTCCCCCTGTCCCACGTCGAGCAGAACCAGGTCCAACCCACGGTGCCGTTGTGGCAACGGCACGGTGGCGAGCACCGTGACCGCGAGGTACCCGGTTGTCCATACGATCCAGTGAACACGGCGCGGCACACGTGACCGTGCCCATGCGACCCATACCAGCGCAGCCCCGATCAGCAGACCGATACCCACGGCATGTGCGACCGTCGTTGCCACGGGAACCTGCGTATTCCATCGCAATGCCAGCGGATACAACCCCTCACGCACTCCCCGATCGATCCCCTGAATGAGTCCGGACACGAACAGATTCCCGCCGGGCAGGCGAACCAGTACGGGAACGAGCAGACCGATAGCGATGAGCACCCCCACCCAGGGGGCGATCACGAGATTGGCCACCGCCGTGACCCACGACCAGCCACCGAACTTTCCCACCACCCATGGTGCGCTCCACAACGGCGCAATCAGACTTACGGCCACCGCACCGGCCACCCAGGCACGCCAACCCGTCACTGCGCGTACCAGTGGTGGAACGGCGAGCAACAATCCGGCCGTGATCCCGAACGTCATCTGGAACCCCACGTCCCATAACCACAACGGCCGTGCGAGCAACAACACCGTCCAGAGTCCCGCGAGCAGATTGAGCCCGTGCACGGGCAGGAACCAGTACCGTGCGATGAGATACAGCACCGCGATGGCGGTCGCACGCACCACCGAGGGTTGACCGCCGACCATCATGGCATACCCCACGAGTCCGACCATGATCGCGCTCGCACCCACGCGCGGTGGTATCCGACATACGCGCAGGAACAGCAACCCGAGCAGGAGGGCCAGCAAACCCACGTGCAGTCCGGAGATGGCCACCACGTGGTAAATTCCCCAGCGGCGCAACGCCTGCAGGAGTTCCACCGGCATGCCGTAGCGGTCTCCCAGCCAGATGGCCTGCAGCAACCCGATCCCGACCGCGGAAGACGGTGACGTTTCAACGGCAGCGTTTCGATACAGGGCATGCCGGATGGATTCCCGATACCGGTACAGCACGCGCCAGTACCACGGTCCGGGATGAAGCATGCGGATCAACGTTTCGTGACGCACGCGAAACCGGCCGTGAATCCCCCGCGCCATCCGGGTCTCCGGACGGAACGTTCCCGGATTGCGATACCGGACCAGCGGGGTCCAGTATCCCAGCGCTGCGATCCGGGTACCCGGATATCCGTACGGTGGCAGGCCCCACCGGTCAGCGGGCGCAGTGGCCTCCTGCGGTACGGACACCCAGACTTCCACACGTCCCGTACACTGCCGGCGCCGGCGGCGCCATTCTATCGTGTCCACATCGACGACCAGCGACCACCCATTCAGCGAGGGCCGTGCAAACCCCACAACCGTACCCGTCCACCGCACCGGATCGGGGACGGGGTCATGCCAGTCCCGATAAAACGTCGTCCGGACACAGTTGTGCATATAGCGGGAGACGGCGGTATTCGTCCGCAGAAAACCGAGATTCAATGCCAGAACGGCGATCAGGATGGGAATCCGATAATGGCGGAATCTGCGAATCTCCAGTCCGAGCAGGATCAGTACCGAACAGACCGCGACGATCACGCCGACCGTCGGAACGGACACCGTTCGGACGAGACATCCCAGAGTGAACCACACACCCGTCCATACGGCCGGCCAGCGATACCACGGTATCATACGCCAGAATCAACGGTGGCCAGTGAAACAGTGGACCCCCGTCATCCGCCGCCCCGGACTTTCATAATGTCCAGAGAGATCACCAGAATCGTCAGACCGATGAGCAATGCAACGCCGATGATCGTTACCCACTCCCGAACCCGCGGACTCAGCGGTCGACCGGTCAGGGCACGCATGCATCCGGAAATGAGAATCATGGCCGCATGTCCCCCGTCCAGTGCGGGGATGGGCAGGAGGTTGATGATCCCGAGTTGCACGCTGATCAGTCCCATCATGCGCAGGAATGTGGCAATGCCGATGAGCAGGGCACTCCCCGCAAACCGCGCAATCTCGATGGGTCCGGACAGCGTCCGAATGGAGAGTTCACCCGTCAGCATATTCCGCACTGCCCGGAAAAACAGACCGGCGCTCCATACGGTTTCATGGACCCCACGTACCAGGGCATCACCGATAGAATACCGGACGCGGATGTATCGGACGGCGGACCGCAGGCGAATCCCCAGGCGCCACATATGCAATTCGGTATCGTAAAACGGCCGAACGCGTAAAATATGCACTGCGCCGTCCCGGAAGACGTGCAATTCCACCGCACGGTCCGCCGCTTTACGCAACACCCCCTGGAGTTCACGCACGTTCAGGATCCAGCGGTTGCCGACCTTGAAGATCACATCGCCGGGCCGGATACCCCCCCGAAGGGCGGGTGTATCCGGTTCGACCGCATCGACGACCGCGGGGGGAAACGGTGCGAACCCGTAGAAGTACTGTCCGGTGCGCGGCCGTGTGATGCCGCGAATGCGAACCTCTTTCGTCCGGCCATCCCGCTGCACGGTCAGGACCAGATCCATACGGAGGTTCTCCAGCATCGCGGACTGGACATCCTGCCACGTCCGTACGGGCTGATCTCCGACGCGCACGATACGGTCACCGGTCCGTATACCCGCAGTGGCCGCTGGCGATCCCGGAAAGACCCAGGCGATCACGGCCGGATCGCGGAGAAACGCCGGTTCATTAAATCCCACCCAGTAAGCCGCACCGATGAGTACGGGACCCAATAACAGGTTGATCACGCCCCCGGCCACGACCACGGTGAACTGCTGCCACAACGGACGGTTGTAGAACGCCCCCGGATTGGCATCCCGCGGATCGTCCATGCGGTCCTGACCCGCCACCCGGACGTACCCTCCCAGGGGAATCAGACTGACCCGGTATTCCGTTTCCCGACGGCGGAACCCCCAGACTCTGGGGCCAAACCCGAGGGAAAACACCTCGACTTCAAATCCAAGCCATTTTGCGATGACAAAATGACCAAGTTCATGCAGAAACACGAGTACCCCGAACAGAATGGCAAACCCGAACACATAGATAAGGACGGTCTGTATGGTTGCGATCATCGGAACGACTTCTCCTCCATACGGGATCGGATCCACTGCTGCGCCACCGCACGGGCCCATCGATCCACGGCCCAGATGTCTTCCAGCGTATGCACCGGCTGTCCGATGTGCTGCTGCAACACGGCATCAATGAGTGGTGCGATCTCCGTAAACCGGATCTGACCCTGCAAGAACGCCTGAACGGCGACCTCATTCGCCGCGTTCAGGGCGATGGTATACGAGGGTCCGGCCTGAATCGCACGCCGTGCCAGCCACAGGCAGGGGAACCTGCGTTCTTCCGGCGGAAAAAATTCCAGAACGGACGCATTCCCCGGCTGCCAGCGGGGTACCGGTACGGTCCAGCGTTCCGGATAGGTCAGCGCGTACAGGATCGGCAACCGCATATCCGGAAGGGACATCTGGGCTTTAAACGCACCATCCACGAACTCGATCATGGAGTGCACGATACTCTGCGGATGAATGACGACTTCAATTCGTTCGATCGGCCAGTCAAAGAGATAATGGGCTTCCACGATTTCCAGTCCCTTATTCATCAGTGTTGCCGAGTCGATCGTGATCTTCGGCCCCATTTTCCAGCGCGGATGCCGCAGCGCTTCCTCCACGGTAATCGCATCAAACGTCTCCAGCGGACGGTGCAAAAACGGTCCCCCCGATGCCGTCAGCCAGAGACGTTCAATCGACTGCCGGTCCTCACCCAGCATGACCTGAAACAGTGCGGAATGTTCGCTATCGACCGGGATGATGCATCCCGAATGTTCGCGCAGCGTCTGTCGGATCAGTGCGCCGCCGATGACGAGGCTCTCTTTATTGGCCAGACACACACGTTTGCCCGCACGAAGCGCGCACAGGGTCGGTTCCAGACCCGCCGCGCCGACAATGGCCGAAATGACGGTATCGATCTCGGGCAGCGTGGCCACCGTACGGAGCGCCTGCGTACCGGACCAGATCTGCAGGTCGGGGTACTGATCGCCGATCGCACCCCGCAGCCGATCGGCTGCGGCCGGATCGGTCAATACGACGTATTTTGGTCCGACCGTGCGAATCCACTCGATGACACCCTGGACATTGCGATGTGCGGTGATGGCCACCACGCGGAGCGCATCGGGAAACAGACGAACGAGTTCCAGCGTGGAGCGACCGATCGAACCCGTGGCCCCCAGTATGGCCAGTCGTCTGGGACGAATACGTTCACGAAACCCCGGGTGTTGCCAGTCACTCAGTGGATAATCCATAGAACACCTTTCCTCACGCACCACACATCCACGGGGGCGAAAAAACCCTTCGCGTCCTTGCGGTCAGGCGATCCACCACTTCCAGTAAAGATAGTAAAACGGCACACTGATCAGCAAACTGTCGAACCGATCGAGCACCCCTCCATGTCCCGGGAACACGTTTCCGGAATCCTTTACACCCGCGCGCCGTTTCAGGCTGCTCTCCAGGAGGTCCCCAACCGGCCCGATCGTACCGACAATCGCCCCGAGGATCAACCAGTGCCACCACTGTGAGGTCGGTCCGGCCCGGGACCACCACTGTCCCCAGACCCATGCCATGCTCGCCGCACCGGCCAATCCGGCCATCCAGCCCTCGACCGTCTTGTTCGGACTCACGGCCGGTGCCAATCGCACCCGTCCCTGCCACCGACCGATATAATACGCCAGCGAATCACTGACCCAGATCATCAACAGAAGACCGATCAGGGGGTGATACCACCAGCGGGGTTCAACCCGCCGCCATCCCTCTGCCCAGATGTACCACACGATCAGGAACCCGAGCACCACGTAATGCCAGCCGAAAGTGATCCAGCTCAGCCGCAGGACCACGTCGCGGGTGTCTCCGGAATCCCATCGCCACCAGCCCAGCATCTGGATCAACCACAGCCCCCAGACAACGACAGCCCACCGCCACCAGACAAAATCTTCCGGATGGCGCAGCCATATCCACACCCCGCCGATGAGCACAATACCGCCCCAATACCATCGGTGCGGGAGTCGCGACGGGCTCAACCGCAGGATCTCCCACCAGCCGATCGATGCCAGTATCGCCGTCAGTCCCCAGACACCCCAGAACGGTGCTCGCCACAGTATCGACAGCACCACACCGATCGCGACGACAGCGGTGACGAATCGTTGCATGCACCCCCATCCGCTTCGGGCATCACTCAACCGGACGACTGCGTATCGGGCGGAACCGCACCGTACCGCCGCTCCCGGCGTTGATAATCCAGAATGGCCATGTAAAGATGCCGTTTGCGAAAATCCGGCCAGTAGATCGGGGTGAACCAGAGTTCCGTATACGCGATCTGCCAGAGCATAAAATTGCTGATCCGCAACTCCCCGCTCGTACGGATCAGCAGATCGGGATCGGGAACGCCATGTGTGTACAGATGCGTGGTGATCGTGGTTTCCTCCACGGTACGCGGATCCAGTGTCCCCTCGGCAACCTTCCGCGCGATCGCTCGCACCGCATCCACGAGATCGGCACGACCGCTGTAACTCAAAGCGATCAGAAACCGGAGTCCCCGGCAGTGTGCCGTCTCCCGTGCTGCCCACGCCAGTTTGTTCTGCACACGCTGCGGCAACTGGTACAGACGACCGATCGGAATAAATCGAATGTCATTTTCCAGTAGCGTGCGAATTTCGCGATCGACGTACTCGACCAGGAGGTCCATCAATGCGTCGATCTGATCTTTTGGCCGTTTCCAGTTTTCCGTCGAAAAAGCGAACAGGGTCAGGTACCGCACCCCGAGTTCTGCACAGGCTTCAACAGTCACCCGCACGGACTCGATCCCCGCACGGTGACCACTGATCCGCGGCAGTCCCCGGGCGCGGGCCCAGCGACCGTTCCCGTCCATGATGATGGCAACGTGCTGCGGCAAACGGGCCGTGTCGATACGCGACCGCAACTCCTCGTCCGAGAGTTCCCGCCACGTAGACGGCTCCAGTTGCCGGATATCGTACATGGAACACTCGGGGTGCTGGGGTGTCACGGATTGGTTCCGGTCTTTCATGAGGCTTTTCGCAATTCCTGTAACACCAGGCGTGCAATGGCTTTCAGGGTTTCAAATACACCGATCCCGCGAATGGCCACGGCTTCAAACACGGGTTCCCCCTTGACCTGCAGGACGCGGATCATTTCTTCGACCGGAACGGCGGAAGGCAGATCCCGTTTGTTCAATTGCAACACATAGGGAATGGTGAAAATATCCAGATTGTTCTCCCGGAGATTGATCTTGAGATTGTTCAGACTTTCGATGTTCGCGTCCATGCGTTCACGCTGGGAATCGGCGACAAACACGACCCCGTCGGCCCCCTTCAGGATCAGTTTCCGTGACGCATCATAAAACACCTGTCCGGGTACCGTGTACAGATGGAATCGGACTTTAAACCCCCGCACCGTTCCGAGGTCAAGCGGCAGGAAATCAAAAAACAGTGTCCGTTCGGTCTCCGTGGCCAGGGAGATCAATTTACCCTTCTGATTGGGGTGGGCCTTGTTATAAATGTATTGAAGATTCGTGGTTTTCCCACCAAGACCCGGACCATAGTATACAATCTTGGTATTAATCTCGCGTGCCGCATAATTGATGAATACCATCCGTGCCCGTCCATACGATGGGATGGTCCGATGAGAAATCAGCGACTGCCGATCTCCTCGTCACCACCGGGGCCGTTAAACAACGCATCGATATCTTCATCCGTGATCTCAGCAAACTGATTGAACGCCGCACCGATCATCTCGCGATCGTGTTCAAGTTTCTGCATGATTCCCGAAAAGATCTTTTCCAGTTCCGCGGTGGCCTGTTTGACCCGCAGACGGACCAAACCGAGCGCCGATTTGTTCGAAAAGATGACCACAAGGATCACGCGATTGCTGATCAACGACATATGAATATTGTGCTGGATACCCTCGTGGTACAGGACATTGAACTCCTTCTCACCGATCAACCGTCCCAGGCTCTCCGTCGCCGCGACATTCCCGGCCGCCAGAGACGCAAACGAAGTCGTATCGATATGTTCCGTATCCCCGTGATACGCCACCAGTGACCCATTCCGGTCGATGAGAAACACCATCTGGGCGTTGGCGCCGTCTTTTAAACGCTGGAGCACCTGCTGAATCTGGTCGTAATCCTGTTCGTACATCACGAAATCAAGTCCAAACATAGAAACCACTCATCTCCCGGACAGAATCCTCTGTCCCTCGGCCTTCATTCCGGTATCATGCGTGCATTCCTGAATCGAGCATACACCCTGCAGGCAGTTCCTTCAAGTATTCCGCACGTTTCTTTATCCCGTGGACGATACGGGGACTGCGGCAGATGCCGACGGGGGTTCCGGTTCGGACGCGGCGACACTGCTCGGGGTTAACCATGCCGGTTGCAACACCGAACGGATGGTCCATTCCGGCGCCACACGAAACGCCTCATCATAGGGAAGCATATGGATCGTGTCCCACGGACAGTACTGTACACATAACGTGCAACCGATGCAGGTGTCGAGATCGATCTCAACCAGTTGGAAATGCCCCGGATACCCGTTCTCACCGGGGACCACATGGATACAGTCGACCGGGCACACCTGAATGCAGGCTTCACATCCCGTACACCCTGCCTGATCGACCACCGCCAGTTGTTTCGGCTTTTTCTTGCGTCGGACCACACGTTCCGCCATCGGCATGCACTCCATAATGGAGCCGGCGGCCGGACTTGAACCGGCGACCTGTTGATTACGAATCAACCGCTCTACCGACTGAGCTACGCCGGCGGGCCATAGTTGAAGTTATTTTAATCCCGGCTGCACAGGACTGCAAGCACTCTGTCGTTCCACCGCCCAGCGGTATACATACATTCGAAACTGGTCCGGGTGCCAGCGTACGCGTGCATACAAACCGGCGAGCCGCCGCTGCCGTTCCGCCTCATACAGGAGGACCGCAGCGGCAACGGAGACGTTCAGGCTTCTGGTCATGCCGTACATCGGAATCCGAACGCGCCGGTGTGCCCGGATGAGCGCCGCTTCGGACAGACCCACAGCTTCGTTTCCGAGCACGATCACCGTCGGTCGCGTGTAGTCGACCAGTCGAAAATCCAGGGCCGTCGATGCGGGGTGCGCGGCAACGATCTGGTATCCCGCATCGGCCAGGCGGTCCAGCGCTTCCGCAACGGACGGTTCACGCACGAGGTCCACCCACTGGGCAGCCCCCCGCGAAATTCCGGGGACAATGGTCAGCGGACGGTCCGATAC
>Ga0256841_1003572_pt1 | contig 11561 bp, 10 predicted proteins | sample 356308metaG_FD_185971 | JGI IMG/M metagenome (GOLD analysis project Ga0256841, IMG submission 185971) | Hydrothermal vent microbial communities from Mid Atlantic Ridge, Atlantic Ocean - 356-308 | ecosystem: Environmental > Aquatic > Marine > Hydrothermal vents | place: Atlantic Ocean: Mid...
CAATTGGAACTATTTGTCCAATAGTCATTGCGTAGATTACAATTCCGAAGAACAGTAAAGTCACCCATTTAAATATTGTTTGAATTTGTCTCATTTTTTTAATGCACCACAACTACCCTATATAACGAACAAAGCTATATCAAAAGTTCCGCTTTTTCATCTTATTTGTCATTTTTTTAAATTATCTAGGGGAGATTGGATGTTTTTAAGGGTTTTATTTGTGACATGGGTGTAAATCAAGGTAGTTTTGATGTCTTTGTGTCCTAATAACTCTTGGATATACCGGCAGTCTAATCCTCTATCCATTAGATGGGTCGCAAAGCAATGCCTCAAAGTATGGGGGGTTACCTTCTTATTGATTTTCGCCTGCTTTGCTGCTTTTTTGACGATCTTTTGCACACTGCTAGAGCTATAAGGCTTCCCTCCCGTACCCTCGAACAACCAGTACCTCGGCTGATAAATATCAAAATAATGCCGCAACAGATCTTTCAACATCTGGCTTAACATCACCATCCTGTCTTTTCTCCCCTTTCCAGATCGGATGCATATTTGATTTCGATCCCATAAAATATCATCCACTCGAAGTTGTAGGGTCTCGCCTAGGCGAAGTCCACCTCCATACAGCGTATAAAGTATCGTCGTATGCTTGAGATTAGACGTAGCCTGAAGTAGCCGATGGACTTCTTGCTCACTAAGTATCACGGGTAAAGGCCGGCCTTTCCTGGGCCTTTGCAGTTTCCATAATTCAAAACTAGCTCGGTGGCAGATCTTGTCGTTGTACAACTTCACCGCGCTGTAAGCCATATTCAGAAAACTGGAGGATACTTCCTGCCTGGCACACATTGTCAAATATCCATTTACCTCCTCTGCGGTAAGATCATCCATATCCCGTTCATTTCCGTAATAATCCATAATTCTCTTTAGCTGACTTACATAGAGTGCAATGGTCTTCCAGCTATATCGCATTCTCAGCATCCCCTCTACCATCTTCTTTACCGTCGGATGGTGTGCAGGTTTAGATTTGGAAAGGATATATCGAAGCTTTTCCTCAGCATCAGACACAATGCCCTTATAGGTCTTTATATCCACCGGCAAGCGATTTACAATCTTATATTCCCTTGCGTTATAATACGCTAAGACCCGGTCTATCATCTCATTATTGGCTGGAATCTCCCATCTTCTGAACTCCCTATTGTACTTCCGTCCCGGAATACTTTTTATATAGGAAATATCTGCGCCAAATCCTTTTATCTTAACCATGAAACAGTCTGGCTTCTCCGGAGTGCGAAAAAGCTCGATAATTCGGGGTTCTGTATTCAGCCGAATCAACTCATATATTTCCTTGTACTGATCCGCATCAAAACAACAAAAATATTTCTGAATCTCCTCTAAATTCCTAAGGGTACCTCTCAATTGCCAAGACCTCAATCTCCTAGACCACCAGCTTCCTGATAATCTTTTAATAAATGCTACGGCAGCTGTATCATATGGCATCTTTATACTAAATCCTCCCCCGCTCCAACTTACTCTTACCCGTTCAGATCGATCTGATCTTATGCTGATATCCTTTGGCTCTGGCCCATCTTTAGGAATTATCAGATTCTCCGGTTCTACTCCGGATATGGCGGTATGGTCACTACTCGATATGGGCAAGTCTGTGGTTCCGCTTTGATTGGGTATCTTGTACGGTAGTCCGGATAGCTTAAGCGCTTTATAAGCTGCCCTTGTATAGGGAAGGTACCAACACCCATGCGTCTTGCTATATTTCACCTCTGGAAGGCCCTTCACTTTACGCTTTATCTCTGCATCATAGACAAACCTCAATCCAATGATGATCCGACCCCTGTGATTCAATTTTTCAAGGTAAATCATCTTCTTTTGACCGCAAATATCGTATGACGTACTACACTTTTCCAAAAAAAATCACTTATTTAACCGTTTAAATAACGCTTAATTTTATTCGAAACATGAAGGAAGGGCGATTTTCCAGCCCTTCAGCCCCCTAGATCAACCGAGGCCTACGCCGCACTTCCTCCTTTCATTCTCCCTTTAGAATAGCAGCTTTCTCCTTTAGAAATTCATCTTTATGGAGTACACCCGCGCCTCTCCGTTCTTTAATTTATTATCAGTTCTTGATATAGTAAATTTTATTGTCCAAAGCTTATCAATTATACTTCGTGGGAATCAAGTGTTATCTTCCTTTCCGATCCCTTTACCACTTCCCCTTACATGTCTTTTATACGTCTAAAGTCTAGATGGATAATATGACATAGCTTTGATTTTGGATTAAATAATAGCAGATACAAAACCTAAATCCATAAATTTCGTTAATAATGCCAAATACTCGCTTGAATTAATCTCTCCAAGTATCCCAAGCGGGTATTTATAATTTTAACCATAGAAAAATATATCCCATATGTCAAAAACTATACTCATCACCGGAGCCTCCTCCGGAATCGGAAAATCTATTGCTCTTTACTTTGCCAATAAGGGTTGGCAAGTGGCCGCTACAATGCGCCATCCTGAGAAAGAATCCGAGTTGAAAGCGATACCTCAAGTCCGATGCCTCCGATTAGATGTCACTGAGACGCAGAGCATACAGAAAGCCATAGAGGATACGATAGAAGCATTTGGGGGGATAGATGTCATCGTCAATAATGCGGGGTATGGAGCTGTCGGTGTTTTTGAAAAGTCAACAGAGGCTCAGATCAGACGACAACTCGATGTCAATGTCTTCGGCGCCATGAATGTCATTCGCGCGATCCTACCCTATTTCCGCAGTAAAAAATCCGGCACGATCATCAATATTACTTCCGTAGGGGCGTTGATTACTTTCCCCTTGTACAGCGCTTACCATGCGACTAAGTGGGCCTTGGATGGGTTTGCGGAGTCGCTGCATTACGAGCTTAAACCACTTGGGATACGAGTAAAAAATATCGAACCCGGCGCTATAAAAACAGACTTCTACGATCGCTCGCAAGACCTATTTGTGAATGAAGATATCCGAGATTATGATGAATATGAGCGAATTTGTTTTGCCAATATGCAGGATGTCGGCACCAAGGCCCCTCTCCCTGAGATAGTGGCTAAGACCGTTTGGAAAGCAGCTAATAGCCGTTCGTCGCGTTTGCGGTATCCCGTGGGAACAGATGCCAAAATGCTCTTATTTTTTCGACGAATCCTACCCTATAGCTGGTTTTTTGCCATGGTTAGAACCGTAGTAGAAAAGGGATTTAAAGGACGCAAATAACCCCTTAACTCGAAGCTCATCTTCCTGCCAAACCGCAAATATCTAGCCCTTCAAAGCGTGCTGGAAATGTATTTTAACGCCTAGATATATATTCCTTCCGGGCGCAGGAATCCCCAATGGTTTGAATCTAGACAGATGGTCAATGTAGGCCTTATTCAAGATATTATTTATACCCGCACGGCATTCTATTTTAGCACCCCGATAGGCCGTTTCAAGCTTTATACCCGTATTAATCAAGTGATAAGAGGGGGTGGGGGTTTCAAACAACCCGATTCTGTCTTGGGCAAACTTGTAGATGTGCTGGACAAATAACCGCTTGATATTTATTCTACCCGGTGTCGATAGCTCTGCTGCAAGGGTAGTATTGATCTTATTTTGCGGGATAAGCGGCAGCGGACTCCCTGCCTGATCTTCGGCCCGAACCATAGAATAACTGCTCTGTACATGCAGCCAATGCCATTGATGTGGATGATAATGCACCCCTAACTCGCCCCCATATAGGGTCGCTTGTGACTGCAGATAGCGAAATACCGGAAAGTTATCTTTTGTCTCATTGGTGGGCGTCAGATGTACATAGTCTTGTATGAAATTGTAGAACGGGTCGACAGAAATACTCAAGTGCTCCCTTTTATAATCCCAGGAGGCATCGATTTGGGTGGCGTGCTCAGCGCGAAGCGTGAGGCTCCCCATTTCATACCTTACCGTCCCCTCATGCACCCCATCAGACAAAAGTTCTGAAGTGGTCGGCGCCCTGAAGCCACTGGAAATATTCCATCGCAAGCGATGCCGACTTTCGGAATATACAGCTCCGGCAGAGTAAGTAACACCGCTAAAGGAATGATCATATGCCGGAAACAAATGCCCGGCATCTCGGTCCTCTCGGGTGAGGATATGTCTTCTGTCTGCCCGTACTCCCGCCTGAAATTGCCATCGTCCCCACGCTGCATTCATAACGCTGAAGCCTCCGATGTCCTTGGTTCGAGCATCGGGAATTAATATATCCATCCCGGTATTCACATTGCTTTGTGACATACCCTGCAGGCCAAAAACAAAGTCAAAGTGCTTCCCCCATACCGGTGAATGCCACTTGGCATCGTACGTCGTCGTCCGCAGCTTTAATCCCAATGCGGCAACAGATGCATCGTCTTCGAATTCCTGTCTGTAATTGTAAGATGTACCTATCGTGGCCTCCAATTTGGATGCACCGATTACAAAAGTGTTCTCCCAACTCAACTTGTGATCATCAATCCGCTGGAAGGGCAACTCGAAATTCTTCTTCCGGGAACTTCCGTATAAAGCCTCCTCTACAATTCCAAAATTATTTCTCAAAAAACTATACCTCAGATTGGTAATCCAAGGCCCTTTGTTAAATCCGACAGCCGTCTTGATATTGCCGGCATCAAACCTCGAATTGGAAAGGCGTTGCCCATCGGGAATCTGATAATCAGAATGCGCATCATACGCTCCAAACACATTGTACTTAAGGGCCCCTTTGTGGTACTTCAATCCCAACTTATTTAAGCTACCCCAAGTACTGGAAATGGCTTTAGACTCTACAAATCCCTCGATACTATTGTGCTCGGCATAACGCTCACTTACGAAATACAATACTCCCCCAAGTGCATCTGACCCGTACAACAAGGAGGCTGGCCCTTTGATAACTTCCACGCGGTCGATGCCTATATCTCCGACACCCAAACCATGCTCCTCTCCCCATTGTTGGTTTTCGACCCTTATTCCATCGGCATACGTTACGATGCGATTGCCAGACAACCCTCTAATGACAGGCTTCCCAATACCCACTCCTGTATTATTCTGTTCTACGCCCGGGATATTGCTAAGCGCCTGTGCCAATGTCAAGGGATTGGTGCGCTGAATCTCCTCTACCTTCATCTGAGCAATACTCACGACATTGTCCCTTTGGAGCTTGCTCCCCAATGCAGATACTACCACCTCTTCCAATTTGAAATGACTGGGTACAAGATAAAAGATCCTAGGCTTGCCGGAGGCCCATACAGGAACCGTAACGTCCAATGTCTGATAGCCTACATAGGTGATCTGCAGATGCAACATTTTTTGTGCAAAATGCTCTACATGGAAGATCCCATTAAGGTCCGTTGTAGTGCCCGCCTCCAAATCAACAAAATATACCTCAGCAAAAGCAATGGGCTCCTGAGTCTCTTGGTCCAGCACTCTGGCTGAGAGAGTCTGCCCTACCCCTCTCCAGGTTCCACCAACTACGAGAAGCACGGCGACGATCAAGCGCATCGCAGAGAATAGATGGCGGGATGTGCTCCCTAAGTAGTTTTCATGAGCTTGTGTATTAGGTAAAACATGAATTGTCGCGAAATGCTGCTTAGTTGAAGGATACATAGCTAAACCATTTTTTATCAACCTGAATACATCACCTCATAACACCAGCCGTGAAGTAAAGTTCGATAAAAGCGTGTCTTTACGAATGACAGCAGCCCAGCTTCAAATCATCTACTTCAGAGAATAAAATTGAAGAAAAAGAATCTAAGGCAATGCTTTTAACAGAAGTATAGAGGTAGTCGGAGAATAATTTATCGCTTTTTCGTAAGACAAAAATGGGGTCAAGAGTTCTGTAGGCGAATCCGGCGTTACATCAAGTGGCAGCTTTAGGTCTTTGACCGGTATCAAGGGGGACGCGGCTTGTCTTAACCAAAGTTCTGTATTGAGGCTTCGTTTTCTTTGCTGTTGGATACAAGCCTCCCTCTTAATCCATCGGGCGCTGATTATACCTTCAGCCGTCTGTGGGGTAAGTTCCTGCCTGGGTGCAACCATTTCATACCAAATACATGTATTCAATGTAAGAGCTCCATGGGCATCTTTCTTAATCTTCCAGGTCTTGTGCGACTTTCTGATGATGGTAAGGTCTACAGCTCCGGTTTCTTCATTTACTTCTCTTAAGGCAGCCTCTCTAGGTTTTTCTCCCTTTTTCACTCCCCCCTTGGGCAGATCAAGGTGTTCGTTATTTTGACAGATGAACAATATCTCATCCTGCTCATTCTTGACAATTCCCCCTGCAGAATAGTTTCTAATATACATGGTTTTTAGTCTTCTCTTTAGTCTTTTGAGTTTTCGTCCATAGATCACCAGATGGATTTGGATATCACTTTGGTATAGAAAACGTATATATGCATCTAAATGATGCTTAATTCGGCCGTACTCCACTGCGATGGTATTGTCACTGGCGGGCATCTGCAACCTGTGTCGCCTAGTCGTAAGGGTAACCATCGACCTATGTACTTCTATATGTCGCATTTCGTTGTTAATTTATCTAGACAGTGTTAAAAATCCAATTCAAACCAAAAGCTGCTAAGGTAGTTTTTAATCGGAGCCCGAACCAGCCTACCTGTCCAATATAGGTATTGGATATAAGCCTTGTGAATATCGTAGTCATACTCCAGAAGTCTTCTCTTCTCGTCCAAAATCTGCAACTCTATGTCTAGCAGTAGCAAGGGAGAAACCGCAGAATTAGATTGGTATTGCTTCAAGATTTTGGTCATACTTCCTTCTTTATCCTCCTCTATTTCATATTGATACCCCTTGAATAATTCGTCCAAAGTAGTCCTGCTTTGTCGGATGATTTCTTTGACTTTTATTGCGTAATCCTCCGATTCAATCTGTTGTCTTTTGTGTTTTAGAGCCAATTCATGAGATTTGATTTTTTCATCCATTCCAAAAGGAAGCCGGATTCCAACCCCTACCGTTACCGCCTTTTGCAAATCGTTTTCACCATATCCTGAATAAGAAAATTGAAGAAAGTCGATCCATTTTGAAGAGGAAGCTCGTTGGAGTTCTAATTGAGCCAAAGAAGTATTGAGCTCCATCGCTGTCAATTTGGACTTAGGAAATTCGTTGTGGATAGGGGAATCCAAAGTAGAGAGTTTTTCTTGAATCTGCTCGATGGTAATCCAGTCTTCAAACTGTATCTCTCTACCGGAGATCCCATTTTCATTTAAAAACGCTTTCCGTTGGTTTATCTTATCCTGCAAGGTGAGTATTTTGAACTTGAGTGTGGATATTTGGTTGTTGAGTTTCATCCACTCCGACAGATTATGCATCTCCCCTCCTGCCAGCATCTTGTAAATCACTGCCTTTTTGTCCTCCAAGACGAGAAGCTCTTTTTGGAGCAAGCCCAATTCCTTGGAATATATGTTCCAATCTATCAGGTACTCGTAAATCGTCTTGAGCCATTCATTCATTTTACCCGTCTCAAAAGCTCGTTCTTCATCATTTAGTGATGTAAGAATATGTCGGATTGCCCTTCTTTCTTTGCGATTGTACAACGAGAATCGCAGCTCCAAGGATTGATTTTTCAATTGGAACTGATCAGATTTTGATCTGAGTTCGATATGCTGTAATGGGGGAATTGCCAGGGACGAAGCCAAAGGCACGCCCTGGGCATTCATCCCTAATCGATCCATGTACTGCTCGATGACCAGGGAAGTAGTCGTGGGTTGCGCTTTGAATGCACAAGGGAGCAATAGCAATAGAACCGCACAGCAATGCAGTGTAACGAATCGAATGCGCATAGATATCTTATTATATAAAAAACTGACCGGAAGTTACAAGATTGGTGAAGAGGCGATACGGGGAGTTGTTTTGTACAAGTATGAGCACCTTCTCATTCTGCAAAAGCTCATTCTCCTCCGAAATCTGAATAATAATCTCCTGACCATAGATTTTAAAATCTCTAAATTTTCGAAGTCGCTCCGGAATTTCAACAATCTGAGACCCAAGACCGGTCACTTCCCCCACAATCTTATATTCTGGATTGCGGGTGGATTGGATTTCGACTTTTGCTCCTATTTTGATGCCGTTCAACCGTCCTTCCAGGGAATATCCTTTGATAATCGTTGGCCGCATTTTGTGCAATTCAAATAAATCTTGGTAAGCGGGGATATATTCATTCTCTTTGCAGAGGATAGAACCGATTACTCCACTGTATGGTGCATAAACAGACATATGTCGGAGTTGATTTTCAGTAGAGGCTATCTGCTCATCCAGCATTTTCTTTTTTACCTCATTGGGCTTTTTGGTCTGTTCGATCAACTTTTTTTGAAGCGCGATGGCTTGATTATACCTCTGTATAATGGCTTGCTTTTGATGGATCAGGTGTGCTAATTCTTTCTCTTTTGGGTCGTGGTATTTACCCTCTTCCACCTTTAGACTTTTCAGTCCGGAATAAAGAGACTTATTGAGATCGATTTGATCTTTTAGCAGATGAATAGCCGTGTTCACTTCGGAGAGTTTGGTGGACTTTTCGATTTTTAACTCGGATAGTTTGTACGCGATTCTATTTATATTCTCTTGCTCATCGAAGTCGATGATCTGCTTTTCATAACCTAAACCATTATTCTCCACGGCCAATCTCGAGTCGGTGGCTTCGAGTAACAAGGCTCCCTTTTCTACCCGCTGTCCAGGTACGACGTATATCTTCTTGACAAACAGATTGCGCTCATAGTTGATGGTAGAAGCATCATTTTCCGTAAACCCATAAAATCTCATCTGTTTTACCTGATTAACATCAAATAATTTTACAATACCTCCGATGGCGAGTATTGCGACGACGTACATGATATTAAAAGTCTTCATAATTTTATATTTAATAAATCAATTAAAAGCAAATAAAATATAGCACCGAGCCGCACCGTCAGCTTCCAACGGTCATTCTAGAACACCTTACAAAGGCACCTGCTTTAATTATTACTGTTCGGATATAAGACGAAGGGACTAAATATTCCCTACTACATTTCTCTCCATATCAAACTTTAAAATGGTTACTTTTTCTATCTCTCTAAGTCCATTTAGCAAGTGATCTGGAGTACACTTTTTTTTCAATTTCATTTCATACTGAAAATGATAATCAGAAGTGTTATTTTTGAATTGTGCTTGTTTTTTAAGGATATGAAATCGTTTACAATTTTCCTTCAATACCCTATTAATATCTTGTAGGACAACCATTTCATACGGCATCTCTAATTTGAGCTTTCCTACAAATTCATCCGTTGCACCAAATGCAGAATAATGCAAGAGAAATGCGGTGAGACAAAATCCTAAAGTACCCAAAATGGCAATTAAAAATCCGAGTACTCCGGTCGCAATCCCCACCACTATCGCCGCAAACATAAATATAATATTGCGTGTGTCTTTAATAGAGGTTCTAAAGCGAATAATGGAAAGTGCTCCGATCATCCCCATCCCTCTGGCTATACTGTCTCCGATAGCCTGCACAGCTGTAGATGAAATAATCCCTATCAGAATCAGCGCTTGGATAAAGTGCTTGGGGCGAACGATATCCTTAGATGTATACTCATACGTAAACGCTATAATGATCCCCAAAACCAAAGAACATAACACCGTCAAGAGCAATGTGATCAGGTTAGGAAATTCAGAGCTGTACTGTATGGACGAAAAATCAAACATCTATTTTGGGTATTAATATTAATCTATCAGACTTTGAAACCAAAACCTTTATCCTTATACGAAACGATTTGGCAATAGGTTGCTCTCTAAAAAGATTTTCTTCCTAATCACCCTACTCAGACCCTTCGCAAAGGTTAGCCCAAATCCTGCGTTAGAATTCGTGGCGAGGGCATAGGCCAATTTTACAAAGATTTCGTCCCGAAGGGACTAGGCTTTTGTCAATTAAAAATGAGCGACACATCTCATCTCGCTTCCGTATTTTTTGATTTTGTTTGCCCTGTACGGCAATGATTATCTGTACATCTTTTTGCAGGGCGTTGACGGCATAGGTTAGTTTCGCTCCTACGGAGCTCGGCTTGGGTGTGGTATTCTTTGCTACAAAGATTTCGTCCCGAAGGGACTGGGCTTTTGTCAGGCACAAAGGGAGCGCCCAGATGAGGCTGGTTTATAGCTCCGTAGGAGCTAAACCTTTGTAGCAACAATATTGCAGGATGCAGTTGAGCTCCGTAGGAGCGGCATATCTCATCTCGCTTGCGTATTTTTTGATTTTGTCTGCCCTGTACAGCAATGATTATCTGTACGTATTTTTGCAGGGCGTTGACAGCATAGGTTGGTTTCGCTCCTACGGAGCTCGGCTTGGGTGTGGCATTCATTGCTACAAAGATATCGTCCCTACGGGACTGAGCTTTTCTTGATTTTATTGTCAGTTTCATTGCTACATATCTCAGTAAAAAAATTGTTGCATCAGGTTTGGGGAATGCCCCTCGTATACGTGTTGTTCTTCTATAGTCTCCGTTTAAGCGCTTTATCCAATTGATGATATAATGCATTGACAGAACGCTATAATTGTATTTTAAATACATAAAATAAAGACTCAATGCCAAAGATACTAAAACTCACTATATTTGCCCTGTGCATCTATTCCTCATATCCTTTTTCTATTGCAGCTCCGTAGGAGCTAAACCTTTGTAGCAATAATATTGCAGGATGCAGTTGAGCTCCGTAGGAGCGGCACATCTCATCTCGCTTGCGTATTTTTTGATTTTGTCTGCGCTGTACAGCAATGATTATCTATACAACTTTTTGCAGGGCGTTGACAGCATAGGTTGGTTTCGCTCCTACGGAGCTCGGCTTGGGTGTGGTATTCTTTGCTACAAAGATTTCGTCCCGAAGGGACTGGGCTTTTGTCAGGCACAAAGGGATCGCCCCGATGAGGCTGGCTTATAGCTCCGGAGGAGCTAAACCTTTGTAGCAATGATATTGCATGGTGTAGTATAGTTGCGCTCCTACGGAGCTCGGCTTGGGGGTGGCATTCTTTGCTACAAAGATTTCGTCCCGAAGGGACTGGGCTTTTGTCAGGCACAAAGGGATCGCCCCGATGGGGCTGGCTCGTAGCTCCGGAGGAGCTAAACCTTTGTAGCAATAATATTCAATAGTGTAATTTAGCTCCGTAGGAGCGGCACATCTCATCTCGCTTTTGTATTTTTTGATTTTGTTTGCCCTGTACGGCAATGACCGTCTGAACGTTTATTTGGAGCGGGTTGACAGCATAGCTTTGGTAGCGCTCCTACGGAGCTCGGCTTGGGTATGGCATTCTTTGCTACAAAGATATCGTCCCGAAGGGACTAGGCTTTTGGCAGGTGTAATGGGAGCGCCCCTATGAGGCTGGCTTATAGCTCCGGACATGTAAAACATTGCAAAAGGCAATAATATGCGAAAATTGATTCTTGATTTGATTGCAGCTCCATAGGAGCTAAACCTTTGTTGCGGTGAAATTGCATGGTATAGATTCGCTCCTACGGAGCTCCGCTTGGGTATGGCATTCTTTGTTACAAAGATTTCGTCCCTATGGGACTGG